>CAJDUC010000017.1_pt1 | contig 38870 bp, 29 predicted proteins | sample 7390041 | NCBI WGS metagenome assembly CAJDUC01 (sample SAMEA7055666, study PRJEB34461) | soil metagenome | biome: terrestrial ecosystem; feature: Peninsula; material: soil | place: Antarctica | collected 2016 | reverse complement strand
CGAGAACAGCTTCGGGGCGGCGCAGCTGTGCCGCAAAAACACGGACGCGGTGCTGCGGGCCGCGCCGAAGAAGGACGCCCCGAAGATCAAGGTCTCGTCGCAGGCCGTCCAGTCGTTCCTGGCCGCCACCGGCGAGGGCTTCGACCTGGTCTTCCTCGATCCCCCGTACGACCTGCCGGAGGTCGAACTCGGCCACAACCTGGTCGCGCTCGCCCCGCTCCTCGATGAGGACGCCCTCGTGGTCGTCGAGCGCAGTTCCCGCTCCCCCGAACCCGCCTGGGGCCCGGGCCTGGCGAGCGACCGGCGCAAGGACTACGGCGACACCACGGTCTGGTACGCCGTTCCCGTCTCCCCCCAGGACCTGCCGCCGGCCTGATTCGCGGGTCGCGCCACCGCCGCTGCGCCCGCCGCCGCGCCCGCTCTGTGCCACCGCCGCCGCGCCGGTTTCCGCAGCCCGCTACCGCGGGCGCGCCGAGCTACCGCACGCGCGCTCAACGACCGGCGGGAGCGCTCAGCCCGCCGCGCCGTCCCAGCCGCGGTACGGGTCCCAGCCGCCCTGCGTGTGCGGGGTGCCGTCGACCAGCACCACGCCGGCCTCGGCCGTGACCATCCCGATGCGGCGGAACCCCTCCGGCAGCGTTGTTCCGGCGGGGAACGCGGCCAACAGGCCGTGGTCCTCGCCGCCGCCGAGGGCACGCTCCGGGTGCTCGCCGAGCGTCTCCCCGTCGAAGTCGATTCCCACTCCACTGGCCCTGGCGAGTCGTCCGGCGTCGATGGCGAGGCCGTCTGACACGTCGAGCATCGCGGTCGCCCCGGCGATCGCGGCGGCCGGGCCCAGGTGGATCGGCGGCTCCGGTGCGAGTTGGGCGCCGACCTCGAGCGGATGCTGCTGCCGCACGGCCGCGGCGAGCGCGGCATCCGGCACCCCGTCGGCGTCGACCCCGAGCCGGAACAACAGGCTGAGCCCCCACCCGGCGTCCCCGAGCCGACCGGCAAGCGCCACAACGTCGCCTGGGCGCGCCCCGGAGCGCAGGACGGGCTCGCGGCCCTCCAGGTCACCGAAGGCCGTCACGGCCAGTGTGAGGGCGTCGGAGGCGGACAGGTCGCCGCCGACGACACCGCAGCCGGGGGCCAGGGCCGCACAGCCGTCCCGGAGGCCGTCGGCGATCCCCTCGATCACCCAGATCGGTGTGGACGGCGGCGCGGCGATGGCGACGACCAGGGCGGTGGGGCGCGCGCCCATGGCCGCGACATCCGACAGATTGGTCGCGGCAGCCTTCCAGCCGAGGTCGTGCGGGGTCGACCAGGCCAGGCGGAAGTCGGGGCCCTGGATCATCATGTCCGTCGTCACCACGTACCGTCCGTCGGGTGCGCGCAGCACGGCGGCGTCGTCGCCCGGTCCGATCAGCTGGGCGTCGGCGTCGGGCAGGCGCGGGAAGATCCGGGCGAGCACCTCGCCCTCGCTCAGATCGGCGAGCGTCTGGTTCGAGGGAAGCGGTGCGGGCGCAGCTATCGTCATGTTTCAAACGGTAGCCTGAATGCAATGACCCCCCGTTCCCGTCTTCTCCGCGCCGGCATCGCGATCACCCTCATCGCCGGCACCGTGCTGCTCACTGGCTGCACCGCGATCGTGCCGCTCGAGCCGTCGAAGGATGCCGCGAACCCGACCTGCGCCGATCTGATCGTGCGTCTGCCCACCGCCGTCGGGGCGCTGCCGGAACGGGAGACGAACGCGCAGTCCACCGGAGCCTGGGGAACCCCCGCCGCCGTGCTGCTGCACTGCGGGGTCACCGTGCCGGTGCCGACCACGCTTCCCTGCCTCAACGTCAACGGCATCGACTGGATCGAGGACGACTCCGAGGCGCCGCTCTACCGGTACACCACCTACGGCCGTGACCCGGCAACCGAACTGGTGATCGACTCCGGCAAGGTCAGCGGCTCGACGGTGCTGGTCGACCTGGCCAAGGCCGTGTCCACCATCCCGGCCACCCGAAAGTGCGTCGGGATCGAGGACCTCACCATCCCCACCGATGGCGGCCCCGCCGTCACCGCCCCGTAGGCAACCGCCCCGTCGGCTGCCGCCCCGCCGGTTAACGGCGCGCGGTCCGGCTCAGCGCCACCTCGATCAGCTCGTCGATCAGCTGCGGGTAGGTGTAGCCGCTGGCGAGCCAGCAGCTGGGGAACATCGAGATCGGCGTGAAGCCGGGCATGGTGTTGATCTCGTTGATCACCCAGCCGTCCGCGGTGTGGAAGAAGTCCACCCGGGCTAGGCCGGCCCCGTCGATGGCGTCGAACGCGCGAATGGCGAGTCTCTGCATCTCGGCGAGCTCGGCCGGGGCGAGGTCGGCGGGGCAGACCAGGTCGATGCCGGGGGCGCCCAGGTACTTGGCGGCGAAATCGTAGAAGTCGCGACCGCTGACGAGGACCTCGCCGGCGACGGATGCCCGGGTCGGCTCGCCGGGGCGCCCCTGCAGAACCGCCACCTCCAGTTCGCGCCCGACCAGGGCGGCCTCGATCAGCACCTTGTCGTCCTCGGCGAGTGCCACCCTCATCGCGTCCGGCAGCTGCACCCTCGTCGAGACCTTGCTGACCCCGACGCTGGACCCGGCTCTGGCGGGCTTGACGAACACGGGCAGTCCGAGGTCCTCCATCGCCGCGTGGGCCATCCCCGGGGCGATCGCCCAGTCATCCGCCGTGATCGTGCGCCACGGGGCGACCGGCAGGGAGGCCTGCTGGAAGACGGTCTTGGTGAAGTGCTTGTCCATCCCGAGGGCAGACGCGAGCACACCGGAGCCGACGTAGGGCAGGCCGGTGAGGTCGAGCATCCCCTGGACGGTGCCGTCCTCGCCGAACGGTCCGTGAAGAATCGGGAAGACGAGGTCGACGTTGCCGAGCGAGCGGGGAACGAGTCCGTCCCCGTCGGTGACGGTCAGCTGCCGGCTCAGGGTGCTCTGCGGCCAGCGGATCCGGCTGCCGTTGTCGAAGACCTCCGGCAGCTCGTCCGCGTTGAGCGCGAACCGGGCCGGGTCGTCCACCTCGAGCACGAAGGCACCGTCGCGGGTGATTCCGACCGGGATGACGTCGTAGCGTTCGCGGTCAATTGCCGCTAGAACGCCCCCCGCCGTGGCGCAGCTGATCGAGTGTTCGCTTGACCGACCCCCAAAGAGCAGCGCCACCGTGAGCTTGTGAGTCATCGATCGTCCTTTCGCCCTGCGGCTCATCCGAGTCCGTGGTGAGGTGCGGGGCGAGGTCCCGCGGCTTCAGCGTACCGGCCAGCACCTGGCGAACCTGCTCGACGATGGGCATGTCCACCCCCTTGGCACGGGCGAGTTCGAGAATGGGGCCGACCGAGGCGAGGCCCTCGGTGGTCTGCTGCATCTGCTTGACCACGTCGGCGATGCCGTAGCCCTGGCCGAGCAGCCGGCCGGCGGTGTTGTTGCGGGAGAGCGGGGACTGGCAGGTGGCGATCAGGTCGCCGAGGCCCGCCAGCCCGGCCAGGGTCTCCGGCTTTGCGCCGTAGGCAACGGCGAAGTCCGTCATCTCGACCAGGCCGCGGGTGATGATCGAGGCTTTGGTGTTCTCGCCGTAACCGACCCCGTCGGAGATGCCGATGGCGACGGCGATGAGGTTCTTCAGCACGCCGCCGAATTCGGTGCCGATGACATCCGTGTTCACGTAGGAGCGGAAGTAGCGGTTGGTGGCCAGCACGGCGACCGCCTGGGCGGTTTCGAGGCTGTTCGAGGAGACCACGGCCGCGGTGGGCTGCTCCTTGGCGATCTCGAGCGCGAGGTTGGGGCCGGAGATGGCGGCAATGAGGTCGGGATTGACCGGCAGGACCTCGGCGATGATCTCGCTCATCCGCAGGCCGGTGCCGCGTTCCACGCCCTTCATCAGCGACACGAGGATCGCGCCCGGCGCGAGGAACGGTTCGGCGAGGATCAGGTTCTCCCGCAGCGACTGACTCGGCACGGAGATGAACACCTGCTCGGCGCCGGAGAGGGCCAAGTCGAGCCGGGAGCTGGCGCGCAGGCTGGCCGGCAGGTTGATGCCCGGGAGGTAGTCGCTGTTGCGCCGCCCCTCGTTGATCTCCCGGGCGAGCTCGGGCCGGCGTGCCCACAGCACGACGTCCGCCCCTCCGTCGGCCAGAATCTTCGCGAACGTGGTGCCCCAGCTGCCGGCACCGAGAACGGCGACCCGCTTGCCTGGCTGAACCTTAGGCTTCAAAACGGCCGGTCTCTTTCTGGTCGTGCTCCGCCGGATTCCAGCGGCCGGCAGGTGCCTTCTCGTCGCGGAGGTCTTCGAGCAGGCGGGTGATGGCGTCCATGACGACCGCGGTCGCCTCGTTCAGAGTCGCCGGGTCGAGGTTGCGGCCGCGGAACTCGGCAAGGTCGATCGGGTCACCGATCTTGACCTTCACGGTCTTGCGCGGGAACAAGCTGATCTTCTTCGAGTATCGGGGCATCAGCGCCTGGGTGCCCCAGTGGGCGACGGGGACGATCGGGATGCCCTGCTCGAGGGCGATCCGCACCGCACCGGTCTTGCCGCGCATCGGCCACAGGCCAGGGTCCCGGGTCAGCGAGCCCTCCGGGTAGACGACGACCATCTGGCCGTTCCGCACCAGGCGTTCGGCGGCCTTGACGGGTTCGTTGCCGCGGGCGGGTCCGCCGCGGGAGACGGGAATCTGCCCGGACTTGCGCAGCAGCACCCCCAGCACGGGAATGGCGAACACAGATGCCTTCGCCATGAACCGGGGTGCCCGCCCCAGCTTCCAGCTGAGCACTCCCATCACCAGCGGGTCGATCTCGCTGAAGTGATTGGGCGCCATCACGAAGGCGCCGGTGCGCGGGAACTTCTCGGCGTCGGTGATCCGGTAGCGCACGGCGAGGTTGATCAGCGGGAGCGCGATCGCCGCCAGGATCCAGAAGACGGATGGCCGCCGGGTCTCGGATGCCTGCCGTTTCTCCGTCAGGTGGGGTTCGGGCGTCGTCGCATCGTCGGGTCCTGGCAGGTCTGGGGGACGTGGCACATCTGGGGGAACTGGCACAGCCTCATTATCCTTCGAGATCGAAGTCAGCCCCCAACAGTTCGAGCTTCGTGATGAAGTTCTCGTAGCCGCGGCTGATGATGCCCACGTTGCTGACGGTCGATGTGCCCTCCGCGGTGAGTGCCGCGATGAGGTGGCTGAAGCCGCCGCGCAGGTCGGGAACCTCGATGTCGGCCCCGTGCAGCTTCGTCGGCCCGGTGATGACGGCCGAGTGGTTGAAGTTGCGCTGGCCGAAACGGCACGGGTGCCCGCCGAGGCATTCGCGATGGATCTGGATCGTGGCGCCCATGTCGACCAGGGCGTCGACAAAGCCGAACCTCTGCTCGTAGACGGTCTCGTGCACGATCGACACGCCATGGGCATGGGTGAGCGCGACCACGAGCGGCTGCTGCCAGTCGGTCATGAAGCCGGGGTGCACATCGGTCTCGATGATGACCGGCTTGAGGTCACCGCCCGGGTGGTAGAAACGGATGCCGTCGTCGGCGATGTCGAACGCGCCGCCGACCTTGCGGAACACGTTGAGGAAGGTGAGCATCTCGGCCTGCTTGGCCCCGCCGACGAAGATGTCGCCGTCGGTGGCCAGGGCGGCGGCGGCCCAGCTGGCCGCCTCGTTCCGGTCGAACAGGGCGCGGTGGTTGTAGCCTTCGAGCCGTTCGACGCCTTCGATCCGGATGACCCGGTCGGTGTCGACCGTGATGATCGCGCCCATTTTCTGCAGGATGTTGATGAGATCCATGATCTCAGGCTCGATCGCCGCGCCCTTGAGCTCGGTGATGCCCTCGGCGCGGACGGCGGTGAGCAGCACCTGCTCGGTGGCGCCGACACTCGGATACGGCAGCGATACCTTGGTGCCCTTGAGCCCGTTGGGCGCGGACATCCGGATGCCGTTGGGCTGCTTTTCGACGACGGCGCCGAATTTGCGCAGCACGTCCAGGTGGTAGTCGATCGGGCGGTCACCGATACGGCACCCACCGAGGTCGGGGATGAACGCCTCGCCGAGGCGGTGCAGCAACGGCCCGCAGAAGAGGATCGGGATGCGGGAGGAGCCCGCGTGGGCGTCGATCGCCGCGAAGTGGGCGCTCTCGACGTCGACCGGGTCGAGCAGCAGTTCGCCGGGTTCCGCGCCGTCGGTGACCTTGACGCCGTGCACCTCGAGCAGTTCGCGCACGATGCGCACGTCACTGATGTTCGGCACGTTCTTCAGCGTGCTCGGGCTTTCGCCGAGCAGGGCGGCGACCATGGCCTTGGTGACCAGATTCTTGGCCCCCTTCAGCTCGATCCGACCGCGCAGCGGAATGCCACCGCGAATCGTGATCTTGTCGCCTTTCAGGCCCACTGCCGCGCCCCAATTCTGGGCGTTCTGCGCATTTGCGCGGTTCTGGTCCTCTTCGCGCTGCTGCGCAACGCCACGATTGCGTTCGACTTCACTGACTGTGCTCACTGATTTACCTGCTTTGCGGGGAGGGTTCGGGGTCGCCATGACTCCCGATGGGATTCGAATTCTGAGATCCGCGCCTCATCGCGCAGGGTCAGGCCAATGTCGTCGAGGCCCTCGAGGAGGCGCCAACGGGTGTAATCGTCGATGACGAAGGGGATGACCAGGTCGCCGACGCGTATGGTGCGGGCAACCAGATCCACCGTGAGTTCAATTCCCGGGTCGGCCTCGATGATGTCCCAGAGCAGTTGGGCATCGGCCTCGGTGATGGTGCCGGCGAGGAGCCCCTGCTTGCCCGAGTTGCCCCGGAAGATGTCGCCGAAGCGCGGGCTGAGCACGACGTCGAAACCGTAGTCGCGGAGCGCCCAGACGGCGTGCTCGCGCGAGGACCCGGTGCCGAAGTCCGCTCCGGCCACGAGCACCTTGGCCCCCTGATAGGCGGGCCGGTTGAGAACGAAGTCGGGGTCCTGGCGCCAGGCGGCGAAGAGGGCGTCGTCGAACCCGGTCTTGGTGACCCGTTTGAGGTAGACCGCGGGGATGATCTGGTCGGTGTCGACATTGGAGCGGCGCAGCGGCAGCGCGACTCCCGTGACGGTCGTGAACTTTTCCATCTCAGCGATCTCCATCCTGGATCAGGTCCCACGGGCTCGAGAGGGTGCCGCGGATCGCGGTGGCCGCGGCGACGAGCGGGGAAACGAGGTGGGTTCGTCCCCCCTTGCCCTGTCGGCCCTCGAAGTTTCGGTTACTGGTCGAGGCGCAGCGCTCCCCCGGTGCGAGCTGGTCGGGGTTCATCCCGAGACACATCGAGCAGCCGGCGAAACGCCATTCCGCGCCGAAGTCGAGGAAGATCTTGTCTAGCCCCTCCGCCTCCGCCTCGATGCGCACCCGGGCGGATCCGGGGACCACGAGCATCCGCACGCCTTCTGCCAGGGAGTGTCCCTTGATGATCTCGGCCGCGGCGCGGAGGTCCTCCACCCGACTGTTGGTGCAGGAGCCGAGGAACACGGTGTCCACCCTGATCTCCTTCATCGGGGTGCCGGCGGCGAGGTCCATGTACTCGAGGGCGCGCTCGGCGGCGGCCCGCTCGTTCGCGTCGCTGATGTCCGCGGGGTTGGGGACGGTCTCGCTCAGCGAGACGCCCTGGCCGGGGTTGGTGCCCCAGGTCACGAATGGTTCGAGGGTGGCGGCGTCGAGCACGACCTCCGCGTCGAAGGTGGCTCCGTCATCGGTGGCGAGAGTCTCCCAGTACGCCACGGCGTCGTCCCAGTCCTGGCCTGACGGCGCGTGGGCGCGGCCGTTGAGATAGGCGTAGGTGGTCGCATCCGGGGCCACCATTCCGGCCCGGGCGCCGGCCTCGATCGACATGTTGCAGATCGTCATCCGGCCCTCCATCGAGAGGTCACGGATGGCGCTGCCACGGTACTCGAGCACGTAGCCCTGGCCGCCGCCGGTGCCGATTTTCGCGATCACGGCCAGAATGATGTCCTTCGCCGTCACGCCGGGGCGGAGGGTGCCGTTCACGGTGATCGCCATGGTCTTGAACGGGCTGAGCGGCAGCGTCTGGGTGGCCATGACATGCTCGACCTCGCTGGTGCCGATTCCGAGAGCCATGGCTCCGAAGGCGCCGTGAGTAGAAGTGTGGGAGTCGCCGCAGACGACGGTGATTCCCGGCTGGGTCAAACCGAGCTGCGGTCCGACGACGTGCACGATGCCCTGCTCGATGTCCCCGAGCGAGTGCAGGCGCACGCCGAACTCCTCACAATTGCGGCGGAGCGTCTCAATCTGGGTACGGCTGATCGGGTCGGCGATGGGCCGGTCGATCGCCAGGGTCGGGGTGTTGTGATCTTCCGTGGCGATGGTCAGATCGGGGCGGCGCACCGGCCGGCCGGCCAGACGGAGACCATCGAAGGCCTGCGGGCTGGTCACCTCGTGCACCAGGTGCAGGTCGATATAGATGAGGTCGGGAGTACCGTCTTCGCCCTTGGCGACGAGGTGCTTGTCCCAGACCTTTTCGGCCAGGGTGCGCGGTCGGATGAGCGCGGGTGCTGCGTCAGTCATGTTGTGCGTCTTCCTCAGGATTGGTGGCAGCCAACGACGAACTCCGCGACGAGGAAGGCCTCAGAACTGGGGCTCGTCGCGGCAAAGAAGAAGGATTCGACCGATTAGCACTGAAACAGGCTAACACTTTGCCTGTGCCGAGACTGAAAGCGGCCCTCATTCGAGGGTGACAGTAGCGCCGAAATCGCCCAGGATCAGGCGCGAACCCGATTCAAGAATTCCTCGGGCGCCCGGTTCAAGATCGATCACGCCGCCGTCTGGAGCCAGGATCGACACCCCGTTGGTGGAGCCCAGATCGATCGCCGACAGGGTCGTGCCGTCGAGGTCGAGCAGGGCGTGTGTCTTCGAGACCGATCTGGCCGGGTCCTGCACCGGCACCCGCGTGGCATGGGGGTGGGCCGAGACCTCGGCCGGGTCACGCCCCAGCACGATGGCCCCCTCGACGAGGATCGATTGCCCATCGTCCAGGGTGAGACGCCAACCCCGAGCAACGGGCTTTTCCCGCGGGGTGGCCATGGCGTGCGGGGCAGGCCGGAAGGCCGGAAACGCTGCCGGAGGGAGCACCTCGGCGGGGACGGTCGACTCTTCGTCCCCGTCGGGGAGGAGCCATGGCGGGGGAACGATGAAGCCGGGTTTGTCCACTCTGACACTCTATCCACCGAGCGAAGTCTCAGTGGATAGAGCAGGGTGGATCAGTCCCGATTCCTCCGTTCATGCAGGGATCGGATTCGGAACCGGCTGAGCAGTCGGCGCAGGCGCCCCGCCGATGCTCTGGCAAGCCCCAGCGATTCGAGGGACTCGACCCAACTCTGCTGCACAAGGTCGTCGTCTACCTCGCGCCCGTTGAAGACGGCTCGGTCGACCCGAGAGGCGAGGGGCGAAAGCCCGGTCCCCACAGTGGTGGGTAGTTGATCTTGGAGCGCTGCCGCGACGAGCAGTCGGGTGGTGCCGCGGGGAACGTCGAAACCCAGTTCGGAGTAGCCGTCGGTCAGCTCGTCCCACGACCCGGCGACCCGAACGTCGCCGCTTCCCCTGCTGCGTCGTCGACGACGCCGACGGGCCTTGAGAGCGCCGACCATCAAGAGCGGAACACCGAATAGGAAAAGTGGGATGCCGACGACGCCGATGACGGCCCAGGCCCACCCCGGCAACACGAAGGCCCTGTCCTTGTCGTCCTTCTTGGTGTCGTCGATTTCGACGGCGGTGAGCAGATTTTCGACCTGGTTGTCCGAGCGGGGCGGCTGGCGGACCTGAGGCTGCGGCACGGATTTGGGCTTCGGGGTCTGGTCCTGGGGCACATCCGTCTGGTCGGGAGTCGGGAAGAACGGTACCCAGCCGATACCGTCGAAGGCCACCTCGACCCAGGCCGTGACGTCGGATCCGGTCACCTCTACGCTCTCGGCACCATCCGGGACGTCGGGAGCGAACCCCATCACGACCCTCGACGGGTAACCGAGGCTCCGAGCCATCAGCGCCATGGCGGCCGCGTACTGCTCCTGGTCCCCGACCATCTGGCTGCGGGTGAATAATTCGTCGATCCGGTCAGCGCCGTGGCCCGCCCGGGAGGGAACTCCATCAGAGGCCAGTCCGTGGCTGAGGAAGCCCTGGGTCTTCAGGGCTTCCTGAATTGCCCGGAGCTTGTCAATCGGGGTATCGGCGCCGCCGGTATATTCCGCGGCCTTGGCAACCACAACGTCGGGGATGTTCTGTGCTGCGGGCAGAGTCATCGACGCCACGGGGACGGCCTCGAGGTCTGCGTCCTTGTAGGCCTTCTGCAGTTGGGCCGTGGTGGTGAACCGGTAGCCCTTCTTCACACCGTCGGTGAGGACTGCGGTGCCGCTGCTGGCGTTATAGCGCAGACTCTCGGCCTGCGCCTGGCTTTCGGCATCGTCGAAATCGATGGTGGTTGGATAGCCGACACCGGGAAGCCAGACGTCCGCGTACCCGGAATCGGTGATCGTGACGCGGCTCGACTGCACGCTGGTCACCAGCGGGGGGCGGGGAATCGTGCGGCCAACGAGGCGAAAGCTGCCGGATCCGCCGGCCTCGCGCTCGGCCGCCGCAACGTTCCACAGCTTTCCGTCGTAGGAGTCCATGCTCGCAAGCCGGAGAACCTGACCTGTCTCGAGGCCGGTGACCGTGAACAGTGCAGTGTCGGCGAGGGTCTTGGAGTATTTGCGGAACCCGGCCAGAGGGCTGGGAAATTGGAGCGGATCGAAAGGCGGTTGGATCTCCTCGCGCAGCACGAAGCGGTCTTTCTGCACCGGGGCAAGTGCCGTACCGGCGAGGGAGCCCACCAGGACCGCTCCGACCACGACGACAGCTGTGCCGGCCAGTTTGCCTCGCAGCTGCCGGCGTGCTCCCGGCGCATCGCCCCGATCGCCGTCCGGGCGGCGCCAGCCCAGCCAGACGAGGGCGATGACGGCGAAAGCCACGCCCCGGAATCCGGCGAAGTAGGCTTCGTCGGTGCCCATCAGGATGCCCGCCAGATAGAGAAGGATCGGACCGACAAGCAGCAGGCCCGTGCGCCAGACCGTGCGCCGCCCGCGCGGCAACCAGCGCAGGGCGAGCATTCCACTGACGAGGGCGACCAGCCAGGCGGCGAAATAGGGCAAAACCGGCATGTAATACGGCGCCTCGACGGGCGTTCCCAAGGTGACGATGTCGGCCCAGCCGAAGACCGCCCCGACGGCAAGCCCCGCAGCAGAGGCGATGCTGGGGAACACCACGAACAGACCCTGAGCCGGCATCGTGAACGGGGTTCCGAGCAGGAAATAGGCGAGGATCGCGGCCAGGACGCTCACCAGAGCGCCCAACCGCAGGCCGAAGCCGACGATGGCGATTCCCGTTCCCACGATCAGCCCGCCGAGGCCGGCGAGCAGAAAATTGTAGTCGCCGAACGAGGTCTCGAGACCGAGCACTCCGAGCAGGGAGAGCGCGCTGAGTACGGCAAGATCGGCGCCGGCCCTGGCGGGGAACGGCTGGAACCGGCTCATCGATTCACCCGGCGTAGCAACGACTGCAGGTCGGTGAGGGCGCCAACGGTGATCACGGTGAGTCCATTCGCGGTGGAGAGTCGGGGGCTCGCCCCCGCTACAATGCGGAAGGCCAGGGTTTTCACGTCCGCGCCGAACAGCGTCTGCACTGACCGGAACTGGGCAAGGTCGACCTCTGAACCGGCAATGATCATGACCACGCTCGGCGCGGGCAGGCGCCGGGTCGTTTCCCGTGCGAAATCGCGCAGGGTCGGGAATGTCCCCGTCGAGGGTTCGATCCGGCATGAGTCGTCGAGCAGGGCCACCGGTGTCGCGGTCTTCAGCATCCGGGCCTCGGTGACCACGCTCACGCGGGTGCCGTCTCGGATCACCTGGAGGGCCAGTGATGCGGTGACCGATACACCGAGCTCGAATTCGTCGTCGGAGGCGTAGCCGGCCGACTCTGCGCTGTGCACGATGGTGAGCTGGGAGCGCCGGGTCTCCTCGAACTGCCGCACCATCAGCTGGCCGGTGCGTGCGGAGGTGCGCCAGTGAACGTTCCGCAGGGCATCCCCCGGAACGTATGCCCGGAGCGCGTGGAAGGAAATGTCATTGTTCGTGATCTTTTTGGTGATCTCGCCCTCGAGGTCGCGCACGAGGCCGGCAGCCGAGGTGCGGAGCCTGGCCGTGACCGGGTGCACGAAGAGTTCTACTGGATCGGTCCACCGCACGGCACGACGCAGCAGGCCCAGTTGGTCGCCACGCACGGACTCGGCTGGACCGGCGACGATCACCGCGCGTCGGTGAGTCGGCACGGCGAACAGTTCCTCGTGCACCGCGGCGGCGGCCAGGCCGGGAATGATGAACTCCGCCAAGCCGTTGCCGACCGGGAGTTCCATCCGTACCGGAAGGAGCCCCTTTTCGCCGGAATTGGTGACCGTCATCTGGCCGAGGGCACGCTCCCCTGCCACCACCCGGTGAGGGTTCAGCTCGAGCTGTACGGCGTAGGTTGCCCGACCGAAGACATAGCCAAGGGCAATCAGGAACGCGGCGAGGAGAGTGGTCGCCAGGTAGGTGAATTCGCTCCAGCCGAACACCACCGCGATCACGAACGCCGCGGCCGAGACCCCCAGCACCAGCCAGCCCACGGGTCCGACAACATCTGTCACCGGTTTGAGAACCGACCAGCCACGAGCAAGGAACCCGCCAGCGAACCGGCCGAATCCACGACAAACGTCGCCGAGGGCGCGTCGGATGCTGCCCAGCGCGAATTCGGCCTGGGTCACCCGACGTGGAGCCTTCCGGGCGACGCGGCTCATGCGGCGCGGTAGGCGGGCGGAGCAACCTCGACGAGAATCCGCCGGACGATATCCTCCGCCGTCATCCCGGCGAAGTCCGCTTCCGGGTCGACGATGATGCGGTGCGCGAGCACGGGGACCGCGAGGTCACGGATGTCGTCGGGGGTGACGTACGTGCGGCCCTGCGACAGCGCCCAGGTCTTGGCAGCGCGGGCGAGCGCGAGCGCACCACGCATGCTCACACCGAGCGTGGATGAGGGGTCGGTGCGGGTGGCCGTGACGATCTCGTTCAGGTAACTCAGCACGGCGGCATCGACGAACACGTCAGAGGCGAGCTGGGCCATCGTGTTCACGGAGCCGGACGCAATGATCGGCGAGATCTTGGAATCACGGGCCCGGTTCGACGAGTCGAGAAGGAGAGTGACGGCGGTGTCGTGGTCGGGGTAGCCGAGGCTCGTCTTGATCAGGAACCGGTCCAGTTGGGCCTCCGGCAGTGTGTAGGTCCCGGCCTGTTCGACCGGGTTCTGGGTCGCGATGACCATGAACGGGTTTCCCACCTCATAGCCGACTCCGTCGACGGTGACGCGCCCCTCCTCCATGACCTCGAGCAGCGCGGACTGGGTCTTCGGACTGGCCCGATTAATCTCGTCAGCGAGCACGATCGACGCGAAGATCGGCCCCTTGTGGAATTCGAAGACGCCCTTGCCCTGGTCGTAGATTGTGACGCCGGTCACGTCGGAGGGCAGCAGGTCCGGGGTGAACTGAATCCGGGAGTTGGTGCCGTCGAGCGTCTTCGCGAGCGCCTTGGCCAGCACGGTCTTGCCCGTTCCGGGGAAGTCCTCGAGCAGCACGTGGCCGCTCGTGAGCATCGCCGCCACGACGAGGCGCACAACGTGGTCCTTACCGAGAATCGCCTGATTGACGTTGTCGGCGAGCTTGCCGAAGGCGTCGGCGAACCAGTCCGCCTGCTCCTGGGTGACTGTCATTCTGATCGATCCGTCCTCGTGTCGCGGTGTGTTGAGTGCATTACATGCCATTCCAGGTGGTACCGGAGATTGTCGTGCTGTATAGGACGGCACCGTCGCTGGACCGGATGAGGCGAACGACGATCGACTCCCCCGCGGGACGCCGGCCGAGCACGTTGTTGGTCACCACGCTGCCGCTCGTGTTGAGGTTGTACGTGGTTTGGGAAACGATCACGTTTCCATCGACGAGAACCGTTACCGCGTATGCCCCCGGCGTGTAGTCAGAGTAGTTGAAGCCGACCTTGTGGCAGACCGCTGGATTGACGCATCCGGTAACCGAGGTTCCCGGTCCCTTGACGATCGTCGACTTCGGTGTCGGAGGCGGGGGATTGTTCACCTGAACCGGACTGGATGCAGCCACCGGGCCGACGGCACCGCCGCCGACGTTGATCGCCCGCACCGCGAAGGAGTACTGTCCGGCGCTCTGGCCGCTGACCGACACCGATGTCGCGGTCGTGTCGTTCCACCCGCCGGAGTTCAGCTTCCACTGGTAGCGGACCGAGCCACCTCCGGTTTGGGCAGGGGCGTTCCAGGACATCGTGAGCCTGGCCGGCGCGTCACCATTGGAAGAAATGGCCGGGTTGCGAGGGGCTGTCGGTGCACCGTATGGGGTGACCGCCCGGCTCGCGGGAGACTGGGCGCCCTCGCCGATCGCGTTGACCGCCGCAACGGTCGCCGTGAACGACTGCCCGTTCGTGGCGGGAAGGACGCAGTCGACTCCGGCCGTGCATCCGCTTTCGGTCTTGCCGTCGTAGCGAATAACGTAGCCGGTGATCGGTGAGTTGTTCGCGGCAGGGGCAGCGAACCGGATGGTTACGCGTCCATCACCGGCGGTGGCGGTCGGCTGTTTGGGCGCGTCGGGAGCGTTACGGACGACGAGGGTGATCCGGCCCTGGGTCTCCCTCAACGGGTCCTGGGTGGCGTCCTGGATGCGGTAGACCACGGTGAGGGTCCCGGTCGCCCCGGAGCCGGTCTTGACCGTCACGCCGGAGGCGGTGTGGCTCACCGTGGCCGTGCCGACCTGCTGTTCAATGTCGGCCTTGATGACGACGAGCGGTTTTGCCTCAGCGGAATACGGGTTGTAGTCGTTGTCCAGGACCGGGATCGTCAGGGTGGTGCCTGGCCGGGTCTCGATTCCCTTCCCGTTTGGGCCTGCGTCGTCAACGGCCTGCGGCTTCGCCCGGGTCGAGGACACGACGGTTACGTTTACCGCGCCGGGAATGGTGAATTCCTTGTAGGTGACCGTGAACGAAAGGGTCACCTTGCTGCCCGGCTGCACGCCCAAGGGTGCCGAGACGACGAGGTTTCCGCCCTCCAGGTTTGCCGCAACGTCAGCGCTGGAACCGGTGAGGGCCCCGTAGCGGAGTTGCTGGATAATCTGCGGGTTCGGGTGGCCACTGGAGGAGCGCAGGTTCACCGCGAGGGCCTTCTCACCGGCCTCGATGGTCACGTTCGGTGGTGTGAATGTGGGCGCGACGTCCTCGAAGTTCGGATCGCCGACCGTGACGGGGATCGTCAGTGTCGCCTGATTGCCCTTCGGATCGGCGGCGGAACTGCCGTCGGTAACGACGAAGGTGACCGACGCGGGACCGCGGAAGTCTTTGTGGGGCACGAAGCCGAGGGTCGTCGGATTGAGTTGAACCGCGGACCCGTTGCTATTAGTCGCGGTCGCGCTCAGGACCAGCGCGGGCCGGCCAGATGGCACCTCAACGATGTCGCCGATGGTCCAGGTCTTCGATCCGTTCATGCGCACCAGCTGCTCCGGCAGTGGTTTGAGGAACGGCGGCGGGAAGACCTGCTCCGCCACGGGTTTCTTCGTCTCATTCGCGTCAGGCTTGGCGGGCACGATGATGAACGCCGTCGCACTGAGATGATCGATCTCGTTTGTCAACCGGTACGCGATCGCCTGGCGCTCGTTCGTCGGCGTGACCGTGACCTTGCCGCCGGGCACGACCTGCGCGGATGCCGCGTTGGGGCCCTCGAGACTGACGGCCAAGTCCTCGACGAGGCCGCTCGGGTTCTCGGCCCGGTCCCGAACCTTGAGAGTGATGGTGTCCTTGGCGAGCACGTCCTTGGGTTCGATGTAGTGGTCGGTTGCGGTCGGATACTGGGCCTTGGCATCCGGGGTCACTTTCACTTGCACAAATGCGGTCGCCGCCCCGCCGTGACCGTTGCTGATGGCGTAGCGGAGCGTGTATGTGCCCTCAACGTCGGGCGCATCGACGACGATCCGACTGCCGTTGACCTTGGCGCGGATGCCGTCGGCCACCTCCGGCAGCTTCTTCTCCAGGGTGAGCTTGTACCCGTTGGGGTCTGAGTCGTTCAGCACGACCGGGATCGACCCGGTGCGCCCCGGCTTGATCTCGATCGCATCATCGACGGCGTTTGGCGGAAGCAACGCCACCGGGCGCGGAATCACCCCGATCCGTACCGTCCCCTTAGCCGCGGATCCCAAGGTGTCCGCCACCTCATAGGTGAACGTGTCAGTGCCGGCGGTGCCGGGGAATGCCTGATACACGAATGAGTCGCTGGTCTGCCTCACGATCCGACCGAGGCCGGGCGGAGAGGATACTTCCGTCAGAAAGACCGAATCCCCGTCGGGATCGATGCCGTCCAGGGGCACCTTGACTTCGATCGTCGAATCGGCAAAGGTGCGGGTGGTCAGCGGCACCGGCGTCGGGGCGTGGTTATTTGCCTTGTCCGGCCCCACGACGGTGAAGTGCACCACCGCGGTCGCCGTCTCCCGATACGGATCGGTGATCGTGTACGAGACGCTGAACGCGCCAGGTTCCTTCGGCGCCTGATAGCGCACCTCGTTTCCGGTCACGAAAGCCAGCCCTCCCGCGTTCGTGGCATCGGCCAGAACGGGGAGCACGGTCATCGTCGCCGAATCCGGGTGGTAGTCATTGGCGAGAACCGGGACGCTGACGATATCCCCCGCGCGCACGTTCACCGAATCATCCACCGCGACCGGGGGCTGGTGCTTGACGAGCGGCGGTACCGGAACCACGGTGATCCCGGCCGTCGACGTGCCCTGCCCGTCACTGATGGTGTAGGTGAACTGAACCTGTTGGGTCAACGCCGCCGCCGTCGTCACCCGCAACACCGTGTTCGTGAGGATCTCGACCGAGATGAGGTCGTCCGTCGCGCTCAGGTCCACGGACTGAACCGCGAGCACCCGGCCGCTCGGCGACACGTCATTGTTCAGGACAGGAACCGTCAGAGGCTCCCCCGCCCGCAGATATGCGGTGTCTTTGACTGCGATCGGTGGCGACTGCTCGGTCGGGGCCTCCTTCACGTCCACCCGGATCAGTCCAACACTTGACGTCGCTCCTGCACCCAGGCTGTACGTGAAGACGTAACTGCCGACCTCCGGCGCGGAGAACGCAACCGTGCCGCGGTCCAGGTTGGCCACCGCGGAAACCGAGTCGGGAACATCCGTCACCCCTATAAGTGCCAGCGGTGCCCCCGATGGTGACACGTCGTTTTTCAACGGCTCAACCAGCACCGTTTCACCGACGAATGTGCTCGCAAAATCCGGCGTGCCGACAGGGTTCAGGGAGCCGGGAGCCTTCACATCGACCGTGAGGACTCCCGCGGCCTGGACGACGCCGTCCGAGACCACGAACTGAACCTCCTTGACCCCCAGCTCCGCCGTTTTGCTCTCGAAGGTGACGAAGCCCTCCGGACCGAACCGCACCCCGTCACCCGTGGTCGGGGACGCGCTGACGAGGTAGATGTCGTCGCCATCCGGATCGATCCAGTCGCTGAGCACGTTATAGCTGACCAACTGGCCCTGCTCCACGCTGATCGCACCGTTCCGGTGCGATATCGGCGCGAGGTTCTGATCGACCGTGCGCACTGCGAGGTTCACGCTGGCCTCCGCGACCGCCCCTCGTCCGTCCGCCACCGTGTACCGAAAGCTGACCGTGCCGGCCATGGTCGGCGCCGGCGTGAACTGCAGAGCCCGTCCACCGTCGATGTAATCCAGGCGCCCCTGCGCGTCCGAGAAACCATTGATATTGACCACGGTGAGAACGTCACCGTCTGGGTCGGTGTCGTTCTCCAGCACCGGCAACACCGTGGTCTTGCCCGGTCGCACGCCGTACTCGTCGTCGTGAGCCAAGGGCGCCCGGTTCTGCGGAGTCCGTTCGGCCAGGGTGTCTTCAAACGATTGCTGGGATGCCTTCTCGTCGCCCTCCTCGGAGTCCTCCTCCTCGGGCGGCGTCACTTCGTCCCAATTCTCAACCAGGCGCATGTTGGCGTCGACCAACCACACGTTCCCATTGGACAGGTTGTTCAACGCAATCACATTCCGGTTGACCCGGAACTCCAAGGTCGACCCCAGCGTCGGTTGGGCAATCGCTTGGGCGCTCGCCTTCTTTCCCGTGCAAGCCGCCAGGTAACGCTGGGCTCCCGCCCAGGCTCCGTGCGCGCACCCATCCAGCCATACCGGCGATGAGACTGCCTTCGGGTCCGTGACCGGACGGTCCATCCCCGCCGAGACCGTGACGGTCTTCCCTCCGGCGAGCGGAACCTCCAGTAGGCCGCTATCGGTGGCGATCACCGCGAACGAGTTCTCGGGGCCGCTCTGCTGCAATTTCAGCCCCGTCGTCGGCAGGATCACCGCCTCGCCGCCGTCGACGATCACCCGGTTCTTGACCGTGTCGAGAACCACCGCTTTTTCCCCCACGGCGGCCACCTCATGTACCCCCAGTTTCGGGAGATCTCGGCGGGTGGGCGGGTCACCCGCTTTGGCGATCGACACCAGCTCTTGTTTCAACGGTGATGTGCCGAATATCGCTCCCGATGGGGAGACCGCGATATGCCCTCCCTTACCCAGCTTCATCACCGGGTCGGATTTCTTCTGATCGAAGTTCAGGTCGCTGCGCGCGTTAATCGCCCACACTGCTCCGGATCCCGGCGCCATCACGGCCAGCGTGTCCCCTCCGAACGCGACCTCGGATCCCGGCGGCACGTTGATTCGCTGACCGAGGGTCGTGAACGAGGCATCCACCCGTTCCAGCGATCCCGCACTCCCGTCAAACAGGAACACGTCATCACCGTCCTGCAGTACGTCGAACGCCGTCGACGCCGCGTTCACCGCCCCGTTGAGCTCTTCGATCTGGCGGTTCAGACGGCCCGCGAGCAATTGCTTTCCGTTCGTGACCCAGACATCGCGCGCCGTCAGGTCGACGTCGGTCACCGGAAAGCCCTGATGCAACACGGCGAACGTCAACGGGACACCGATGATTACGGTCATGGCTACGACCGATGCCGTAGCCTTGCGCAGCCGGAGCCACGCCGCGATGGCGCCCATCATCGATCCCCTCCGCGACTCGTCTCCACCCCGAAACAACAAGCCCCGGATAATTCCCTGAATCAAGCTAACACGCGCGCGACGCTCCGGTCACGCCTATTCGGGCGCTGTGGTCTCCAGCAGGACCAGGTCGTCGACGCTCACCAGACGGGTGGCGATGGCGTATTCCACCAGCCGGCCGCGGCGATTCGTGGCCAGTTGACCACGTCCGCCGCGAAGTCCGGCGACGCCGAGTTTGTCCAGCTTCTCGCAAACGTTGTCCAGCTTGCGGTTGAAAGTCGTCATGCTCCAGCCGAGTCGGGCAGCGGCATCGGCAGAGCTGGGTATCGCTCCTCGCCCGGGAACGGCCTGGCTGAGAACACCCTCCGCGAGTGCGACGACGAGCAGGCGCTGGCTGCTGGTCATGGTCACCGGCAGGATCGTCGTCGTTCCGACCGCGCGCGGAGCTGACACGGAGGTGTTGTAGTAGTCCTCCTCGGCGTGGATCGTGAAGTCATAGGTGGTCGACCCTGCTGTGAACATCACATGCATGGTCTGGAATACGATCGGTAATTTGGCTCCCGGGGCCAGCCATGCCTGCACCGTGCCGGTGGTGTCAGACACGGTCGCGGACAGGAGGGTACCTACGTTGGAGAGCCACCACATCCCGAATTCCTCTGAGATACGAAGGAATGTTCGGTGCAGGTAAGGATTGTCGTCGAGGGTCAGGTCGGATTCCCGACCGATCGAGAATGCGACGCTTGGCTGGGTCGTGTGCCATTGCCCGCAGTATTCGATCTTGAGTGGTTTCATCGGTTGCAGACTCGGGTCGGCTCGGACAGTTTGCCGTCCCGACGTTGCACGTACACGTCCAGGCACGCCTTCGACCCTGGTGTGACGCCGTCGATGGCGATGTCTCCGGTCGCACTGAGCTTCGGCTGGTTTGGCTCATCGGAGCGCGCCCACCGGAACACATCGCCGGTCTGCGGGGCGGTGTTGATCATCGTGAAGGTGACCACGGTGCCGTCGACCGAGGTGGCCGTGCCTTCCAACTTCGGCGAGGGCACCCCCGCAGCGAGGTTTGCATCACCGCTCTCAGCGCTGGTGACGCGTGGCGTCGGCGCAAGTCCGGGGGTCTGGCTCCCGGTGAGGGACACCGCGGCCGCGATCGCACCCACGAGGACAACGCCTGCCGCCGCCGAGATCGCCACTACCAGCGCGCGGTGACGGGGACGGCTGGGCGCGAGGGCGGTGTCCGCCGTGGAGTCGGCGTCGGCCTCGCGGGGATCCGCGACCTGGGTAGATGCAGCGATCTTCCGGGGTCGCATGACAGTCGCGATGTCGCCGTCGGGGACGTCGGTTTCCTGGGGCTCGATGATGACCGGGCCGCGCACCCGCGTCTCCTCGGCGGTCGGCTGGGCCGCGATCGTGGTGACTGAACGGGCGCGAGTCTCGTTCTCATCGGTGGGGGTGTCGCGCTCCACTGAGCCGGATGATGCCAGGCGCGGCACCTCGATCCCGGTTGCGGCGTAGCCGAGCTCCAGTTCGATCCGCTGCAGGGCACGGGCGAAATCAACCGCCGTTGCGTACCTGCTGGCGGGAATGGTTGCCATCCCTTTCGCCAGCACGGCAGTGAGCGCCCTCGGCACGTCGTCTCGCCCGATCGGTGTGATCGCCCCGCGCTCAATCCGGCCGATCAGGTCGAGGGTCCCATTTGACCGGCCCCGAATCTCGAAGGGTGTCTGACCGGCCAGCAGTGTGTGGATCGTCGCTGCCAGAGAGAAGACGTCACTGCGCACATCCGGCTTGGGGTCATCCTCGAACATCTCGGCCGGTGACCAGGGCACGCTCATTCCCACCGACTGGGCCTCGCTCGTGCCGGTCGTCTCGCTCGTTTTCGATCCCACTCGTTCCGCACCAGAAAGTGGCCCGGTCTGGGTCTGCCCGGGGAGGTCATCTTCAAGACTGGACGAGATCCCGAAGTCGGTCAGCGCCGGCCAGCCGAAGTCGTTGGTGAGAACGTTAGCCGGTTTGATGTCCCGGTGCAGGATACCGGCACCGTGAGCCGTCGCGATTGCGCCGGCCAGTCGCACTCCGGTGCGCAGCGCGTCTTCGACAGTGAAACGCTCGCGCTTGTACCGCTCGGCCAGGCTCGGTCCGGAGCAGTGTTCCATCACAAAATAGGGCCTACCGTCGCCGGCGACTCCGGCATGGTAAATGGTGACGATGTACGGATGCGTCGACAGCTGAGCCATCAGGTTCGCCTCGTCGACGAACCGGGCCTTGGTCGCCGGGCCCAACTGTTCGGTCAGGAGAACCTTCACGGCCACCCGGCGACGCGGCAGTCGCTGTTGGTAAAGGAAGACGTCCGAGAATCCGCCGGAGCCCAGCGTGCTGATGAAGTCGTAGCCCGGCAACTCCGGCGGCTGTGATGCGGCGCGGTGCATCAGCGCTCGCCCGCGTCGAGACAAACGGCGAGCGTCACTCCACCGCCGAGGTCGACGACGGTTCCGACGATTACCGAAGTAGACTCACCGCCACGGAGTTTCTGAGGTGGTTTGCCCGGCAACACGATGAGCGTGCCGTTGCGCGAGTCGAGATCGGTGACGACCACGGTGTCGCCCTCCACGGTGAAGCGCACGTGGTTGCGGGAGATGTCCTGGTCGGCCCCACCCAGACTGACCAGCCGTGGAATCTGGCCCCCGGAAACCTTACTCACTCCGGGTGCCCGGCCGACCACGATCGGCTGGCCAAGAGGCTCGCGAACTCCGTTCGGCAGAAGCAGGTACATGACCGGGGGCAGAGCGACGGCGGCCTCCGGTAATAGCCGGGCACTGCGCCGGGAATCCCGGAGCTTACGGATGTCCCCGCTCAGCACGGTGAGGCCATCGTGCCGGTCGGTATCGAAGTCATCCACGCCAGCGTCACCTTCACCGTCAGCGCCAGCTTCACGTTCGGCGTCGGCGTCGGCGTCGACCGGGCGCACCGCGGCCTGTTCGACACCACGCATCATGGTTGCGCCGAAGAGATGGTCGTAGCCGGAGACCGCGGCCGTCGTCTCGTCAGTCACAGGCTCGTGAGCGAACGGCCGGGCAGCGATCGTATGGTCAGCGATCGTCTCTTCAGCGATCGTCTTTTCAGAAATTGCCTCTTCGGAAATCGCCCCGTCAGAAATCGTCTCTTCAGAAAACGTCGCCACGGACTCACCTTCGACGGGGATCGGGGCGGCCGGAGTAACCAGCACCTGCGGCACTAGGACCGAAGCCAGAAACCTGAGCCGTCGCGCGCGTACGAGGCCGGAGGCCAGCGGAAGGGCCGGGAGCGGCGACGGTACGTCGCCGGGTTCCCCACACTCGACGATCAATTCCGCCACTGCGGCGAAGGACTGTTCGCGCCAGGTGGAGACGTCGAGTCCGGATATCGCGACGTGATCGTTCGCGCCGGTGAGCCGCAGGAACACATCTCCGCGGAGGATGGCCCGCCCGGTGATTCCTGTCCCGGCATGGTCGTCCCAGGTCAGCAAGGCGAAGGCTGGCGTGGCGAACAGCCCGGCCGACGTCAATCCGTCGAGGATCCCCTGCGCCCCGCCATCGAGGCTCGCCCAGAGTCGTTCGGCCGTTTCACGTGTGCCATCGCCCCGTACCGCCACGAGGCAGCCGGCACGCGTTGCGGCCAGCCACTCCCCCGACTCATTGCTGTCATACCAGAGCATTGTCCCTCACCCCTGACTTCGCGGCCTCGTGTCCTCGAGATGATCACGAGAGCCGACCACCCGATCCTGCGTGTTCTCATCCTCCGGATCCCGACCGCTCGTCTCCGAGTCGCCCAGCACGGATTCGACATACACGACCGTAACGTTATCGCGGCCACCGTGCGCCAGAGCGGCCGCGACGAGAACCTCGGCGATCGAGAGCTCTGTTCCCGAAGACTCGTCGTGGGCCGCCAACAGGGTGGCGATCTCCGCATTGGCCAGTTCCTTGGTGAGACCGTCTGAGCAGATCAGGAAGGAATGGCGACCGGATGCCGGCATCAGCCACACGTCGGCGTCCACGAATTCGTCGGCGCCAATGGCCCGGGTGATCACGTTGCGCTCTGGATGCGCTTCGGCGGACGCGGCAGTGATCAGCCCGGCGTCGACCATCTCTTGGACCGCGGAGTGGTCGACGCTGAGTTGAACCAGGGTGCGACCATCCCAGGTATAGACCCGCGAATCGCCGATGTTGAAGGCCATCCAATGGAATCCGACGTCATCACCTGCGTCGACGAACGCCACCCCAGCCAGGGTCGTTCCTGACACCGCCGTGCCGAAGTCGTCGACGGCGCTCAGGTCACGCACCGCGTCGTTGGACGAATGGATGGCGTCGAGGATGCGCTCGGGAGTCGAAGGGGTATCGCGCTCGATGTGCTCGTCGAACACCCGCGCGAGGGTCTGGCTGGCGAGGTCGCCGTGTGCGTGGCCACCCATCCCATCCGCCACGAGGAAGACCGGAGCCTGTGCCATGAAGCTGTCCTCATTGAGCTTGCGCTCGAGCCCGACGTCGCTGTGTGCGCTGAATGAGAACCGCACCCGCGTCGAGGGCAGCATCAGGTCGATCACGCCACGTTGGGACACGGTCACTCCAGTGTTCGGTACTTTGCGTCGATGAGCCGCGGACACGCCTCCGACGGCGACGAACTCCCACCGTACCAAGATCCGTGGCCTCCGCTGGGCCGCCTCTTGCCCACTCAGCCAGCTACTCCTGGACGCGTTCCGGGATGTCCTCGGCCAGCGAGTGTCCGCGTTTTCGAGCGTCGCGGGATGCCTTGATCACGCTCGCGACCGTGGCGACGGCCATCGAGCCGAGGATCACGCCGAGCGAGGTCCAGGTGCCGATCTCCGGCGCCCATTCGACTCCGTGCCCACCGTTGATGAACGCGACCTCGTTCGTGTGCAGGGCGTGCAGCACGAGCTTGACTCCGATGAAGAAGAGGATGAATGCGATCCCATACTTGAGGTACTCGAGCCGTTCGATCAGCCCACCGAGCAGGAAGTACAGCTGGCGCAGACCCATCAACGCGAAGACGTTCGCCGTGAACACGATGAACGGGCTGGTGGTGATGCCGAAGATCGCCGGAATGGAGTCGAGGGCGAAGACCAGGTCCGTCGTTCCGATCGCGAGGAGCACGATCAGCATCGGGGTGAAGATCTTGCGCCCGTCCACGCGGGTTCGCAGCTTTGAGCCGTCGAACGATGGGGAAATCCGCATGTGCCGGCGGAGCAGGCGAATGAATCCGTTGTCGGTCTCGTTCTCGTCCGGTTCCTTCGCGATCGCCTGGTGCACCGCGGTGTAGAGCAGGAATGCCCCGAAGATGTAGAAGATCCAGCTGAAGTTCTCGATCAGCTGCGCCCCGAGGAGGATGAAGACGCCGCGCAGCACGAGCGCGATGATGACGCCGACCATTAGCACCTCCTGCTGGTACTTCCTCGGCACCTGGAACCTGGCCATGATGATGATGAAGACGAACAGGTTATCGATGGACAGGCTGTACTCGGTCAGCCAGCCGGCGAGAAACTGTCCGGCGTGTTCGGCATCGGCGAGCATCAGCATCAGCAGCGCGAAGATGAGGGCGAGACCCACGTAGAAGCCCACCCAGAGGCTCGCCTCGCGAATCGACGGCACGTGCGGCCGCTTGAAGACGATCAGGAGGTCTGCGACGAGTATGAGGGTGAGGCCGACGAGGGCGCCGATCTCAAACCAGAGTGGGAGGGCAAGATCCATGCGGGGGGAAGCCTTTCACTGACGGGGTGCCGAGCGCAGCACAAATACCCGAAAGTCTCTCCCGCATCTTTCGATACCACCGTGCCCGGGGCCTGCGATTCTGCGGCCCGTGTTGACGATCACGGCATAGGGCCGAGAATCTCGGCCCGGAGGGATACTCCCTTTCACTCGGTGCAGTCTATCGGCACGCTTGCCAGGGTCGTGCGTCGGGCGACCGCAAAAAAGCTCCCCCGGCGTACCGGAGGAGCTTTTTCTCGTTGTGACCCCAGCGGGATTCGAACCCGCGTTACCGCCGTGAGAGGGCGATGTCCTAGGCCGCTAAACGATGGGGCCGTTTCGCAACTCACCGAGTATGCCACACGAAATGGACCCGGACCAAACTGAGCGACTCAGGCGTGCACGAGCAGTGCCCCCGGCACGACCTCGAGCCGCACGGGCAGCCGTCCGATCCGCTCGCCGTCCCCGTAGGCGACCACGTTCTCGGAATCGATCCGCACGCTGCGGCAGTGGCTGAGTTCGACCTGGGGCAACCCGGTATGCGTTCCGGAGAATACCTTCGGGAACACGGTGAGCAGGCCCAGACGGGACAAGGGCGCGACGATGAACAGGTCGAGTAGCCCGTCGTCGAGGAGCGCACGGGGAGCGATGCGCATGCCGCCGCCGATCGAGGTGTTGTTCGCGATCGAGATCAGCATGGCTCGCACCGTGCGCTCCACACCGTCCACGGTCAGCCGGTACGTCAACGGCCGGAAGGTCGCGAGCACCAGGAGCATGGCCAGGGTATACCGGCTCCTGCCGCGCGGGCGGCGCATCCTGTTCGCCCGGTCGTTGACCACGGCGTCGAATCCGGCCGAGACGACTCCGGCACACCAACTGGTCACGCCTTCGGACTCGACCCGGATGGCGTCGATGGCCCGCGGTGGGCGTTCGATCGCACCGAGGAGGTGGCGGATGGCGGCGTCGGTGTCGTCGAGCGGGATCCCCAACCCGCGCGCCAGGTCGTTGCCGGTGCCGGTCGGCACGATCGCGAGCGGAAGGGCGGTTCCGGCGCACAGGTTCGTGGCCAGGCTCACCATCCCGTCACCGCCGACCACGACGAGCACGTCCACGCCCGGCACCAGTTCGGTGGCCACCTCGTTGCGGAGGAGCGTGAAATTCACCTCGCTGCGCACGGTGACCCGGTGGCCCGCCTGGATTAGGGCGGCCTCGACCCGTGGGCCGACGTCGGCCCGGCGGCCGAAGGATGCGTAGGCGTTGACGGCCACGATGATGCGCAGGTCGGAACCGGGCGCGGGCTTTGGAGCAGGCATGGAGCCAGCGTATGGGGCAGGGGTGTGGCGGCTTGCACGGCGTTCCGAATTGGTATTAGCTCGGGAGCATGAAGCTGACCAAGCTGGAGCACGCCGCACTCATCGTCGACGTCGCCGGTCGCCGGCTGTTTATCGATCCGGGGTCCTTCACGACCGCCCTCACCGACACGACCAGCGCGGATGCCGTCGTCATCACGCACGAGCACCCCGACCACTGGACAGCGGAGCAGTTGGACCGGATCCTCAAGTTCAGCCCGGACGTGCGGATCTTCGGTCCGGCCGGGGTCGCCGTCGCGGCAGAGGGGTATCCGATCACGGTCGTTGCGGACGGCGACAGCGTGGAAGTAGGCCCGTTCCGGCTCCGGTTCTTCGGTCGGACGCACGCGGTCATCCACGAGTCGATCCCGGTGATCGACAATGTCGGGGTGCTGGTCAACAACGAGCTGTACTACGGAGGGGACTCGTTCACGATCCCGGCCGACGTCACGGTGAACACCCTCGCCGTTCCGGCCAATGCCCCGTGGCTCAAGATCAGCGAGGTCATCGACTTTGTGCTGGCGATCAAGCCGCGCCGCAGCTTCCCCACCCACGAGATGCTGCTCTCCCGGGCCGGCAAGGAGCTGTCGAACACCCGGATCAGGTCCGCCACCGAGCAGAACGGCGGAGAGTTCTTCCCCCTCGAGCCGAACGAGTCCCTCGACCTCTAGGGCGTGGATCGAACTGCCGGGGCGCACTCAGCCCGCTCCCAGCCGGCCCAGCTTGCGTGCAGCTACTGTAATTTTATTGCCCCTGCACATCCCTCTCACCGAAGGACCCCCGCCTCATGAGCGTTCCCGTGCTTTCCGCCCAAAACATAGGCAAGTCCTATGGGAGCGGCGCGAACCGTTTCGACGCGCTCAAGGGGGTGTCCCTGGACATCCAGGCCGGTGAGTCCATTGCCATCGTCGGCAAGAGCGGATCGGGCAAGTCGACACTGATGCACCTGCTCGCTCTGCTCGACGACCCGGACAGCGGAACTCTGCTGGTCGAGGGCACCGATGCCAGGAAACTCAAGGGCAAGGAGCTGAACCGGCTGCGCAACCAGGACTTCGGCTTCGTCTTCCAGCAGTTCTTCCTCACCGCCAACGCGACCGTGCTCGAGAACGTGGTGCTCCCGCTCAAGATCGCCGGGGTGCCGCCCCGGGAACGCAAGGCCCGCGGGATGGCCGCACTCGAGCAGCTTGAGCTGGCCGACAAGGCCAGGAACAAGGCGATCAATCTGTCCGGCGGACAGAAGCAGCGCGCCGTCATCGCCCGCGCCCTGGTCAACAATCCGAAGGTGATCTTCGCGGACGAGCCGACCGGCAACCTGGACACCGCTACCGGCGCCGTGGTCGAGGACATCCTGTTCGCGCTGAACAAGGACAACGGCATCACGCTCATCATCGTCACCCACGACATCGAACTCGCCGCTCGGTGCGACCGCCAGCTCTTCATCCGCGACGGCCTCGAAGACACCACCGAATCCGACGCCCCGCGCAGGCGGCACTCCGGAGCACACGCAGGAGCACACGCATGAAGTTCATCGACATCGTCAAGACCGCGATCGCGAACAGCTTCCGCAGCAAGCTCCGCACCGGGCTGACCGTGATCGCGATCTTCATCGGCGCCTTCACCCTGACCATCACCAGCGGCATCGGCACCGGTGTCACCAGCTACATCGACACCCAGGTCTCTGCGATCGGGGCGGCGGATGTGCTCACGGTCTCCAAGGCCGCCGACTCCACCTCCTCGGCCAGCGACGGGCCGGCCGCCTACGACCCGAACAAGGCCACCACGGTCAGCCTGGGCAACGGATCACGCCCCGGCTCGACCATCCAGGCTCTCACCACCGCGGACATCACCAAGATCGAGAAGACCTCCGGCATCCTCAGCGTCGACCCGTCGGTTCGGGTCACCCCCGACTACATCGAGTACGACGGCCGGGGCAAGTTCGAGATCATCGTCAATGCCACGGCCACCCTCACCACCGCCGACCTGGCCGCGGGCGCGCAACTGGACAACTCGAGCACGACCAACGAGGTCCTGCTGCCCACGACCTACCTGAAGACCCTGGGCTTCGCCGACGCGAAGGCTGCCATCGGCCAGCCCGTCACGATCGGAATCACCAATTACACCGGCGTGCAACAAGAGGTCAAAGCCACCGTCACGGGCGTGCAGAACGAGACGATCCTCGGCGTCGGCGCCGGACTCAACCAGCAGCTGACCGACAACCTGCACGAGATCGAGATCACGGGGGCACCCGAGGGCGCATCGAACAGCTTCGCCACCGCCACCGCACACTTCGACGTGGCGAACACGCCGGCCGAGATCACGGCCATCAAGGACGATCTCGCCAAGCAGGGCTACGCGTCGCAGACCGTGGCCGACACCATCGGCTCCTTCCAGACCGTGATCAACGTCATCATCGGCGTCCTCAACGCGTTCGCCGTGATCGCGCTCATCGCCGCCGGGTTCGGAATCATCAACACCCTCCTGATGAGCGTGCAGGAACGCACCCGCGAGATCGGGCTGATGAAGGCCATGGGCATGAACGGCGGGCGGGTGTACACCCTGTTCAGCACCGAAGCCGTGTTCATCGGCTTCCTCGGCAGCGCCCTGGGCGCGCTGGCCGCGGTCGGAGTCGGTTCCCTGGTGAGCAACATCCTCGCCACCGGAGTGTTCTCCGCCCTGCCCGGCCTGCAGGTCGTTCAGTTTGCCCCGAGCTCCATCGCCATCATCATCGGTGTCGTCATGCTGATCGCGTTCCTGGCCGGCACCCTCCCGGCCCGGGCCGCCGCCCGGCAGAACCCGATCGACGCGCTGCGCTACGAGTAGCTGGCCGAATGACGAGCGGTCCGACTCTCGAGCCCGGGCTGCGGGCCCGCAAGCGCACGGCCACCCGGGCTCGACTGGAGCAGGCGGCGCTGCACCTCGCTCTCGAGCACGGCTACGACGGCGTCACGGTGGACATGATCTGCACCGCGGGCCGAGTCTCCCAGCGCACGTTCTTCAACTACTTCGGCACCAAGGAGGGCGTCTTCCTCGGCTCGGCTCCACCGACGCCGGCGGATGCCGACCTCGCGGCGTTCGTGAACGGCACCGGCCCCGATATCCTCGGCGACCTCGTCGGGCTGATCACCGCCGCGCTGGTCGGTCGGGAGTCGGACCTCGCCATCCTCAGGTCTCGACGGATGCTGATCGAACGCACCCCCGAACTTCTCAGCCGGGAGAACGCTCGCATCGCCGAACTCGAGGCGAGTCTCACCCAGCTCGTGTCCGAGCGTCTCCGGACCGGGGGCCGGGCCGAGGAATCGTCGCCCGATCTCCGCGACGAGGCCTGCATGGTCGTCGCCCTCGCGGGCGGCGTGATGCGCTTCTCGATGCAGAAGTGGTTCTGCGGCGGCTTCGAGGGAACCCCGAGCGAGCTCCTCCGCTACTCGATCGGCCTGGTCGGCCGCGTCACCGGAGCGGCGGGGCCCGAGGTCAGGCCGTGACGAGTTCGCGCCAGTCGGCCAGCTCCAGGCCGTGCGCGTCGGACACCGACTTGTGGGTGACCCGCCCGGCCGCGACGTTCAGGCCGAGGGCCAGAGCCGAGTCACGCTCACAGGCCACCTTCACGCCCGAGTTGGCCAAGGCGATCCCGTAGCGCAGGGTGACGTTGGTCAGCGCGTAAGTGGAGGTGTTCGGCACCGCGCCGGGCATGTTCGCCACGCAGTAGAAGATGGTCTCGTGCACGGTGTAGGTCGGGTTCTCGTGCGTCGTGGGGCGGGTGTCCTCGAAGCAGCCGCCCTGGTCGACGGCGATGTCGACCAGCACCGAGCCGGGCTTCATCCGCGCGACCATCTCGTTCGTGACCAGTTTCGGTGCCTTCGCCCCGGGGATCAGAACCGAGCCGATCACCAGGTCCGCGTCGACGACGGCCCGGTCGACCTCATAGGCGTTCGAGGCGACGGTCTTCAGCCGACCCTGGTACTGCCCGTCGAGCTGGCGGAGACGGTCGATGTTGATATCGAGGATGGTCACATCCGCGCCGAGCCCCAGCGCCATCGCCGCGGCGTTCGTCCCGGCCACGCCGGCACCGAGCACGACGACCTTCGACGGACGCACCCCGGGCACACCGCCGAGCAGCACGCCCTTGCCACCGGCCGGGGCCATCAGCGACTGCGCGCCGACCTGGACGGAGAGCCGACCGGCGACCTCGCTCATCGGGGCGAGCAGGGGCAGCCCACGGGCGGGGGTCTGCACGGTTTCGTAGGCGATGGCGGTGACTCCCGCTTCGATCAGCGCCGCGGTCAGTTCCGGTTCGGCGGCCAGGTGCAGGTAGGTGAAGAGCACGAGTCCGGCACGGAAGCGGTGGTATTCCGCGGCGACCGGCTCCTTCACCTTCATGACCATGTCCGAACGGGCCCAGAGCACGTCGGCTGAGTCGACCAGTTCGGCGCCGGCAACGCTGTATTCCTCGTCGCTGATGTGCGAGCCGATTCCGGCCCCCGTCTCGATCAGCACGGTGTGGCCGTTGGCCAGGAATTCGTGCACCCCCGAGGCGGTGATCGCGACGCGGTACTCGTTGTTCTTGATTTCCTTGGGTACACCGATGATCATGGCCGACTCCATTGCTGGTTGGTTCTCGTGGAAGGGTCTGCTGTTATGCCTCGTGCGACGTTGCCGGTGGCGGGGTCAAGAATAGGGCCGTCTTTTGGGCGCGTCCGGCCGAGCGAAGCGGGCGCTGGGCATCCGCTCTGCCTACGGCCCGGGGAGGTCACGGTCCAGGGGTCCGTCGGCGGGCCGGTTCCGCCCGCCGTTCCGCAGTGGTTCAGGGGGATTTTTTCCGCGGCGAGGGTGCGCACGCGAGCCCGCACCGGCGCCGCGGGCCACAAGTGCGAAACGTGACGATCAGTTGTCACTCGACAAATGTCGAATTCTGTGTCGGTAATTGTCGTCGCTTGTCCGTTCGGGGCAGGTCCGACGCCTAGCATTGACCCATGAAGACGGCGGAGATCGAAGAGTTGGTCGAGGCGCTCGCGGCCGGCCTCGACCGTGCCCTGTCGCTCGAGGACCTCGACGGTGTGCTCGTCGCCTACAGCCGGGACCAGCCGCTGGCGGACAGCGTTCGGGTGAACTTTCTGCTGAGCAAGAAGGTGCCCGCCGACGTGAGCGCCTGGCAGTTGCGGCACGGGATCGCCGCGGCGGTACGACCGGTCGTCGTACCGGCCAACGCCGAGCTGGGGATGCTCGGGCGGGTGTGCGTCCCCCTGCTGGTGCGAGGATTCCGGGTCGGCTACCTCTGGGCGCTCCAGGGAACCCAGGACGAGTCCCCGGCCGAGATCCTCGGCGCACTGCCCGCAGTTCGTACCCAGCTGGACCGGCTCGCCGGGATGCTGCTCGACACCAACACGGCCGAGTCCGAGCACCGCAGGCAGCGGGAGGCCGTGTTCCTGGCCGCCTGCGCCGGGGACCTCGCGGCGGTCGAGGACATCGCGGACTGGCCGCAGATCCATTCCACGGGCCCGTGGCACGTCGCCACCCTGTTCCACCCGCCCGCCGTCCTGCCCACGGACGGCGGCGCGCAGCTGCAGCGCATCGCCGCCCTGCAGGCCACCGTCGGCATCGACGCCGCCAGATTCAGCGCCGGCACCGACACCCACGCCGTGGTGCTCCTGCGCGACTCCCCCGGTCGGCTGCTGCACGGCCAGGTGCTGGCCCGGTACGGCGCGGAGGTCGCCCGGCGCGGCGGCACGCCCACGCGCCTCGACCTGATGGGTGTCAGCGAGGCCTTCGAAGACCTGCGCCGTCTGCCCGAGGCGTACGCCCAGTCCCGCAAGGCGGTGCAGGCCGCCGCCGTCGACGACCGACTCGGCGCCGTGGCCGAGTACCGTCGAGTGGGCGTCTACCAGTTCCTGGCGGCGGCCAGCCGCAACCTGACCCCGGTGGAGTCGGTTTATTTTGCCGAGCTCCGGGAATTCGACGAAAACCGAGAGCTGCTGCCCATGCTGGAGCTGCTCTACGACACCGACGGGTCGGTTCAGGACGTCGCCGCGGCACTCCACTTGCACCGCAGCAGCATCTACAACCGGTTGGCGAAGATTCGCGACCTGATCGGGGCCGACCCGCTGGGCGGTCAGGTGCGGTTGGACCTGCACCTGGCGATGAAGGCCGACCGGTGGTCGCGCCGGCCCCGGATCTGAGTCGAATCGGAGGGATGATGTGAGCATGGCAACTCCGATGCCCAAGGCAGCGTTCCATCCCCGGACGGCCGCGCGTCGGGACAAGGGGCTGGGCGGCCTGCGTTTGCGTGACGCCGTGGCCATGGCCGTCGGCGGCATGATCGGCGGCGGAATCTTCAGCGTCCTCGGGGTGACCGTCGCGCTCGCGGGGCACCTCGCCGTCGGGAGCTTCCTCATCGGAGGCGCCATTGCCATGGCGACCGCGCACTCCTTCGCCGCACTCTCGGCCAGGGCCGGGCGGTCGGGCGGCCTCTTCGTCTACCTGCACGATGCGGGATTTCCGCGCGCCGGTTCCTACATCTCGTGGCTGCTGATCTTCGGCTATCTGATCGCGCTCGCCGTGTACGGCTTCACCTTCGGGCACTATGCCGCTCACGCCCTGGGCTTATCCTGGCCGTTCGCGGACGGTTTCGCGGTGCTCATCCTCGTGCTCTTCCTCGCGATCAACCTGCGCGGCGTCGGGGCATCGGCCCTGTCGGAGGACCTGGTCGTGCTGATCAAGGTCGCCGTGCTGGCGCTCATCTCCGCCGTCGGATTCGCTCACTTCTCCCCCGAGCGCCTGGCTCCCCTGGACGACAAAGGCCTGGCCGGCGTTATCGTCGCCTCGGCGTCGATCTTCGTGGCCTACGAGGGATTCGAACTGCTCTCCTACGACTACGACGACCTGGTGAAGCCGCGGTGGACACTGCCGCGAGCGCTCTTTCTCTCGGTCGCAATCGTCACTCTGGTCTACGTCGTCGTCACCGTCGGATCGCAGATGCTGGTCGGCGACGACGTCCTCGTCGCCCAGAAAGAGGTCGCGTTCGCCGCTGCCGGCCAGGCCGCCCTGGGCACGGCCGGGTATTGGATTGCCAGCCTGGGTGCGCTTCTGGCCGCGAGCTCGGCCATCAACGCCACCCTCTTCTCCACCGCGCGCCAGATGCACGAGATCGCGCTGGCCAGGGAACTGCCGGGGATGTTCGCGAGGAGCCGAGCCGGCCTGCCCGTCACCGCACTGGTGTTCCTGGCGGTGTTCGGGGCCGCCTTCGCCATGCTGCCGGATATCACGGCCCTGCTGACGTTCGGGTCGGCGGTCTTCCTGGCGGTCTTCGGCGCCACGAACCTCCTCGCGTGCCGGGTGCTAACGGGGTTCTGGCCGCGGGCGGTCAGCGGCGTCGGTTTTCTGGCCTGCCTGGGCGCACTCGTCGTCCTGGTGGTCGAACTCGTGCGTCACGACCAGGCCACGCTGGCGCTGATCGGAGTGTCACTCCTGGGAGTCTCGGCCCTGCGGTTCGCCTTCGTGCAGCGTCAGAAACGGCGACTCACGAGGGACGCTTGACCGGCGACGCGGGGCCACCGGATGCCGCGGGTCCCGCCTGCCCCTTTGTCACCTTCGCCGCCTTCGCTGCTTTGACCCCCTTCGCCTGGTCGGCGCGCTGGCGGCGTTGACTCTTGAGGCGTTGGCTTCTGAGCTGGAGGATGCGCGCTGCACCGGAGATCGCCACGAGGATCCCGCCGGCGACGGCCGCGATGAACAGGGCCATGCCCAGGGACAGTTCGCCTGCCGCACCCAGGTAGTGCACGGTCACGCGATCCTCGTTCTGAAGGATGAAGATGATCAGCAGCACCAGGAGGATCAGCGCCGCGATGACGGCAACCCAGATCATGCCGGCCCGCGTCACATCCGTCGTCTCGTGCCGGTCGGGGGTCGCTGCCGGCTCGTGGTCGGGCGGGATCGGAGCGCGAGCGGGTTCGGGCTGCGGAGGTTTCGCCGCCGTCGGACCAGAAGACACTGTTGGGCCAGAAGACACTGTCCCGGACCCTGGAGACACCGGCCCCGGAGAAGATGGACTCGGCGTCGGATTTTCGGCCATTTCTTCATCCCCTTGGAACGGAGCGGTTCGTCCGCTGGGGACGACTAAGGCCGAGAATACTCTTTTTTGAACCGGCCGTCCGGACCAATAGTCGGCGCCGGGTCAGCAACGGCTCAGCGCGAACACGTCGGCCGTCAACCGGGCGGTTCCGCCGACCAAGGTGACGGTCTGAGCGCCGGACTTGAGGATGGTGTCCAGTGTTGCCCCAGGGACGCAATTGCCCGGGACCAGGTAGAGCGGGCTGTTGCGTACCGCCGCCAGGGCCGTCCCCGCGAGTGCGTCGGGGTAGGAGTAGCCGTTGACGAGAATGGCGCTGGACGCCGTCGTCCCGAACGCCGTCGCGTTGATCAGCTGACCGGTCTGGTACCGGTCGGAGCCGCCGAGACGGAGCACCGTGCTCAGCTTCGCGAGGTCCTTCTGGATGCCGGGGCTCACGACGGCTGTCCCGCCGGCGATGAAGGTCTTGCTGACCTTCAACCGGGTGAGCAGCGCCTTCGCGGCGGAGTCCAGGGTGCCGTCAGCCCCGTTGACGAGAACCACGGGGATTCCGGCGGCGGCTGCCGCACCGGAGGCGGAGGCCGCATCGGCGAATCCCGCCCCCGTGACCACCCAGGCGGACTCGGACGTGGTGGGGAACGCGTAGTTGACGATCGCTCTGCCCGTGGCGTAGCGGTCGGGGCCCGACACCCGGATGGTGTTCGGCTGGATGGCCTTCAGCTTGGTGAAGACGGCGTCGGAGATCGACATCGGACCGCCGGTGACGACGATCGTCTTCGGCTTCAACCGCAGGATCTCCGCCCGGATGACGTCGGGGAGCGACCCGGGCAACGTCAGCAGCAGCGGACCACCCTGTTTCGCCGCGGCGGGGCCTGCGGCCAGGGCGTCGGGGAAGTTCTCACCGCTGGCCAGGTAGACGACCGGTGCGGAGACGGGAAACCCGGTTTTGGACACGGCCGCGGCGGTCGCGTACCGGTCGGGGCCGGCGACCCGGGTGACCGCGGGGACGGTCGGTTTCGGAGTCGACGTGGGCTGGGTCGCGAGCAGCACCTTGACAGCGGCCGTCCCGCCGAGGCTCGTCACCTGCACGGTCAGCCCACCGGAGCGAGACGTGATCGATTTCGACGCCGTCAACGCCATCGAGATCGTGCCGTCGGCATGCGGCAGGGAGAGGGCGGCCGAGGTGTTGTCGTCGCGGATGCGGAGCACGCGCACCCCGGGCGCATAGCCGGGCAGGGTGCTCGTGGAGTACACCGAACCGGCATCCATGCCGGTGCCGGACCGGTACTCGACGAAGTAGATCTCCCCGTTACGCGGGTCGGTGATCCGCAGGCCTCGAAGACCGGTGCTGTTGGAGACGGGATTCAACGAGTAGCTGGTGCTCGACGAGGCGACGCCGGTCGGCAGCTTCACTGCGGGAAGGTCGGTGCCGGTGATCGCGTCCAGCCGATACTTCTGGGTGATGTTCAGGGCAGTCGGTTGCGCGTTTGTGCGGCCGTTGTAGCCGATTCCACCGCCCATCGGGTCATAGAAGTCCTCGTAGGCGTGGTCCTGACAGCCGTTGCTGAACGTGCCACCCGACTGGGTGGTGCCTTCAGTGACGGGATACGGGCAGGCATGCGCGTTGGAGTGCCGCAGCCCGAAATTGTGCCCGAGCTCGTGAGTGACGGTGCCCCGCATGAACATGCTGTCGGCGACGTTCCAGGAGACTCCGCCCGCGGTCAGCGTGCCGATCGACCCCAGGCCCGTTCCCTGGCCGCAGGCCGCCGAGACGAGAACGACGAGGTGCCGGGGAGTGACCCCACCCCAGTAGTCGTCCGTGGTGCGTCCGAATTTGGCTGCTGCGGTGGTGAACATCGTGTACGGGTCGCAGGCGGCCGCATCCGTGAAGCGCACGGTGGCGAGCGGCTGGGTCAGTGAGCTGATCTTGCCCGCGCTCTGTGACTTCCAGTAGGCGCTCTCCTGTTGGGTGAGCGTGCTGACGGCCGCGTTCGTGGGCCCGGAGCCGGCCGGGTCGGTGGGCAGGCTGACCACGGCCACGTCGAGGACCTGGGCCGTCGCGGCCACCGTGGCCGACAGTTCCGGCGGGGCGATCGTGGCGGTGACGACCGGCAAGGGCTCGCTCAGGAGCGTGCTCGCGCCCAGAATCAACCGTCCGGTGTCGGACCCGGCGTCGATGGGGGCCGCGTCCGCTGCCGCCTCGGCAGCTACGTCCGGAACGGCGGCCGCCACGGCCTCGGGGACGGCGAGCGTGCCGTCGAACGTGCTGCCGGTCGCGACGTCCGCCGGGAGGTTGCCGGTCAGCTCAACGGAGGTGCCGTCGGCGGCGACGAGCCGAATCTCGTCGGGTCGGGGCACGATGGCGTCCGGGCCACTCTCGCCGGAAAAGACAATGATCGTGCCGGTGGCCTGCAGGGTCACCGGTGTCTCCATCGCCGCAGCCTCGACACCGGGTCGGGTGAGCGCCTGGACGGGGGCGACAGCGCCGCCGAGCACGAGCATCGCCGAGAGCAGAACCCCGAGGGTGAGCCGAGATGCGTGCGGCATTGGTGTCCAATCGTGAGGCGTGCCCGGCGTTCATCCGGGCGCAACTATAACCACCCCCAGCGGTGTGTCCGACGGCTCCGAAACGAAGCGCACCGACGGGTTCACTCCTCGGAAGGCGCACCCCCGCGCGACACAATCTTCACTGTAGCGGCACGCCCGGGCTCGACACGGTTCCGCCCCGATTTGGGGCCATCCGATTGCCGATTCGGGGCCGGGCGCTGGGCCGACTCATACTCCGCTCATGCCTGCCTCATCGGAATGTCATTGACAACCCCGATGGGATGTTCACTGTCGACACAGACAGCAGCAGCTGACACTGCTGAAGGAGCTAGATCATGAAGAACAAGAAGTACACCCTCACCGCCGTAGCCAGTTCACTCCTGATCGGAGGACTACTGCTGACCGGATGCTCGACCACGGCCACCTCCGCCGGCACCTCTTCCGCCACCGCCAGCGCGGCGACCGTCGTGCTCGACACGGGCGTCGTCGCCGCCGAGGTCCTCGCGGCCAACGCGAACTCGACCACGGTGAACGACGACGAATGGACCAGTGAGGGGGCGGTGAGCATCGCGCTTGCCGGGTCCACCGCGTCCTCGGCAGGCGCGGGCGTCGTCGTCGACAGCAACACGGTGACCATCACGGCGGCGGGCCCCTACCTGCTCACCGGGCAGTTCCACGGCCAGGTCGTCGTCGATACGCAGGAGGAGGGCGTGGTATCGCTCGTACTGGACGGGGTGCAGATCGAAAGCTCGTTGAGCGCCGCGATCGCGGTGCTCAATGCCCAGGACGTTGCCGTCTCGCTGACGGGCAGCAGCATCCTCTCGTCCACCGGAGCCGACGACGAGGCCAACGCGGCCCTGTTCAGCGACGCCGACCTGACCATTTCGGGCGACGGGTCGCTCACGGTGACCAGCGACGCCAATGACGGAATCACCAGTCTCGACGACCTCGTCGTCTTGTCGGGCGACATCACCGTCACGGCCGCCGACGATGGTCTGCGCGGCAAGGATTCGCTGACCATCGAGGGCGGCACCATCACCGTGAACGCGGGCGGCGACGGACTGAAATCAGACAACGCTGAGGATGAGGCTCGCGGCTACGTGCACATCGCCGGCGGCACGATCAACCTGGTCGCGGGCGACGACGCGGTGCAGGCGCAGACCGACCTGGTCATCACGGACGGCGCGACGACCGTGAGCGCGACCGACGACGGGCTGAAGGCCGAGGTGCATCTGGTCGTCGCCGGCGGCACCACTGTGGTCAAGGCCTCCTATGAGGGTCTTGAGGCGTTCTCCGTCACCGTCGAGGGCGGCACCCTCGACGTACAGGCGAGCGACGACGGAATCAACGCCACGAGCGGCACCAGCACCACCACCGACGTCGGCGGCATCGTCGAGGCCGACGACGGCGCGATGGTCACGGTCACGGGCGGCGAGACCACCATCGAGTCGGAGGGCGACGGCGTCGACTCCAACGGCTCGGCGCTGGTCACCGGTGGCACTCTCACCGTCTTCGGGTCGGCAAGCGACCGCGAGGGAGCGCTCGACACCAACGGCTCCCTGGTCGTGGACGGCGGAACCGTGCTCGCCGTGGGGACCACCGGAATGGCGACCTCGCCGGACGCATCGTCGGCTCTGGGCTGGCTGAGCGCCTCGCTCGACCAGACATATGGGGCAGATCAGAGCGTTCAGGTGCTCGACGAGAGTGGAGCGGTCGTCGCCGAGTTCACCTCGGTCAAGTCCTTCCAGTCGGTCGTCCTCTCGGCAGCCGAGGTCGTCGACGGTTCCTCCTACACGGTCACCGTCGGTGGCCAGGCTGCCGGTACCGTCACCGCGGGCGTCGAGGCCGCGGGTGGCATGGAAGCCGGCGGGGGACGGTCTCGCCCTTGACGCTCGCACCGCCCGCTAGCCGAGGTCCGCGTGGTTCGTGGGGGCGGTCTCTCGCGCCTCGATCGAGATCCGGCGGGTTCGATCGCCTTCGGACCAGGGCCGCACGCGCGGCCTCGTCGGACTCACACCCGAGACC
>CAJDUC010000030.1_pt1 | contig 39617 bp, 33 predicted proteins | sample 7390041 | NCBI WGS metagenome assembly CAJDUC01 (sample SAMEA7055666, study PRJEB34461) | soil metagenome | biome: terrestrial ecosystem; feature: Peninsula; material: soil | place: Antarctica | collected 2016 | reverse complement strand
CGACTCGCCGTGACCGGGCGACTCGCCCCGCGGTGGTCGAGCCTGTCGAGACCCGGCGACTCGCCGCGACCCGCCGACTCGCCCCGCGGTGGTCGAGCCTGTCGAGACCCGGCGACTCGCCGTGACCGGGCGACTCGCCCCGCGGTGGTCGAGCCGGTCGAGACCCGGCGACTCGCCGTGACCGGGCGACCCGTCCCGCGGTGGTCGAGCCTGTCGAGACCCGGCGACTCGCCGTGACCGGGCGACCCGTCCCGCGGTGGTCGAGCCTGTCGAGACCCGGTCGGCCTGATCTCGACGAGCTCGATCACGGGGGTTGGCTCGATCGCGGAATTGGCTCGGTCGCGGAGCCCGCGGAGCCCGCGGTGGTCGAGCCGGTCGAGACCCGGTGGGCCTGCACGCGCTCTCAGGTGTAGCGTTTTCGTGTAACGAAAACTTGGGGAGGGCTTTTCGGCATGACACCATCACATCTCGCAGCACCCGACACGATCGACACGGTCGAGCCGCTGGCCCGGCCGGCGGCACCGCCACGGCATGACGCCGAGCCGCTCGTGCACATCAGCAACTTCCGGATGGACTTCGGCCGCACCACCGTCATCCGTGACCTGTCGTTCGACATCAACCGCGGTGAGACGTTCGGTTTTCTCGGCTCCAACGGCTCAGGCAAGACCACGACGATCCGCGCGCTGCTCGGCATCTACCAGGCCACGGCCGGGGTGCTGCACATCAACGGGCGTCCCTTCGCGCCGGAGGACGGCGCCACGCTCGGCTACCTGCCCGAGGAGCGCGGTCTCTATAAGAAGGAGACCGTGATCGACGTGATGAGCTACTTCGGCCGGCTCAAAGGCCTGAGCAAGTCGGCCGCGACGGCCTGGTCGCACGAATACCTCGAGCGGGTCGCGCTCGGCGACAAGGCCAAGGTGCGCCTGGACAAGCTCTCCGGAGGACAGCAGCAGAAGGTGCAGCTGGGCGTCACGATCATGAACGACCCCGAGCTGCTCATCCTCGATGAGCCCACCAAGGGTTTCGACCCGGTGAATCGCAAACTGCTGATGGACATCATCGAAGACCAGAAGCGCGCCGGCGCCACCGTGCTGATGGTCACCCACCAGATGGAGGAGGTCGAACGGCTCTGCGACCGGGTCGTGCTCCTGAAGAACGGTGGCGTCGAGGCCTACGGCACGGTCGAGGCCGTGCAGGAGCAGTACGGCGGAACCGTCGTGCGGCTGCAGTACGCGGGCGAGATCCCGGCATCCCGGCACTACACGGTCACCCGGCGCGAGAGCACCTACGCCGAGCTCACCGTGACCGGACCCGTCGACGAGGCCGTCATTCTGCGCGAGCTGATGGATGCCGGGGTCATCGTGCGCGGGTTCACCGCCGGCCGGCCGTCGCTCGACGACATTTTCGTCGCGGTGTACGGGGACCAAAACGCTGTTGCCGATGGAAGCGCGGGGGAGTAGCACCATGGCTCGACACAATCTGGGCACGGTCGTCTCGTTCGAGGTCACCCGCACGCTCAAGAAGAAGCAGTTCTGGCTGACGACCCTGCTGGTGCCGGTGGTGCTGGGCATCGTGATCGCCCTCGTCGTCATCTCCAATACCTCCACCGCCGACAAGGTCGACTCGCAGAAGGATGCCTCCCTCAAGTTCACCTACAGCGACGCATCCGGTCACATCGACCCGACCCTCGCCGCTGCGTTCGGCGGCACCGTGACCACCGACGACGCGCAGGCGATCGCCGACGTGAAATCGGGCACATCGGCGGCGTACTTCGCGTTCCCGGCCGACCCGACGAAGCAGGCCACGAAGGCCTATGGGGCCGACCTTGGCATCTTCGACAACGGCAAGTACTCCTCCATTGCCACTCAGCTGATGATCGCCAGCGCCCAGGCGGAAATCGGCGACCAGACCCTGACCAGTCTGGCCGGGGGATCGTTCCAGGTGGACTCGATCACGTATAAGGACGGCGCGGAGTCCGGCGGCATCCTCGGGGCCCTCGCGCCCCTGCTCTTCCTGCTGATCTTCTACGTCGTGATCGTGATGCTGGGCAATCAGATGCTCACCAGCACCCTGGAGGAGAAGGAAAACCGGGTCACCGAGATGATCCTGACCACCCTGAACCCGACGACCCTGATCATTGGGAAGATCGTCTCCCTGTTCATCATCGGGATCGTGCAGATGGTCGTCTTCATCCTGCCGGTGCTCGTCGGCTACGTGTTCTTCCGCAGCGCCCTGAGCCTGCCCGACGTGGACCTCTCCCAACTCATCGTGAACCCCGGCCAGATGATCGTCGGCGCCCTGCTGTTGATCGGCGGATTCACCCTATTCATGGGAACGCTCGTCGCAGCCGGCGCGATCATGCCCACCGCCAAGGAAGCCAGCCAGGTCTTCGGCATCATGATGGCGCTCGTGTTCGTGCCGCTGTACGCGGCCTCGCTCGTGGTCTCCGACCCGCAAGCCGTGATCGTGCAGTTCTTCACGTACTTCCCCTACTCGGCGCCGGTAACCGCGATGCTCCGCAACGGACTGGGCTCCCTCGGGCCGATCGAGGCGACGATCGTGATCGCGGAACTCTTCATCCTCGGCGGGATTGTGCTCCGGCTCGCCGTGCAGCTGTTCCGCTACGGTTCTGTCGAATACTCCAAGAAGGTCTCCATCCGCACCGTGTTCGCCCGCTCGCGCGGGTAGTCGCCGGCCCGCCTCTCCGCGGCCCCCGCCGCGGGAACTGCGCCGATGCGCCGGTGGTGTGCCTCCCGCGCAACGGCTCACGGCCCGCGCCGCCGGCCCCGCGCACGCGACTCGGGCCATCCGTGCCGTGCGACTACCTGCGTGCCGGGGTGATCGCGCAGGCGGTACGCCGCCGCGCGTGCGGTGTGCCTCCCGAGCAACGGCTCAGGTCCCGCCGCGGGGGTAACCGCGGGCCGACTGGCCGGGGATGCCCGTCCGACGGATGCCCGCTCCGCCAGGCCCTTGCGAAAACCCTGATCTGGGGCCTGAATAACGGCATGACATCGACATCCCGAATGGTCGGTTACTCAGACCCGGAAAACAGGTGGGTCGTCTACAGCGTCCCAGAATGCGAACCCTTGAGCGGCTTTCCCACCCGCGACGAGGCCGTTGGCGCCGCCCTCGCGGAGGTGACTCGCGGCGGCGGCTGGCTCACCGTGCACTTCAGCGATGGGGCCATCGAATCCCAACAGCAATATGCGGCGGCGGAAAGGTCGGCCGGCTCGGCGGACTCGGCTGGCTCGGCCTACTTGCATGACTACTTGCCTGGCGATTTGTCTACCGAAACCGCGGATGGCGCCGGCGTGGCTCGAACGGTGCGGCGCCGAACTGTTCAGGCCGAAGCGCCCCCTTCGGGCGGCCTGGTCGTGTCGCCGTCGCCGTTGGCGAGCCTCGGGTCCTCCTCCGTTGAGAACGGCCTGGTGTCCTTCACCGAGCAGCGGTCGCGGTCGATGCCCGACGACCGCGGATTGCTGCTGGCCGAGGACCATGTGGCGTCGCTCGTAGCGGACCTCGAGCTGGACCCGCCCGAGACCGTCGTGTCGAGGCTGGATCAGGGCCTCGACCTGTTGGGTGTCCTGGGTCTCTTCGGCATGCCCCTCGTCACCGGCGTGTATTCGCTGGAGATTCTCGCGGCGACCCAGGGCGGAACGCTCATCCTCTACTCGGTGAGCCTCACCTGGGCCCTCGGCTTCGCGCTGCTGGCCGTGGCACTGTCGAGTGGGCTGCGCCAGGCGCGATTGGGCGAGCTCGTTGCCGCCTTCCTCTGCTTCGTGCTCTCGGGCTACATTGCCGGGGAGATCGGTGTGGGCGGATTCGCCGCCGCCGTGGCGGAGAGCGGATCGATGTTCGAGTCCATGGGCGGAATGCTCGCGTCGGCCGTTCACGCCTACGGTCCGGGCGGGGCAGTCGCCACCGCGGCCATCGGAGTGTTTTTCGGCTGGAGGATCGCCCGCCGCCTGCCCGGCAGCAGGCTGAACGCGCGGGGAGCCTGAGTCTCGGGTCGGGCGCCGGTTGGATCGAGCTCGTCAAGACCACATACGGGATCTCGACCGGCTCGATCACCGCGCGGCTCCGTGTTCGGTCGGGTTCGCCGAGCGAGCGACCGGTGGCGAGCAACCGGTGGTCGAGCTTGTCGAGACCAGGCGGGGGATCTCGGCAGGCTCGATCACCGCGCGGCTCGATCACCGCGGGGCTTGGTCACCGCGGGGCTTGGTCACCGCGCGGCTCGATCACCGCGCGGCTTGGTCACCGCGCGGCTCGATCACCGCGCGGCGAAGCGCCTACGCGGCGTCGTTGGGCATGCGCACGGTGAGGCTGCCCGGGTCGATCCAGGTCTTCAGGGCGACGGCGGTGCCGAACTCGTCACCGTCGAGTTCGATCTCCTCCGGGCGCTGAAGGCGCAGAACGAGCTCGGTGCCGGTCGCGTAATTGAGGGCGTCGACATCCTCGGTGCGGAACCGACGGCCGAGCGGGGTGCGTCCGAGCACTCCGTTCTCCCAAATCACCTTGCCCAGGATCTGCACCCACCCGAGGACACCCTCCGGCTTGAGCACGACGATGTCGAAGAGGCCGTCGTCGACCGTCGCATCCGGCAGCAGCACGATATTGGCGGGCAGCGCACCGCAGTTGCCGACCATGATCGTGTGCGCGCGCATGGATTGCGTGGGCTTCTTGTCGAGGCTGTAGCGGAAGCGAAGGTCGTTCTTGTCCTGGCCGACCGCGATAAGTGCCTTCACGTAGGCCAGCCAGCCGACCTTTGACTTGAGGTCGTCGTCGGTGTTGGCGAGCATCTTCGCGTCGAGGCCGAGCCCGGCCATCACGAGGTAGGCGTGCCGGTCGATGGTGCGGTCGGCACGCTCGATCTCGATCAGGCACACGTCGATTGCGCGGTCGACCCCGGTGAACGCCGCGTGGATCGGTTGCTCCGGATCGTCCAGCACCAGCTTGAGGTTGCGGGCCAGCAGGTTGCCGGTGCCCGAGGGCAGCAGGGCGAGCGCGCAGTCGGTGCCGCACACGACCTCGGCGACCGCCCGCACCGTGCCGTCGCCGCCCGCCACGATGATGACGGATGCCCCAGCCTCCAGCGCCTGCCGCGCCTGGCCCTGGCCGGGGTCATCCGCCGAGGTCTCGAACCAGAGGGTCGCCGGCCAGCCCGCGGCGGACTCCTCGGCCGCGACGACGATCTTGAGCGCAGGAAGGTCGACCTTGATCGGGTTGTAGATGACCGCGGCGAGGCCGGGGGCGGCGGTCTTCGGCGTGCGCTCGGGCGCGTGCTCGGGCTTGTGCTCGGGCTTGTCAGGCTGGTGCTCGGGCTTGTGCTCGAGCTTGTCGGGCTGGTGCTCGGGCGTGCCTTCGGGCTGGTCGGTTTGGGGCAGGTCGGTGCTCGTCACGGGGCGTCCTCCGGGGTCATCTGCGGGAATCCTATCGCCCTACAGGCGCGGCGGTCGCGGGGATGCGACATCCGTCACTGATGAGACGGTACTGCGCCGAATTCGTCACGAGCGTGGAGCCCTTCGGACGATTTCGACAGGCTCAATCACCGGCGTGCGCGGTGGGTCGCGCCCGGTGGTCGAGCCCGTCGAGACCCGGCACCTCTGTGGTCGAGCCCGTCGAGACCCGGCACCCCGGTGGTCGAGCCCGTCGAGACCCGGCACCTCGGTGGTCGAGCCCGTCGAGACCCGGCACCTCGGTGGTCGAGCTCGTCGAGACCCGGCACCTCGGTGGTCGAGCCCGTCGAGACCCGGCACCTCGGTGGTCGAGTTCGTCGAGACTCGACTACCGGAGGGATCGGGCGGCTCGCCGGGACATCCGTCACCCTCTGGGGTCGTACGCTGGAGGCACCACACGTCCGACGAAGCCGAGGGGTACCGATGACCGAGCTCACTGCCGATCTGTACGACGAGCACGGGGATGACCTCCAGTCCGTCGCCCTTCAGTTTCAATCGATGGGCGGGCGTGCGCGTTTCAGCGGGCCGATTCGTACTGTCTCGTGCTTCGAGGACAATGCCCTGGTCAAGTCCATTCTGGCCACGCCCGGCGACGGGGCGGTGCTCGTGGTTGACGGCGCCGGTTCGCTGCGCACCGCCTTGATGGGCGACATGATCGCCGAGAGCGCGGTCGCCAACGGTTGGGTGGGCGTCATCATCAATGGTGCCATCCGTGACCGCGTTGCGATCGGCGCCCTCGACCTCGGGGTGAAGGCACTCGGCAGCAACCCGCGCAAGAGCGCCAAACGCGGCTTCGGCACCGCGGATGGCGTGGTCGAGATCGATGGAGTGAGCTTCGCCCCGGGGCGCACGGTCTACTGCGACGAGGACGGCATCCTCGTCGAGCGCTGACCGCCCCCGCTCTCCGCGGGCGTGAGTTGCGGACTTCGCGCCTTCGTGCGCCGCGGGAGGGTGGTTTCTCCGCAATTCAGCGGGGGAGGGGGCATGGCGCGCGGCGGCATCCGGAACGCGGGGACTCGCCAGCCGCACGCGGGGCGGTGCCGCCTGTGGAGAGTTGGCGCGGGCATCGCCGGGATGCGGCATCCTCGTGCGCATGGCAGCTCGCATCCCTCTTCCCGACGAGTTCGCCGGGCACCCGTTCGCGGTCGGCGAGGCACTGGCCGCGGGCGTCGGCCGTTCGCGTCTCGCCGGGCCCGACCTGCAGTCGCCGTTCTGGGGCATCCGGGCGCCCGCGCCCGCCGTGGCCGACGTCGAAGCGCTGTGCCGGGCGCTCACCCTGCGGATGCCGCACGACGCCTTCTTCACGCACGTCACCGCCGCGCAGCTCATGCAATTCCCGCTGCCGCGGCGTCTCGAGGTGCCCAAGTCTCTGCACGTCGGCGTCGCGGAACCGGCCCGGGCTATGGACGCCAGGGGCATCGTCGGGCACCGCCTTCGCGTCACGTCGGCCGAGCTCGTGTCCTGGGGCGGCCTCTCGCACACGGGCCCGGCACGCACCTGGCTCGACCTCGCGTCGCGTCTGAGCCTCGTCGAGCTGGTGGCCGTCGGCGATCACATTGTGCGCCGGGAGCATCCGCTCGCGACCCTCGACGAGCTGACGGATGCGCTGGGCCGCTACCCGAGCCGCCGCGGCCTGGTGACAGCTCGGGCGGCGCTCCCGCTGCTGCGCGTCGGCGCGGAATCGCCGCGGGAGTCGGCGCTTCGGGTGCTTATCGTGCTCGCGGGCCTGCCGGAGCCCGAGTGCAACGTCAATATTTTCGATGGCCAAGGGCGGTTTCTGGCCCGCGGAGACCTGGTCTACGCCGAGTTCAAGCTCGTGCTCGAGTACCAGGGAGATCACCACCGCACCGATCGGGCCCAGTGGCGCCGGGACATCCGTCGCGTGCAGAGCGTGGAGGACATCGGCTGGCAGATGCTGCAATTCACCGACGACGACCTCCGCAACCCGGTCGAACTTGTGGCGCGCATCGAGCGTCGCCTTCGCGCCCGCGGTTGGGCCGGCACGCGCGTTCCTCGCTAGCCTCCCCGCTGAGTTGCGGACAACGCACGTTCGGGGGCGTCGCGAGGGTGCTTTCTCCGCAACTCAGCGATGTGCCGCGTCGGTGGGCGCTGGCATCCGCCGCCCGCTCGCGCCCCGGATGCCCCGGGTCGCGCCGTCCTCCCGGTTGAGTTGCGGACAACGCACGTTCGGGGGCGTCGCGAGGGTGCTTTCTCCGCAACTCAGCGGGGCGATGCGCGAGGGCTAGGCGAAGAAGCCGATCAACACCGGGGCGAGCGCTGCCGGGTCGACGTTATGGTCCTGCCCGTCGAGGGTGAGTTGCCGGGCGCCGGGGATCGTGGCCGCTGCGACGGATGCCGCGGTGCCCGCCCACGGCGGACTGTCGGCACCGTCGATGAGCAGCGTCGGGGCGGCGATCTTCCCGATTCGGTCGGTGTGAACCAGCCCGTCGCCGACCAGGTCAAGATCGTAGGGGAGGGTGTGCGCGACACCAAGCATGCCCGGCCACCACGGCTGCCGGCTCAAGGCGGCCACTCCCTCGGGATCGGCGCCGATGCCGACCAGGAAGAGGGTGGCGGCCGTTTCGCGGTCGCCGGCAGCTGCCGCGGCCCGCACGTCGTCGCTCCAGACGAGGGAACCCTGCCCGTTCTCCTCTGCGGTGAATGGCGGTTCGTAGGCGACCAGCTTGGTGATGGGCAGCCCGGAGGCGGCGGCCTCGAGGGCGAGCACGGCGCCGGAGGAGTGCCCGTAGACCATCGCGGAACCTCCGGCCGCGTCGATGAGCGCCGCCAGATCCTCGATCTCTCGGGCGATGGCGTACGGCTGCGTGTCGGTGCTGTCACCCCGGCCCCGGCGGTCGTAGACGTAGACGGAGAAATGCGCGGCGAGGAGCGGCACCAGCGCGCCCGGCGACATCCGGGTGTTGAACGCACCACCGGAGACGATCAGCGCGGGGCCGGTCCCCGACTTCTCGTAGGCGATCGTGGTGCCATCGGCGGATTGCACGGTCTGGAACATCGGGGACTCCCTCGTCAGCGGTGCGGTGCGGTGCTTCGATTGTGCTGCATGCAGCCGCTCATTGCACCTCCGCGCTGGCCACACCGGAACTAGCGGGGGTATTCTCGGCACAGCCGGAGCCGCACCGCGGATCCCGAGCACCCTCTTCCGAAGTCGCCACCTCGGAACAGTCACCAGTGAACGGTCGTCTCGATGCCACACACAACGCGCCTCTACGGGAGCATGTTCGGGGGGATGTCCTTCCTCAGTTTCGGAGCAGGGCCGCCGCTGGTTGTTCTGCCCGGCATCAGCTCTCACCACGCCGGACCCGTTGACGTCGGCCGCCGCGCCCTGGTGCAGCCACTGCTCCCCTTCGCCCGGTTCCGACGCATCTGGTGGGTCAACCGTCGTCCGGGCCTCGCTCTCGATGCGGACATGGCCGGTCTGGCCGACGATTATGCGCGGGCGCTGTCCGTGCGGTTCAACGGGCCCGTCGACGTGATGGCGTTCTCGACCGGCGGAAGCATCGCGCTGCAACTCGCGGCCGACCATCCGGAGGCCGTGAGGCGGCTCGTGATTGTGTCGGCCGCCCACCGGTTGGGCCCGCGCGGTGGGCCGGTTCAACGACGGGTGGCCGAGGAACTGCGGGCGGAACGTCCCCGGCGCGCGGCCGCCCAGATGTTCGGGTTGCTGGGCGCCACGGAGGCGACCCGTAGGATCCTTGCGGGAATCGGCTGGTTGTTCGGTCACCTGGTGTTCCATCGAACGACGGACGATCTGCTCGCCACCATCCACGCCGAGGATGGCTTCGACCTCGGCGGACGTCTGCACGAGATCACCGCGCCGACCCTCGTGATCGGCGGTGACCGGGACGCCTTCTACAGCCCGGAGCTGTTCACGGAGACCGCGTCGCTCATCCCGAACGGCCGCCTGATCCTCTACCGGGGCAAGGGGCACCTGGGCACGCAAGCCGCGCCCGGGTTCGTGGAGGACGTGCTTGGCTTCCTCGCCGATCTGCCCGCCGAGCCCGTGCGGCCCCCGCTGGGTCGCCGGCGCCGCCGTAGCGGCTGAGACGCGGCCGGGTCAGACCACCGGGTCAGACCACCGGGTCCATCGAGTTCAGGTGACAGGCGTCGTTCCACATCTGGAGCACCCGAGTCTCGCGCTCCCAGCCGAGGGTAGAGACCGTGGCCGTGCCGAGGCTCAGACTCCGGCCCGCAGATGCCGGCAGTCCCATCCAACGCGCCGTCATGATCCGCAGAAAATGCCCGTGGGCGAATATGGCGACCGGGCCGGGGGCGGCCAGACACCGTTCGATGGCGAGGTCGGCCCGCATCCCGACCTCGTCGATCGTCTCACCGCCGTCGATGGGCGACGTCCAGATCGACCAGCCCGGATCCGACTGACGGATGTCGGCCGTCGTGCGCCCCTCGAACACGCCATAATCCCACTCGAGTATGTTCTCGTCAGGCATGCCCTGGTCGGCATATCCGGCTCGTTCCATGGTTTCCCAGGCACGGATCAGGGGGCTCGACAGCACGAGCGAGAAGGCCCGGCCCTGCAGCATTTCCCCGAGGGCGTCCGCCTGCAGGCGGCCTAGGTCGGTCAGGGGGATGTCGGTGCGCCCGGTGTGCTTGCCGGAGATGCTCCACTGTGTCTGCCCGTGCCGCACCATCACGATGTCGTTCAATGCCATCTGTTCCACCTTAGGCTTCCGCGGCGCTTCCGCCCGTGCTGACGAGTCTATGCACGGCTCCGATTCGGGGTTGGGAAGCGGGAATAGCCCGCGGCCCGTCGGCGCTGCATCCGTAATGAAGCGAATCGGGTTCCTCTCCTTCGGCCACCACCAGCCAGTTCAGGGTTCGCTTGCCCGTACCGCGCGGGACGCCCTCCTGCAGACAGTGGAGCTGGCCGAGGCGGCCGAGGAAATGGGAGTGGATGGAGCCTTCGTGCGGGTGCACCACTTCGCGCCGCAATTCGCGTCGCCGTTCCCCCTCCTCGCCGCCATGGCGGCACGTACCAGCCGGATCGAGCTCGGCACCGGAGTGATCGACATGCGCTACGAGAATCCGCTGTACATGGCCGAGGAAGCCGCCATCACCGACCTGATCAGCAACGGGCGCCTGCAACTGGGCGTCAGTCGCGGTTCGCCCGAGACCGCGTTGCGCGGCTACGAGAGCTTCGGCTACGTGCCGGCGGAGGGCGGCACCGACGCGGATGACGCCCGCTCCCGCACCGCGATCTTCCGGGCCGCGATCGCCGGAGCCGGGGTCGCCGAGGCGAATCCGCAGATGACCGGGCGCGCAGGGCTGCTCCCGATCCAGCCGCAGTCACCCGGGCTGAGCGAGCGCATCTGGTGGGGCTCCGGCACCCGGAAGACCGCTCAGTGGGCGGGCGAGCAGGGAATGAACCTGATGAGTTCAACCCTGCTCACCGAAGACACCGGGGTGCCGTTCGGCGACCTGCAGGCGGAGCAGATCGCAATTTTCCGAGATGCCTGGGCCGAGGCCGGCCACCCGGGCACGGCGCGGGTGTCGGTAAGTCGCAGCATCCTGCCGCTGGTCACCGATCAGGACCGCGCGTACTTCGGCCGCAAGGCCGCCGCCGACGAGGAAGACCAGGTCGGCTTCCTCGACGGTGGACTGGCGCGCTTCGGTAAGAGCTACGTCGGAGAACCCGATCTGATCGCCGCCCAGCTCGCAGATGACGCAGCGGTACGCGAGGCGGACACGGTGCTCGTCACCATCCCCAACCAGCTTGGGGTCGACTACAACGCGCACCTGCTCGAATCGATCGTGCGCCACGTGGCCCCCGCGCTCGGCTGGCGATGAGAGGAACCCTTTCGCCGTCGCGGGTCAATCCGGCGCGCGGTCACTTTATGGGCGGGCGAAAGCAGCGGCCCAGCAGCGGCCCAGCACCGCGGTCAGAATGCCCAATTCGCTGACCTGCCCGACCAGAACGGGGTGGAGCACGCCCTGGCGCTCACCCGGATCGGCACCTAGTTCGTGCGCTGCGACAACTTCACCGGTGCGGGAGTGAGCGCCCCCGACTGGATCCCGGAGGGCCGACCGGGCGGAAGGTTTCCGGGCGGGAGGCGGGCCGGGCGCTGCGGTAGGCGGGCCGGGTCGGGCGGGCGCGCTCGGGTCGTGCCGGGCGGCCCGGGCCGGGTCGAGTCTCGCCGAGTGTCCCCTTCCGTCCGGTGGCTAACTCCTGCTATCGGCGGATGCCGGCGGCACCGACCCCGGAATTCCGCGGGACTGTGAAGCCCGGCCAACGAATTGCAGGAGTTAGCAACCACAACCGGCCGAGGCTTCACCGCCCAAGATTCGATTGCACGTTCTCAGGCAAGGAAACGTAGGCTGGAACCCCATCCATCGAGTCTGAAACAGGTCTGCCGTGCGGGTCATCAGCTACAACCTCCGCAAGAACCGTGCCAGCGGTGAACTCCTCGCGCTGGACCAAGAGTACGAGCCCGATGTGCTGTGCCTGCAGGAATGCGACACCCTCGAGCTGCCGACCGAGCTCGGCCTGATGCACCTGGCCGACTCCACCCTCACCAACCGGCTCGGCCTCGCGGTCTACTATCGCAGGGACCGGTTCGAGGCGGTCAAGACCCAGGCGTTCGCGCTGAAGAAATCCATGCACGACCTCCTGCTCGCGCCGGCCCACGAGCGGCTGATCGGCACCCGTCTGATCGACCGGGTCGCCGATCGTGAACTCGTCGTGGCCTCGTTCCACGCGGCGCCGCTCACCGCGCTGAACTCCCTTCGCCGCAACCAGATCCGCACCGCGCACGAGGAACTGAACCTGCTCGGGCCGGGGCTGCCCACCCTGATGGTCGGCGACTACAACTACCCGATCTTCAAGCGCAACCTGGGCGACAAGATCAACAAGTCCGGCTACGACCTCACCCTGAGCGACTCCCGCACGTACACCCGGTACAAGTTCTTCCGCGGCCACTTCGACCTCGCCACGTCCACCGGCCTGACCATCGACAACGTCGAGACGCTGCCTCAGCGCACCTCCGACCATATGCCGATCCTCGTCACGTCCACCTACACCGACGAGTCGGAGCACGAGACGGTGCGCCAGTCGGCCAGGCAGGACGCGCGCGAAGCCGACGGCTTCGGCCGGACGCCCGCGACGCTGCAGGAGGAGTACGACATCTAGTCGCGAGCGGTGGCGCTCGGCCGCCGCGCTCGACTTGGCAGGCGTCAGCGGAACAGTTCGGGCAGCACGACGTTCGCGCCCCCGCCGCGAAAGAGCGGCGCGACCTCCTCGGGGGAGTAGCCCGCGATGCCACAGCCGACCTCGGTAATGAGGAACGTGAGTTGCGGATGCTCGGCCGCGAACCCGAGGAACGTTGCCACCTCGGCGGCCAGGGTCTCGAACCCGCTCATCGTGTCGATCGCGTAGGACCGGCCGTGCAGCCCGTGCCCCTGGCCCCAGACCGCGCCGAATTTCTTCAGTGCGGTCGCGGCCGCCCCTCCGGCGTGCTGCCCGCCGGCATTGGAGCCGAAAACGAACACCTCGCCCGGTTCGAGATGCGTGATTATCATGTCGGCAGCATAAACCGCCCACGCCCGGTGGTCGAGCCTGTCGAAAAATCGCCCCGGTGGTCGAGCCCGTCGAGACCCCGACCCGATCCCGACTCTCGCCCCGGTGGTCGAGCCTGTCGAGACCCCGCGACCCCCGAACCCGAGCCGCCTTCGACGGGCTCAACCACAGTGGTCAGCTGACCAGCAGAATCTTCCCCACGTGTGCCGACGCCTCCATCCGGCGGTGCGCGTCCGCGGCCTGCTCGAACGAGAACCGGCTGTCGATCACCGGGCGAAACGCTCCGGATTCGAGCCAGGGCCAGACATCCGTGCGCAGCGCCCGGATGATCGCGGCCTTCTCCTCGAACGGGCGCGCGCGAAGGGTGGTGCCCCAGTAGCGTCCGCGCTTCTGCATGAGGTGGAACGGGTTGAAGACGGCGTCTTCGCCGCTCTGGTTCGCGATCACCATGATGCGACCGCCGACCGCGAGTGCAGCCACGTTGCGCGCCGCGTAGGAGCCGCCGATGATGTCGAGGATCACGTCGGCGCCGCGACCGTCGGTGGTAGCCACGGTCTCCACCTCGAAATCCTGCTCCCGATAGTTGATCAGAATCTCCGCGCCCAGGGCTTCGCACGCCGCGAGCTTCTCCGCCGACCCGGCCGTCACGGCGACCCGCGCGCCGGCCAGCCGGCCCAGCTGGATTGCGGTGGTGCCGATGCCGCTCGCTCCGCCGTGAACGAGCAGGGTCTCGCCGGCCGCGAGGCCCGCGCTCATGAAGACGTTCGACCAGACGGTGGCCATCGCCTCGGGGAGCCCCGCTGCGTCGACGAGGTCGATCGAGTCCGGAACCGGCAGCGCCAACTCCTCGTGCACGACCGCCTCCGTCGCGTAGCCGCCGCCCGGCAGCAGCGCGCAAACCCGGTCGCCGAGCGCGAACAGCGTAGTCTCGGCGCCGAGCTCGGTGACCACGCCGGACACCTCGAGCCCCGGCCACTGCGGAGCACCCGCCGGCGACGGATACGCGCCCAGACGTTGCGCGACATCCGCCCGGTTCACGCCGGCCGCGGCCACCTGGATGCGGATGTCCCGGGGCCCGATGGGCAGATCGGCGACGGTGGACAGGGTGAGGGCGTCGGGCCCACCGGGAGTATCGACGAGAAGTGCAAGCATGCTTCGATCCTACGAGCGCCGCCGGAGCTCGACCGGGCATTCCGCCATGCGCGGATGCCCGCCCCGCCGAGTGGGTGGCGCCTGAAGCCCCGACAGCGCTGCTCCAACCTCACCAAAAAACGGGGTGAGGCATCCACCGACCCGACCCGCACGGGACGATGCTGGCGCGGCCTCCTAGCCAGCGTCGAGATTGGTCATGACTGCTTTTGCCACTCTCGCGGACACCTCGGTATCGAGCTTGCCGAGACCGACCTGGCTGATGGTGATCACGTTGTGGCCGGCAACGATGTGCACCGAGTCCACCAAAATGACGAAGAAGCTCACGGACCCTTGTAGGCGAACGCGAGGGTTTCGTCGCCGTAGTTCGGAAGAGATACCGGGAAGATATCGAAACTTGCGGTCAGGCCATCAGCGCTTGTGGACGTGAACTTCGCGCAATCCTCTAGTCGGGTCGCGATCGCTGTGATTCCCGACGTATCGATGTCTTTCTCATAGCTGCTAATGCTGACGGATGTGCTGTGGACGTTCAGTCCCATGGAGTCACCGTCCGCAGGAGGAATATTGAAATCGCCCTGCGCTGTGGCGACTGGTGACACTGACTTGTCCACGATTGCCAGCCCGGCCAGAGAGCCATTGCTGGAGGAGAACGCGCACTGCTCCGGGGTGAATGTCGCGGAGTCGGTATCGGGAGTCGAATCCCCACCAGTTTTGCCGACGGCCCAGTCCGCTCCCACCTGCTCCGACGTCGGCAACGCTGAGGTCGCCTGAGCTGTGGTGAGAACCCGGCGAGACCCTTGTTCCACCGGCGCCGCGATATCGGTGGACTGGGCCGCATCTCCGACCGTCACGGCTCGCTTGCTTCCGGCGCATCCGGTCAATGCAAGTGTGGTGACGACCAGAACGGCGAGTATGCGGTGTCGAATCATTGCTATCCCCCTGAGAATTATTTGTGAGTGTCTGCCTGGTGTCCGGCCGGCGCCGATCGTGGCCACGGGGCTCGGACGCAGCGGCGGCCACCACGGCGATGCCGGGTGGCCGCTGTTCGCGGGCTCTCCGCCCGCGGCCGGTCGCGATTAGTTGTCTCACCGCCATGGGCCTCGGGACAGCATCACGGTTTACTGGGCGGCGGAGTAGAACTTTTCCGTCTCGAACAGCTGAGACACGACCCAGGTGCCGTTTGCGGCATCCGCGGTTGGAATCGCGATGACCACGTTGCCTGTTCCAGAACCCCCGGGGTAGAGCTCGTTAATGTCGGAGAGCGGTGCCGGGCCGGCGACCAGGGCGTCCGTGGTCGTGTGCGTGGTCCCCGCAGCGGAGACGAACTCGACGTTGAGGTCCATCCACGGTGTTCCCGTGGCATCGCCCGTGTAGGTCACGGTGATCGGAATGATCGCGTACTGCAGGCCGGCGGCCGGAGCTTCGTTGAACTGGTTCTCGGCGGCGATGATGGCGTTCGCGTCGAGGGTAGAGGCGCCGAGGGTGATCTCGTACTGGTCGGCACCGCCGACCGTGGTCACGATGGTTGTCCCCAGCGGTGCGGGGTTGCCCCGGGTGCCGAGCTCGTCCCCGGCGGGGGCATCCTCAGCTGGAGCGTCCGGACTGGCCGGTTCGCTCAACTCGGTGAGACCCTTGGTGATCGCCTCGGTCTGGGCATCATCCACGGCGGCGACGAAGCCCACCGTGTAAACGATCGCGAGCACGACCGAGAGGACGACGGCGACGCCCGAGATGATGAGCCCGGCCCTGGCCTGCCCCTTGGCCTTGCCTTTGCGAAGCAGGGCGATGATGCCAAGCACCACGCCGGCGATCGCGAGCACGCCGGAGACATAGTTCACGAACGGGATTACGGAGCCAACGAGGGCCGTGATTCCGACGATAAGGGCCGCAAGCCCCAATCCGTTCTTCGGGAGGCCGGCCGGCGGCTTTCCGCTAGCGTCAAAAGCTGGAGGTGGACTCAAAGTTTGCTGTGAATCAGACATGAATCCACTCTTGCAGCCTGTACCTGCTTTCAGCGAGTTTCGTCCACCCCCAGTCCGGGCCGACACCTGACGTCGGGTGTCGGGGCCGCGCCTCTTCGTCCTGTCCCTCGCGTCCGGTCGCCGGTACGGTGCGACTTGCGGATGCCGCAGCGCACGTCGGATGACCTCTGGTGAGTCGCGGAGAACGCACCTTCCCGGCGACGCAGAAGGTGCTCTTTCCGCAATTCAACCCCCAAGCCTTGCTGCACGGTGCCGCTCAGCGCACCAACACCCGCCCTTAGCGGCCCTGAAGGTGCGCGCGAGTGAGGGCATCAACCTCCTCGTCACTGAGGTCGTCGATCGACTTCGACTCCCGGCGCTCCACCTTGTTCCAGCGGATGAGGAGAATGATCAGCACCGGCACATCCAGCACCTCCGCCAGCAGCCACAGAATGTCTCCGGAGAGCTGCTGATCGCGCAGTGGGTTCGGAAACCAGCCCGGCACAATCCCGGGCACTGCCCCGACCCCGTCGAGAACGCGCTCGTTGATTCGCAGCAGGATGCCGGGAATGGCGTCGAAGACGAACGCCGCGAACGCGAGCACAAACTCCACCGAAACGAAGAAACTGGTGTGCGTGGTCGTGTTCTCGATGATCGGAATCACCGTGAGAAGCCCGATCAATGGAATCAAGATACTCACGCCCCACTGCCCCGCGAGGCTGCCGCGCACCACCCCGGAGAGCGGGGTGAGGAACATCATGAAGAGGGCGAAGGTGAATATCGGCTCGAAGACCGCGTTGCCGGTGAGCCGAATCAACCACGAGTCGAGGAAGCGGTCCAGTCGGGCGTTGCCCGCAGCATCCAGCGCCAGCCGGGCCAGCGCCACCGGTTTGCCGAGGCCGATGAACCCGGGAACCGCCACCAGCAACAGGGCGATCCGGGTGGTGAAGGCCCAGCGCAACTCGGTGCTGTAGACGCCGAGAAAGCCGAACGAAATGTAGGCATACGACCCGAGCCCGAGCACGTAGAACCCAGCGATCCGCCAGAGCGGCCAACGGATGCCCCGGCGCCGCAGCGCCGTGAGCCCGCGCGCGTAAAGCACGGCCACCAGCGCGAGGACGACCAGGGCCGCGGGGTCCACTTGCCAAGTGGTGAGGTAGGTCAGAAGGGGCGGCACGATCGAAGCATAAGTCTGCTAAACCGAACGATCGCCGAGTGCCCGACATCGGGAGCCGAGGGTTGGACGGCCGACATCCACCACTCGACGCGCGGCTGACCCGGTCGCCGTGGTGCTTTCGCCCCTCGGGCCGCCAATTCGGCGGGCAAAAAAGACCCTGCACGTGCACAACTCCTGCAATTTGCCGTGCGTGCGCGCGTTCGGCCCGAGGTCTTCCCGCCAGCCGAGAACGCGGGGACGCGTTTTACCGCCCTCGACGCGGAGGTGCATGCCTCCTGGTTACGGCGCGCGCTCTGGAAGGCGGCTGCCTTCGTGGGCGTGCTCGGCGGATTCCTGTTGATCGGGCCGACGCTGATACCCGCGATCATCGCCTGGCTGCTTTCCGGCGCCCATTGATGCCGCCGAGCCCACATCGGGTAGCCTTCTTCCTTCCCGCCCACTGCTGAGGAGCCCTCATGTCCGGACGCGGTTTCGCCGTGATCGACTTTGAGACCACGGGTCTCTGTCCGACCGGAAACGACCGGGTCATCGAGGTGGCGCTGGAGAAGCTGACTCGCACCGGGCTGGCCACTACGTGAATAGTGGAACTGAGCGAACGAACTACCGATTCACCGTCGGGTGACGGGCAGCTCGCAGTGTGCGGAATGCCAGATAGCGCTCCAGAATCGGGAATGGCCGTTTCGCTCGACGGGTTCATTGCCACCTGGGGAGGAGCCGGCTACGCACCCAATTCCCAGGAGTGGCTCCGCAGGGTCACTTCACCACGATCGGCGATCGCCCGGCCTTTCGATTGGCAAAGGGGCGAGTGCCGAAGTGCGCGACGAAGTCGGCGATCAGAGTGGATTCGACGGTCTCCGCTTCAGGGTCTGAGGTTTCCTTCCATGCAACGAGGAGCCGATCACTGTCGCTCAGCTGCCAAAGGTAACGACCACCCCAGTGCCCCACACGATCACCCGCCCCGTGCCGACGGTACTCATCGAGGCGTTTGCGGATGCCGCGCTTCCCAGCGGCGCCGGCGCCGGCCTTGCCGATGTAGAGCACGTCGACGTTCGGCAGCCAGGCCTCCCAAAGCAAGGCGATATCCACGGAAGGATCCTTGCCCTTGAACCACCCGGCCGTGCTCTCGTCGAGGAACATCGGTGGGGATGGATCCGGGCGGATGACGACGTAGACACCGGGCGTCGAGGGGACCGGCGCGGTGGGTAGATCAGCGAACCGGACGAAGCCCTTGAACCCTGAGTCGATGAGTGCTGCGCGATTCCATTTCACAAGGGCAGCCTAGGGCTCCTCTCTCGTTCAGCGCTCGCTGCTGACGGCCAGCGCCAGGCTGATGTCGGTGGGTGGTGGGACGCTCAAATTGTTCCCGCCGGGGGAATGAGACGGCTGAAATGGGGAGCACCATGACCGATCCGAACTACACCGCAATGCTGCTGGTTGTCGATCGCAGCGGCTCCATGACAGACATCCGCGACGACATGGTCGGCGGGCTCACCACCATGCTGGCCGAGCAGGCCGCCGAGCCGGGGCTGCTCACCGTCGACATTGTCACCTTCGACACCGAGATCGAGCTGCAGTGCTCGCTCGCCGACCCGAAAGACGTGACGATCCGGCTCGAGCCGCGCGGCGGCACCGCGCTGTTCGACGCCATCGGCCAGTCGGTCACTGCATTCGGTCGGGTGTTGGCGGCGCTGCCCGAACACGCCCGCCCCGAAACGGTGCAGGTTGTCGTCGTCACCGACGGCGAGGAAAACTCCAGCCGCGAATACCCCCTCGACGCCGTGCGCACTCTGGTCACCCAGCAGAAGGAGCGTTACAGCTGGGACTTCGTATTCCTCGGCGCGAACCAGGACGCCGTCTTCTCCGGCGAACGACTCGGCTTCGATGCGGGCAGCTCGATGACCTTCGCACCCGGCGCCGAGGGCGTTGCGCTCATGAGCATGTCGGTGGGTCGCTACGTCAAGGATGTGCGCGGCAAGCAGAAGCGCATGTTCGACGCCGACGAACGCGTGGGTTCGATGCGTGCTACCCCCGAGCCGTCGGTGAAGCTTTCAGACGCGCCGAAGTCGGCCGCTCGATCTCGGGTCCCGCGCAAGCCGACGTCAGGCACGAAGAATGTGAACGAGAGCTAGGCGCCCGGCCCGGTGCGGTGGGTTCCAGACCCCGGTGAGCGTCTCGACGGGGATGCCCCCGCGCGCGATCCAAGGTGAGCTGGCGTTCCTCCTGCTGTTGGACTCCAGGGTCGATCACTGCCAGGCAGCGCTTGCCCGCCGCCGGGGCAATGGAGAGGTGGGCGGTCCAAGCGCCCACCTCGGCTGACACTTTTGACGCGGCAGTGAGGGAGTCGACCGACGATGACTCTGACGACGACGACGAGGCCGACTCGGCGCCGGGAATCCATCTCCGTGACGAGGTCGATTCCCCAGCCGAATCGCTCCTTACTCCGCGTCCTCAGTCGACGAAGAACCCGACTGCTTGATCGCACTTATGAGAAACCACGATGCGGTCACGGCGTACAGCACCCCGCCCAAACCCCAGATGGTTGACCCGTCACCTGTCCAGGCCGAGGGGAAAGGGCGTATCACCGCAGAGATCAGAAGCGCGCTCACCACGAAGCCCGAGGTCGGCTTCGCTGTGGCTCGCCACCACGAGCGGGGTGGTTCCACCGGTTCGTCGACGCCCCGGAACGTGCGCGCCATGAACACGATTGTGGCTGTGGCCAGAACCGGCGTGACGAGAGCGCCGCTCGCGGTGACCAGAGATTCAGCCTGCAGACCCAGCAGCAGTACCAGCACCGCCGCAGCCGTGACGACCGCGATCTTGGTGGTGTTTTTGACAATCCGAACCATGTAGTTCAGTCTGCCAAACCCACGGCATTTCTGGTCGGTTCACACGGGGGAGGGCATGTGCTTATCGGGCGCCTCCCCAGTGGGCGCGGCGTGCGGAGATCGGCGAACAAACCTAGGATGGTTGTTTAGCGGTCTCCACGTTCAACAGCGAGCGAAGATCAAGACCTGATGGGGGCTTTTTGTCAATGTCGTCAAAATCCATGTCGTCCGAATCCGTGTCGGGATCGAGCTCCGGATCGGGCCCGAACGGCTCGGCCCTCGATGGAGCCGCGCTCGACGCGTTCGTGCCGGACTACTACGAACGACTCGCCGGCGACGACGCCCTCGACTATGACTCCGCGGTTCTCCGGGACCGAGCCCAGAATCACTGGCAGGTCGCCCGCACCCGGCTGCCCAAGCACGCGAACATCGAGATCCTCAACGAGGCCGACCGCAGCGTCGTCTACATCGCCACCGACGACATGCCGTTCCTGGTGGACTCGGTCACCGCCGAGCTCGTGCGCCAACACGCTGCCATCCACCTCGTGGTGCACCCGCTGCTCGTCGTGACCCGCAACCGCGAAACTCATCAGCTGGTCAGCGTCACCCGGATGCCGGCCAATCTCGGCGTCTCCAGCGGTGACACCTCCACGATGCCCAGCATCGCCCATCTGCTCGGGAACGAGGAGGATTCGCCCCACCTGGAGTCCTGGATCGCGATCGAGATCGAGCGCGCCACCGAGGAAGCTCGCGGTCGGCTGATCGAGGGGCTGGGCCGAGTGCTCAGCGACGTGAGATCCGCGGTCGACGACTGGCGACCCATGCGGGCAAAGGCCATGACCATCGCCGACGCGCTCGACCGGTTGCCGCACGCCGAGGGCATCCAGGACATTCGTCAGGCGCAGGATCTGTTGCGCTGGCTTGACCGCGACAACTTCACCTTCCTCGGCTACCGGGAGTACGACCTCAAGTCCGTCGACGGGGAGGACGTGCTGTCCATCCGCGAGGGCAGCGGCCTGGGCCTGCTGCGCTCGCCCAAGGACGGCCACAACATCCAGCACCTCACCGAGGCCGGGCGCAAGATGGCCCGCGAACGGCGCGTGCTCGTGATCACGAAGGCGAATTCCCGCTCGAGCGTGCACCGCTCCGCGTACTTTGACTACATCGGCATCAAGAGCTTCGACGCCGAGGGCAACGTCAACGGCGAACAGCGTTTCATCGGCCTCTTCGCGGTGAGCGCCTACACGAGCTCGGTGCGTGACGTGCCGATCCTGCGCGAGAAGATCGACGCCGTGCTGGCCGAGGTCGGCTTCCCGCCCGGTTCGCACAGCGACAAGGACCTGCTCGGCATCCTCGAGACCTACCCGCGCGACGAACTCTTCCAGATCGACGAGCCCACCCTTGTTGCCACGGCCGTGGCCATCCAGCGGCTGCAGGAACGCCGCCGCACCCGGCTCTTCCTCCGCCCGGATGCCTTCGGCCGCTTCATGTCCGCCCTCGTCTACTTTCCCCGTGACCGGTACACCACGGCGGTGCGACTGCGCATCGAGAAGGAACTCACCGACACCTTCAACGCGGAATCCCTCGACTTCGAGGCCCGCATGACCGAATCGACCCTGGCCCGTCTTTTTTACCGCATCCGCCTGCCGAAGAGCGGCCTGATCGGCGCGGTCGACACGGGCCCGGTCGACGTCGCCGCGCTCGAGCGGCGCCTGGCGATGGCCGTGCGCTCCTGGCCGGAGGGCATCAGCGAGCAGCTGCGCGAGCAGTACCCGCTCGACGAGGCCGAGCGGCTGTCGACCTTGTGGGCGGAGGCGTTCCCGGCGAGCTACCGGGTCGACTACGAGGTCGAGGACGCCCTCGTCGACATCGGCCGGTTCGAGGCTGCCGCCGCAAGCGCGGCCCTGGCGTCGACGACGGATGCCCCGGCATCCGCGACCGCCCCGGCCCGCGCCGGACTCTACGTGTACCTCTCGAAGAACGCCGCCGACCGGCCGGACGAGCATGCCAGGGTTGAGCTCTATCTGATGGAGCCCAAGAGTCTCAGTCAGCTCCTGCCGTTCTTCCAGAACCTGGGCATCGAGGTGCTCGACGAGGTGCCGTTCGAGATCGAGACCGCCGACGGCCGGCAGTTCTTCCTCTACGACCTCGGCCTGCACTACCCGGCCGGTGTCGACCCGCTTGAAACCGGCGACCTGCTCGCCGACTTCTTCGGGGCCGCGCTCAGCGGCGCCATTGAATCGGACGGCCTCGACCGCCTGGTATTGCGCGAGGGCATGCCCTGGCACCGGGTCGTCATTCTGCGCAGCTACGCCAAGTACCTGCGCCAGATGGGAAACACGAACTCCTACAGCTTCGTCGGTAACACCCTCATCGCCAACCCCATCGTCGCCGCGGCGCTCGTGGCGCTCTTCGAGGCTCGGTTCGACCCCGATCTGGCCGAGGACGAGCGTGCCGGCCGCACCGCGGAGGTGCGAGCGCAGCTGACCGAGGCGATGGAGCAGGTCGCCACCCTCGACGCCGACCGGGTGTTGCGCACCTTCATCAACCTGATCGAGGCCTCGCTGCGCACCAACTTCTTCCAGGGCAAGCCCTACCTGAGCATCAAGCTCGACCCGGGCCAGATCGAGGCGCTGCCGTTCCCGCGGCCGAAGTTCGAGATCTGGGTGTACTCGCCGCGCGTCGAGGGCGTGCACCTGCGCTTCGGCAAGGTCGCCCGCGGCGGTCTGCGCTGGTCGGACCGCCGGGAGGACTTCCGCACCGAGGTGCTCGGCCTGGTGAAGGCGCAGACGGTGAAGAACGCGGTCATCGTGCCCACCGGCGCCAAGGGCGGGTTCTTCGCCAAGAAGCTCCCCGACGCCTCCGTCGACCGGGCGGCCTGGATGGCCGAGGGCGTCGCCGGCTACAAGACGTTCATCCGCGGCATGCTCGACCTCACTGACAACCTGGTGCTGACGGATGCCGGGGAGCAGGTCGTGCCGCCGGCTCGCGTCGTTCGCCACGACGACGATGACTCGTACCTGGTCGTGGCCGCCGACAAGGGCACCGCGACCTTCTCAGACATCGCCAACGGGCTCGCCGCCGAGTACGGCTTCTGGCTCGGCGACGCCTTCGCCTCCGGCGGTTCCGTCGGCTATGACCACAAGGCGATGGGCATCACCGCCCGCGGCGCCTGGGAGTCGGTCAAACGGCACTTCGGCGAACTCGACCTCGACACCCAGAGCGAGGAGTTCACGGTGGTCGGGGTCGGCGACATGTCCGGTGACGTCTTCGGCAACGGGATGCTCCTCTCGGAGCACATCCGACTGATCGCGGCGTTCGACCACCGGCACATCTTCCTCGACCCGAACCCTGACCCGGCCGTCTCCTTCGCCGAGCGGCGTCGGCTGTTCGAGTTGCCGCGCTCCTCCTGGGCGGACTACGACGCGGGCCTGATCAGCGTCGGTGGCGGAATCTACCCGCGGCAGTCTAAGTCCGTGCCGATCTCGGCCGAGGTGCGCGTCGCGCTGGGGCTGCCAGACGGCACCACCCGGCTGAGCCCTCCCGAACTGCTCCGGGCGATCCTGATGGCGCCGGCCGACCTGCTCTACAACGGTGGCATCGGCACCTACGTCAAGGCCAGCACGGAGACGGCGGCGCAGGTCGGCGACAAGGCCAACGATGGCATCCGCGTCGACGGCCGCGACTTGCGGGTCAAGGTGGTCGGCGAGGGCGGCAACCTGGGTCTCACCCAGCTCGGACGCATCGAGGCGGCCCTGCACGGCGTCATCCTGAACACCGACGCGATCGACAACTCCGCAGGGGTGGACTGCTCCGACCACGAGGTCAACATCAAGATTTTCGTCGACCGGATGGTCGCGGCGGGTAAGCTGACCGCCGCCGACCGACCGGACTTCCTCGCCGACATGACCGACGAGGTCGGCCGGCTCGTGCTCGAAGACAACGTCGACCAGAACATCCTGCTGCTCAACGACCGGGTGCGGGTCACCAGTTGGAGCCCCAGCTACGAGCGGCTGATGGACTGGCTGGAGTCATCCGGCGACCTCAAGCGCGAGCTGGAGGCGCTGCCGACGACCGCGGCCCTGCGCGAGCGCCTCGACCCGAGTCAGGGTGTCGGGCAGGGTCTGACCTCGCCCGAACTCTCGGTGCTGGCCGCCTACGCCAAGATCGAGCTGGCGACGGCGCTGCGCGACAGCGACCTCGCCGACGACCCCTGGTTCGGCGGCACCCTGCGCCGGTACTTCCCGAAGCAGTTGGCCGAGCGGTTCGATGCCGAGCTCGACACGCATCCGCTGCGCCGGGAGATCATCGCGACCGTGGTGGCGAACGACATGATCAACCTCGGCGGGGTCACCTTCGCATTCCGGGCGATGGAGGAGACGTCGGCGAATCCGGCCGCGATCGCCCGGGCGTTCGTCGCCCTGCGGGAGATCTTCGAACTCGACGTGATGGTCGACGAGCTCAATGCCCTGCCCTCGTCGTTCCCGACGGAGCGGTGGACCGCGATCCACCTGGACATTCGCCGGCTGCTCGACCGGGCCGTGCGCTGGCACGTCAACCACGGAGGCACCCAATCGGTGGCCGAGGTCGTCGCGCAGTACAAGCCGCAGATCGACCAGATCCGGGCCAATCTGGGCGACTACGTGCAGGGCGGGGACCTCAAGCGACTGCACGGCATGCTGCTCAAGTCGCAGGAATGGGGCCTCCCGGAGGACCTCGGCCACCGCTGGACCGAACTCTTCGAGGCCTTCGCGTTGCTCGACGTGGCGAAGATCGCCGCCCAGGAAGGCGCCCCGATGACGGATGTGGCCGGCGTCTACTACGCGGCCTACGACCGGTTCGGCGTCGACAACCTGCTGGAGCGCATCACCGCGCTCCCGCGCAAGGACCGCTGGCAGGCCCTGGCCCGCGCCGCCCTGCGCGACGATCTCTATTCGACGGTTGCCGACATGACCGTGGCCGTGCTGGCCGCGACGGATGCCGGCGGCGCCGAGGAACGCGTGCTCGCCTGGGAGGCCCTCAACGCCGAGAAACTTGCCCGGGCCCGGAGTGTGTTCGAGGAGGTCAACGCCCTCGGCCAGGACGACATGGCGTCGCTGTCGGTGGCGTTGCGGCTCCTGCGCTCGATCGTGCGGCAGTAGCCCGCTGCCCGCGGCCCACACCCGTTCTCGGGCTAGTGGCCGCGGGCGATCCACTCGGCGAGGTGTCCGGCCTCGGCGCCGATCGTCGTCGATTCGCCGTGCCCGGTGAGTACAACGGTCTCGGGCGGGAGGGTGAGCAGGCGCTCGGTGATCGATTCGATGATGGTGGGGAAGTCGCTGAAGGAGCGGCCGGTGGCTCCGGGACCGCCGTGGAACAGCGTGTCACCGGTGAAGACCGTGCCGAACGCGGGAGCGTAGAAACAGACGGCTCCGGGGGAGTGCCCGGGGGTGTGCAGCACCTCCAGGTCGATGCCGGCCACCGCGATGCGTTGGCCGTGCTCGAGCGGACGGGTCGGCGGGGACTCCGGGTAGACCCGGTCCCAGAGCATCATGTCGGCGGGTTGGAGGTAGCTGGGCGCGTCACGCGCCGCCAGCACCGCGCCCAGGGCGCCGATGTGGTCGTCGTGGGCGTGGCTGGAGAGAATCCCGACGAGCCGGCGGTCGCCGATGGCGGCCAGGATGGCGTTGGCGTCGTGGGCCGCGTCGATGACCACGCACTCGTCGTCGTCGCCGACGATCCACACGTTGTTGTCCACGTCCCAGGTGCCGCCGTCGAGGCTGAACGTGCCCGAGGTGACGAGGTGATCGATCCGCGCGCCCATCAGAGCACGACCACGGAGCGCAGCACGTCGCCGCTGGCCATCTTCGCGAAGGCCTCTTCGATCTGGCCGATGCCGATCCGTTCACTGACGAACTGGTCCAGCGGCAGCCGGCCCTGCAGGTAGAGGTCGGTCAGCATCGGGAAGTCGCGTTCGGGTAGGCAATCGCCGTACCAGGACGACTTGAGCGACCCGCCGCGGCCGAACACGTCGAGCAGCGGGATCTCGAGCATCATCTCGGGTGTCGGCACTCCGACGAGCACCACGGTGCCGGCCAAGTCGCGGGCGTAGAACGCCTGCCGCCAGGTCTCGGGGCGGCCGACCGCGTCGATGGCGACGTCGGTGCCGAAGCCGCCGGTGAGCGCCTGGACGGCGGCGACAACGCCGTTCTCGTCGAGGTTGGAGGAGTCGATGGTGTGGGTCGCGCCGAGCTGCTGCGCCTTGGCGAGCTTCTTCGCGTCGCGGTCGATGGCGATAATGACGGATGCCCCGGCCAGGCGGGACCCGACGATGGCCGCATTGCCGACGCCGCCGCATCCGATCACGGCGACCGAGTCGCCGTGGCTCACGTTGCCCGTGTTCATGGCGGCGCCGATTCCGGCCATGATGCCGCAGCCGAGGAGGCCGACCGCCGCGGGGTCTGCGGCCGGGTCGACCTTGGTGCACTGCTTCGCGTGCACGAGAGTCTTTTCGGCGAATGCGCCGATGCCGAGTGCCGGGCTGAGCTCGGTGCCGTCGGTGAGGGTCATCTTCTGGGTGGCGTTGAAGGTGTTGAAGCAGTACCAGGGTTCGGCCCGCTTGCAGGCCCGGCACTCACCGCAGACGGCACGCCAGTTCAGTACGACGAAGTCTCCGACCTCCACATTGGTGACGCCGGCGCCGATCACGCTGACCCGGCCGGCGGCCTCATGGCCGAGCAGGAAGGGGAAGTCGTCGCTGATACCGCCCTCCTTGTAATGGAAGTCGGTGTGGCAGACGCCGCAGGTTTCGATGTCGACGATGACCTCGCCTGGGCCGGGGTCGGGAATCACAATGTCGACGAGCTCAACGGGGGCGCCCTTCGATCGAGCGATGACGCCGTGAACGGTTGTCGACATGGAACTCCAAATCTTCGCCCAGCAGGCGATCGGGGAATCCTCCAGACTACCCAACCCGGCTGCAAACGCCCCGCACGGGTTTGTTTCGGCCTTCACCCGGCCTTGACCCTGCCTTCACCCGGCCGAGCGGGGCGCCGCATTGTGCCGCGAATCAAGCCGCGAATTCCTCGCAGTCGTTGCACCACCAGTGGCCGGCCACGGGCTGCATGATCTCGCAGCAGGAGATGCAGGTCGGTCTCGGCAGGAGGTCGTCGTGGGGCATGGTCGATCTCAATTTCACTGGGAACGACTCGCCAGCCCAAACCGGACTTTCGCTCAGCTTGATTCTAAGCTGGTTAGCGATCTCTGTCCAGAGAAGGGTTCACGAGCCGTCCCTCTGGATCAGGCCAACGGCCCTCTGGATCAGGCCAACGGGAACACGATCCGGGTCTGCCACTTTTCTGGATCGGGCTCACTGTCGGGGCCGACCAGGTATTCCTCCCACATGTCCCCGGCCGGGACGAGTTTCTCCGAGTCAATCCAATCGGTCAACTCGGCGTAGGTGCGGCCCAGTTCGTCGTAGGCTCCGGTGTGGATCGTCTCGACAGCCTGGCCCCCGGGCAGCGTCAACACGACTGTGTCGGGGCCGGGGACCACGGCCTGCGACACGGGGAATCCGGCCGTGATGTCTGCTGCGTTCTCCGTGGGAGCCCCGTGGTAGAAGGCGATTGGCGCGCCGGCGGGGAAGCTGCCCTGCCGGCCGAGTTCGGCGCCCGACTCCACGAATGCGCGCTCGAAGTACGCCGTCATGTCGCTCATCGGGACCGTGTCGTGCACCCCGAGCATCGTGCGGGGCTCGAGTTCGATTCGTTCGGCTTTCATCGGATCTCCAGACGTCGGGGAGCGGATGCCGGGCCGCGGCGGCGGCTGACGGCACTCAATTTAGTCCGGCGGGAGGGTTGCCGGTAGGGCCGAGATGCTCGCCGGATGCCCGGATCGGTCACCATTCGTGCCGAAACCCCCGTACCGTTGATACGTGGTCTTCGAGCAAGGGTCTTGAAGCGGTGGGGGCCACAAATACGAAAGGTTTTATTCGCTTGAGCGACGAATGTATTCACGGACTTGAAGGCGGGCTTTGCGCCCTGTGTTTCCCGAAGGCCGCTCCCGAAATCACGGCGGTCGTACCTGCGCCCCGAGCCAGCCGAGCGAAGGCCGCCAAGGCCCAGTCGCTCCGGAGCTCGCCGTCGCCCCGCACGGTGACGCTGGGCGCGCCGAAGCCGGTTCGGTCCACGCCGGTGGCCACCAAGGTCGCGGTCGACAACGTCGGTGAACAGCGGATCTACCACGTCACCCACATTCGCAACCTGGCCGGCATCCTCGAGAGCGGTGCCCTGCTGGCCGACACGAGTGAGGCCTGGACCGCGCGCCCCACCGTGGACATCTCGTCGGAGCCGAATCGGAACGCCCGCCGCTCCGCACTGGTCGCGGGCGACGGCAGCGCAAGCGTCGCCGGCTATGTTCCGTTCTTCCTGTCGCCGAACGCGCGGCTCTGGGACGGACTGCTCACCGGAACCGCGGATCCCCGCTTGTCGACCGACGCGCACACCGCCGAGGTCTTCGACTTCGTCATCCTGGTCAGCACCGTCAAGAAGCTGCGCGATGCCCGGGCCGCGGCCGACGACGCGGCAGCCGCCGCCGCTGTCGCGGTGACCGACGGTGACGCCGCCGGCGCCCTGACCCGCATCGGCGCCACACCGGATGCCTCTGATTCGCTGCTGCGCCGCCTCAGGGCGGACGCCGAATCCGACGCGATCCTGCGCGCCGAGCTCCTTGTCGCGGAGACCTTCCCGTTCGCCCTGGTCACTCTCGTCGGCGTCGCCAACGACAAGGTGCGCGACGAGGTGCGGGGCATCCTCGCCGTCTCAGCGCACAAACCGAAGGTCGCCGTGTACCCGCCGTGGTTCCACGCGGCGGAGACCACGACCGCGCCGTAGGGCGTCAGCTGGTGGCGTGCGCGCCTTGCTCGGTGAGGAAGGACGCACCGCGGTTCGCGAGCCACGTCACCAGCTCGGCCGCGGGGATGGGCCGGGAAATGAAGTAACCCTGTGCCTGGTCGCAGCCGAAGAGGGACAGCTCCGCCAGCGCGTCGGCCGTCTCGACGCCCTCGGCCACCATGCGCAGGTCGAGGCTGTGGGCCAGGTCGATGGTCGATGCCACCAGGGCTGCCGCGCGCGGGTCGTCCTGCATCGGGGTCAGGAATGACCGGTCGAGCTTGAGCTCGTCGATGGGAAGGTCGCGCAGGTAGGCCAGGGAACTGTAGCCGGTTCCGAAGTCGTCGATCGAGATGCGCACGCCGATGTTGCGGAGGCGGGTCAGGCTGGCGCGGGCGAGGTCGTAGTCCTGCATCAGGTACTCCTCGGTGATTTCGAGGATGAGCGCGGAGGCCGGCAGACCGCGGGCCTCGAGCAACGCGGCGATCCGCTCCGGCAAAGCCGCATCGAGCAGGGAACTGGGGGACAGGTTGACCGAGATGGTCAGCCGAATCTCGCGCAGCATCCATACCGCGGCCTGGTCGAGGGCCTGGGCGAGCAGAATTCGGGTCATTTCCTGCATCAGCCCGGCCTCCTCCACCAGCGGCAGGAAGTCACCGGGCTGGAGCAGGCCACGGCTGGGGTGGTTCCAGCGCACGAGCGCCTCGACATTGTTCACCTCGCCGGTGACCAGATCGAGCTTCGGCTGGTAGTAGAGCACCAGCTGATCGGACTTGAGGGCTACCCTCAGTTCGTGCAGGGTGCGCAGCCGGGTGCCGAAGTCGCTGTCGTCGGCGTTCGTGTAGACGTGGTAGCCGACGCGGGAGGTCTTGGCCTTGTACATCGCCATGTCCGCCTTGCGGAGCAGGCCGTTGAAGTCGGTGCCCTGCTCTGGGTAGCAGGCGATCCCGATGCTCACATTGGTGTGCAGGGCGATGCCCTCCAGGGTGAACGTCTCGGCGATGGCCGCGCGCAGCACGATCGCCTTGACGACGGCGTCGTCGGTGTCGCCCTTCGCGAGCAGCACGGCGAATTCGTCCCCGCCGAGCCTGGCGAGCAGGTCGCCGGGACCGAGCTGGCGGGTCAGTCGGAGCCCGACCTGGATCAGCAGGCGGTCGCCGACGTCATGGCCGAGACTGTCGTTCACCTCCTTGAACCGGTCGAGGTCCATCAGCAGGAGTGCGGTTCCGGTCTGGTCGGCGGCCGTCAGCCGGGAGGAGGCCTCGGAATAGAGCGCTCTGCGGTTGGGCAGACCGGTGAGCTGGTCGGTGCGAGCCTGGTGGCTCAGCACACGCTGCCGGAAGGCGAGCGGCGCCGTCGCCAGGATCATCGTGAGGGCGGCCATCACGACGGCGAGTGTCGAGACGTGCGTGCGGGTGCCGATGATCAGCACGGCCAACCCGGCGATCGTGGCGATGATTTCGAGCACGCCGCGGGGGAGGTTGATCACCCCGGAGTCGGTGAGGAAGAAGGTGAGGTCGGCGCTGGTGAAGAAGGCGAGACCCGCGACCAGCAGCATCCAGCGTCGGCCGATGAAGAGACCGCGCGAGGTGGCGAGACCGGCGAGGGAGGCCGCGAGCAGAATGTCCAGCACGGAGTACGCGCCGATCAGCGTGCTCGCGAGTGAATCGGGGTCGGTTGTCGCGGTCCCGGTGATGCGGGTGAGCATCACGATCAGGATCGTGGCCGTGCCGGCCGCTCCGACGGCGCTGTCGAGGAGCACCGTGCGGGAGAGTCCGCGGAGCTGCCGGTGCACCAGCACGACCAGCGCAGCGAGCATCAGCGTGTAGAAGACGAGGTAACCGGCGTCCGCAGGGGTCGGGAACGGCGGGGTTGCGCTGTTGTGCACGACGAAGTAGAAGTAGCTGTCGGCGATGGCGTTGACGGTGATTCCCACTGTGGCGAGCACGGCCTCGGCCCGAGGACGGTCGACCTTCATCAGCGCCAGCCAGCAGACGATCGCGGGCAGCCAGCGGGTCAGGGTCGCGAAGACATTGTCGAACAGTGCGCTGTCGGCGTCGCCCTTGAGAATCAGTGCCACCGCGTAGACGGTGATCAACGACCCGAGCACCCAGGCCGGCCAGCTGGCGTGCCAGCGGAAGGCGGCGGCCAGGGCGAACTTCGTCATTTCTTGCACCTTCGGTCGCACGTGTTTCCCCCCTGCATCACCTTACCGGCGCAGGGGCTCAGGCCGGGTTTCCCGCGCCAACCCTCTGGCGGTAATTCGGGAGCGGCCCGCCCGGTCGGGGGTGTCGACAGCTGGTCAGACGACCCCGAGCGGTAGCTGCTCCCCGGCCGGCAGCGCCACCCGGATCTCGTCGCCCGGTGCCACGATGCCGCCGCTGACGACGATGCCCATGACGCCGGCCTTGCGCACGACCCGGCCCGCGGCATCCGTGCCGATGAGCATCTTCATCAGGCCCTTCTGATAACCGTTGATCTCCGAGCACGGGCTGCGGAGGCCCGTGATCTGCACCACCGCGTCGTCGCCGAGGTGGAGGCGCGCGCCCAAGGGCAGGTGGATCAGGTCGATGCCTCGGGTGGTGACGTTTTCGCCGAGCTCGCCAGGGGCGACCTCGTAGCCGAGAGCCGTCAGTTCGACGAAGAGTTCGGCCGGGATGAAGTGCACCTGGGTGAGGTTGGGGGCGGTCGGGTCCTTGGCGACGAGATAGCGGTGCTGCACCGTGGCGCCCGCGTGGGCGTCGCCCTCCACGCCGAAACCCTCGATCAAACGGATGCTGGAGGTGACGGGCTTGCTGAACCGGTGCCGATCATCCCGGCTCACCGACACCACCGCGCTCTGCTCACTCGGATTCATGCGGTCGAGTCTGCCATACCGTCGCGCCGCCGTCGCGCCGTCGCGCACCACGCCATCCCCATGCACGTCGCGGCGCGCGCTACGGAAGCGGGCGCGCGGTGGAACGCGCGCCCGCTTCCCGAAGGCGCGCCGCGAGCAGGCGAGAGGCGGGCGAGCGGGCGAGGTGCGGGCGAGTGGGCGAGGTGCGGGCGAGTGGGCGAGAGGCGCGGGCGGGCGGTCAGCGACGGGCGAGGGCGCGCAACACCAGCTTGCGCAGTTCCTCCGCCCACAGCACGACGGATGCCATCGCCACGCAGATGAACCAGTGCGCGGCATCGAGCGAGGCCGTTCCGAACGCGGTCTGGAGCAGCGGCAGCTCGACCACCACGAGCTGCAGCACCACCGCGAGGCCGAGCGACGCCCAGAGCCACGGGTTGACGAACAGGTGGTGGAACGCGCTGGTCGTGGCCGAACGGGCGTTCAGGGTGTTGAACAGCTGAGCGAAGACGAGCGTGGTGAAGCCGGCGGTGCGCGCCACGGCCAGGCTGTCCTCGCCGCCGGGGATCAGCCCCCCGGGCAGGAACAGGTCGATGGTGCCGAGGGTGACCACGGCCATGACCAGGCCGGTGAAGAGGATCCCCACCCACATCCGCAGGTCGATCGCCCTGGCCTCGGGATCGCGGGGCGCCCGCGCCATCACATCGTCGATTTCGGGGTCGACGCCCATTGCCAGGGCCGGGCCCGAATCGGTGACCAGGTTGATCCAGAGGATCTGGGTGACCAGCAGGGGCAGCACCACGGCCTCGGTGCTCGCCCCGGCCAGGCCGAGGGCACCGGCGAAGAGCACCCCGAGGAACACGGTGAGCACCTCGCCCATGTTGGAGGAGAGCAGGTACCGCAGGAACTTCTTGATGTTGTCGAGGATCACCCGGCCCGCGCGCACGGCGGCGACGATGGTGGCGAAGTTGTCGTCGAGGAGGATCATCTTCGCCGCCTCCCTCGTCACCTCCGTTCCGGTGATGCCCATCGCCACGCCGATGTCCGCGGATTTCAGCGCCGGGGCGTCATTGACGCCGTCGCCCGTCATTGCGACGATGTCCCCGTTGGCCTGCAGCGCGTCGACGATGCGCAACTTGTGGTGGGGGGAGACCCGGGCGAAGACGGATGTCGTGCGCACGGCCTCCCGCATCCCCGCCTCGTCGAGCCGGTCGAGTTCGAGGCCGGAGAGCGCCGCCTGGTCGGGCCCGACCAGGCCGAGGTCGCTGGCGATCCGGGCGGCGGTGACCGGGTGGTCACCGGTGATCATGACCACGCGCACGCCCGCCCGGTGGGCCAGGGCGATCGCCGGCTTGACCTCAGCGCGGGGCGGGTCGATGATCCCGGCCACGCCGGCGTAGACGAGGTCACGTTCGTCGCTCTCGCCCAGCGACGTGGTGGTCTCGTCGGAGCGGCTGTAGGCGACGCCCAGCGTGCGATAGGCCTGCTCGGTCAGCTCCTGCACGTCGTCCAGGGCCTGCCGGCGCAACTCGTCCGTCATCGGCACCGCGTCGGAGCCGACCTGCATCTCCGAGCAGAGCTGCAGCAGCACATCGGGCGCACCCTTGCTGAACACGCGCAGGGAGCCGTCACTGCGCTCCTGGTGCAGGGTGGACATCATCTTGCGGTCCGAGGTGAACGGCATCTCGTCGAGGCGCTCGAAACGGTCCATGGCGCCGTTCGTGCCGTCGAGCTTGCCGGCGGCAACCAGGAACGCCGCCTCGGTCGGGTCGCCCTGGATCTGCCAGTCGCCGTCGTGCTCGGTCAGCCTGGCGTTGTTGGCCAGGGCTCCGGCCCCGAGCACGAGCTGCACCTCTTCCCGTAGCGCCGGGTCGGTGAGGGGTTCGCCGCCCTGCAGCACGTCGCCGTGCGGCCGGTAGCCGACCCCCGTGATGTCGACGCGCCCCGACGCGGTCAGCACCCGCTGGATGGTCATCTCGTTGCGAGTGAGCGTGCCCGTCTTGTCGCAGCAGATGACGGATGCCGAGCCCAGCGTCTCCACGGACTTCAGGTTCTTGACCACCGCGTTCCGGGTGGCCATCCGCTGCACCCCGATCGAGAGGATCACCGACAGGATCGCCGGGAGCCCCTCCGGCACCGCGGCGACGGCGAGCGACACCCCGAGCAGGAACACGGTGACGAACCCGGCCGGGGTGGAGACCCCCTGCACGAGCACGATGGTGAGCATCACGACGATCGCGATCACGATCACGACCCGGCTCAGCATCCGGCCGATGGCGCTGATCTCGACCTGCAGGGGGGTCGGGTTGGCCACGGTGGACTCGAGCATGGTCGCGATGGCGCCGACCTCGGTGTGCATCCCCGTGCCCGTGACGACGGCCCGGCCGACGCCCTGGCTGACCGCGGTGCCCTTGAAGACCATGTCCCTGCGTTCGCCGAGCGCGGCGGGCTCGGTCAGGGTGTGCGCGTCCTTGCTGACGGCTCCGCTCTCCCCGGTGAGGGAGGCCTCTTCGACGCGGAGCGACTTCGCCGAGACGAGGCGGGCATCCGCCCCAACACTGTCGCCCTCGCCGAGCACCAGCACGTCGCCGCGCACGAGGGTACGGCTCGGAACCGAGACGTAGTCGCCGCCGCGCAGCACGGTCGAGGATGCCGCGGTGAGGCCGGCCAGCGCCGCAACCGCATTGTCCGCCCGCGCCTCCTGCACGAACCCGAGCACCGCGTTGAGCACCACGATCGCGGCGATCACGATGGCATCGACCGGCAGGCCGGGCGCGCCTTCGACCAGCCAGGCTCCGACCGATACCACGGTCGCGGCCAGGAGCAGATAGATCAGCGGGTCCTGGAACTGCGCGAGCACCTTGCGCCACATCGGCGTCGGCGGGGTGACATCGAGTTCGTTCGGGCCGTCGGCAGCCAGGCGCCGGGCGGCGTCTTCCTCGGTGAGGCCGAGCGCAGCATCCGTGCCGAGCAGGCGCACGACCTCGTCCACGTCGACGACGGACGGATCGGGGATCGCCGCATTCAGCGGCGGGTCGGCGAGCGGGGTCGGGTTGAGCGGTGCCTGGTCGTCCATTGGTTGGAGGGCCTCATCTCTGGCGAAAACGGATGCCTACTCCCAGTCTCTCGCATCGATCTGGATGGCCACGACGTAGAGGTGCCGGCCCTGCTCGATCTTCTCGACCTCGTAGACCCGAACGGGCGTGCGCGGGGTCGATTTCATCGGGCGGCCGACGCCGATGCCGTAGCTGAGGTAGCCCTCGGCATCGCCGGCGGGCGCATACCGTGTGATCGCCCGGTAGCCGACGAAGGCCGGCGGCGAGGCGACGACACTCGACCGGCCGTCTTCGAGGTGGGCCTGCGCCGGGTGGAAGACGACCCGAAGCACGGTGTTCGTGCCCGGCATCCAGATCGGCAGGCCGCTGGCGTTGCCGAGGAGCCGGGGCACGTATTCCAGCTCGTAGCCCGGGAACCCCCCGCTGAAGCGGAAACTCATCTGGTCGAAGGAGGGGTTCTCCGACGGATGCGCGCCCACCCCGATCGAGTACAGGTACGGCAGGGGAGGCGCGGGCGGCGGTGCCACCGGGATCGGGTTGTCGTGCACCACCGTAATCGGCCGATCGGGGCCCGGCCAGGCCCAGTCCCGGGCCAGCTTCGACGAGATCACCCGGTCGCCGGCCTGCGGCGGCTCGGCCTGGTCCGCCGGCGGGACGTACGGCGTGGCGCCGGGCGTGGCCCCCGGCGTGGAACCGGGGGTGCCGTCGGGCGTTGAGCCGGGGGTGCCGTCGGGCGTTGAGCCGGGAGTGCCGTTCGGCGACGGCACGGCGGTCTCGGGCGCCGAATTCGCCGCGGTGCCCGACGGCGTGCCCGGCTGGCCGTCCAGCGGCTGCCAGGGCGCACAGCCGCTCAGCGCGAGGGCCATGCTCAGGCCCACCAGGAGAGCTGCTGTGCGACGGATTCGGACGTGCGAGGCCATCACATCATCCCCAATCGGCCGACACCGCGGGCGGCGAACACCGCCCGGGAGACCGGTCTAATCGTGGTCTACTCCCGAGACGGCCGAGGGGCAAGGTCGCGCGACCCTGGCCGCTCTCCGAACGCCGCTCGCGGCTCAGCTGCCGCGGACGATCGCAGTGATCTTGCGGTCGACAAGCCACGCATTCAGTTCCGCTTCGGGAACGGGGCGGGAGATGAGGTAGCCCTGGGCGGAGTCGCAGCCGAAGCGCACGAGGTCGTTGTAGGCGACGCTGTTCTCCACACCCTCAGCCACCATCGTGAGCCCCAGGCTGTGGGCCAGGGCGACCGCTGAGGAGACCAGGGTGGCGGCCCGCTCGTTGTCGATCATCGGGAAGACGAAGGACTGGTCGAGTTTCAGCTCGTCGATGGGCAGGTCGCGCAGGTAGGCCAGGGAGCTGTAGCCGGTGCCGAAGTCGTCGACGGAAATGCGGATCCCGAGGGCGCGAAGCCGGTGGAGGATGTCCTTGGCTCGGTCGCGGTCGACCAGCAGGAATTCCTCGGTCACCTCGAGGGTCAGTACGGCGGACGGGAGGCCTCGGGCGGCGATCATTGCGCCGACGCGATCGGGGAGATCCCGGTCGACAAGGCAACTGGCCGAGAGGTTGACGGCGATGGTCAGAGGTTCATTCGCGGCCTGCCAGCGGGCGGCCTGGTCCAGGGCTTTGGTCAGCACGATCTGGGTGAGCACGCTCATCAGGCCGGTTTCCTCGATCAGCTCGAGGAAGGCGTCGGGCCGGAGCAGACCTCGGGTGGGGTGGTTCCAACGCACGAGAGCCTCGACGCCGCGCACATCGCCCGTCGCCAGGTCGACCTTGGGCTGGTAATACAGTTCGAACTGGTTGTCGACCAGGGCCAGGCGCAGCTCCTCGAGCGTGCGCAGGCGCAAGGCTCCGTGGCCGTCGTCCTCGCTCTGGTAGACGTGGTAGCCGCTCCGCGCCGACTTGGCCTTGTACATGGCCATGTCCGCCTTGCGGAGCAACGCCAACAGCTCGTCGCCGTGGTCGGGGTGCACGGCGATTCCCATGCTCGCGCTGGATTGCAGCGTGATGCCTTCGAGCGAGAACGGAACGGCCAGAGCCTCGCGAAGCTTGTGGGCGACGACGATGGCCTCGTCCTGACCCGAATTCGCCAGCAGGATGGCGAATTCATCGCCGCCGAGCCGGGCCAGCAGATCGGTGCCACGCAACTGGCTCGTCAGCCGCATGCCGACCTGCAGCAGCAGTCGGTCCCCGACGTCGTGGCCGAGGCTGTCGTTGACCTCCTTGAACCGGTCGAGGTCGAGGAGGATCAGGGCGCTGCGCCTGTCTCCGTCGACGCGCCCGAGTCGGCCTGGCACATCGGCATAAAAGGATCGCCGATTCGGTAGCCCGGTGAGATCGTCCGTGCGGGAGAGCACCCGGAGCACGCGCTGCCTGCCGATCAGCGGGATGGTGGCCACGGTCATCGTCAGGGCCGCCAACACCACGGCCAGACCGGAGATCGAGACCTGGCTGGCCAGGATGAGCACGCCCAGGCCCGCCAGGATGGAGACGGCCGGCACGACGACGGCGGTGACGCTGCCCGGGGCGCGGTTGAACGGCGAGTGAGGGGCGCCCGAACGATCGATCCAGACAGTGATCAGGACGATGCCGATCGTCCAGATGCCGTCCAAGGGAGTTCCGATGACGTAGGCGTCCGGGGCGAGCGCGAACACCAGATCGGCGCCGGCGAAGATCACCAACCCGGCGACGAGCAGGATCCAACGGCGGCCGGCCTGTGACCCATGGGATGCGACGATGCCCGCGATGGCCGCCAGCAGGACCAGATCGAGCATGGGGTAGGCAATCGCAATCGCGGTGCCGAGCGACGGTCGCTCCGCTCCGGCCTGGTTGAGAACCGGAGTCAGGAGCGCCGCGAGGAGCGAGGCGGCACCGAGTGCGCCGACGACACTGTCCAGAACCATCGATCTGGCGGAGCCGCGCACCTGCCGCCGCACGATGACGCCGAGGGAAAGCAGGAAGAGCACGTAGAAGAGAAGGTAGGCCGCGTCTGACGGTGCAGGATAGATGGCGTTCGCAGTTTCCTGCTGGAACACCTCATAGCTGTCGCCGAGAGTGTTGGCGGTCACCGCGGCGGCGGCGAGGAGCACCTCCGGTCGTCCCATCCCCTCCCGCCCGTCGCGGCTGCCTCTCCGCCCACGGCCCACCCGGTAGGCGGCGGCCCAGCACACGGCCACGCACGCCCATTCGGAGGCCAGCGCCAGGAATCCGTCGACGACGGGGTTGTAGTCCATGTCCGGGATCAACAGCCCCACCAGGTAGGCGAGCACGAGGCCGCCCATGACCCAGAGCGACCACCGCCGCCAGGGCGACGTCACGTGGGATTCAGCGCCCCGGACTCTCACCGGGTGCCCGCCGTGATCTCGCGTTCGGCCAGCCACAGGTCAAGGGCCGCCGCCGGAATGGGGCGGCAGATGAAATAGCCCTGTGCGTAGTCGCAGCCGTAGCGCACCAGTTCGTCGTAGGCGACTTCGTCCTCCACGCCCTCGGCCACCATCCGCATTCCCAGGCCGTGGGCCAGGTCGATGGTGGACGCGACGAGGGCCGCGGCCCTGGCGTCGTCTTTCATCGGGAAGACGAAAGACTGGTCGAGTTTGAGTTCGTCGATGGGGAGGTCTCGCAGGTAAGCGAGGGAACTGTAACCGGTGCCGAAGTCGTCGACGGAGATTCGGATGCCGCCCGCCCGCAATCGCGCCAGGATCTCCTTGGCCCGATCCCGGTCGACCATGAGGAATTCCTCGGTGATCTCCAGGGTGAGGGCGGATGCGCGCAGGGCGCGGCTCTCGAGCATGGCCATCACCCGCTCCGGCAGTTCGGCGTCGACCAGGGAACTGGCCGAGAGGTTGACCGCGACGGTGAGGGAACGGTCGGCGACCCGCCAGGCGGCCACCTGGTCGAGGGCCTGGCGCAGCACGACCTGGGTGAGCGGATGCATCAGCCCGGCCTCCTCCGCCATGGCGAGGAACTGGTCGGGGTAGAGCAGCCCGCGGGTCGGGTGGTTCCAGCGGACGAGGGCCTCGACTCCGTTCACCTTTCCCGTCTTGAGGTTGATCTTGGGCTGGTAGTGGAGCACCAGCTGGTCTCCGGTCAGCGCCGCACGCAGCTCCTGCAGTGTGCGGAGCCGGGCTGCGCCGTGGTTGTTGTCCGCGCTGCGGTAGAGGTGGTGGCCACCGTGGCCCAACTTGGCCTTGTACATGGCCATGTCGGCTCGCCGCAGGAGGCCGGTCAGATCGTCGCCGTGCTCAGGGTAGAGGGCGATGCCGATGCTCGCACTGGTCTGCAGGGCAATGCCCTCGAGGGTGAACGGCGCGCCGAGCGCCTTGCGGAGCCGCAGTGCGGTGGCCTCCGCCTCGGGCTCTCCGGCGTCGTTGAGCAGGATGGCGAATTCGTCGCCGCCCAGGCGAGCGAGAAAATCACCCGGAGCAATCGAAGACGCCAGCCGGGAGCCGACCTGGATCAGCAGCCGGTCGCCGGCATCGTGGCCGAGGCTGTCGTTGACCTCCTTGAACCGGTCGAGGTCGAGCAGGAGCAGCGCACGCGGACGCTCCCGGTCCGCCGCGAGCTGCCCGGCAACGGCGGCGTAGAGGGCCCTCCGGTTGGGAAGCCCGGTGAGATCGTCGGTGCGGAGCTGGCGGCGGAGGACCAGCTGGCGGGAGACCAGTGGGAGTGCGGCGAGCGCAAGCGTTGCCGCGGCCAGCGCGACCGCGAATGGACTGATCGTGACCAGGCTCGAGAGCAGCAG
>CAJDUC010000019.1_pt1 | contig 39712 bp, 38 predicted proteins | sample 7390041 | NCBI WGS metagenome assembly CAJDUC01 (sample SAMEA7055666, study PRJEB34461) | soil metagenome | biome: terrestrial ecosystem; feature: Peninsula; material: soil | place: Antarctica | collected 2016 | reverse complement strand
CTCCCGACGCACCCTCGGCACCATCAAGGCCAACCTGTTCTGGGCCTTCGCCTACAACGTGGCCGCGATCCCCCTGGCCATGCTCGGCCTGCTCAACCCACTCATCGCCGGCGGCGCGATGGCCCTCTCCTCCGTCTTCGTGGTCAGCAACAGCCTCCGACTCCGCCGATTCCGCGGACTCACCCCACCGACCGCCCCGACCCGTGCCGACACTCCCGCCACGCAGCTGACCCCGGTCGCCTGACCGAACGGTCGGGGTGGGCCGCCGACCCACCTCGACCAACGCTCCGACCGTCGCCCCGACCGGACTCCGGACGATCTAGCATGGGTCAATGAAAATGCAGAAGACGCCTGAGGTCGCGGCCCAACCGCGCGCGAAACGAGTCTCCTACCGGTGGCCGCTGATCAGCGGCGTCGCCGCCCTCCTTCTCACCGTGGCCCTCGGCACCTTGATCGCCCTCCGCGACAAGGGCTTGCCGCTGTCGATCGATAACTCCTGGATGGCGGAGCTGATCGAGAATCGAGCGCCCGTCTGGGATCTTCTCGCCCTCGTGATGGACTCCCTCGGCGGCGGACTCATCGCGACCTTTGTCGTTCCCGTCCTGATCATCGCCGCCCTGGTGCTCGCCAGGCGCCCCTGGGCGGCCGGGTATTTCCTGGCGGCCTCACTCGTGACCGGCGGACTCGTGCAGCTCCTGAAGACAGTGTTCGGTCGGACTCGACCGGAGAACGTTCTGACGAACCTGGATTTCGGTTCATTCCCCTCCGGGCATGTGGCCAACGCGGCAACCATGGCCGTGGTCCTCGCTCTGCTCTATCCGCGGGTCTGGGTCTGGGCTGCCGGATCTGTTTACACCGTCGTCATGATGTTGAGCCGCACCTATCTCGGGGCGCACTGGCTCACCGACACCGTCGGTGCCCTGCTGCTCGGGGTCGGCGTCGCGGTCGTCCTCTGGGCCCCCCTGGCCGCACGGCTCGACGGCGAACACGCCCTCGCCCGTGGTCGACGCCCCAGGCTCTCCCCCGCGCTCCGGGGACTGCACGGAAAACTCATCGTCGAAACCCGCGCGCTCGAACCCTCGTCCAGTCGGCGACTCCGCGTGACCTCAATCACCCTGATCGGCCTCGGCACGCTGTGCTTCACCGCCATCCTCCTCTCGGTCCTGGGCCGGAACGGCCTGACTGCCATCGATGTTCCCGTGCAGCAGTGGCTCGCTGCCGGCCGCTCGTCCCCCGTGACGGCCATCATGATCGGGCTGGCCATCGTCTTCGGGCCGATCGCGCTTCCGATCATCCTCCTCGTCCTCACTGTCGGCTGGGGCATCCGTGCCAGGCACGCGTGGCGGCCGCTCCTGCTGGCGGGCGGCATGGTGACCGGTGTCGTGCTGGCCCAGATCATCGGGCACTCCGTCAACCGTCACCGCCCCCCAACCGAACTCATGCTCTTCGGCCCGGACCCCTCATTCTCCTTCCCGTCCGGCCACGTGCTCGGCGCGGCGGATTTTGTGCTCCTCACGGCCTATCTCGTGCTCTCGCGCCGGTGGAGCACGCGGGGTGCCCTCGTCGGATTCGGCCTTGCCGCGGTCTGCATCGTCGTCGCCGCCCTGAGCCGGGTCTACCTCGGCTATCACTGGGCAACGGATGCGTTGGCATCCGTGTCCCTGTCGTTGGTGATCCTCGGCAGTGTGATCGCCGTCGACACGTGGCGGGCATCGCCGACACCGGAGACCGCCGACCCCGGTGAATCAGCGCATCAAGTGAACGGCTCTGTCAGTTGAACGGCTCTGTCAGTTGAACGGCGCAGTCAGTTGAACGGCTCTGTCAGTTGAACGGCGCAGTCAGTAGAGCCGGGCGCGCACGGCCCGGGCAAAGCAGTAGGCCCCGTACGCAAGGAGGCCCACCCCGATCACGACCAGGATGATCCCGCCGGAAGGCAGTGCTGCCAGACCCTTCAGCGCCCCGTCGAGGCCGGTGGACTTGCTCGGGTCCACCGTGAGGGCCGCGATCACGATCAGCACCGCGACAGCGCCGAGCGCGACACCCTTGGCGACGTAACCGGCGATCCCCAAGGAGATGATCGCCCGGCCGGCCGTGCCGCCGGGAACCGACAGGTCCGCGGTAAATTTCTTGAGCACACCTCCGATGCCGAAGACCACGCTGCCGATCACCAGAAGCACGATGACACCGCCCGGGGCGCTCATCAACGCGGCGGTCGCATCCCGGGTGCTGGACGCGGAGTCCGTTCTGCCGCCGAGCGCGAAGGTCACCGCGGTCCCCGCGAGTGCGAGATAGACGGCGGCCTTGCTCACCTCGACGACCCGGTGCGACCACTTTTTCTTCGAATCGGAGCCCTGCAGTAGGAAGGCGCCGAGGAGCAGCCAGAGCCCGAGGGCGAAGAGTCCAACCACGACCGTCCAGAGCACGAAGACCCCGCCTGGACTCGATGCCAGTTGCCCGAGGGCGCCGGACTGGTCTGCGGTTCCCCCGCCGCCGACCGCCACGGCGATGGCGATGCCGGCGATGAGAATGTGCAACAGGCCGTTGACGGCGAAGCCCAGCCGGGCGAGCATCTGCAGCGCGCTACTTCTCTTGGCCGCGCGGGCGGCGTTGGCAGCGGGATCAGTGTTCACGGCCTCAGCTTAGAGCGGTCGAGCCATTCCGTGGCGGGTTCGCGGGCCGAAATACCTCCCGGTAGGACGGGGCTATCCTGCGAGGGTGGCACGGATTCTCGCGGCAGGTGCAGTGGTCACCGACCGAAGCGGTCGACTACTGCTCGTGCGCCGGGGTGCAGCCCCTCAGCCGGGGCTCTGGACTGTGCCGGGCGGACGCGTCGAGGCCGGTGAAGCCCTCGACGCGGCGGCAGCGCGCGAGGTTCTCGAGGAGACCGGTCTGGTCGTGCGCGTCCTCGGAGAGCTGGGGTGCCTCGACGTTCCCGTGGGCAACGGCGACGTGTACGAGGTCCACGATTTCCGGGCGGAACACCTCGCTGGCGACCCGGTCGCCTGTGACGACGCGGCGGAGGTTCGCTGGTTCGCCCCCAATGCGCTGGCCGGCCTGCCGACGACGCTCGGCCTGGTCGACCACCTCATTCGGTGGGGCGTGTGGGTTCCCCCGGGGGCGCGTCCGACCGGATCCTCGATCCGGTCGGCGCGCCCGCCCGCTACTTGAGGGTGCGAATGAGCTTCTTGTTGGCGAATTCCGCCATGCCGAAGCGGCCCATCTCGCGTCCGAAGCCGGAGCGCTTAACCCCACCGAAGGGAAGCTCGGCGGCGTCGAGCAGCGAACCGTTGATGAACACCATGCCGGCGTCGATCTGATCGGCGACCCGCAGGGCCTGCTCCGGATCGGTGGTGAAGAGGTAGGAACCCAGGCCATACGGGGTGTCGTTGGCCACCTGCACGGCCTCCGCCTCGTTCTGAACGCGATAGATGGCGGCGACGGGGCCGAAGAACTCCTCGCGGTAGGCGTCGCTGGTCGACGGAACGTCGGTGAGCACGGAGGGAGAGAAGAAGGCGCCGTCGCGAAGCCCGCGGAGGGCGACCGTTGCGCCCTGAGCCTCGGCGCGCTGGAGCTGCTCCTCGAGTCCTTCGGCGGCGCCGAGGGAGGAGAGCGGTCCGAGCGTGGCATCCGGGGACATGGGGTCGGCCGGGACATTGCCAGTCATCTTGGCCGTGAAGGACTCCACGAAGGCTTCGTAGAGTCCGTCGATCACGATGAAGCGCTTGGCGGCGTTGCAGGACTGGCCAGAGTTGTCCAGACGGGCCGCGACGGCCGCTTCGACGGCCTCATCGAGGTTGTCGGTGCTGAGCACGATGAACGGGTCGGATCCGCCGAGTTCGAGCACGACCTTCTTGAGGTTGCGGCCGGCGACCTCGGCAACGGCGGCGCCGGCGCCCTCGGAGCCCGTCAGCGACACACCCAGGACGCGGGGGTCCGGAATGATGATGTTGGCGATCTGGGCGCTGGAGGCGTAGAGGTTGCGGTATCCGCCCTCCGGGAACCCGGCATCCGTGAAGATCTGCTGGATGGCCGCGGACGACTCGGGGCACTGCGAGGCGTGCTTGAGCAGGATCGTGTTGCCGAGCACGAGGTTCGGGCCGGCGAAGCGGGCGACCTGGTAGTACGGGAAGTTCCACGGCATGATTCCGAGGAGCACTCCCAGCGACGAGCTGCGCACGAAGGCCGACCCTTCGCCGCCGAGCAGCTCGATCGCTTCATCGGCGAGAATCGCCTCGCCGTGGGTGGCGTAGTACGCGTAGATGTCCGCGGAGAAGTCGACCTCGCCGAGGGCCTGGTCGAGAGGCTTGCCCATCTCGCGCACGATGAGTTCGGCCAGGTGCTCGCGGCGCTCGGTGTGCAGGTCGGCGACCTTCTGCATGAGTGCCGCACGTTCGGCCACCGACGTGCGGCGCAACTCGCTGTGGGCGGCATCCGCAGTCCCGATCGCCGCGGTCACCTCGTCATCGGTCGCCAGGGGGAAACTCGATCCGACGGTGCCGGTCGCCGGGTTTGTGACTGCGTACTTGTTCATGCTCTCTCCAGGTGTCGTCGTTAACGCCGATCGAAAAATTAAACCGTCCCGCCGGGGCAGGGCCAGTCACGTGTGGTAACAGTCTGCCGCAAGATGACCCGATTTCGTCAGAATCCGGAGACTTTGGTATCGGATTCCCTTGTGTGCCGCCCGTAGACCGTCCTTTTCGACCGCGCAAACGGGCCTTGACATCTCAAACACCTATGTATATCTTATGATCATAGAAGTCGAACACTTGTGTCGTATTTACGCGGCGACACCGTCCCACCCCCTCGCCGAACCAACCCCGCACTGCCGACCCCGCACTGCCAACCCCGCACTGCCAACCCAAGGAGGAAGACCATGCGCGATGCCCGTCGCCGCCCACCCCGTCCGGCCAGGCCCACGACAGTCCCTGCACCCGATTCGCGCCGTCGACCCTGGGGCCGGAGACTGCGCCTCATCGGCATCGTGGCCCTGGCCGCCGTCGGCCTGACCCTCGTGTCGACGGGCACCAACCTGGTCCTCGAGGCCGCCGAGCGATCGAACATCACTCCGTACGGGCACCGGGTACCCGTACACGGGGGCTCGCTGAACGTAGTCGAGTCGGGTACCGTCGGGCCGACGATCGTCCTGCTCAGCGGGCTCGGCACAGCGGCACCCGGGCTCGACTTCGCACCGCTCGTGCGGGCACTCGGCGATCGCCGGGTCGTCATCGTCGAGGGATTCGGGTACGGCTACAGCGACCTGACCGCCCCCGCCCGCACCGTGGAGAACATCACGTCTGAGCTCCACGAGGCACTCACCGCGCTCCAGGTCGAGGCACCCTATGTTCTCGCCGGGCACTCCATCTCGGGCTTCTACACCCTGGACTACGCCAACCGTTATCCGGACGAACTGTCCGCCGTCATCGGGATCGACCCGACCGTGCCCGTCGGCCAGGTCAGCACGCCGTCGCCCACCGTCTCGACCGGCTCGCAAGGAGGCATCCCGTGGTCCCGGATCCCGTCGGTCACCGGTCTCGTGCGCTGGGTCGACTCGATCGCCCCAAGCCTCGCCGAACCCGGCGGTGACGCGTTCACGGCCAGTGAGCGCGAACGCCTCCGCCTGATGTCCAGCTGGAATTTCTACAACCCGGCCCTCACCGACGAAACGCTGGAGCTGGGCGACAACGCCCGGAAGCTGCAGGCACTTCGCTACCCCGACGGCCTGCCCGTTCTCGACTTCCTCGCCCAGGACACGATCGACTCCGACCCAGGCTGGCAGAAGAACCACGAGAGCCAGCTCCGGAACGTTCAGCGGCACAGAATCGTCGTGCTCCCGGGCGGCCACTACCTGCACTGGACCCAGTCGACGGTGATGGCGAAGACGATCACGGACTTCCTGGCCCCGAACCCGTCATGACACCCGACATGATCGGGACCTACGCACTGGATTCGGCGCCCCTCGCGGGCGCCCGGATCGACCTCGACTCGTCCCACCCGGTCACACCGCCGGCTACGCCGAATTCGATGCGGCCAGCCTCGACCGCGGCATCCGGGGCTCACCGCTGGGCCGGAACTTCTTCGGCGCCGACCTCGACTCAGTCGTCGAGGTAGGAGACCAGATTGGCCGGAACGCCGAGCACCAGTGAATAGGTGTCGTGCGAAATCTGCAATCCTCTGGGGTGCCGGGAGACCTTCCAGCCGTGCAGTTCGATTCCGCTCGTGAGCATCTCCAGCAGGGCTTCCTCCCGCTCCGCGGCGTTGCGCGGCTCGCGGTCGGTGCCGAGGATCACGCGGTACCGGACGTCGTCTACCGACAGGCCGGACATCTCGTCGAGACGGTGGTCCATTCCCAGGGTGACGGGAGCGAGGTACAGATCGGCCAGGTCATGCGGTCGTGCGGTCACAGCCGCCTCCTTCAGTTGATCTCAACATAGCGGTGCGTCCGCCCGAACGAAAGGTTCGCTTGCGGGCAGGCCCGTCGTTCGCCGCCTTGTCGTCGCAGTCCGTCTCCCCCACGCCCGCGTCAATATGATGAGGTCATGCCGACGCCCGTCCTGGCCACGAAACTCTTCGTCCCCGCGCTTCGCGCCCAGGTCGTTCCTCGCCCACGCCTGCTCGAGCGGATGCGGGACGGCCTTGGGTCCGGCCGCAGGCTGACCCTGGTTTCGGCTCCCGCCGGCTTCGGCAAGACGACCCTGCTGGGCGTCTGGATCGCCGACAGCGTCATTAGGGATCCCTCCTCGCGGGTCGCGTGGCTCTCGCTCGACGAGGGTGACAACGATCCGGCCCGCTTCCTGACCTATCTGGTCGCCGCCGTGCAGGGCGCCGATCCCGGCCTCGCACTCGAAGCACCGGCCCTGGCGCCCGGTCCGTCACCCCTTGCCGAACCGACCCTGACGGCCCTGCTCAACGACATCGCGAAGGCGCCGCACCAGATCATCCTGGTTTTGGACGATTTCCACGTGATCGACTCGGCGCCGATCCAGACCGCCGTCACCTTCCTGCTCGACCACCTGCCGTCGAATCTGCACCTGGCCCTGGCCAGCCGGTCCGATCCCGCTCTCCCCCTCGCCAGGCTTCGGGCGCGGGGGGAGCTGACCGAGTTGCGCGCCGCGGACCTGCGCTTCACCGTGGAGGAGACCGCCAGGTTTCTCAATCAGGTGATGGGACTCGGGCTGTCCGCGGCCGACATCGTCGCCCTCGAGACCCGGACGGAGGGCTGGATCGCCGGCCTGCAACTGGCGGCCCTGTCCATGCGGGAACGCTCCGACGTCGCCGGGTTCATCCGCGCTTTCACCGGGAGCAACCGTTTCGTCATCGACTATCTGGCCGAGGAGGTTCTGAAACGTCAGCCGGAGCACGTGCGCGACTTCCTGTTCCTCACCTCCATCCTCGACCGACTTACCGGCCCACTGTGTGAGGCTGTCACGGGACGACCCGGCGACCGTGCGCTGCTCGAGGCCCTGGAGCGGGACAACCTGTTCGTGGTGCCCTTGGATGACGACCGCCAGTGGTACCGCTACCACCACCTCTTCGCCGATGTCCTCCGGGCCAGGTTCCCCACCGAGTGGCGCGACCGACTGCCTGACCTTCACCGCCGCGCGAGCGAGTGGTTCGACCGCAACGACCTGCCGGCGGAGTCGGTCAGGCATGCGCTGGCGGCCGGGGACTTCGAGCGGGCCGCGACCCTCATCGAGGGCGCCGTGCCCGTGCTGCGACGGAACAGGCAGGATGCGACCATGATCGAGTGGCTCGGCCTGCTGCCGACCGAACTCATCGCTCGGCGTCCAGTACTCAGCGTCTACCTGGCCTGGTCGATGCTCATCTCCGGCGACTTGACCGGCGTCGAGCTGCGGCTCAGAGACGCCGAGGAGGGCCTGCGCGCCTCGACCGGCTCCGCCGGCGCGTCCCCCGCATCCGTCACCGGCTCGCCCGTCGGTCCGGGGGAAGAGCTCCGAACCCTGCCCGTGATGATCGCCGTCTACCGGGCCTCGCTCGCCCAGGCCCTGAATGATGTGCCCGGCACCATCGAGCATGCGAGGCGCGCACTCGCCCTCACCGATCCCGGTGATTATTTCGGGCGGGGCGCGGCTGCCGGGTTCCTGGGACTCGCCTCCTGGTCGAACGGAGACCTGGAGGCCGGGCTGCGTGCCTTCGCCGAGGTGCGCACGAGCCTCCAGCTGGCCGGAAACACGTCCGATGTGCTCGGCACCACGATCGTGCAGGCCGACATGCTCGTGCCGCTTGGCCGGCTGGGCGAGGCCCGTCGCGCGCTCGAGAACGCCCTGCGGCTGGCGGCCGCGCAGGGCGAGCCCGCTCCGCAGCCGACCGCCGACCTGCACGTCGGCCTCAGCGAGCTGCACCGGGAGCTGGGCGAGCTGGACGCCGCCCTGGAGCACCTCACGGCGGCCCAGGCGTTGGGCGAGCGCGCATCCCTGCCCGAGAACCGGTATCGCTGGTTCGTCGCGATGGCGCGGGTCAGGGAGGCGGAGGGCGACCCGGATGCCGCGCTCGAGCTGCTCGGCGAGGCCGAGCGGCACTATGCCCGCGGATTCTTCCCCGCGGTACGCCCGATCCCGGCGATGAGGGCCAGGATCTGGATCGGCCAGGGCAGGCTGAGGGAGGCGCGCGACTGGGTGACCGCGGAGGGCCTGGCCGCGGGCGATGACGTGGGCTACCTGCGCGAATTCGGACACCTCACCCTCGCGAGGCTGCTGATCGCCGAACACCGGCTCGATCCGCCTCATGGCACCCTCCGCGACGCCCTGGACCTTCTCGATCGGCTCCGGGCCGCGGCCGAGGCCGGGGGCCGCACCGGCAGCGTGAATGAAATCCTGGTGCTCCAGGCGCTCGTCCACCGGGCCCTCGCAGAACCGTCCGAGGCTCTCCTTGCCCTGGAACGAGCCCTCCGCCAGGCCGAGCCGGAAGGCTACCTGCGCCTCTTCACTGACGAGGGCTCCCCCATGGCCGCCCTGCTCGACGAGGCCGCACTCCGGGGGTTCTCCCCCGACTATGTTGACCGGCTGCGCCGCTCCTTCCGGCCGGACGACGGCGTCATCGGCCCCGCCGCGCCGGCCGCGGAGGCGTTGAGCGAACGCGAACTGCATGTGCTCCGGCTGCTCGCGACGGAGCTGAGCGGCCCTCAGATCGCCCGCGAACTGTACGTGTCGCTGAATACCCTGCGCACCCACACCCGGCACATTTTCGGCAAGCTGTCGGTGAACAGCCGCCCGGCCGCGATCCGTCGGGCCAGGGAGCTCGGCCTGATCTAGCGGCCTCGGCCCGCACCGGGGTCCGGGGTCCGGGCGCCTGGCGCCTGGCGCCGAAACCGGGACGACGCCGAGCCGAGGGCTGGGACTCGGTGGTCAAGGATGACATCATCGAAGAGGACCGTGCAGTCGCCACCGGAGCCGTCGCCACGCCGCCAGACCCCTCGACAGAAAGCCGCCGCGTGACCCAGCCAACCGTGACCCAAGCAACCGTGACCCAGCCAACCGTGACCCAAGCAACCGTGACCCAGCCGACCGCGTCCCACCCGAGCGTGACCGAGCCCGGCCAGACCCACTCGGCCGTGACCCGATCCACCGTGACCCGATCCACCGAACCGGCCGACATCCGCCTCATCGTCTCCGACATGGACGGCACCCTGCTCGATGACGACGGCCAGGTTCCCGACGCGTTCTGGCCCCTCCTCGACGATCTCGCCCGGGCCGGCGTGCTCTTCGTTCCGGCCAGCGGGCGCCAGTACCAGACCCTGCACAAGGCCTTCGGCGAGCGCGAGGGACTGATCTACATCGCGGAGAACGGCACGAACGTGGTGCGCGACGGCGCCAGCATCGACCGGGAACCGGTCGATCCGTCGATCATCGCCCCCATCATTGACTGGGTGCGCGGCGTCGCCGCCGCGGGAGCAGACCTCGGGCTCGTGGTCTGCGGAGCCCGCTCCGCCTACATCGAACGCGCCGACGAGGAGTTCGTCAGCCAGGTTTCCCGGTACTACGAAGCGCTCGAGGTCGTCACGGACGTCCACGTCGCCGCCCTCGACGATGTCGTGCTCAAGCTCGCCATTTTCGACCGCGGTGCGGCAGAGACCCGCACCGGGCCGGCACTGCGCGAGCTCGACCTCCTGGCGGACATCGTGGTCTCGGGTGAGAACTGGGTCGACGTGATGCGCCGCGGGGCGAACAAGGGCCGAGCGCTCGTGCGCCTCCAGCAGCAGCTGGGGATCGACAGGGAGCAGACGATGGCCTTCGGGGACTACCTCAACGACGCCGAGATGCTCGATGCCGCCGGTCACTCCTACGCCGTCGCCAACGCCCACCCGAGCATTCGGGCCAGGGCCCGGCATATCGCCCCGTCGAACGCGGAGTCCGGCGTGATCACCAGCATCCTCGCGGCCCTGCCGCAGCTGCAGGGCGAGCGCCCACACTCGGTCTGACCGGTCGGTCGCCGCAGCGAGCGACGGCCGCAGCGACCGGCGGCCGCGGCGAGCGACGGCCGCAGCGAGCGACGGCCGCAGCGAGCGACGGCCACGGCGACCGACGCATGTCAGTCGTCAGCGGTCCAGCACCCGGGCCCGGTCACCACGGGAGACGATGCCCGGCCGGATGACGTCGGCGTAGACGCCGAATTCGATCTCGCCGGCCCGGAGGCGATAGCGGGCCAGCGTCTTGAGCAGGCTCGTTCCAGAGGCGCCGGTGTCGGGGTCGAGGTCGATCACCGCGCACCGGGGAATCCCGCCCGTCACCCGCAGTCGAGCGGCTCCGATCTCGAGTTCATGGCCGAGCCAGGCATCCTCGATGTGGGCCGAGGTGTCGCCGGTGTCGATCGTGAGGGTGGACCGGAATCGGCGCTCGTCAACGAGGGTCCCCGACTCCTCGGCCAGGCGTCGAAGTGAACCGGTTGTGGCGATCGTGACCGGGCCGCCGAAGACGACCGAACCCGGATTTGTGCTCCGGGCAAGGACTACCGGCCTGCCCAGGAGTCTCGAGAATTCGCGGGCCCAGGGACCCTCGACGACCTCCATCGCGGCCGGCCGACCCCAATAGTCGAGTTCGACCTGGTGGCCGCCCGGCTCGACCTCCGCCGAGACCCAGTCCCCGTCGATCTCGATCGACAGCCTCCCGTTGTCCCAGCGGGCTTCGCAGCCGAGGAGGGACGGCTGCTCAACGGTCCTGATCACCCGCTCGGCAGCCGGGTCGACGACGGCGAACACTCGGTCGCCGAGCGGGCCATCCGGGGCGAGCACAACTCGACTCCTGGGACGGTGGCGGCCACCCTTGAGTGCGGAGACGCCGATGGTGCTTATCTGCATGCTGCCCAATCGGCCAAAAATCATACGAGGCTGGAGACCCACACGCTACGCGAGGACGGGTGTTCGGATCAACCGCCCCGCGCCCGACCAAATGATATATGATTCAACAAGCGATAATGGAACTGCGCGTTCGATTATCGAATCGACAGTGACGTCAGATTCGCCCACACAGAGAAGTGAGGAAGCCGTGCAGTTTCACCACCGAGGCTACGTGTCCACCGACCCCCGCATTCAGGATGCGGCCGGCGTCGGCATCGACCGGCCCGACGAGCTCCCCGAGAACGTCGACGTGCTCATCGTCGGAACGGGGCCGGCCGGCATGATCACCGCCGCGCAGCTCTCCCAGTTCCCCGGCATCACGACTCGCATCGTCGAGCGGCGCGGGGAACGCCTGGCAATCGGCCAGGCCGACGGCATCCAGGCCCGCAGCGTTGAGACGTTCCAGGCCTTCGGCTTCGCTGAACGCATTATCGCCGAGGCCTACCGGATCACCGAAATGGCCTTCTGGAAGCCCGACCCCGCCGACCCCGCTCGCATCGTGCGCACCGCCCGCGCCGTCGACGACCCCACCGGCATCAGCGAGTTCCCGCACCTCATCGTCAATCAGGCGCGCGTGCTCGACTACTTCGCCGAGGTCATGGCCAATTCGCCGACTCGGATGAAGGCCGACTTCGGTTTGGAGTTCCGCAGCCTGGACAACACCGACGAGGGCGAGTACCCCGTCACGGTGACCCTCGCCCACACGGGCGACGACGAGGCCGGCCGCGAACGCATCGTTCATGCCAAGTACGTGGTCGGTGCCGACGGCGCCCGAAGCGCCGTTCGTGAGTCGATCGGCTGCACGCTCGCCGGCGATCAGGCCTTCCACGCGTGGGGCGTCATGGACGTTCTCGCCGTCACCGACTTCCCGGACATCCGCACAAAGTGCGCGATCCAGTCCGGCTCGGGCGGCAACATCCTGCTCATTCCGCGGGAGGGCGGGTACCTGTTCCGGATGTACGTCGACCTGGGCGAGGTGTCCACCGAAGACCACGGTGCGGTGCGCAAGACGTCGATCGAGGAGATCATCGGCAAGGCAAACGAGATTCTGCACCCGTACACGCTGGACGTGAAGAATGTCGCCTGGCACAGCGTCTACGAGGTGGCACACCGTCTCACGGACCGATTCGACGACGTGCTCCCCCAGGAGATCGGCCTGAGAACCCCTCGGGTCTTCATCACCGGCGACGCCTGTCACACCCACAGCGCCAAGGCCGGCCAGGGCATGAACGTGTCGATGCAGGACGGCTTCAACCTGGGCTGGAAGCTCGGCTACGTGCTCGACGGCCGCAGTCCCGAGTCTCTGCTGGGCACCTACTCGGCCGAACGGCAGGTCATCGCGAAGAACCTGATCGACTTCGACAAGGAATGGTCGACCCTGATGGCGACGAAGCCGGAGGACCTCACGGTCCCGCTGGAGGACTACTACACCCGCACCGCCGAGTTCCCGTCGGGATTCATGACGGAGTATCCGCCGTCGATGCTGGTCGGCGAGGCGACCCACCAGAATCTCGCCGCCGGATTCTCGATCGGGAAGCGGTTCAAGTCCGCCCCGGTCGTTCGCGTCGCCGACGCCAACCCGGTGCAGCTCGGGCACCACCACCGCGCCGACGGTCGGTGGCGCCTCTACGCGTTCGCGGATGCCGCAACTACCGGGGAGCCTTCGGCCGTCGCCGAATGGGCGAACTGGCTGTCGACCTCGCCTGTTTCTCCCCTGCTCGCGCACACTCCGGCCAACGGCGACATCGACAGCGTCTTCGACGTCAAGGTGATCTACCAGCAGTCGCACACCGACGTGGATCTCGGCCGGGTCCCCCTGGCCTTCCTGCCGAGGACCGGTCCGTTCGAGTTGATCGACTACGAAAAGGTGTACGCCGCCGATCCGGAACACGACATCTTCGAGCTCCGCGGCCTCGACCGCGGCGGCGTCGTCGTCGTCGTTCGTCCGGACCAGTACGTGGCGAACGTGCTACCGCTGGCCGCGATGGACGAGCTCGCCGCGTTCTTCCGGCAGATGCTGCTCGTTCGGTAGCGGGCGCGGCCCGGGTCGCGAGCCGCCTGGGCCGCTTCTGTCCGCGCGGCGAGTGCGGCGAGTGCGGCGAGTGCGGCGAGTGCGGCGAGTGCGGAGCCCGCTCGCCCACTCTGCCGACGAGCGGGCGCCGGATCGCCTACTCGGCGGGCGGGCGCCGGCGCTGCCGCTTGGTGGCCGATCGCTGTTGCTTCGCGGCGAGGTGCCGCCGCCCCGAACCCCGGGTGGGTTTGGTCGGCTGACGCACCGGCGCATCGGGAACCAGGCCGCCGGCGACGATCTCGGCGAGCTTCACGAGGGCGATCTCCCGATTACGCAGCTGGGAGCGTCGCTCAGAGGCGGTCACGGTGATCACCCCGGCGATGAGGCGTCGCTCGAGACGGGAGAGCAGCAGCATCCGCTGGTCGTCGGAGAGCGCCGCCGACTCGCCGACGTTCCAGATGAGCTCGACTCGGCTGTCCGAGGTGTTGACGTGCTGACCGCCGGGCCCCGAGGAACGGGAGAATCGCCACCCGAGTTCCGACGCGGGAATGGTGAGCGCGGGCGACACCTCCAGATCCATGCTCCCAGCGTGGCACGATCCGGTCTCGGCCGTGGCAATCTCCCGCGCACCCGATCGGGCGACTATCGCGGTCTCGTCGGTAGAGTCGGTGCAGCCGCTGCAGCCGCTGCAGCCGGGCGAGTCGGTGCAGCCGGTGCAGCCGGTGCAACCTGTGCAACCTGTGCAACCTGTGCAACCTGTGCAACCTGTGCAACCTGTGCAACCTGTGCAGCCGCTGCAGCCGCTGCGTCGGTGCCCGCCTCACCGAAGCCCGAGGCTAGAGGGCCCGCATCTGGTTGTTTCTGGGTGTGTGGGTGAGTTCCGCGAGACCGAGGGCCTCGAGCAACGGCGGTAGGTACATCCCGAACCGTCCTCGATAGCCTTTTCGGGTTCCGTACCACCCGCCCACCGGATTGTCCTCGGACCGACCCCAGGCCTCGACAGTGCCGTCCGTCACCGGCTTCTGCTCGTCGGCCGCACCCAAGGGAACCCAGTCGGCCTGTTCGGTGAGCCAGGCGTGCAGGTCATCGACCGCGCGAGCGAGGTATTTCAAGGTGGTGGATCCCACCTGGCAGACCAGCAACTCTGGGTCGGCGGCATCGTCGCGGTAGATGGTGAATGACGACGTGCCCGGAGGCGTGGTGAGTACCCACGGGTCTTCTTTCGTGCCGGTTCCAGTGGACATGGTCGATCCCTTTGTCAGACCTTCAGGCTACTCATTTGAGCGACGGCAGACCATGGCGAGGTCACCCGTGCCGGCGCACTGCCTGGTGACGCGCTACTGGGCGGCGCGCTGCCTGGGCTGTGCACTGTCTGGTGACTTGCCACTGGGCGGTGCGCTACTGGATGGCCCGCCGCGGCCCCCGGGTGGCGCCGAGACGCAGCGGCGACCCGAGCTTCAAGGCGGATTTGCTGACCAACCGAATCGGCTTCTGCTGGGCGTCGACGTTCGGCGGCGGAACCAGGAAGTACGCGGTGCCAGTGCGCGTGATCTTCCAGTGCTCGTTGTGCAGCCTCAGGTGATCGGGCGCGCAGAGAAGGATGCCGTCGGCGAGGTCGGTCAATCCGCCGTCGGCTGTCCACGCGTCAAGATGGTGGGCCTCGGTCCAACTCGGGGGCTTGAGACAGCCGGGCATCATGCAGCCCCCGTCGCGCACGGCCAGCGCGGCTCGTTGAGCGGCGGTGAAGAGGCGCTGCTCGCGACCGACATTCAAAACGGTCACATTGCCGCTCGTGGATTCGGCCGAGACCAGTATCGGAATGAATCCGGTGTCGCAGATGAGGCGATCGATCGTCTCCGTGGGTGCCGGGCTGGTGGTCCCCTCGAAGATTCCCGGCGTGACGATCGCCAACCCCCGCTCGGGCCCTGTGGTGCTGTCACCGGCACCGGACCTGTCACCGGCACCGGCACGGGCCTTGGCACCGGCACCGGCCTTGGCACCGGCACCCTCACCGGCGCCCGTCCTTTTCCGAGTCCCGCTCTGCTCCGTGGCACGGGCCTCCGTGGCACGGGCCTCCGTGGCACGGGCCTCCGTGGCACGGGCCTCCGTGGCACGGGCCTGCACGACGACCTTGACGCTCGCGCGGGTGCGACCGAAGACGACGCCCGGGTTCGCGGCGGCGGCGACCTTGATCGCCTCGATCAGGGATTCGGCGGCGATCTGGTCGGTGGAGCGAGGATCGTCGATTATGGCCTGCGCCCGGGCCTTCTCTCCGGCTTCCACGAATCGGGGCCCGCCGGTGCGGGGGCCCGTGACCTGCAGCAGGAAGTCTCGGAAGCAACTCCCGTTCTCCGGGTCGAGTTCGAAGTTGCCGTGCAGCATGCCGTCGGGCTTGTCATAAACCCGCAGGTACTGTCGGGCCCTCATCGCGTCGGCGCGTGCGGCGATGCCCGCGGCATCGATCGCATCCCGTGCCGACCGGGCGGCTCGTGCCGCCTGGTCGGCGTTCATTGAGCGGCAGTCCTCGATGAGGGCCACCACGGCGCGGCGGAGCATGTCTTCCGTGACCCCGATGGCCGGTTCGCCCAAGCCTCGTCGAATCATCGTCGCTGCCTCGGCGCCGAGCACTGACGCGGCGACCGCCTCGCCGAGGGGCGCGAACCACGGCACCGGCACGGACGGGGCCAGTGGCTCCTGGCGTTCCGGAGGCGACTCGCCTGCCTCCGCGGCCGCTTCCTCCTCCTCGCGCCGACGAGCCTCTTCCTCCTCCTGACGCCGGCGGCCGAGCTCGGCCAGGGTGGCCATGGTTCCCGCCTCGATCAGACGGCGGACATCCGTTCTTGTGCCGGTCCCTCCCCCGCCGAGGTGTTGCACGAACTCCTCCGCGTTGCGGAATCCGTTCCGGCGGGCAAGGCCTTCCCGTCCGAGCTCCCAGCCGGAACGGCGGTCGATGTTCGCTGCCGACAGGGCGGCAACGGTCGTCACCGAACGAAGAAAGCGGGAAACAGCGGAATGTGCGCGTTCCGACTCCTCGTCGGACAGCTCCGCGAAGTCGCTCGCGGACGGTTTCGACCGGGCCAGGGACTGGGCCAGGTTCTCAATAACAGCTTCGATGCTGGTCATACGAGGAGTGTGCCACGGCCCGCCGACATTCGAACATAAAGACGATAACCTGTGGAGAAGCCGCCCGCAGAGACCTCGACTGAGGAGAAGCCGCCCGCGGTGAGAGCCGATTCAGGTCTGCGTCAGGCCGGCCGTTCCGGTCCGAACTGGGTCTCCTTGACCAGACGACCGTCGCGGGCATAGGTTCGCCAGACGCCGATCTGCGCGCCACGATCGAACTCGCCGGCACGCATCAACGACCCGTCGAGCCGGAAGAACTCCCACTGGCCATGCATTTCCCCGTCGAGTTCGAACCCTCGGGACTTCGTCACGCCGGTCTTGTAAAGCTCCTGGCGCTCGATCGGACTCTGCTCAACCATGGGAACAGACTGCCAGAGACCGGTCAGTGACGGGCGGTATCCGGTCGGGCGATGGTGATCTCGCTCTGCAGCGGCAGTGTGCGCACGCTCGTGAACCGACGCGGGGTGCCGTCCACGGGGTCGGTGAACCGCACCTCGCTGGCCAGGAGCTGCAGCGGGCGGGAGAAGTCGTCCAGCGCGACGTCCTCGACCACGGGGTACAGCGGGTCGTCGAGAATAGGAATCCCCAGCCCGAACATGTGCATCCGCAGCTGGTGCGTGCGTCCCGTCCGCGGCGTCAGTCGATACACGGCGGTGTCCTCGAACTCTTCCTCCACCTCGACCAGTGACACGGCGTTGACCGGGGCGCCGGCAACGACCTCCGCCTGGAACCGGCCGGGTGCGGTTCCGAGGTGGTTGCGCACGGTGATGGGGAACTCGAGCCCCGGGAGCAACGGCGCCAGGGCGCGGTAGGTCTTGCCCACCTCGCCGCGCTGGAACATGGACTGGTACGCGCCGCGCCAGCGCCGCTCGGTCGCCAGAATGAGAATTCCCGAGGTCACCCGGTCCAGCCGGTGCAGGGGCGACAGCTCGGGCAGGCCCAACTCCGCGCGCAGCCGCACGACCACGCTCTGCAGCACGTGACGCCCGCGCGGGATGGTGGAAAGAAAGGCCGGCTTGTCGACCGCCACGATCCGCTCGTCGCGGTGAACGATGTGGATGCGTCCGGGCACGACGACCTCGTCCGCACGATCCCGGTGAAACCAGACGAAGGCGCACGACCGGTACGGGGCGCCGCCGTCGACCGGGATGCCCGCCTCATCGACGAAGCGCCCCCGCGCCAGAAACCCGGTCACGTCAACGAACTCGCTGAGGCGCTCCTGCAGCCAGTCCCCCATAGTCGGCCACGGGTCGGGCCGGGAGCGGTCACGATCCGGCGTGCGTACCCAGGCCGCATCGAGCCCGTGTTGCTGGGGCAGGGGGGAACGCGGGGGCACCATCCGATCGTACGCCGCCTGGTACAAACGGCAGGGATCGGCTCAGGCGACCAGGCCGCAGGAGCCGTCGACGTCGGCGGCGGCCCACTTCCCGTCCCGCAGGGCCACCGTGATCACGCCGCAGTTGGGCACACTGGCGCCGAACCGGTGCTCGGGGTCGATGCTGCGCAGGAGGCTCCCCAGAACACTGCCGTGGGTCACCACGAGCACATCCCCGGCATCCTCCCGGGTTGCGTGCTCGGCCGCGTCGACCACGATTGCGAGTGCGGCCTCGACGCGGGCGGTCACGTCCGCCGCGGACTCGGCGCGGCCGATCGGGTCGAAGCGGTGGATGCTGTCGATGACGCCGTCGAAGCCGTCGGCCGTCACCCCCGGCCAGTCGGCCGGTCCCGGGGCATACCGGCTGCCCAGCGCCGCGAAGACCGGAGTCCAGAGATCGGCGTTGGGCTGCCCCTCCCAGCTGCCGAAGTGCCATTCGCGCAGTTCCCGCAGGGGCGTCGGCACCAGGTGCGGATGCCCGGCAAGCGCCGCCGCCATCGTCGTGCGGGTGCGGGTGAGGTCGCTCACGAACGCGGAGGCGAGCGGCACCTCGCGCAGCCACTCGCCCAGGGCTGCTGCCTGGCGTTCACCGCGTTCGGTCAGCGGGGAATCGCACCAGCCCTGCAGCTGCCCACTGACGTTGAAGAGCGTCTGCGCGTGCCGCACGAAGTGGATCCGTGCGTTCATGATGTGTGCCGGTCAGACGTCGAAACGGCGATGCTGTCGGCGGCGGTTCGCGCATGCACGACGGCAGCGGAGAGGATGGCGGTGGCGCGATGGGCCATGGTGGGTGGTGCCTTTCGGTTGCCTGGGGCGTTCCGGGCAGGGAGCCCGGGGTCGGACCAGAGGTCTATCGGCGGGACGCCGGGGCGTTTCCCACGGGTACCTTGCTGGGCAGGCAGAGGAGAACGATCAGGACCGCGGTGCCGAGGATCGGAATCAGGGCGAAGAAAATGAACTTCCACGAGAGTCCCGCGTCCCGCAGTCGCCGAACCGCGACGGCGAGGGTGGGCAGCAGGATGACGAGCAGCCAGGTCGAGGAGATGACGGCCAGCAGGCTTTCGGGGTTGAGCCGTGAGTCGATGCCGCTGAGAAAGAAGTCCACGAGCGTGACGAAGAGAATCCACCACCAGTATTCGGCGCGACGGGCGACCCCGGTGAATTGGCCATACTTGCCGAAAACGGAGGAGATCGCTTGAGCGAAGGTCATCATGGGGTGGGTCCTGACGTGGTGGGGTGCACTGGAAAGCTTAGGCGACGCGCGCTCCTCCAGAACGAGACCGACCGGCCACGATGAGTCCGACCGGCGCCCGCGCCGTGCGCCTCACGCCGCCTAGAACAACGGCCATGGCACAGCCGGCATGTCGCCCTGCGGGGCAGGGAAGCGGCCGTCGGCGTGGAGGCGGTCGCAGCGCGCGGTCAGTGCAGCGATCTCCGCGGCGGTGAGCAGCCCGGCGAGTGCCTCACCCAGTTCACCGTTCATCATCGTGCCGACCCGCTCGATCCCCCCGAGTTCGTCCGCGGTGAGTTCCTCGCCCAGCCAGCCCCAGAGCACGGTGCGCAGCTTGTGCTCGCGGTGGAACGTCAGCCCGTGGTCGACGCCGTGACGATGCCCGCCCGCCATCGCGAGAATGTGAGCCCCCTTGCGATCGGCGTTGTTCACGATGATGTCGAACACGGCCATCCGGCGCAGCGCAGCGGAATCCTCGTGGATGAGGGTGACGGGCCGATCGCGTTCGTCCCGGCCGTCGAGCACCTGGCGCCAGCCCTGGGCGGGCACGGCATCCGCGGGCACCAGGTCCACGGCATCCTGATCACCATCCACCTCCTGCCACAGCTGCACCATCCCTGGGCCCATCGGGCCTTCGCGCAACCAGGTGCGCGGAACGATGTTCCAGCCCAACGCCTCCGAGACGAGGTACGCGGCCCTCTCCCGGTTCGCGAGGTTGCCGCCCGGAAAGTCCCACAACGGATGCTCGCCGGCGATCGGCTTGTAGACGACGAAGGCACCGTCGATGCTGCCGAGGAAGGTCGCGTTCGACGCCGTCGTGATCCGGCCCGTGAGCTCAAGTTCGCCGTCGCCGGGGCCCGTGGGTCCGGGGCCCGCGTCTCCGGGGCCCGCGTCTCCGGGGCCCGCGGACCCGTGGTCCGCAGCGGGCACCATCAGGGGTTGCCGGGGAAGGTGCAGGAGTGCCCGTCCGCGTCGATCGGCTCACCGCACAGCGGGCACAGCCGCCGACCGGCCCCCACCACCTCCCGGGTGCGTTTCGCGAACGCGCGGGCGGTGCCGACCGGCATCCGCACCAGGAGCACCTCCGAGGCGTCGGGCTGGTCCTCATCGAACGGGTCAGAACCCTCGTCGTCTTCCCCGTCGACCGGGAACGCATCGATCGGAAAAGCCTCGATCACGATCTGCACCCTCGAGGGATCCCAGCCGAGGCTCATCGCTCCGGTGCGAAATTCCTCCTCGACGGGCTGCTCCAGGGGGTCGTTGTCGACGAGCTCGACGGGAGTGCTGGTCGGGACGCTGTACGGGTTGCCCTCGGCCTTCAGCAGCTGGTCGAGCATCGCATCGATCTTCTCGGCGAGCAGTGCCGACTGCTGCTTCTCGAGGGCGATGCTGATGATCTGGGCTCCGCTGCGCACCTGCAGGTAAAAGGTGCGGGCGCCGGGAAGACCGATGGTGCCGACGACGACCCGATCCGGCCAGGCGAACTCGTGGACGATTGTGGGCATGTCGATATATTAGGCGCCGGATGTGGCCGGCGGCTGGGGACCCGCCCCACCGCCGACGGGAGCGTCGGTCGCCGGCGCGCCGCCGCCGAGCCAAGAGAGGTCACCCGCGTCGGTGTTCGTGGCGTAGACGCTCGGCCGGCTGGCGGAGTAGCGCACGATCGAGACCGAGGCCGGACCGACATTGATGCGCTGGAACAGGTCGAGGTGCATGCCGAGCGCGTCGGCCAGGATGGCCTTGATGATGTCGCCGTGGCTCACCGCCGCCCAGACCGCCCCGGGCCCGTGCTCAGCCTCAAAGGCCGCATCCTGACGCCGGATAGCGGCGACCGACCGGGCCTGCATGGCCGCCAGCGACTCACCGCCGGGAAACGTGACGGCGGACGGATGCGCCTGCACCACCGACCAGAGCTGCTCCTGGGCGAGATCGCCCAAGCTGCGGCCCTGCCACTGTCCGTAGTCGCACTCGGTGAGGTCGTCGTCGACCGTTGTCGCCAGGGCACCGGCCTGGTTCCGCAGGATCTCCTGCGCCGTCTGCAGACAGCGCTCCAGCGGGCTCGAGACCACTCCGACCAGCGGTGCCACGGCCAGGCGCCGGCCGGTGACCAGCGCCTGCTCCCGCCCGGTCTCGTCGAGGAGGACCCCCGCGGTGCGCCCCGCGAGCAGGCCCGCGGCATTCGCGTTGGTGCGACCGTGCCGCACGAGGAGGACTGTAGCCATGGGTACAGCCTAGGCAGGCTTCTGCGGGTTGCTGCAGCGGGCCGCTCGTGCGCAACGCCCAACGCCGTGCGCACGCACCGGCCCCGCGATCCGCCAAACTTCTCCGCCGGAGAAGAATCGCGAAAGTTCTGCGCCGAAGTCTGAACGCGACCGGTCGGGATGGGCGCATTCTTCAGGTAGCAGCCGAATTTGCCCCTCCGGTTTCGCCACTCCCGTCCGCACAATTCAACGTCGAAGGAATGCACATGACCATCTATCAGAACGACATCGAGGCCATCGAAGCACTCAAGCAGGGTGTCGGTCGCAGTTGGGATGCCATCGACCCGGAGTCTGTCGCCCGCATGCGCGCACAGAATCGCTTCAAGACCGGCCTCGAGATCGCCCAGTACACCGCCGACATCATGCGCAAGGACATGGCGGAGTACGATGCCGATTCTTCTGTCTACACGCAGTCGCTCGGAGTCTGGCACGGCTTCATCGGCCAGCAGAAGATGATTTCGATCAAGAAGCACCTGAAGACGACGAATAAGCGCTACCTCTACCTCTCCGGATGGATGGTCGCCGCGCTCCGGAGCGAGTTCGGTCCGCTGCCCGACCAGTCCATGCACGAGAAGACGGCCGTTCCCGCACTCGTCGAGGAGCTGTACACCTTCCTCCGCCAGGCCGACGCCCGCGAGCTGGACCTGCTCTTCACCGACCTCGACCGAGCCCGCGCCAACGGCGCCGACGCCAGGGCCGCCGAGATCCAGGCCGAGATCGACGACTACGAGACCCACGTCGTGCCGATCATCGCCGACATCGACGCCGGCTTCGGCAACCCGGAGGCCACCTACCTCCTCGCGAAGAAGATGATCGAGGCCGGCGCCTGCGCCATCCAGATCGAGAACCAGGTCTCGGACGAGAAGCAGTGCGGCCACCAGGACGGCAAGGTCACCGTGCCGCACGAGGACTTCATCGCGAAGATCAACGCGGTGCGCTACGCGTTCCTCGAGCTCGGCATCGACAACGGCATCATCGTCTCCCGCACCGACTCGCTCGGCGCGGGCCTCACCCAAAAACTCGCCGTGACCTACCAGCCGGGAGACCTGGGCGACCAGTACAACTCCTTCCTCGACGTCGACGAGATCACCGAGGCCGATCTCGGCAACGGGGATGTCGTGATCAAGCGCGACGGGAAACTGCTGCGCCCGAAGCGCCTGGCCAGCAACCTGTTCCAGTTCCGTCAGGGAACCGGCGAGGCCCGGTGCGTGCTCGACAGCATCACCTCGCTGCAGAACGGCGCGGACCTGCTCTGGATCGAGACCGAGAAGCCGCACGTGGCCCAGATCGCCGGAATGATGAACGAGGTGCGTAAGGTCATCCCGAACGCCAAGCTCGTCTACAACAACAGCCCGTCGTTCAACTGGACGCTCAACTTCCGCCAGCAGGCCTACGACAATCTGCTCGCGGAGGGCAAGGATGTCTCGGCGTACGACCGCGCGAAGCTGATGAGCGTCGTGTACGACGAGACCGAGCTCGCCGAGATCGCCGACGAGAGCATCCGCACCTTCCAGCGCGACGGCTCGGCCGAGGCGGGCATCTTCCACCACCTGATCACCCTGCCGACCTACCACACGGCCGCGCTCTCCACCGATGACCTGGCCAAGGGGTACTTCGCCGACCAGGGGATGCTCGCCTATGTGAAGGGCGTGCAGCGCCGCGAGATCCGCGAGGGAATCGCCACCGTCAAGCACCAGAACATGTCCGGCTCCGACATCGGCGACAACCACAAGGAGTACTTCGCCGGCGAGGCCGCGTTGAAGGCCGGCGGCCAGAACAACACGATGAACCAGTTCGAGGAACCGTCGGTCGCCGCCCACTAGGTCGGTCAACCCGCCACTCGACGCAACGAAGGAGCCCCGGTCACAGGACTGGGGCTCCTTCGTGCACCGGCACCGCGTGCACCGGCGCCGCGACGAGGGTTCGAATGGCCAACCGGCTCAGCGCGCCAACGGCTTCTCGATGGCGATGGCCGGCCACGCTGATCTGGCAGCCGAGCTACGCCTACGGAAACGAGTTCGCCCTCGGACTCCGGGTCATCCTCGACAGGCTCGAGTCGGCTCTCTCCGCAGACGACCACGGAGTCGACGTTCGGGCGAATTCGGCCGACCGAAACGAAACTAGGATGGCCCGGTGCAGTTCTCTCTCTGGTTGGCCCTTGTCGGCGCGGGCACCCTGATCAGTTTCACGCCGGGCGCCGGGGCGATCAACACCATGAGCAACGCCCTCAACGCGGGCTTCCGCCGTTCCATCTGGGGAATTCTCGGCCAGCAGGCCGCCCTGCTCATCCATATCGTGATCGTGGCCCTTGGTGTGGGCCTGCTCGTGGCCAGCTCGCCGATCGCTTTCAACGTCATTCGGTATGCCGGCGCCGCCTACCTCGTCTACCTGGGTATCCGTCAGTTCCTCGCCAAGCCGGAGCTCGACACCGAGCGAACCAGGGCACTCAGCGATGAGCCCCGCTGGTCGATGTTCCGTCGAGGCCTGTGGGTGAACATGCTCAACCCCAAGGCGATCGTGTTCTTCCTGGCGTTCCTGCCCCAGTTCATCCGGGTCGACCGGCCGATGCCGGTCCAGTACCTGATCGTGGCCGCCACCGTCGTCGTGATCGACGTACTGGTGATGTGGCTCTTCTTCGCCGGAACCGCGCGTTCATTCCAGCGGTTCACCCGGGATGCCCGCGGTCAGCGCGTGCTCAACCGTGTCTTCGGCGTGCTCTTCGTCGGCGTCGGCGTTCTGCTCGCCGTCATTCACTAGAACCCCTCGCACCGTTACCGAAACGGCCGCCGCGCCGGTTTCGGCAGCCGGCGCCCGCGGTCGCGGGCGCGGACTGCCGTTTGCGTCGCGACCTCGGGCGGATGCCGGGCTCACCTCGGGCGGATGCCGGGCTCACCTCGGGCGGATGCCGGCCTCCGGTCGGGCGGATGCTCCTCGCCGGGCGCGTCAACGGCTACCGGTGGGTCCCGGTGAGGTAGCGCTGAATGGTCGGGGCGATCTCGGCGACGAGGGCGTCGTGGTCGAGTGACGCGATCGGCGGAAGCTTGATGACGTGGCGGGCGAGCGCGGTGCCGAGGAGGTGCGACGCGGCGAGCGCGACGCGGCGAACCCGTTCGTCGGGCACCGCGCCGAGGTTCTCGTCCTCGGGGACGTGGGCGCCGATGACCTCGAGCAGCATGCGCGCCGTTCGATCAGAGGTGGTGGAGGACCGCACGAGGGCGAGCAGGATCGTCTGGGTCTCGGGCTCCTCCCAGAGCCGGAAGTAGGCGTCAGTGACCCTGGCCCCGAGACCGGTGGGGTCACCGGCGAGCGCCGCGCCCAGGCGCTTCGGTATCGCGGTGCGATCCTGCACCGTGGCGGCGAAGAGGCCGTCCTTGTCGCCGAAGAAGTGACGGATGAGTGCGGGGTCGACCCCGGCCACCCCCGCGATCGCCCGAATGGATGCCCCGTCGTAGCCACGCTCGGCGAAGAGATCCTTGGCCGCGTCGAGGATCGCGTCCCGCGTGCCGCTGTCGCCCGCGCGTCGTCCGGAGGGCCGCTTGTGCGGGTCGTCGGCGTCGTTCGCTGGCATGTCCCCAGACTACTCCACGCCTGGGGATTTCCTCACCTGTAGAATTCACGATACCGTGACGGCAGGGCGCGAATGAAGGGATGTCCGATGAGCGCACACGCGGTGATCGAGGTCGAGGGGCTCACGAAGTCCTACGGGAAGTTTCAGGCGCTCAAGGGCCTCGACCTGCACGTCGAGCAGGGACAGGTGCACGGCTTTCTCGGGCCGAACGGCGCCGGCAAGTCCACGACCATCCGGGTGCTGCTCGGCCTGTTGAAGGCGGACGGTGGCACGGTTCGCCTGCTCGGCGGGGACCCGTGGCATGACGTCGTCGGCCTGCACCGCCGTCTGGCCTACGTGCCGGGCGAGGTGTCGCTCTGGCCGGGCATGACGGGCGGCGAGGCGATCGACCTGCTCGGGTCGTTGCGCGGGGGCCTGAACGAGAAGCGGCTTGCCGAACTGATCGAGCGCTTCGAGCTGGACCCGACCAAACGCGGCCGACAGTACTCGAAGGGCAACCGGCAGAAGGTCGCGATCGTCGCCGCGCTCGCCTCCGACGTGGAACTGCTGATCCTGGACGAGCCGACGAGCGGGCTGGACCCGCTGATGGAGAACGTCTTCCAGGAGGTCATCGGCGAAGCGAAGAAGCGAGGGGCGACGGTCCTTCTGAGCAGTCACATCCTCGCCGAGGTGGAGATCCTCGCCGACCGGTTGAGCATCATCCGCGACGGGCGCATCGTGGAGAACGGCAGCCTGGCCGATCTCCGCGGTCACACCCGCACCTCCGTGCACGCGACCCTCGATCACCCGCCGGCGCTCGAACTGCTCGCTTCGCTCGGCGAGGTGCACCTGGACGGGTCGCGGCTGACCGCCTCGATCGACTCCACCCGGATCGGCGAGGCCATGACGGCGCTCGCGCCCTACGGAATCAGCGCGCTCACCGTCGAGCCGCCGTCACTGGAGAGCCTGTTTCTTCGCCTCTACGAACCGGATGCCACCGCAGGGTCGCTGCGATGAGCGTGGCACTCGCGGGCACCGCGCCCCTTCTCCGCACCACCGTCCGCCACGAAGGCCGCTCCTTCCTGCCCTGGATTCTGATCACGACGGCGCTTGCCTCGTCGTCGGTGATCGTCTACCCGTGGGTCTTTCCCACCCTGCAAGACCGGGCCGGGCTGGCGTTGGCGGTCAGCGCGAATCCCGCGCTGGGGCTCATCTTCGGTCCCGCGTTCGATCTCAGCACCGCCGACGGTTTCACCGCCTGGCGCAGCCTCGCCCTGGGTGGCTTCCTGGTCGCCCTCGGCGCCATCTTCATGGTGACCCGCGCCACTCGCGGGCAGGAGGATTCGGGGCAGGCCGAGTTGCTCGCCTCCGGGGTGCTGGGGCGGTCCAGCCGCCTACTCGCCGGCGTCGGCATGGCCCTGATCGCCTCTCTCCTGCTCGGCATCGTGGCCGGCATCGTCACCGCCTTCTCGGGCGGCGACTGGGAATCGTCGCTGCTCCTGGGCGGCACCTTCACGGCCACCGGGTGGATGTTCGCCGCGATCGCCGCAGTCACGGCGCAGCTCGGCTCCGATTCCCGCACCGCCAACTCCCTCGCCGTCGGCACCCTCGGGGTGCTCTACCTCCTCCGGGGTTTCCTCTCCTCGGTTGGTGCGCCGGCGTGGACCGTCTGGGCCAATCCGCTCGGCTGGATGACGGAGACGCGCCCCGCGACCGAAGACCGCTGGTGGCCTCTGCTGCTCGCAGTGGGCTTCACCCTCGTGTTCCTCGCCATCGCCTTCGTGCTGCAGGCCCGCCGGGACTTCGGCCAGGGTGCGATCGCGCCGCGCCAGGGACCGGCCCGTGGGCGTGTTCGCTCCCCCCTGCGACTCGCTCTGCGCATCAACGGCGGCCCTATGCTCACCTGGACGATCGCTTTCCTCGCCCTGGGCTTCATGTTCGGCTACTTCACCACCTCGATCACCGATCTCCTCGGCTCCGACAGCGCCGTCACTCAACTGCTCGCCTCCGGCGGCGCCAGTTCAGATGCGCTCGTCTCCGTGTTCCTCGTCACCGTGCTCAGCCTCGTCGGGATCATCGCCACGATCCCCGGTGTGCAGACGATGCTCAAGTTGCGGGCCGAAGAACTGGACGATCGGGTCGAACCGGTCATCGCGGGCGGAACCTCGCGGACCCGGTACTACGCCGGCAATGTCCTGGTCGCTTTCGCGGCCCCGACTGCCTACGTTCTCATCGCAGGAGCCATCATCGCCGCCCTCGCATCGGCCGCCGACATCGGCATCGACTACGCCAGCGCGTTCCTGCAGGCCCTCTCGACGGTCCCGGCCGTGTGGACCGTGATCGCCCTCTCGGTCGCCGTCATCGGCGCCCGCCCCCAGGTCACACTGGCCGCATGGTTCGGAGTGCTCTCCTCGTTCGTGCTCACCCTCCTCGGCCCCACGTTCAAACTGGCCGACTGGACCCTCGCGATCAGCCCGTTCTGGCACATCCCGATCGTGTCCTCCGCCCACGCGGATGCGAGCGGGCTCGTCTGGATCACCGGCGTCACCCTGGTGCTGGTCGCGGTCGGCTTCGCCGGTTTCCACCGCCGCGACCTCGCCCGCTGACCGGCCACATCCGCTGACCGGCCGACACGGCTGGGCTCCAGCCAACCGGGGTAGTTTTGGGCGCGTGACCGAGAAACAGCCCTACGACGTGGTGCGCGACTATTTCGACTTCCAACTTCGCCGCTACCCCGAGCACCTGCTCGCGGAAGTCACCCTGCAGGGCTCGTTCGAGGATGCCGGCACACGCGCCTTCCGTTACCTCTTCGCCTACATCAGCGGCGCGAATCGATCGCGCAGCAAGGTCGCGATGACGGCACCGGTGGTCCAGGCCGAGGGCTCGACCACAATCCCCATGACCGCTCCCGTGGTGCAACAGGTCTCGCCCGATCACCCCGTCAAGACCGGTTCCGACGCGTATCACGTCGCCTTCGTGTTGCCCGCCGGCCTGACCGTGGAAACGGCGCCGCAGCCGACCGACCCATCCGTGCGGCTGCGAACCGTTCCCGAACAGCTCGTCGCGGCCATCCGTTTCCGAGGCGGCTGGAGCGAGACCAACTACACCCGGCATCTCGACCGACTGACCTCGGCGCTCCTCGCCGCCGGACTCACCCCCGGCGGCGCGCCCAGATTCGCGAGATTCGACCCACCTTTCGTGCCCGCGTTCCTGCGACACAATGAGATCATGCTCGATCTCGAGTGACCGACGACGACTGGCCGCCCCGGTGGCCCTCAACGCTACCCAGGAGGAGCGCACCATGCCAGTGGAGACCCGGATCGTCGACCTGCTCGTGGTCGGCGGGGGCACCGCCGGGATCGTGGGCTCCACCATGGCCGCCGGGTTCGGAGCCCGTACCCTTCTCGTCGAGCAGGCACGCACCGGCGGGGACTGCCTATGGACCGGCTGCGTCCCATCCAAGACGCTGCTCTTCGCGGCCGAGCACGCCGGAACGGCACGCGCCGTGACCGCCCAGGCGCCAGCTGTGCGCGCACAACTCGTACGCCCGGGCTAGAAATCCGGGAGGTCGAGCCTGGCCGCAAACAGCACTCAGTCGGGCCCCTCAAACTCCAGTCTCTCGCCCGGCAGGCGCGTGTCCTCTCGTCTGATGGGGGTCGAAATCGCTCCCCCGCCCGAATCTGCGTGCGAAGCCTGACGGGCTTCTGCGATCCAGGACACACAGGGGATTGACCTGCCCCGCATCTCGTCGTATATTACCTATTGGTTTACTAACCAAGTGGCTAATCACATGGCCGCTCGATGGAGGGCGCTGCGTATGACGACCGTGATGGACGAGGAACGGCTGACCGAGACCTTCGCCGCCCTGGCGAACACCACCCGGCGGGCGATCCTGGCGCGACTCGCGCAGGGCGAGGCCACCGTGAACGAGCTCGCGGCGCCGTTTGAGATGACCCTCCCTGCGGTCTCTAAGCATCTCAAGGTGCTCGAACGCGCCGGCCTGGTCGTGCGCAGCCAGCGCGCCCAATTTCGGCCGTGCGCGATCAACCCCGAAACGCTCCACGGCGTCTCGACCTGGGCCGAGCAGTATCGACCGATCTGGGACGCGCGATTCGACCGCCTGAACGACTACCTCACGCACCTTCAACCCGACGAAAGCAGGCAGACCCCATGAGCTTCAGCACCTCCCCGAACGCCGTGGTCATCGAGCGCATCGTTGACGCCCCCACCGACCTGGTCTGGAAAATGTGGACCGAGTCCGAGCATTTCTCCTCTTGGTACGGTCCCACCGACGCGACGATTCCCGCCGCCACCATGGACATCCGGGTAGGTGGCAGCCGCCTCGTCTGCATGGAAATGCAGACGCCGAACGGCGCGATGACAATGTGGTTCACGGGCGAGTACCTCGAGATCGTCGAGAACAAGCGCCTCGTCTACACGGAGTCCATGTCCGATGAACACGGCAACATTCTCGACCCGGCCGCCCTGGGAATGCCCGCGGACCATCCGACGACCACCGAGATCACGGTCGAACTCGACGACCTCGGCTCCCAAACCCGCATGGTGATGACCCACGTCGGAATCCCCGCGGACTCCCCCGGCGCCATCGGCTGGAACATGGCATTCGACAAGCTCGAGACGTACCTGGCCACGCGGCCTTAGCCGCATCTCCACCCGGCCGGAGCGCACAATCCCGGCCTGTTACGGTGAGGGCACGACCGATGAAGCGACGACGGGTGGGGCTCGTATGACTTCAGGGAACAGTACCGGCGTGAGGGGTGTCGGGCTGGCGATGCTGTGTGCGGTCTCCCTAGCGCTTAGCGGATGCGCGACCGGCGACCCGACACCGCAGGTGAGGGCCTTCCTGGCGACGGAGCCAACGGCGACGGATGCCCTGCCCGCCGATCTCGAGCCGGAGAGGGACGACAGGAGCTCGCGCATCGACGTGGACTCCAGCCGACTGGTCGGCGTGGAATCCGGTGTCCAATACTTCGTCGCCACCTCCGAAACGGCCGCGGTCTGCCTGGTCCTCGTGGCCGAATCTCCGCATCTCCTGGGCTGGACCTGCGGGCCCGTTGACCGACTCGCGGTTTCGATCACCGGTCATGGCTCCGCAAGGGGCGCGCAGGGCGCGGCCCGGGTCGTCGGAGTCGAGAACGAGACTCCGGACGGGTGGATCAGACTGGATGACTGCCTCATCGTGAATCCGGACGGCTCCCTGAGCCGATGACATCGACGAGGTGTTCCACGGTGGGGGCGGTCGAGGCGAGAGCGCGAGCCGCCTCGACGATCTCGGCGTCATACCCGGTGTGGCGGTTCTCGTGCTGGCTGAGATGCTCCCGCCAGGAACCGAGAGTGAACGCCTCGACGAGGATTCCCGGATCCTCCCTCTCCGTGTAGAGACGCCAGGTTCTCGCGCCCGTGCGCCGTCGACTGCGTTCGAGTTGGCGCATAACGGCGAAGAACTCGTCACGGTGGTCGGCCGGAACGGCGTAGCGCACGAGAACAAGGGTCGCCCCCTCGATCGGCGGCAGGTGGTCGGGGCCGCGAGAGTCCTCGCCTGAGGTTTCATCGTCACCGTGCATCGGAAGTGCGACCGGGGGCGCATCCGTCAGCGGTATCCGCACGACGCCGCGCGTCTTGTCCGTCGTCGACAGCAGCGGCCAGCCCAGTTGCAGGGCGGCCACCAGCACCACAGCCACTCCGGCGCCGACGATTGCGGGGACCACACCCAGCATTCCGCCCAGGGCGCCCGTCAGCGCCGCCCCCACTGCCGTTCCGCCGAACAGCACAAGCTGGTAGACCGAGAGCCCACGGCTGCGCACCCAGCCGGGAAGGAACGATTGAACGGTGCCGTTCAGCGTGGCGATCACGCCGATCCAGGCGACGCCGATCACGACAAGGACCGGCAGGGTCACCGCGAGCGACGTGGAGAATGCCACTCCGACCAAACCGATCCCGTAGGCGGCGCTGGAGAGCATGATCAGCGGCCCGACGCCGATCCGTTCCCGCAGCCGTGGGAGCACAAACGCTCCCCCGATCGAGCCGATGCCCAGGGCGGCAAGGAGGATTCCGTAGCCGTTCGAGGAGAGCCCCAGGCTCCGGGAAGCCAGGGTCGGCAACAGCGCCCAGAGCGCATTCGCGGGAACGATGAACAGGAGCAGTTGGAGGTAGAGGCGGCGCACCACGGCGCCGTGCACGACGTAGCGCAGCCCGGCCCGCGTCGCGGCCATGAACGGCTCGCGGGTGCCGGCCGGTGGCGTGTAGCCCCGCCAGGCCATCAGCACGACGAGGAAGAAGGTGAAGCTCGCCACGTTCACGGCGAACACGAAGGGTATGCCGAACTGGGCGATCAGCACTCCCGCGATCGCCGGCCCCAGCGCCCGGGCCACGTTCACTCCGATCGAGGAGAGGGCGGCCGCGTTCACGATGAGCGCCGCGGGGACGATCTCGGGCACGAGCGCCTGGTAGGCAGGCAGCTGAACGGCCGACCCCGCCCCCAGGGCGAAGGTGAGCGCGAGCAGCAGCGCCGGCGTCATCTGGCCGGCGGCCGTCACCAGCACGAGCACCACACCGATGGCTGCCTGCGCCGCCTGCACGCCGATCAGGAGGCGGCGCCGGTTCATGAATTCGCCGAGTACGCCGGCCGGGATGCCGAGCAGCAGCACCGGGGCGGCGGACGCGGTCGAGACGAGGGCGATCATGACCGGTGTCGCATTCTGTTCCACCAGAAACCACTGGGCGCCGACCGTCTGCATCCAGCTGCCGATGTTGCTCACGATTCCGGCGATCCAGAGCCACCGGAAAACGGCGACGCGCAGCGGCGCGAACGCACCGGGAGGCCGATCGCCGTCGACTCTACTTGCGGTTGTGGAGGTGATGAGCGCTTCCTTTCAGGTCCAGGGGCACCTCGATGATCGACACGCCCGGCTCGGCGAGCGAGGCGCGGAATGCGTCGTCGAACTCGTCCGGGGAGGATGCCCGGCGCAGGTGGGTGGCGAAGGCCGCCGCGACGGAGACGACGTCGAAATTGCGCAACCGGTCGCCCGAGGTGCCGCGGTGCTTGGGCGGACGCGGACGGGCATCGCCCGGCGCGGTGTCCCGCAGGATGAGGTGGGTCAGCGGGGCACCGAGCCGGATCGCGGCCTGGAGGTCCCTGGCCGCGAGCAGGAACCCGTCGTCGTCGGAGACCGAGACGATTTGGGTGTCTGGGCGAGCGCGGCCGGCGGCCAGCGCCCAGGACAGGGCGACGCCGAGGGCGTCGGGGCCCGTGGTGCACACCAGGCGGCGGGGCTCGTAGACACGGAAGTGACGGGCCAGGTAGCCGGTGCTCGAGCCGAGGTCGCAGGCCACCGTGGCGTCGTCGTCGAGGATGTCGCGCATCCGCAGCACGAGCCACACCGGATCGACCGAGTCGGCCCCGGTCTCGGCCATGCGGGCCCGCTCGTCGATCGCCTTCAGCTCGAACCGCAGGTGTCCGGCCCGGGCGGCGGCGGCGGTGGAGAGGGTGAGTCCGTTCAACAGCGGCACCAGGGCGTCGAGGCTGGTCGGGATGTCTCCGCGCACCTCGATCACGGGCGGGTCATGGAGGTCGAGGCCGACCGGAACCGAATCGATGTGCACGACCCGCCTTGTGGCGCCGGTGCCCGGCCGCGCGCCGTTTTCATCGTCGACCGCGACGCAGCCGACGGCGATCACGAGATCGGCCTCGCTCAGGGCCTGCTCGGTGGGCGGGTTGCGGAACGGGCCGGCGCGGCCGAGGAAGTGACCGTCTAGCTCGCGGGAGACCAGACCGGCGCCCTCCACCGTCTCGATCACGGGCAACTCGGTGTGTGCGATCAGGTGCCGAAGCGCGCGGGTGCCGTCGGGGGCGGTTGCCCGGAGCCCGACGAGCAGAATGGGGCGCTCGGCGGCGTCGATGAGGTCGGCGACGAGCCGGATCTCGGTGTCGCGGGCGGGATCGGGCGCCGGGGTCTGCGCCGGAGTCTGAATCCGGGACGCATCCGGGGCTGCCTCCGCACGCAGGGAATCGAGGATGCGCCGGGCGCGCCGAACGGCGGCGGGTGGCTGCGGTTCCATAGTGGGTCCTTGCTCGTGCCGCGGCGCCGGTGACCGTACCGCTGATGCCCGGGTCGTCGCGCGGTCGACCCGGGCGCGGAACCGCCCCCGGGGTGCGCGAAGCGCTACTTCTTGATGAAGTCGAGAATGTCCTGGTCGAGTGCGGCCTGGTAGTCGCCGTAGATGCCATGCGGCGCCCCCGGGTAGACCTTGAGGGTTCCGTCCTTGACCAGTGCGATCGCCTTCTCGGCGGCGTCTGCGATCGGCACGATCTGGTCGTCGTCGCCGTGCGCGATCAGGATCGGCACGTCGAGCGCCTTGAGGTCCTCGGTGAAGTCCGTCTCCGAGAACGCCTTGACGCAGTCGTACGCGGCCGCGAGGTTGACGTTCATGCCCTGGCGCCAGAATTCCCGCTTGGCCCCCTCGGAGACCGCGCTGCCGTCCCGGTTCGCGCCGAAGAACGGCTCGGTCAGGTCGATGTAGAACTGCGAGGAATCTTTGAGGACACCGGCGCGGATGCCGTCGAAGGCCTCCAGGGGCAGGCCCTCGGGATTGGCGTCGGTCTTCACCATCAGCGGCGGAACGGCACCGGCGGTGATGACCTTCGCGACCCGACCCGCACCGTGCTGGGCGGCGTACCGCACCACCTCACCCCCGCCGGTGGAGTGGCCGATCACGACGAGGTTGGTCAGGTCCAGGTGCTCGACCAACTCGGCGACGTCGCGGGCATACGTGTCCATGTCGTTGCCGGTGTAGGTCTTCGAGGAGCGGCCGTGGCCACGACGGTCGTGAGCGATCGCGCGGTAGCCGTGGTCGGCGAGGAGCTTGATCTCGACCTGCCAGGCATCCGACGAGAGCGGCCAGCCGTGGCTGAGCAGCACCGGCTGGCCCTCGCCCTGGTCGGTGTAATAGATCTCGGTTCCGTCTGAGGTGGTGAAGAAGGGCATCGTGTTCTCTTTTCGTGTGGGGTGGGTTTCGTGTGGGGTGGGTTTCGTGCGCGGTGAGGAACGGGGCGACAGCGTCGGCGATGAGGTCCCGCCGTGGCTCATCGACGAGGCTCGCACTCAGATTAGGGAGCCTCCGATCGGCCCGCGTGGCCCCCGCACCCCCACCCTCCCCGGGGCGACGGAGAACGTGTCGCCGTTCACCGGAGACGACTATGTTGTCGCCATACGCATTTTCGGAGGGATCATGGTGGTGCAACGGAAAGGCGCGCTCGGCGAATACCTGCGCGCCCGCCGAAACCTGGTCAGCCCCGAGGATGCAGGTCTGCCCGTCGATTCGAAGCGACGGGTCACCGGCCTCCGCCGTGACGAGGTCGCCGCGCTCGCGGGGATCAGCCCCGAGTACTACATGCGGCTTGAGCAGGGCCGGGACACCCGGCCCTCGGTGCAGGTGGTGACCGCACTCGGTCGCGCCCTTCAGCTGGACGAGTTCGCCCTCCACTACCTGATCTGTCTGGCCACCGCACAGGCCCCGAGGCCGATCAGTTCCGGCGCCCTGCCCGACTCGATCACCGTCGACCTGCTCGACCAGTGGCCGAACATCCCGGCGAAGATCATCGATCCGAACCGCGATATCGTCGCGTCGAACCCGCTGGCCAGGGCGCTGATTCCGAGTGTGTTCCTGTCCGGCCGAAACCTGGTTCTCGCCACGTTCCACCCGGATGTCCGCGCGCACTACCCCGACTGGGACGACCTTGCCACCCAGCAGGTGGCGGCTCTGCGTTACTACAGCGACCCGGACGATCCGCGGCGTCAGGAGATCGTTGCCGAGCTTTCGCGGGAGCATCCGGAGTTTCGGCGCCGGTGGGCGCGCCATGAAGCCCGTCCCTTCGGCGAGCATCGGTTGCAAGCCACGATCGAGGGAGTGGGTGTCGTCGACTTCAATTCCCAGATCTTCGCGATTCCCAATCACTTCGGCTACGAGCTGGCGGTCATGTTCCCGGATGCCGGGTCCCCCGCGGCCGCGGCGCTCGCCTACCTGGCCTCCCGCGTCAACGCTCCCCCGCCGTCGGGGCGCAACCGGGTGGTCCGGAGCTCCACCTAGCCCCAGCGGGGCTACCTTCGACGGGCCAACCTCGTCGGGCCACGAGGTCCCTCAGGGCGAGAGCAGATCCGCCCGCACGCTCGGGCGTTCCGGGGGCTGCAGGGACACCAGGTAGGCGACCGCTGCCGCGGCCTGTGACCCCGGCTCCGCGAGGTGGGTCACGACGTACTGCCCCGGGGCCATCGCGAGTTCGAGCACCTGCCACCGGAACTCGACCCACCCCAACGGCGCGATCTGCATCCGAACGGCTCCTGCCGTGTGCGGCCGCGCTTCGTGGCGCGCCCAGGTGGGTCTGAAACTCCCGTGGTTCGCCGTGAGGCACGCGACGAGTTCGTGCAACCGCGGATCATCGGGGTGGCTGTAGAAGCGCAGGGCCGCGACCATGCTGTCGAGCACCGACTGCCACGCCGCCAGAATCTGGGGCGAACTCTCCTGTGCCTGGGCGTAGGCGTAGCGTTCGAAGGTGTCCAGCACGAGATTCGTGCCCGGCTCCATCGTGCCGGGCGCCATGGTGCGCATCAGCTGGTTCGAGGCCAGGATGTAGTGGTTGCGATCGAAGACATACGCCGGGGTGTGCGACCAGTAGTCCAGTAGCCGCAGCACCTGCGGCGAGACGGTCTGCGGTTCCGCGTGCAGGCTGGGCCGCAACGGCTGGGGTCTGGCCAGCCGGTACAGGTACGAGCGTTCACCGTCGTCGAGGCCGAGCGCCCGCGCGAGCGCGGAGAGCACGTGATCGGAGGGACTCTGCTCTCGGCCCTGCTCGATCCGTAGGTAGTAGTCGGAACTGATGCCGGCGAGCCGCGCCACTTCCTCCCGGCGGAGCCCCGGAACGCGTCGTCGACCGACCGAGGCGAGCCCGGCATCCGCCGGCTGGAGGAGCGCTCGACGGGCACGAAGATAGTCGGCCAAGGGGCTGCGCGCACTCACCATAGCGATCTCGTCTCCACTACTTCGTGCCCCCTGCTCCACGCCGTCGCGGAACCAGACTAGTCGCTCGGATCAGCCGGCGTCCGGCTCGTCTGTTCCGCGGCGCACGCGCAGAATCGTTTCCCACCCGGCGACCCCCACGAGCACCAACGAGGTCATCGCCGCGAAGGAGAGCGGCGACAGCCCGAACGCCGGGCCGAACAGCGCGAGAAGCACGGCAACCCCGACCAGATGGGAGATCAGCACCTCCCGCGCGACGACCCAGCGGAACAAGACCAGCCCCACGAGGTAGAGCACCGGCCCACCGGTCAGCGTGATCGCCGCGGCGAGGCCGATGGCGGCATCCGGGTGTTTCAAGACCTCCTTGTCGGCGACGGAGGTCAGCACGACCCCCGCGATGATGATCGCGTGCACGTACGTGTAGGCGAGGCGGGCGATCCGTCCGGGAGATGAGGACGACGCGATGGCCCTGCTCCCCGCGCGCTCGCCGTGATCGAAGTAGAGCCACCACATCGTCACGGCGGTGACGAACGCCACCAGCACACCGAGCACGCCCTCGATGGTGATCGACTGCTCGACGAACGCGAACCCGGTGACCAGGAACGACTCCCCCAGGGCGAGGATCACGAAGAGGGCGCTGCGCTCGGCGATATGCGGGCCGGAGATGTCCCAGTCGGCCGCCGTGGACCTGCCCATCCCGGGAACCCGGAAGCCGGCGCCGGCGGAGACGTATTCAACGGCCAGTGCGATGCCCCAGAGCGGCAGCCGGAACCCGAGTGGCAAAGCCGCGCCGAGAATCCAGAAGATGCCGGCGCCGAAGAGCCAGACGAATATTCGCAGGTGAGTGCGGTGCAGGGCCCGATCGTGCCGGGCCACCGCGAGCAACATGAACCCGGTTCGCCCCAGTTGCAGTGTCACGTAGGACAGCGCGAAGATCAGCCCGCGGTCGCCGAACGACTCGTAGACCGACGTGCTCATTACGAGGCCGACCAGCGAGAGGGCGATGATCGCGCCCCGCACGGGAAGGCGCACGGGATCGAGCCAGTTGGTCGCCCAGGTCGTGTAGATCCAGATCCACCAGAAGGCGAGCACCAGCACCGCGGACTCGAGAGCACCGGTCAGCGACTGGTTGTCGTAGAGGTATCGGGAGAGTTGAGTGAGCGCGAGGATGAAGATCAGGTCGAAGAACAACTCGATGTAGGCAACGCGGTGGGCACGCTCCGAATCGTCCGGGCGGAGCAGGTTGCGACGGAGCCCGAAGGCCGCGTGTGCGGGCTGCCGGCTCATAGCCCCACCTTCGCCGCGATGTCTTCCGTCTGCCACAGCTCCGGGCTGTGCGTCGCACCATGGCTCCAGAACGGTCGATCGACGATGTAGCGCGTGACACTCGGATGGTCGGGCAGGCACTGCCCGGCTCCCGCGAGAATGAGCACGATGTCCACCGCGAGCCTGACGTCGATGATGCGGGTCACCCGACCCAGCATGTCCACCTGCTGCCGTTGCACAGGGGCGCTGAGCAGCACAACGTCATCTATCCGCGCTCCGGAATTCACCGCACGCGCCACCACCTCGCCGCCGAAGCTGTGGGCGTAGACCGTGTCGAGGTGCCCAGCACCGACGCCATCGATCCACCGGGCCAAGCGATCCGCGGCCTGCATGCGCTGTCGGATGCTGTACGCGCCAGACCAGGAGAACTCGCCGCCACCGCGATACAGCTCCTGGCGGCGAAGCCCCGCGACGTACTCGAAGAAGTCGCCGCCCGGATACCACCAGTCGTCCTTCCACCCCCAGGTGCCGTGCACCATCGTCGAGATCTTCGGGCGGGTGTCGGCGCGGCGCGGCCGCGGCGGCACTTGCGCCGGTGACTCCATCGGCTCCAGGCGCTGCAGGTTCGCTGCGGCGGCGATCTGGCGCACGATCGGGTCGGCGGAGAGGTGGGCGAGGCGCACCCTCACCTCGGCGACGCTCCATACGACGGCCGCCACACTGGGCGTCCCCCAGACGACGGGAACCCGGCCCAACGCGACCTCAACCCCCGCCTGCCAGGCCTGACCGCGCCAGTCCACCGGCGTGGGCACGGTGTCGTCCCCACTCCACAAGGCGGGGGTCGCCCAGAGCGCGCGACCCTCGACGTCCAGCATCCGCCAGAGCTCGAACCGGATTTCGGGAGGCACCGCTCCCGGCGGGGCGTTCATGGTGCCCAGGAGGCTCACGGCGGCCGTGGCCGACTCGCGCTCCAGCGCGCTGCTCAACCCGGCGACCAGGAAGGCGAGCCGCGGGGCAGGGTCGGCACCGGCGTTGAGGTCCTGCCACGCGCGCGAGCGGGCCTCCACGGATGTCCAACCCGACTCGACCAGCTCCGTCAGGTATCGGATCTCCCCGCCGAGCGGTCGGTGCGCCGTTGGTCGTGCGAGCGCGGCGAGGTCCGGATTGAATCCGAACCGATCGAGCGTGCCGGGGAGGAGTATCGATGAATCGTCGCTCGCCTCGGGACCGTGGTCGTCGAGGGAACCGGCGATCGCGAACCGTGCCGCGTTGGTCCCCTCGTACCGTGGCTCCTCGGCCACCGACTCGGCGCTGGAATAGACCTCGAACGTCGCCAGGTCCTCGTCCATCAGAGCCTCCAGTCGTCGCCACCGGTCATGACATCGGCGCCGATGCCACCCGACCGACACCCTCACGGTGATCGGCCACGTTCCGAGTGTGCCACCACACGCCGGATGCGTGGGTCTGGGACTCGACGCAATCGACTCGTCGCACAGGGCCGCACCGAGACGGTTCGGCCTACAGTGGACGCCGTGTACTGGACCCGGAAAGGGGTATGTCATGAGCGACACGTTCAGCAAAGAGGAAAAGGCCGCGATGAGGGCCGCGGCCGCTGAAGCGAAGGCGGCAAAGGCGGGCGCCGATCTGGAAGAGACCTGCCTCGCGGCGATCGCCGGCATGTCGGGAACCGACCAGGAGCTGGCCGAGATCCTGCACCAGCTGGTGAAGAGCCACACGGCCCTGTCCGCCAAGACCTGGTACGGCATGCCCGCGTATGCCAACGCCGACGGGAAGGTTGTGGTGTTCTTCCAAAGCGCCGCCAAGTTCAAGGTTCGATACGCCACGATCGGTTTCCAGCCCGACGCCAATCTGGATGACGGCAACCTCTGGCCGACGTCCTTCGCCGTGACCAGGCTCACCGCCGCCGACCAGAAGAAGCTCGTCGCCCTCCTCGAGCAGGCCGTCGGCTAGGGCAGCTGCCCGCGGCGGGGTGCGCCTCGTGACGGGGTCAGCCTCGTACCGGGGTCAGCGCAGGGAACCGACCATCAGGGCGACCGACTTCAGGTTTTTGATCCGCTGCTCGTAGCGCGCTGCAAGCACGATGAGGAGCACTCCGCCGATGCCGAGCCAGAGCCACCAGGGCGCCGCGCCGTAGGCGAGCGAGATCCACGGCCACAGTTGTGCCAGCGCGTGGGCCAGCAGCACCACCGACCCGATCAGGAAGGGCGCCTGCAGCCGTCGGGCGGCGCCCAGGACAACGACGACGATGGCCAGCACCCCGAGGCCGACGACCCGCCAGAGCGGACTGTCCGTGAGGTCCAGCAGCAGAGACGGCACGAGGAGCATAAGCACCCCGGGGGCCAGCCACGGCCAGCTTCGCGCCGTGGGGGTGGCGTCCAGGTGCAGCCACCCGGAGGCGAGCAACGCGATCGCGAGCGGCACGCTCACGATCTCGATCGGGTCCGGCGCGGCGATGCCATAGCCGGCCAGCACGAGGGCGGCGGCCGAACCGAT
>CAJDUC010000015.1_pt1 | contig 41862 bp, 38 predicted proteins | sample 7390041 | NCBI WGS metagenome assembly CAJDUC01 (sample SAMEA7055666, study PRJEB34461) | soil metagenome | biome: terrestrial ecosystem; feature: Peninsula; material: soil | place: Antarctica | collected 2016 | reverse complement strand
GGCCGCTATCTGCAGCAGGGTCGTCTTGCCCGCGCCGTTCGGACCGAGGATGACCCAGCGTTCATTGTCATCAACACTCCAGTTCACTGAGTCGAGGATTGTTGTGCCAGCCCGGACGACGGAGACGTCGGTGAAGTGAAGAACGTTGACCATACAGCCATGTTATCTGCCGTCGCCGGGCGTCGAGCACGCCCGGCCGCTCGCTAGAGCAGGGAGGCGTAAATCTCCCGGGTACGCGTGGCGATCTGGCTCCAGCTGAACATCTCCTCCGCGCGGACGCGCCCGGCGCGGCCCATTCCGGCGGCGAGATCGGGATCGGAGAGAACCTCGACCAGCGTCCGGGCCAGGTCTGCGACGAACCGTTCCGGGTCGAGCGGTGTGCCGGTGCCGTCGGTCGCCTGGTCGATCGGTACAAGCCTGCCGGTGACGCCGTCGGCGACAACCTCGGGGATTCCCCCCGTGGCGGTGCCGACGACCGGCAGGCCACAGGCCATCGCCTCGAGGTTCACGATACCGAGCGGCTCGTAGACCGAGGGGCAGACGAAGACGGTTCCGGCGGTGAGGACGGCGGCGAGCTCGTGCTGCGGGAGCAACCGGTCGATCCAGACGACGCCGGTGCGCTCACGCTGCAGCGCCTCGACCCCGGCGGTGACCTCGGCGAGGATTCCAGGGGTGTCGGGAGCCCCGGCGCAGAGGACAAGCTGAACGTCGGCGGGCAGGGTCGCGGCGGCGCGGAGCAGGTAGGGCAGGCCCTTCTGCCGGGTGATCCGGCCCACGAAGACCACAGACGGCCGATCAGGGTCGATGCCGAGTGCACGCACGGTATCCACGTCCACGGTGGGCTTCCACCGTTCCAGGTCGATGCCGTTGTACACCGTCTGCACCCGGGATTCATCGAGTGCCGGGTAGCTGCGGAGGATGTCGCGCCGCATGCCGTCGCTCACGGCGATCACGGCATCCGCGCCCTCGAACGCGGTGCGCTCGATCCAGCTGGAGACCCGGTAACCGCCGCCGAGCTGTTCGGCCTTCCACGGACGGAGCGGCTCGAGGCTATGCGCCGTGACGACGTGCGGAACGCCGTGGAGCAGCTTGGCGATATGGCCGGCCCCGTTCGCGTACCAGGTGTGGGAGTGCACGATGTCGGCGCCCTGAACGTCCTGGGCCATCTGCAGGTCGACGCCCAGCGTGGCGAGGGTCGCGTTCGCGTCGGCGAGCTGGGCGGGGACGCCATAGGCGAAGGTGTCGGCGGCTTCCCGCGGGGCACCGAAACAGCGCACCACCACGTCGATATCCGTGCGCAGGGCGCGTACGAGCTCGGCGACGTGAACGCCCGCTCCGCCGTAGATTTCCGGGGGGTATTCCTTGGTCAACAGATCCACTCGCATGCAGTAAAGCTAGCGCAGCCGGACCGAAGACACACCTATTCGTGCTGGTCCGGTGCCCCCGATGCCCCTAATGTAAGGGTATGGAGTCGAAGAAGATCTTTGGAATCGTGCTTGCTGGCGGCGAGGGAAAACGGCTGATGCCGTTGACGGAGGACCGCGCGAAGCCGGCTGTGCCGTTCGGCGGTCACTACCGGTTGATTGACTTCGCGCTGTCCAATCTCATTAACTCGGGGCTCACCCAGATCGTGGTGCTCACCCAGTACAAATCGCACAGTCTGGACCGTCACGTCTCCCAGACCTGGCACGTGTCGAGCGGGCTCTTCAACTCATACATCGCCTCGGTTCCCGCCCAGCAGCGACTCGGCAAGCGCTGGTTCAGCGGCTCCGCCGACGCCATCCTGCAAAGCCTGAACCTGATCCACGACGAGAAGCCGGACATCGTCGTCGTGGTCGGCGCGGACCACGTGTACCGGATGGACTTCAGCCAGATGATCGCCGCCCACATCGCCTCGGGCGCCCAGGCCACGGTTGCCGCCATCCGTCAGCCGATCGAATTGGCCGACCAGTTCGGTGTCATCGAGGTCGACGCGGCCACCCCCGACCACATCCGCGAGTTCCGCGAGAAGCCGAAGGACGCCATCGGGCTCGCCGATGCACCCCACGAGGTGTTCGCCTCGATGGGCAACTACGTCTTCAACGCCGACGCGTTGATCGAGGCCGTTCTCCGAGACGGCGAACGCACCGATTCCAGCCACGACATGGGCGGGGACATCATTCCGGACTTCGTCTCCCGCGGCGAAGCCGGGGTCTACGACCTGCAGCGCAACGAGGTGCCCGGTTCGACCGATCGGGACCGGTACTACTGGCGCGACGTCGGAACCATGGACTCGTTCTTCGAGGCCCACCAGGACCTGATCAGCGCTCTCCCGGTCTTCAACCTCTACAACCAGAAGTGGCCGATCTTCAGCCAGCAGCTGAACTCCCCGCCCGCGAAGTTCGTGCGCGACAGCCACGGCACCCTCGGCACGACGATCGACTCGATCGTCTCGCTGGGCTGTGTCATTTCTGGTGCCCACATCGAACGGAGCGTGCTGGGCCCCTGGGCCGCGATCGACTCCGGCGCCAAGGTGGTGGATTCGATCGTCTTCGACCGGGTGCAGATCAAGCCGGGTGCGACCGTGCACCGGGCTGTCCTCGACAAGGACGTCATCGTCGCTGCGGGAGCCGAGATCGGGGTCGACCGCGACCGCGACCTGGCCAGGGGCTTCAGCGTGACCGATTCCGGAATCACCGTTGTCGGCAAGGGCGTGCACGTACACCCGTGACCGCTCCAGCTCGATTCCTCGTTGTCCTGGATGCCGACTCCACCCTTATCGAGAACGAGGTCATCGAGCTGTTGGCGGAGGCCGCCGGCTCGCTCGATCTCGTCGCCGCGGTGACCGAGCAGGCCATGCGTGGCGAGATCGACTTCGCCGACAGCCTTCGGGCGCGGGTGAAGACGCTCGCCGGGCTGCCGACCGGTGTCTTCGCCGACGTCAAACGGTTGATCCGGCCGACTCCGGGGGTGCACGAACTGATCGCCGGGCTCCACGCCAATGACTGCAGGGTCGGTGTCGTGTCAGGAGGCTTCCACGAGGTCCTCGACCCCCTCGCGGTCGACTTCGGCCTCGACCATTGGCGGGCCAACCGGCTGGAGACCGTCGACGGCCGACTGACCGGTGGTCTGGTCGGACCGATCATCGACGCCGCCGCAAAGGCGGCCGCCCTCACCGAATGGGCGGCGGCCGAGTCGATCCCCATCCGGCAGACGGTTGCGGTGGGCGACGGCGCGAACGACCTGCTGATGATGCACACCGCGGGACTCGGCGTCGCATTCAACGCGAAACCCGTCGTGCGGGCGAAGGCGGACCTGGCGATCGACGTCTGCGATCTCAGCCAGGTCCTGCCTCTGCTTGGCCTGCGCGGTTAGTGGCCCATGCCCAATCCGCCGTCGACGGGAATGACCGCGCCGGAGATGTAGGCGGCGTCGTCACCGGCGAGCCAGGTGACGACCCGGGCAACCTCGCCGGGGGTGGCGAACCGGCCGGCCGGGATGCTCTTCCGGTAGTCGGACTGCTGGGTCTCCGACAGCTGTGCGGTCATATCGGTCTCGATGAATCCGGGAGCGACAACGTTCGCTGTGATCCCCCTGGCCCCGAGCTCCCTGGTGACCGAGCGCGCAAGCCCGATCAGGCCACTCTTGGACGCGGAGTAGTTCACCTGCCCGGCGGAACCGTACAGGCCGACCACACTGGAAATGAGCACGATCCGGCCGAACCTGGCCTTGAGCATCCCCTTGGACGCCCGCTTCACGACCCGGAACGCACCGCTGAGGTTGGTGTCGATCACCGAGGTGAAGTCGTCCTCGGTCATGCGCATCAGCAGCGTGTCTCGGGTGATGCCCGCGTTCGCGACGACGACCTCGATCGGGCCGAGCGCGGCCTCGATCTCGGTGAAGGCCGCGTCGATCGATGTCGCGTCGGTCACATCCGCGCGCACGGTGAGACTGCCCTCGGGGCCTTCCCCCGACCGGGCGGTCACGGCCACTCGGTGGCCCTGCTTGATGAATTCCTCGGCGATGGAAAACCCGATGCCGCGGTTTCCTCCGGTCACGAGAACGGTTCTGACGGTCGTCATGCGGTGGTCCAATCTTTTCCCAGCGAACGAACAGCCGCGCGCACGTAGATTTCAGTTTACGGCGTCGCCGACGACGGTCGCCGAGACGTAGGCTTATCAGGCAATTATTTCGCGGGCTGACCGAAGCGATGACCTCCATGAAACAGCAGTCGATCACCTCTTTACCTCCGTCACCGGAGGCGGAACGACGCGCCCGGATGATCAAGTACTCGATTGCCATGGGCGTGCGCATGGTCTGTATCGTGCTCATGCTGTTCGTGCACGGCTGGTGGCTGCTGGTCTGCGCCGTCGGCGCGATCATCCTGCCGTATTTCGCGGTGGTCGTCGCGAACGTGCACGGCCCTGCCCCGGCCGGCACCGTCGTGCGGCCCGGCGCGATCGAGGTCTACCGCAAGCCCGACGATCGGGGCGGGCAGTGATCGGTCTGGGTGCCGACCTCGACGGGCCCACCTGTTCGCGGGCCGGCTGTCGGCTCGACGCGCTGTGGCGCCTGGACTGGCGCAACCCGCGCATCCACACCGGGGAACGGTTCAAGACCTGGCTCGCCTGCGACCTCCACCTCGACTACCTCCGGGATTTCCTCACGACCCGCGACTTTCCGCTCACGGTGTCTGAGCTCCCCGAACAGACGGTCCAGGCGTGATCGGCTGGAAATTCGCCTTCACCCGGCGGTGGGCCGGCTACCTCGCGCTCACCATCGTGTTCGCGGCGGTCTGTGCGGGATTGGGCACCTGGCAGCTCGCTCGCCGGGCCGAGGCCCTCGCCGAGATCGTGAAGGTGGACACCAACTTCGACTCCGACCCTGTCCCGGTCGCGGAGGCGCTGCCCGATCTGGCGGGGTTCGCCGAGTCCCAGAAGTGGCTACCCGTCGTGATGACCGGTACCTACCTCAAGTCAGACGAGCTGATCGTGCGCAACCGCCCCCTGAACATCCACCCCGGTTTCGAGGTGCTCACCCCGCTCCGGCTCGCCGACGGCACGGTGTTCATCGTCGATCGCGGCTGGCTGCCCACCGGGGAGACCCCGGATGCCCCGGCCTCGGTGCCTGAGGCACCCGACGGCGAGGTCACGGTCGTCGCCCGGCTCAAGGCCGGCGAACCGTCCCTGGCCGGCCGCACCTCCCGCGGGAACCAGATCGCTACGATCAACCTCACCGAGGTGCAGGGCAGGCTCGACCTGCCGACCTACACCGGCGCTTACGGCCTGATGAAGTCGGAAGACCCGGCGCCGAGCGATCGGCCGGTAGCGGTCACCCGGCCGGTCCGGGACGAGGGCCCGCACCTGTCCTACGCCTTCCAGTGGTTCGTCTTCGCGCTGCTCGGCTTCGTCGGGCTCGGCTGGTCGGTCCGCCAGGAGTTCCGGGCGGTCAACGCCGACGACCCGCAGGAGCGATCCCGCGCCCAGGAGCGAGCCAGGCGTCAGGCAGCGAAACCTCGCAGCGACGCCGAGGTCGAGGACGATCTGATCGACGCGCCCCGCTGAAGAACCCGCCTGATGCCCGGAGTCCGGGCGTCAGGCGGTGGGGATCAACGCGAAGCGATCAGCCCACGGCTTTCAAGCCGAGCTGATCAGGCGAGGGTGATCAGGTCGAGGTAGTCCTTGTTCCAGTGGTCCTCTGTGCCGTCCGGCATGATCAGGACACGCTCGGGGTTGAGCGCCTCCACGGCACCCTCGTCGTGGCTGACGAGTACCACCGCGCCGCTGTAGTGCGCCAGGGCGTCGAGGATCTCCTCGCGGCTGGCGGGGTCCAGGTTGTTGGTCGGTTCGTCCAGGAGCAGGACGTTCGCACCCGAGACCACGATCATGGCCAGCGCCAGCCGGGTCTTCTCGCCGCCGGAAAGAACCCCGGCGGGCTTGTGGGAATCGTCGCCGGTGAACAAGAAGGAGCCGAGCACCCGCCTGGCCTCCATCTCGGTGATGTTGGGTGAGGAGGAGACCATGTTCTCGAGCACGCTGCGCTTGATGTCGATCGTCTCGTGTTCCTGGGCGTAGTAGCCGATGCGAAGACCGTGTCCCGGCTCGATCCGTCCGGTGTCCGGCTTGTCCACGCCGGCGAGCATGCGAAGCAGCGTCGTCTTGCCCGCGCCGTTGAGGCCGAGGATGACAACCTTGGACCCGCGGTCGATGGCCAGATCGACGGCCGCGAAGATCTCCAGGGAACCGTAGCTCTTGGACAGGTCGGTGGCCATCAGGGGCGTGCGTCCACAGGGGGCGGGCTCGGGGAAACGGAGCTTGGCCACACGATCAACGGCGCGCACGGCGTCGAGTCCGGAGAGCAGTTTCTCGGCACGGGCCACCATCTGGTGCGCCGCGGCGGCCTTGCTCGCCTTGGCGCCGAACTTCGCGGCCTGGAGCTGCAGGGTTGAGGCCTTCTTCTCCGCGTTGGCGCGTTCCTTCTTGCGACGGTCGGCATCCGCGACGCGCTGGCGCTGGTAGTTCTTCCAGTTCATGTTGTAGATGTCGATGACCATGCGGTTGGCATCGAGGTAGAAGACCCGGTTGACGGTGTCTCCGACGAGTTCGATGTCGTGGCTGATGATGATGCAGCCTCCGCGGTAGCTCTTCACGAATTCGCGCAGCCAGACGACGGAATCGGCATCGAGGTGGTTGGTCGGTTCGTCGAGGATCATCGTCTCGGCGGCCGAGAAGAGGATGCGCGCGAGTTCAATCCTGCGCCGCTGGCCACCGGAGAGCGTCTTCAGCTGCTGGTCCAGGATCCGGTCCGGAAGATTGAGGTTGCTGGCGATTGACGCGGCTTCCGCCTCGGCGGCGTAGCCGCCCAGGGCGTTGAACTGGTCCGTCAGTGACCCGTAGGTGCGCATCGCCTTCGAGGCGACCTTGGGGTCAGTGCTGCCCATGTCCAGGCCGGCCTGGTTGAGGCCCAGGGAGATCGTGCCGAGACCGCGCGCGTCCAGGATCCTGGTGCGGGCGAGCATCTCCGGGTCGCCGGAGCGGGGGTCCTGAGGCAGGTAACCGATTTCGCCGGTGCGGCCGATCTCGCCCTTCGTCGGCACGGTCTCCCCCGCCAGCGTCTTGGTCAGGGTCGTCTTGCCCGCGCCGTTCCGGCCGACCAGGCCGATTTTGTCTCCGGCTGAGACCCGGAAACTGACGTCTTCCATGAGCACGCGCGCCCCAACTCGGATCTCGAGATTTTGCACACTGAGCACAGCAATAGTCCGTTCGCGGGGGTTGTGGGATTGAGAGGCCCAACCGGGCCAGCTATCCAGTATATTTGTTCGCTCGACTCCGCGCGCGCAGGGAGTTACGCCAACGCCCCGGTGAGAGTCTTCTGGACCCACTCCCGGTAGGCCGGGATGGACCAGCCGAGGTCGATCACCAGGGACCGATACGCCTGCGGATGGCCGATCGCCCAGATCGCCGCGGCCGCCTCGTGGTCGGTCAGCCCTGGGCGCAGTCCTCTAAGCGCGCGCAGTGCGGACGCCGCCTCGCCGTAGTTGTGCAGGCGCTGCGCCGACCGGCGCAGTTCCAGCTCCGCCACCGCGGGATCGACTCCGGCGGCCTGCGTGATCACCCGGTGCACAGCGGCGGTTCGGCCGTTCACCTCGACGAACCAGTCCGCGAGGATTTCAACCACCTCCGCCGCCGAACCCGCGGCCGCTACCCTCGTGCGCATGAAGGTCGGCACGAGAGTGGGAGCATCGGGGCCGGCGGCCGAGCGGTCGAGCACGGCCGCCAGCACGTCGGCCTTTCCTCCGATCGAGTTGTAGATGGTCTGCACGGCGACGCCCGCACTCTCCGCGATCGCGGCGACGGACGTCGGAACATAGCCCCGTTCGAGCATCAGGTGCGAGGCGGCATCGACAATCACCGCTCGCGTGGCCGCACTCTGTCTCGTGCGCCGCGTGGCCGGTGTTTCAGAGGGAGAATCCATCTCGCTAGCATAGCGTTCCAGTCACTGTAAGGGTATTCTAAGTTCATTATCGGAGCGTGCGACGAGGCAAAGCGGAGGTCAGAATGACCGGGTCACTGGAAACCACTGATGTCTGCATCATCGGAGCGGGGCAGGCAGGCCTGGCGATGGCGCGCGAGCTCTCCGGCCGGTCCCGAGAGTGTCTCGTGGTCGACCGGGCGGAGCGGATCGGCGACTCCTGGCGGCAGCGTTGGGATTCGCTGCGACTTTTCACCCCGGCCGAACACGACGGCCTGCCGGGACTCCCGTTCCCCGGCGCGCGGGGCACCTTTCCGACCAAGAACGAGATGGCGTCCTACTTGGCTGTCGCTGCGGAGGAAGTCGGCGACACGCTCAGACTCGGTCGGGAGGTGCGCGCCATCGCGCCGGAGGGAGGCGGCTGGCGGGTCGAGACGGCTGCCGGCACCGTGTCGGCCCGGTTCGTGGTGATGGCGACGGGTGCGCACGACCGGCCCCATGTCCCCGCCCTGGCCGGCGGCCTCGCACCGGAGATCCGGCAGATTCACTCTGCGGAGTATCGGAACCCGTCGTCGGTGGCCGACGGCCCGGTCATCGTGGTCGGGGCGGGCGCATCGGGCGCGCAGATCGCGATCGAGCTGGCCGCCACGCGCCCGGTCATCCTCGCCGGGCGACCGACCCCCGAGATCCCGCCGGTTCTGCTGCGGCGCGCCGGAGGCCTGTACTGGCGGTTCGTGAACGGCGTGCTGACCAGGCGCACGCCGATCGGCCGCCGCGTCGCCGCCGGGTTCCACGACCGGGGCGCGCCCCTGATCGGCGTCGGCGTGAGGCAGCTCAGCGCGGCTGGGGTTCGGCGCCTGCCCCGCCTCGAGTCCGTTCGGAACGGGAGCCCGGTCACGCCGGAGCACCCGTCAGCGGGTGAGAGCGTCGCAACGGTCGTCTGGTGCACCGGCTATCGGCCCGATTTCGGCTGGGTTCCCGGTCTCCCCCATGACACTGCGGGCTGGCCGGTGCATGAGCGCGGCGTCGTGTCGGCCATACCGGGGCTCTTCTTCCTCGGGCTGCCGTTCCAGTATGCCCTGACCAGCGCCCTGATCGGCGGCGCCGGACGCGATGCGCGCCACCTCGCCGACCAGATGACGAAGCGGATGCCCACGCGAGTGTGATCGCGCGGGCATCCGCTGGCTGAACGAGTTCGGCTAGATCGAGAAGCCGAGTGCGCGCATCATGTCGCGCCCGTCGTCCGTGATCTTCTCCGGCCCCCACGGCGGCATCCAGACCCAGTTGATCCGGAACTGGTCGACGACGCCGTCCAACGCCTCAGCCGTCTGCTCCTCGAGCACGTCGGTGAGCGGACAGCCCGCGCTGGTCAGCGTCATGTGAATGATCAGGGCGTCGTTCTCGTCGTCCCAGCCCAGGTCGTAGATCAGGCCGAGGTCGACGACATTGATGCCCAGCTCGGGGTCCATGACGTCTTTGAGCGCCTCTTCGATTTCGTCGAATCGCGCCGGTGTGAGCGATGAAACCATGCTTTTAGCCTACGTTCGATTCGGTCAGAAAGCGATCGTAGCCCTCGTCCTCGAGCCGGTCCGCGAGCTCGGGTCCACCCTGTTCCGCGATCCTCCCGTCGACGAAGACGTGCACGAAGTCGGGCGTGATGTAGCGCAGGATTCGGGTGTAGTGAGTGATCAGGAGCAGGCCGAGGCCGGTGTTCTCCTTGGCCCGGTTCACGCCCTCCGACACGATCTTGAGAGCGTCGACGTCGAGGCCGGAGTCGGTCTCGTCGAGAACGGCGAAGCGCGGCTTGAGCAGCTCGAGCTGGAGGATCTCGTTGCGCTTCTTCTCTCCGCCGGAGAAGCCCTCGTTGACGTTGCGCTCGGCGAAGCTTTTGTCCATCCGCAGGCGGGTCATCGACTCGCGGACGTCCTTGATCCAGGTGCGGATGGCCGGCGCCTCGCCGTCGATTGCCGTCTTGGCGGTGCGGAGGAAGTTCGTGACGGTGACGCCGGGGATCTCGACCGGGTACTGCATGGCCAGGAAGAGTCCGGCACGCGCGCGCTGGTCGACGGTCATGGTGGTGACCTCTTCGCCGTCGAGCAGGATGGAGCCGCTGTCGACGTGGTACTTCGGGTGGCCGGCGATCGTGTACGCGAGGGTGGACTTGCCAGAGCCGTTCGGGCCCATGATGGCGTGGATCTCGCCCTCGTTGATGGTCAGGTTGACCCCGCGCAGGATCTGCTTGGTGCCTTGGTCGGTCTCGACGCTGACGTGCAGGTCTTTGATCTCAAGAACAGACATGAATTCGCAATCTCTTTCATTCTTCGGCTTGACGCCGGTAAGTTGGTGGCGCTGCGGCCAGGAGGAAGGTGCCGACGCTCAGACGGGGACGATGACGGTCGGGTCGATGTACACGTCGCCGTCGATCAGCTCGACTTTGAAGACCGGAACGGGCTCGTAGGCAGGCAGGTTCAGGGGCTTGCCCGTCTTCAGGGAGAACTTGGAGCCGTGGGCCCAGCACTCGACGGTGTCGTCCTCGACGAAGCCCTCGGACAGCGAGATGTCGCCGTGCGTGCAGGTGTCTCCGATGGCGAAGACATCGCCGGCGGCGTCGCGAACAACAACGATGGGCACCCCATCGATTTCGACCTTGACGGCCTCATTGGGTTCGAGTTCGTCGAACGCGCAAATTTTGGTGGACGCCATGTTACTTTTCCTCTGTTCCGCGGAGTTCCGCTTCGATCGCTGCCTGGAGGCGGTCTTCGAGCACTGGTGAGCCGATCTGCTGCACGATTTCGCTGAGGAAGCCGCGCACGACGAGGCGGCGGGCCTCCTCCTCGGTGATGCCCCTGGACTGCAGGTAGAAGAGCTGCTCGTCGTCGAAGCGTCCGGTCGCGCTGGCGTGGCCCGCACCCTTGATGTCCCCGGTCTCGATCTCCAGGTTCGGAATGGAGTCGGCGCGGGTGCCCTCGGTGAGGACCAGGTTGCGGTTCTGCTCGTAGCTGTCGGTGCCGGCGGCCTTGCGGCCGATCAGGACGTCGCCGATCCAGACGGTGCGCGCGCCCTTGCCCTGCAGCGCACCCTTGTACGTGACGCGGCTGCGGCTGTTCGGGGCGTCGTGGTTGACGTAGACCTGCTGTTCGAGGTGCTGCCCGGCGTCGGCGAAGTACAGGCCGAGGAGTTCGGTGTCCGAACCGGCCCCCGCGAGGTGGACCGACGGGTTCACCCGAACGATGCTCCCGCCGAGCGAGACGACGATGTGCTTGAGGCGGGCGTCGCGTCCGATCGACGCGAAGTGATTCGAGAGGTGCACGGCTCCGTCGTTCCATTCCTGGAGCGTCACCACGGTCAGGTTGGCCGAGTCGCCGAGGATGATCTCCACGTTCTCGGTGAGCCGGGCGTCGCCGACGTTCTCGAGGATGACGACCGCCTGGCTGAACGGCCTGGCTTCGATGATGGTGTGCGCACCGCGCGGAGCAGAGCCGAGGTGGGCGCGGGTGACCGTGATCTCGGTGGCTTCCTCACCGCCGACCGTGATCGCGAGTGCCTGCTCGAAACTCGTCCAGGCGTTGGCCGCGGCTCGTTCTTCCGGCGCGCCGGCGGAGCCGATCCGCGGATCGGTGCGATCGACCCAGCCGACGGTAACGAAGGCGTTCGGGGTGGAGTCCACCTGGTAGGTCGATCCGTCGAGTTCGCCGGCCGTGAGGTCGGTGAACTTGGCCACCGGGGAGAGTTTCCAGACGGCTTCCCGCCCCGTCACCGGAGCGAAGTCGGCGACGTTGACGCTCTTGAACCTGGCGGACCGGGTCTGGACCGGTACGAAACCGAACCGCCCGTCCGAGTGTTCCTTGATTCCGTGCTGCTCGTCGGTGGGCATTGCTTCGGTTGTAGGCACCGTGGGGGTCACTGCCGATTCTTGAGTGGGTGAGACGTGTGTAGGTGTGGGGGCGGCGGACATTTAGCCGACGGATCCTTCCATGCCCATTTCAATGAGCTTGTTGAGTTCAAGGGCGTACTCCATCGGGAGCTCCCGTGCGATCGGCTCGATGAAGCCGCGCACAATCATGGCCATGGCTTCGTCCTCCGGCATGCCGCGGCTCATCAGGTAGAACAACTGTTCCTCACTGACCCGGGAGACCGTGGCCTCGTGGCCGAGCTGCACATCGTCGACGCGGATGTCGATGGACGGGTAGGTGTCAGAGCGTGACGTGGTGTCGACCAGGAGGGCGTCACAGCGCACGGTGTTCGCCGCGTGGTGCGCGGTGGCATCCACCCGGACCTCGCCTCGGTATCCGGAGCGGCCGCCGCCGCGGGCGATGGACTTCGACACGATCGACGACTGCGTGTACGGGGCCATGTGGATCATCTTGGCGCCCGCGTCCTGGTGCTGGCCGGGGCCGGCGAAGGCCACCGAGAGGGTTTCGCCCTTGGCGTGCTCCCCCATCAGGTAGATCGACGGGTACTTCATGGTCACCTTGGAGCCGATGTTGCCGTCGATCCATTCCATCGTGGCACCCTCAGCGGCCGTGGCGCGCTTGGTGACGAGGTTGTAGACGTTGGTCGACCAGTTCTGGATGGTCGTGTAGCGAACGCGGGCGTCCTTCTTCACGATGATCTCGACGACCGCCGAGTGCAGCGAGTCCGACGAGTAGATCGGGGCCGTGCAGCCCTCGATGTAGTGGACGTAGCTGCCCTCGTCGGCGATGATCAGCGTGCGCTCGAACTGGCCCATGTTCTCGGTGTTGATCCGGAAGTAGGCCTGGAGCGGAATCTCCACGTGTACGCCTGGCGGCACATAGACGAAGGAGCCGCCGGACCAGACCGATGTGTTCAGCGCGGCGAACTTGTTGTCGCCGGAGGGGATGACCGTTCCGAAGTACTCCTGGAAGATCTCCGGGTGCTCCTTGAGCGCCGTGTCGGTGTCCATGAAGATGACACCCTGAGCTTCGAGCTCCTCGTTGATCTGGTGGTAGACCACCTCGGACTCGTACTGTGCTGCGACTCCGGAGACGAGGCGCTGGCGCTCCGCCTCGGGGATGCCGAGCTTTTCGTAAGTGTTCTTGATGTCGTCGGGCAGGTCTTCCCAGGTCTGGGCCTGCTTCTCGGTCGACCGCACGAAGTACTTGATGTTGTCGAAGTCGATTCCGGAGAGGTCGGCGCCCCAGGTCGGCATGGGCTTGCGCTCGAACAACTCGAGGGCCTTGAGCCGTCGCTTCAGCATCCAGGCCGGCTCGTTCTTCAGCTTGGAGATGTCGGTGACGACCTCCGGCGAGATGCCACGGCGCGCGGATGCGCCGGCTGCGTCGGAGTCCGACCAGCCGAATTCATAGACACCGAGCCCAGCGAGCTCGGGACGGTCGAGCAGGACGTCAGACATATTTACCTCTTCTCCCATCCACGGCAACCCGGATATTAGTCCGGTCATTCCCGGACGGGCCTTCCGAAGATGGGCCTGTCAAGGAACGGGTTGCGTGGGCGGCTACGTTGCGTACCTAAGATGTTTCAGACGACGTGGTTTCTCTTCCGTGGTTGTGTCAACCGCGGTCGAGCCGCCCAGGAAACACCTAATTCTACAGGCTAGCGATGAGATTAGTAGTGCGATCCGGCGTTTTCACATGTGCCAGAGCGAAGAGGAAGCAGAACCGGTGAAGCGGATTTTGGAATGGTTGCCCACGAGCGTCGACGGCAGGGTCCGGTTGATCGCGTGGATCTACCTCGCGACCCAAATCCTCCTCGTCGGCACCGGAGGTCTCGTTCGCCTGACCGGCTCCGGCCTCGGTTGCCCCACCTGGCCACGCTGCACGGACGGTTCCTTCGTCAATACGCCCGAAATGGGAATCCACGGGGTGATCGAGTTCGGAAACCGCCTGCTCGGGGTCGTGCTCGGGCTCGTGGCCATCGCCGCGTTCCTGGCCGTCGTGCGGCTGCGCCGGTCGCGCCCCGACCTGTTCCGGATCGCGCTGCTGGCCGGACTGGGCATCCCGGCTCAGGCCGTCATCGGCGGTGTGAGCGTGCTCGTGCAGCTCAACCCGTACGTGGTCGGGCTGCACTTCGTGATCTCGGTGGCGCTGGTGGTGCTGTGCACGGTCTTCCTCTTCCGGGTGTTTACCGGGAATGCGCCCCGGGTTCTCGCGGTGCCCGGCTGGTTCCGGCTGCTCGCCTACGTCACCGGTGCGGTCATCCTGGTCACGATTCTGGTCGGCATCGTCACCACCGGGTCCGGTCCGCACGCCGGCGACGAGAACGCGCCCAGGAACGGCCTCGACTCCGAATTCCTGCAGCACGTGCACAGCTGGCCGGCCTATCTGACCCTGGCACTGACGATTGCGCTCGTCATCGCCTCGGTCGCGCTCGCACTTCCCCCGCGCGGCTGGGCCGTGCTCCTGCTGATCCTCGAGGCCGGCCAGGTCGGTCTCGGCCTGTTGCAGGCGAACCTCGGCCTGCCGCCCCTGCTCGTGGGGATCCACATGGTGCTCTCCTGCGTGCTCGCCGCCGGGATGACGGCGCTCGTGTTGCACCTCACGGTGCCCGCCGCGGCGGCACAACCCGGCTCGCACCCGTTCACGGTCGGCGCCGCGGCCCGTTAGGCAGGCACGGAATCGTGGTCGGCGGAACGCCCACCGGGTGGAGACGGGTCAGAAGGGCAGCAGCGGGTCGACGCCGACGGCGACGAACAGGAGCGTGAGGTAGACGATCGAGCCGTGGAAGACCCGCATCGGCGAAACGTGTTCGTGACGGATCGCCAGGTCGTACAGGCGGTGTGTCTCGTAGATGAACCAGCCGCCGGTGACGAGGGCCGTGAACGAGTACACCAGCCCCATCCCGGCGATGGGGATGAGCAACAGGGAGCAGGCGACGGTCGCCCAGGCGTACAGGATGACCTGGAGGCCGACCTGGCTGCGACCGCGAATGACGGCGAGCATGGGCACGCCCGCTGCCTGGTAGTCGCTGCGGTATTTCATCGACAGCGGCCAGTAGTGCGGCGGGGTCCAGAGGAAGATGATCAGGAACAGGATGAACGGGGGCCAGGACAGGTCGCCGGTGACCGCGGCCCAGCCGATCAGGACCGGCATGCAGCCGGCGATGCCGCCCCACACGATGTTCTGTGCGGTGCGCCGCTTGAGTACCAGGGTGTAGAAGACGACGTAGAGCAGGATCGCACCGAGGGACAAAAGAGCGGCCAGCCAGTTGGTGAACGCCCACAGCCAGACGATGGAGACGACTCCGAGGACCCAGGCGAAGACGAGGGCCTCACGGTCGCTCAGTTCCCCCGTCACCAGCGGCCGGTTCTTCGTGCGGTCCATCAGCCGGTCGATATCCCGATCGATGTAGCAGTTGAAGGCGCCGGCCGACCCCGCGCTGAGGGCGCCGCCGACGAGGGTGGCCAGCACGAGCCACAGGCTCGGGATACCCTGCTGGGCGAGGAACATCGTCGGCGCGGTCACGACCAGGAGGAGTTCGACGACCCGCGGCTTGGTCAGCGACAGGTAGGCGAGAAACGTGCGTCGGAACGTACGCGTTCCGCTCACGGTGGGGTTGGAGGCGGATCCGGGCATGACTCCTCTTACGCTGTGCATTGTGAGTCGAGTCTAGGCGATCCGGCGAGCCGATCGGGCAGCGCCCCCGCCGTGGCGGCGCCGTCGGTCATGCTGCGTCACGCACTCGGCCGTTTCCCTGCCATTGCCTATACTGGGGGTGCTCGCCAATCTCGGTGCATGCGCGGATCCACCGAAGTCGGGCCTCTGCCGCAACGCCGCGATGACGTCGATGTCCACGGGCGCGCTCAATCCAATGGGTGCGGGTTCACGACAACCTGCCCCCTTTGTCTACGAAGGGTCAAGACCAAGTGGCAGCACTGCAGTGGGATTCGATTGACAACAAGGCGGTTGACACGGCACGCGTGCTCGCGGCCGACTCAGTAGAGAAGGTTGGGAACGGACATCCGGGAACGGCGATGAGTCTCGCTCCGGCCGCCTACCTTTTGTTTCAGAAGGTCATGCGCCGAGACCCCGCCGACAATGAGTGGATCGGCCGCGACCGGTTCATCCTCTCGGTCGGCCACAGCTCCCTTACGCAATACGTTCAGTTATACCTCGGCGGTTACGGCCTCGAGCTGGAGGACCTCAAGGCTCTCCGCACCTGGGGTTCGAAGACCCCTGGGCACCCGGAATACGGTCACACCGATGGCGTGGAGATCACCACCGGGCCGCTCGGCCAAGGCCTGGCCTCCGCCGTGGGCTTCGCCTACGCCTCCCGCTTCGAGCGCGGAATGTTCGACCCGGAGGCTGCGGCAGGAACCAGCCCCTTCGACCACTTCGTCTACGTGATCGCCGGCGACGGCGACCTGCAGGAGGGCATCACCAGCGAGGCGTCCTCGCTCGCCGGCCACCAGCAGCTCGGCAACCTGATCGCGATCTACGACAGCAACCAGATCTCGATCGAGGACGATACCAACATCGCCTTCACCGAGGATGTCGCCGCTCGGTACGAGGCCTACAACTGGCACGTGCAGACGGTCGACTGGAAGAAGACCGGCGTCTACGTCGAGGACCTGCACGCACTGAACGACGCGATCGAGGCAGCCAAGGGCGAGTCCGACAAGCCGTCGCTGATCATCCTCAAGACCATCATCGGCTGGCCCAGCCCGAAGAAGCAGAACACCGGCAAGATCCACGGATCGGCCCTCGGCGCCGAGGAGCTGGCCGCGGTCAAGGAGATCCTCGGCTTCGACCCGGCCCAGACCTTCGAGGTGGCCGACGAGGTCATCGAGCACACCCGCAAGGCCCTCGAGCGCGGTGCAGCGGCGCACTCCGAGTGGGACGCGGCGTTCGGCGTCTGGGCGGAAGCCAACCCCGAGCGGAAGGCACTGCTCGACCGGGTGCTCTCCGGAGAACTGCCCGACGGCGTCGAGGCGGCTCTTCCCGTGTTCGAGGGCGGCACCGAGGTGTCGACCCGTGCGGCCTCCGGCAAGGTCCTCACCGCGCTCGGCGCGGTCATCCCCGAGCTGTGGGGCGGCTCGGCCGACCTGGCGGAGTCGAACAACACCACCATCGGAGGAGCGGCCTCGTTCATCCCCGGCGAGCACTCCACCCATGAGTGGACCGGCAACGAGTACGGCCGGGTGCTGCACTTCGGCATCCGTGAGCACGCCATGGCCGCGATCCTCAACGGAATCGTCCTGCACGGCAACACCCGCCCGTTCGGCGGTACCTTCCTCATCTTCAGCGACTACATGCGCCCCGCGGTGCGGCTCGCCGCGCTGATGAAGGCGCCGTCGATCTTCGTCTGGACCCACGACTCCGTCGCCCTGGGCGAGGACGGTCCGACCCATCAGCCGATCGAGCAGCTCGCCACCCTCCGCGCCATTCCCGGGCTCGACGTGGTTCGCCCCGGCGACGCCAACGAGGTCGCCTGGGCCTGGAAGACGATCCTGGAACGCCGAAACGGTCCGGCCGGCATCGTGCTGACCCGCCAGAACATTCCGGTGTTCAGCCGCGGTGACTCCGACGCCTCCGGTGATGTCCTCGCGTCCGCGCGGAACGTCGCCAAGGGCGCCTACGTGCTGGCCGAGGCGGCGAACGGCACCCCGGACGTGATCCTGATCGGAACCGGCTCCGAGGTCCAGCTCGCCCTGGCCGCTCGCGAGCAGCTGAAGGCGGACGGCATCAACGCCCGTGTCGTGTCGGCCCCGAGCCTTGAGTGGTTCAAGGAGCAGTCGGCGGAGTATCGCGAGTCGGTCCTGCCGAAGAATGTCACCGCGCGGGTATCGGTCGAGGCCGGTATCGCGTTGACCTGGGACAGCTACGTCGGCGACCAGGGTCGCAGCATTTCGATCGAGCACTTCGGCGCCTCGGCGGACTACAAGACCCTGTTCCGCGAATTCGGCATCACCACGGAGGCCGTTGTCGCCGCTGCCAAGGATTCGATCGCCGCGGTCTGACGCTCGTCAGACACGCGCATCCCCATACCTGAATTACCCGCTTCACAAGGAGAATAAATATGACCGAGAACACTCCCCTCGCCGAGCTGTCCGCAGCCGGCGTCAGCATCTGGCTCGATGACCTGTCCCGCGAACGCATCACGTCCGGCGGCCTGCAGAAGCTGATCGACACGAAGAACGTCGTCGGCGTGACCACGAACCCGACGATCTTCGCCGGCGCCCTGAGCAAGGGCGAGGCGTATGCCGACCAGGTCGCGGCGCTTGCCGCTTCCGGCGTGAGCGTGCAGGATGCCGTCTTCGAGATCACGACCGATGACGTCCGTGCCGCCAGCGACATCTTCCGCCCCATCTACGACAGCACCAACGGCGTCGATGGCCGCGTGTCGATCGAGGTCGAGCCCGGGCTGGCGCACGATGCAGCCGGCACGTTCGCCCAGGCCCAGGAACTCTGGGCGAAGGTGGACCGCCCCAACGCCATGATCAAGATCCCCGCGACCATCGAGGGTCTCGACGCGATCACCGCGACCATCGCCCAGGGAATCAGCGTCAACGTCACCCTGATCTTCAGCCTCGAGCGTCACCGCCAGGTCATCAACGCGTACCTGTCCGGCCTCGAGAAGGCCCGTGCGGCCGGTCACGACCTGTCCACGATCCACTCCGTGGCCTCGTTCTTTGTGTCCCGCGTCGACACCGAGATCAACCAGCGCCTCGAAGCCATCGGCACCGACGCCGCCCTCGCCCTCAAGAGCAAGGCCGGCGTCGCCAACGCGCAGCTCGCCTACGAGGTCTTCCAGCAGGCCTTCTCCAGTGAGCGCGCCCTCGGCCTGCTCCAGGCCGGAGCCAACAAGCAGCGTCCGCTCTGGGCGTCCACCGGCGTCAAGGACCCGACCCTGCCCGACACCCTCTACGTGACCAACCTGGTCGCGCCCGAGGTCGTCAACACGATGCCCGAGAAGACCCTTGAGGCGACACTCGACCACGGCGTCGTCCCCGCGGACTCCGTCACCGGCGCCTACGACGAGGCCAACGCGGTGCTCGACGCCCTGGCGAATGAAGGCGTCTCGTACGTCGACGTCACCCAGGTGCTCGAAGCCGAGGGTGTCGCCAAGTTCATCGTGTCCTGGAACGAACTCCTCGAGACCGTCTCCGTCGCCCTCGACGGCGCGAAGGCAACCACCGGGGCGGCACTGTGAGCTTCCGCATCTCGGTCAGCGGCGCAGCCGCTGACGCCGTGCGCGCCACGGTCCCGACCCTCGTCACCGATCTGGTAGCGTCCGGCATCACGGCGCTCGACCCGGCCCTCTGGGGCCCGGAGGCCGAGGACGAGGCCGGCAAGCGCCTCGGTTGGACGGAGTCGGTGGCCGACTCCCGCCCACTCGTCCCGCAGATCCTCGAGCTGCGCGATTCGCTTCGCGCCGCCGGAGTGAACCGGATCGCCCTCGCCGGCATGGGCGGATCCTCGCTCGCACCGGAGGTCATCACCCGCACGGCCGGCGTCCCGCTGACCGTGCTCGACTCGACCGACCCGGGCCAGGTTTTGGCCGCGCTCGGAGTGCACCTGACCTCCACGGCACTGGTCGTCTCCTCGAAGTCGGGCTCGACCGCGGAAACCGACAGCCAGCGTCGCGTCTTCGAGCGTGCGTTCCGTGAGGCCGGCATCGACCCTGCCGAGCGGATCATCGTCGTCACCGACCCGGGTTCGCCCCTCGACGCGTCCGCACGTGCAGCGGGCTACCGGGTCTTCAACGCGGACCCCACGGTCGGCGGACGCTTCTCCGTGCTCACCGCCTTCGGCCTGGTGCCGTCCGGGCTGGCCGGGGTTGACATCGCCGGGTTGCTCGACGAAGCCGAGGCGATCTCCATCGCCCTGGCCGTCGACAGTCCCGAGAACCCGGGGCTCATCCTCGGGGCCGCGATCGCCGCGACCATTCCTCGCCGGGACAAGCTCGCGATCCTCTCCGACGGCACCCACATCGTCGGGTTCGCCGACTGGGCCGAACAGCTCATCGCCGAGTCCACCGGCAAGCAGGGCGTCGGAATCCTCCCGGTCGTCCTCGGCCTCGAGGCTCCCGAACTGTCCGAAAACCTGCCGGACGTGCAGTTCGTGCGCCTCGTCGCGGACGCCGGAGTCGACATCTTCACCGACCACGACGGTGCCGACGAGATTCGCGTCAGCGGAACCCTGGGCGCGCAGTTCCTGGTCTGGGAGTACGCCACCGTCATCGCGGGCCGGCTGCTCGGCATCAACCCGTTCGACCAGCCGGACGTGGAGGCCGCCAAGATCGCCACCCGCGGTCTGCTCGAGGCCCGTCCCGAGCCCGTCCCCGCGGCGTTCATCTCCGACGGCATCGAGGTCAGGGGCACCGCCCACGTCATCGGCGCGGCCAGCGACCTGGCCTCGGCCATCGACGCGCTCCTCGAGGAACTCGGCCCGGACGGCTACGTCTCCGTGCAGGCCTACGTGAACCGACTCGCCCTGCCGCAACTGGAAGAGATCCGCGACCTGGTCGCGGCGCTCTCCAAGCGCCCGGTGACGTTCGGCTGGGGACCTCGGTTCCTGCACTCGACCGGGCAACTGCACAAGGGCGGTCCGGCCACGGGCGTCTTCCTGCAGATCCTGGCGACTCCCCCGGTCGACCTGGACATCCCGGATCGCCCGTTCACCTTCGGCGAGCTCATCCAGGCCCAGGCCAGCGGTGACGCGAGCGTTCTGGCCGACCACGGTCGCCCGGTGCTCACGCTGACGCTGACGGATCCGGCCGCGAACGTCGCGACCCTCTTCGCGGCCCTGCGCTAGCCTCACCCGGACCGGCCCCGCGCGGGTCGTCCGACGCGGGTCGGTCCCTTCGCGGGCCGGCCCGCACCCCGGCCGCCTCGGCCACGATGTCGTCCACACTCTGAAGGAGCTGCATGTCCCCGGTGGAAATCACCCCGGAGTTCAATCCCCTGCGTTCACCCTCCGACTACCGCCTGAATCGAATCGCGGGGCCGAGCAGCCTCGTCATTTTCGGCGTGACCGGTGACCTCTCTCGGAAAAAACTCATGCCGGCCGTCTACGACCTGGCAAACCGTGGCCTCCTGCCACCCGGCTTCGCTCTCGTCGGCTTCGCCCGGCGCGACTGGGACGACGAAGACTTCATGCAGGTCGTGCACGACTCCGTCAAGGAGTTCGCCCGCACCGACTTCCACGAGGACGTCTGGGCACAGTTGGCCGAGGGCATCCGCTTCGTCTCGGGTACCTTCGACGACGACCAGGCCTTCGAACGTCTCAAGGACACGATCGCCCTGCTCGACAAGGAACGGGGAACCATGGGCAACCATGCGTTCTACCTCTCGATCCCGCCGAAGGCGTTCCCGCAGGTCACCGAGCAGCTTCGTCGCTCCGGTCTCGCCGAGCAGAAAGACGGGCAGTGGCGCCGCGTCGTCATCGAAAAGCCCTTCGGCAGCGACCTGCAAACGGCGCGCGAGCTGAACAACGTCGTCGAGTCGGTCTTCCCCCCTGACTCCGTGTTCCGGATCGACCACTACCTCGGCAAGGAGACGGTCCAGAACATCCTGGCCTTGCGCTTCGCCAACCAGCTCTACGAACCGATCTGGAACGCCAACTACGTCGACCACGTGCAGATCACCATGGCCGAGGACATCGGAGTCGGCGGTCGCGCCGGCTACTACGACGGAATCGGTGCGGCCAGGGACGTCATCCAGAACCACCTGCTCCAGCTTCTCGCCCTGACCGCAATGGAGGAGCCGATCTCCTTCGACGCGGCGGATCTCCGCACCGAGAAGGAGAAGGTGCTGGCGTCCATTCGCCTCCCCGACGACCTCGCCACAGGAACGGCCAGGGGCCAGTACTCCGGCGGCTGGCAGGGCGGTGAGAAGGTCCTCGGTTTCCTCGAGGAGGACGGCATGGAACCCGAGTCCGTCACGGAGACCTACGCAGCCCTCCGCCTGACCATCGACACCCGTCGCTGGTCAGGGGTTCCGTTCTACCTCCGGGCCGGCAAGCGCCTCGGCCGTCGTGTCACCGAGATCGCCGTCGTGTTCAAGCGTGCGCCGCAGCACCTCTTCGCCAAGGGCAACACCGCGGCCCTCGGCGAGAACGCCCTCGTGATCCGGGTGCAGCCCGACGAGGGCGTCACTATCCGATTCGGCTCGAAGGTGCCCGGTGTGGGCATGCAGGTTCGCGACGTCACCATGGACTTCGGTTACGGACACGCGTTCACCGAGGCGAGCCCCGAGGCGTATGAGCGCCTGATCCTTGACGTTCTCCTGGGTGACCCGCCCCTCTTCCCCCGGCACGAAGAGGTGGAGCTGTCCTGGAAGATTCTCGATCCGATCGAGGAGTTCTGGGCCGAACAGGGACAACCCGAACAGTACCGACCAGGGACCTGGGGGCCCAAGTCGGCCGATGACCTGCTGTCTCGCGACGGCCGAAACTGGAGACGCCCATGATCGTCGATCTTCCCGACACCACCACCTCCAAGATCTCCAAGGCCCTGGTGCGGATCCGCGAAGAGGGCGGTGCGGTCGCCCTCGGCCGGGTCCTCACTCTGATCATCGCGGCCACCATGGGGCACGAGGAGGAAGCGATCGAGGCCGCGAACGATGCGTCCCGCGAACACCCGATGCGCGTCATCGTCGTGTCGACCCAGGCGCTCGACGCCACAGGCCTGGCCACGACGCCGCGCATCGACGCGGAGATCAGGGTCGGCGGCGACGCCGGCGCAAGCGAGGTCATCGTGCTCCGCGCCTACGGGGAGGCTGCCAGCGACCCGGAGAGCCTGGTTACCGGGCTCCTGCTCCCGGATGCACCCGTCGTGGCCTGGTGGCCCGACGTGGCCCCTCCCGTGCCCGCAGAGTCTCCCCTGGGCCGGATCGCCTACCGGCGCATCACGGATGCGTCCGCGCAGCCCGATCCGCAGGCAGCGTTGCATCATCTCTGCACCTCCTACCGGCCCGGCGACACTGACTTCGCCTGGACCCGGTTGACCCTCTGGCGTGCTCAGCTGGCCGCGGTCCTCGACCAGCCCCCGTACCTGCCCGTCACGGCCGTCGAGGTGTCCGGCGCCGCCGACTCGCCGTCGACGGCCCTCCTGGCCGCCTGGCTCCAGCTGCAGCTGCAGGTGCCCGTGAGCTACGAGTTCACCACCGGACCCATGTCCAGCGGCATCCGTGGTGTGCACCTCACGCGTGCCGCCGGGGTGATCTCGCTCGAGCGCGAGGTACCCGGTGTCGCCAGGCTCACCCAGCCGGGGCAGCCCGTGCAGGACCTCACCCTGAAAAGGCGGAGCCTGCGCGACTGCCTGAGCGACGAGCTGCGCCGACTCGACCCGGATGAGTTGTATGGTGAGGTCATCACGCGCGGCCTCCCGCACCTTGACGATGTGGTCGCAGATCAAACCGAAGGACGACCGTGACTAACGAACGACGCGTACTCGTACACCCCGACCGGGCAGCCCTGGCGGCGTCGGTGGCGGCTCGATTCATCACCACGACGGTGGACATCCTGCACGAGCAGGGCGACATCAACGTGGTCCTCGCCGGCGGCAGCGTCGCCAACGAGGTGCTCGAGGCCATCAACGCCTCCGCGGCGAGGGACACCATCGATTGGGACCTGGTCACGTTCTGGTGGGGCGATGAAAGGTGGCTGCCCAAGAACGACCCGGAGCGCAACGAGCTCCAGGCGCGCAGGGCGCTCCTCTCCCACATTGCGGTCCCCGAGCGGAACATCCGCCCGTTCGCGGCCTCGGACGAGGGAACGGACCTGGACAGCGCCGCAGCCGACTATGCCCTCCAGCTCGAGGCAGCGTCGATCGAGGGCACCAACCTGCCCCGGTTCGACATCACCTTTCTCGGTGTCGGGCCCGACGGGCACGTCGCCTCGTTGTTCCCGCACCAGCCGGGCATTCGCGAGTCGGATGCCAGTGTCCTCGCCGTTCGGGATTCCCCCAAGCCGCCCTCGGAACGCCTCAGCCTGAGCCGCCCGGCGATCAACTCCTCGCGCTGCGTGTGGATGGTCCTCGCCGGACCGGATAAGGCCTCGGCTCTCGGCCTGGCCCTGGCCGGCGCGAGCCGTGACGAGGTTCCGGTCGCCGGGATCAAGGGCCGCCGGTACACGAACTTCTTTGTCGATCAGGAAGCGGCCGCCGAAGTTCCCGAGAACCTGACCGCCTCCACATTCTGATTCTGTCCCGATCGACCCAGAGACACACAAGAGCGGGCCCCGATCTGATCGGGGCCCGCTCTTGTGTGTCTCTGGCTGTGACTGTGTTCGTGTCCGCGTGACCGTGACGGACCGACTGCGACGTCGGCCCGTCCGGCGGAGCTAGTTGGTGGCGGAAAGCTTTCCGCGGCGTACCCGAAGCTGCTGCAGTGCCTCTTCAAGCAGCGACTCCGCTTCTTCCTCGGTGCGGCGTTCCTTCACGTAGGCGAGGTGCGTCTTGTACGGCTCCAGCTTGACCACCGACGGCGGGTTCTCCTTGTCGCGGCCGGCGGGGAGGCCGGACGACGGGCAGTCGATGGTCTCCGGGATCTCTTCGTCGGGCAGGTTGGCCGCGAAGTACCGGACGGTCTCATTGCCGAGCGCGTCCCAGTAGGAGACCTTGATCCGGTCGGCGTGGAAACCACGGTCCTGCTCGCCCATGGGGCCAGCTCCTACACGGGAGCCACGAATTGCGCTGCCACCAGATGCCATTTTGTTCCTCCGCTAGAAAGGGCGTTGAAGCTGATTGGCCGCTTCAGCCAATGTTGAATTGAACGGTCATGCCGTGTGGTGCTGCCGCCTCGAGGGTCCGCATGCTTTTGCCGACCCGGCGAGGGGCGTCAGATTCCCGCGTCGAACTTTGTGATCAGGCCGAGAACGACGATGCACGAGATCCAGAGCAGACCCAGGATGACGGTGATGCGGTTGAGATTTCGTTCGGCCACCCCTGAGGCGCCGAGGTTCGAAGTCACGCCGCCGCCGAACATGTCGGACAGACCGCCGCCACGCCCCTTGTGCAGCAGAATGAGCATGGTGAGCAGGAGGCTCGTAATGCCGAGCAACACCTGCAGCACTACCTGGAGAATTCCCACGCGAAACCTTTCACAGTGCGATGGGGCGCCTGCCCCACCAAGATCAGTGATAATCATAGCCTGACTCACGTCACAACCCGCCGTCCCCCGATTCGGGGGACGGCGGGTTGCCTCAAACGTTGCTGGCTGAGTTACAGGCCAACGTGCTTCTGGAACCGCACGATGCTGGAGAACTCGTCGATGTCGAGACTTGCTCCACCGACGAGGGCACCATCAACATTGGGTTCGCGCATGAAGCCGGCGATGTTGACGCCCTTCACGGAACCGCCGTAGAGGATGCGTGTCTTGGCGGCCACATCTTCCCCGAGGGTTTCCTTGAGCACATTGCGCAGCTGTGCCGCAACCTGCTCGGCCTGCTCCGGAGTGGCAGCCTGGCCGGACCCGATCGCCCAGACGGGCTCGTACGCCACCACGATGTCCGCGGCGTTGGAGACGCCGGACAGGGCCGTCTTCAGCTGAGCGACCGGCACGGCGCTGGGGCCGTGCAGCTCCAGGTCCGCGGCGGTCTCGCCGACGCAGATGATCGGAACAAGGTTGTGCTTGATCGCGGCCGTGACCTTCGCCGCGACCTGCTCGTCGTCCTCGCCGTGCAGCGTGCGCCGCTCGGAGTGGCCGATGAGCACGTACTGGCACTCCAACTGGGACAGGAACGCACCGGAGATCTCGCCGGTGTATGCGCCTGAGTCCTGCGCCGACACGTCCTGCGCGCCATAGGCGAGCGGGAGTTTATCGGCCGAGACCAGCGTCTGCACGGAGCGGAGATCGGTGAACGGCGGGAAGACGGCAACCTCGACGGACGAGAAGTCGTGCTTCGCATCCTTGAGGTTCCACGCCAGCTTCTGGACGAACGCGATGGCCTGGAGGTGATCCAGGTTCATCTTCCAGTTGCCCGCGATCAGCGGAGTACGCCTTGAGTTGTCGTTTACTGCCATCCGAGGACCTCCAGTCCTGGTAGGCGCTTGCCCTCGAGGAATTCGAGGCTGGCGCCGCCACCGGTTGAAATGTGACCGAACTGTTCGTCAGTGAAGCCGAGGATGCGCACGGCGGCGGCGGAGTCGCCACCACCGACAACGCTCAGCCCGTCGATCTCGGTCAGTGCGCCGGCAACCGTCCGGGTGCCCTCCGCGAACGGAGCCAGCTCGAACACGCCCATCGGGCCGTTCCAGAAGACCGTCTTGGAGGACCGGATGATGTCGGCGAACGCCGCTGCGGACTCCGGGCCGATGTCCAGACCCAGGCCGGTGGCACCGAACGGAGTGTCCTCAATCCCGGCGACCGGGGCGACGACGATTTCCGCGTCAGCCCCGAACTTCGAGGCGACGACGATATCCGTCGGCAGCACGATCTTGACGCCGAGTCGCTCCGCTTCGACCAGGTATCCGCGAACGGTGTCAATCTGGTCGGCCTCGAGAAGGCTTGCGCCCACCTTGTGGCCCTGGGCGGCGAGGAACGTGTATGCCATTCCCCCACCGATCAGCAGCGAGTTGACGCGCGGCAGCAGGTGACCGATGACGCCGAGCTTGTCCGACACCTTCGAGCCGCCGAGGACGACCGTGTACGGTGCCTCCGGCTTCTCGGTGAGGCGATCAAGGACCTCGAGCTCGGCTGCGATCAGCAGGCCGGCCGCGCTCGGCAGGATCGCTGCCAGGTCGAAGACGCTGGCCTGCTTGCGGTGGACGACACCGAAGCCGTCCGAAACAAGCACGTCGCCGAGGGCGGCGAGCTCGTTGGCGAATGCCACGCGCTCGGCGTCGACCTTGCTGGTCTCTCCCGGGTTGAACCGGAGGTTTTCCAGCACGACGACGTCGCCGTCGGTCAGGGCGGCCACGGCAGCCGTGGCGGACTCGCCGACGGTGTCGGTGGCGAATGCGACGTCGCTGCCGAGCAGTTCAGCCAGGCGTGCGGCGACCGGAGCCAGGCTGTACCTGTCCTCGGGCGCACCCTTGGGCCGACCGAGGTGCGAGACGATGACGACCCGGGCGCCCTGACTGAGCAGCGCCTTGATGGTGGGCAGGGACGCGCGAACGCGGCCATCGTCCGTGATCTCTCCGTCTTTCAACGGAACGTTCAGATCGCAACGGACGATGACGCGCTTGCCGTTCAGCTGCCCCAGTGATTCGATTGTTCGAAGAGTCACCGTGGGCCTCGGTTAGAGGCTCTTGGCGACGAGTTCGGTGAGGTCAACCATGCGGTTGGAGTAGCCCCACTCGTTGTCGTACCAGGACGACAGCTTGACCTGGTCGCCGATGACGCGCAGCAGGCCGGCATCGAAGATGGAGGAGTGCGGGTCGGTGACGATGTCGCTGGAGACGATCTCGTCTTCGGTGTACATCAGGATGCCCTTGAGGGGACCATCGGCTGCAGCCTTGTAGGCGGCCTTGATCTCTTCGACGGTGACCGGACGCTCGGCGATGACGGTGAGGTCCGTGATGGAACCGGTGGGAACCGGCACGCGCAGTGCGAAGCCATCGAGCTTGCCCTTGAGCTCCGGAAGAACGATTCCGAGGGCCTTGGCGGCACCGGTCGAGGTCGGGATGATGTTGACGGCGGCGGCGCGGGCGCGACGCAGGTCGGAGTGCGGGCCATCCTGCAGGTTCTGGTCGGCTGTGTACGCGTGGATCGTGGTCATCAGGCCGGACTTGATGCCGAAGTTGTCGTTGAAGACCTTGGCGAGCGGCGCGAGGCAGTTCGTAGTGCACGACGCGTTGGAGATGATGTCGAACTTGGCCGGGTCGTAGTCCTGCTCGTTGACGCCCATGACGATCGTCGCGACCTCGCCGGTGGCGGGAGCGGAGACGATGACCTTCTTGGCACCGGCGGTGATGTGCTTACGCGCGTCGTCGGCCTTGGTGAAGCGTCCGGTGGACTCAATGACGATGTCGACGCCCAGGGCACCCCAGGGGAGGTTCGCGGGGTCGCGCTCGGCGAGGACCTTAATCGGCTTGCCGTTGACGAGGATCGAGTCGCCCTCGACGGAGACCGTGGCGGCAAGGCGCCCGGTGATGGAGTCATATTTAAGAAGGTGAGCCAACGTCTTGGTGTCGGTGAGGTCGTTCACGGCGACAATCTCGATGTCGCTACCCTGGGCGAGGGCGGCGCGGAGATAATTGCGGCCAATGCGACCAAATCCGTTAATGCCAATCTTTACAGACACGAATGTCTCCTAATCTTGTGCGCCGAAGCGCGTTTTTGTGGGTGAACTGGACGGGGTGCCGGCCCCCGGTGAGGGGGCCGGTCCTGCTATGAGAGCAGGAGCAGCCCGTTGGTCTTTTCGCGTGCGATGGTGAAGCGTTCCTGGACGTTCGCCCAGTTGACGATGTTCCAGAATGCCTTCACGTAGTCGGCACGCACGTTGCGGTAGTCGAGGTAGTACGCGTGCTCCCAGACGTCCAGCATCAGCACGGGAATGGTGCCGGCGGCGAAGTTCGCCTGCTGGTCGAAGAACTGCTGAATGATCAGGCGCTGGCCGATCGAATCCCAGGCCAGGACGGCCCAGCCGGAACCCTGCACGCCGAGCGCGGTGGCTGCGAAGTGCGCCTGGAACTTGTCGAAGGAGCCGAAGTTGTCATCGATGGCACTGGCCAGGTCGCCCGTGGGCTTGTCGCCGCCGTCCGGGGACAGGTTGGTCCAGAAGATGGAGTGGTTGACGTGACCGCCGAGGTTGAAGGCGAGGTCCTTCTCGAGCTTGTTGACGTAGGTCAATGCTCCGGAGTCGCGAGCCTCGGCCAGCTGCGCGAGGGCGGTGTTGGCCCCGGTCACATAGGCCTGGTGGTGCTTGCTGTGGTGGAGTTCCATGATGGTGCCGCTGATGCTCGGCGCAAGCGCGGAGTAGTCATAGGCCAGGGCCGGGAGTGTGTATTCAGCCATTGTGTATCTCCTCTGTAGTTGTCGGCGCGAAATGCTCCGCCACCAGTTTGTGAGCGACCTATCTAGTCTACTCAGGTCGCGCAGGCCGCGTGACGAGCGGCGGGATCAGGCTTCGTCGAGGTCGGCGGGAAGATCGGCGTCGGTCCCGGGAATCCCGAGGTCGGCGGCCTTCTTGTCGGCCATCGCGAGCAGTCGTCGGATTCGGCCGGCGACCGCATCCTTGGTCATCGGCGGGTCGGCATGGTGCCCGAGCTCGTCGAGGCTGGAGTCCCTGAACGACAGTCGCAGTTCGCCCGCGTAGCGCAGGTGCTCGGGAATGTCGGTGCCGAGGATCTCCATGGCCCTCGCCACCCTGGCGCACGCGGCGACGGCCGCCTGGGCCGAGCGGCGAAGGTTCGCGTCATCGAAGTTGACGAGCCGGTTGGCCGTGGCGCGGACCTCGCGCCGTTGGCGCAGGGCCTCCCAATTCAGCACGGTGTCCTGAGCGCCCATGTGAACGAGCATGGCGCCGATGGCGTCACCGTCACGGATGACGACCCGGTGGATGCCGCGGACCTCCCTGGCCTTCGCGACGACGCCGAGACGCCCCGCCGCCCCGACCAGGGCCATGGCCGCCTCGTTGCCCGGGCAGGTGATCTCCAGGGCCGCGGAGCGGCCGGGGTCGGTCAGTGAGCCGTGGGCCAGGAACGCTCCCCGCCACACGGCGGCGATCTCTTCCTTCGACCCCGTGGTCAACCGGTTAGGCAAGCCCCGGATCGGACGCCGCCTGGCGTCGAGGAGTCCGGTCTGCCTGGCCAGGGTCTCTCCCCCGTCCAGGACGCGAACGAGGAAGTGGCTGGTACGACGCAGGCCGGAGGCAGCGATCACGGAAACGTCGCTGCGCACCCCGTACAGCTCGGCCAGGTCCTTGCGGACGCGGCGGGCGAGCAACGCGGTGTCGAGTTCGGATTCGATCGCGATTCGACTGGAAATCATGTGCAGTCCGCCGGAAAACCGGAGGATGGTGGCAAGTTCCGCGGCGCGAACCGTGGTCTTCGAGACCTCGACGCGAGCGAGTTCGTCTTTAACGTCGGCGGTGAGTGCCAATCGCTTGTCCATTCTGTAGTCCCGGCCTTGTCCCGGCCAGGTAGTGTGCGGGCAGGTCGACGGCTGTTTCCAGGCGCCGGCCGCCGTGGTTATTCTCGGCCGAGGTCGCGGTTCTTGAGGCTGATCGCTACCCCCGGAAAGTCCTTGATCCGTTGCGCGATCTCGGCCGCCATGGCTACCGAACGGTGCTTTCCGCCCGTGCAGCCGATGGCGATCGTGACGTGTCGCTTGTTCTCACGCTGGTAGCCGGCGAGGACCGGCTCCAGAGCCGCCGCGTAGTTGTCCAGGAAGGTGATGGCGCCGGTCTGCTCGAGCACGAAGTCGCGAACCTCGGGGTCCTGCCCGGTGTGCGAGCGCAGCTCGGGGATCCAGAACGGGTTCGGCAGGAACCGGACGTCGGCGACCATGTCGACGTCCGTGGGCAGCCCGTACTTGAAGCCGAAACTCATCAGGGTGACGTTGACCCCGGCTGTGTCCGCCGCAGCAAAGCGATCGGTGATCGTCGTGGCGAGCTGGTGGATGTTGAGATCGGAGGTGTCGATCACGAGGTCGCACGACTCGCGTACGGCGCTGAGCTTGTTCCGCTCCGCCGAGATCCCGTCGAGGATCGTGCCGCCGCCCTGGAGCGGGTGCGGACGGCGCACGGACTCGAACCGACGCACGAGGGCGTCGTCCCTGGCCTCCAGGAAGATGACGCGGACCTGGGCGCTCTTGCGGAGCCCCTGCACGATCTCCTGGAAGTCGGTGAAGAAGTCCCGGCCACGAATGTCCACGACGGCGGCGATCTTGGGCAGATTGGTGCCGGCTCGGCTGACCAGTTCCACCAGCGGCCGCAGCATCTGTGGCGGGAGGTTGTCGACGACATACCAGCCGAGGTCCTCCAGGGCGTTGGCCACGGTCGAGCGTCCCGCTCCGGACATCCCCGTCACGATAAGCATCTCCTGCTTGTCGTTCTCCGTTGTCATATTGGAATTGCGCCTTCGGTCGGTGGGTTATCGCGTGTCCAGCCTACCGACCGGGCGGCGACTTCAGGCGCGCAAGTGCTGATGGATCGTGCCGGCCAGGCCCTGACCGATGCCCCTGACCTCCGCGATCGACTCCGATGAAGCCTCTTTCAGACGTGCCACAGAGCCGAAGTGCTGCAGCAGGACCTTGACCCTGGCCGGGCCGAGGCCGGGAATCTCGCCGAGCACGGTGGCGATGTCACGTTTGCGCCTGGCGCGCTGGTGGGTGATCGCGAACCGGTGCGCCTCGTCTCTGATCCGCTGGATCAGGAACAGGGCATCGCTGTTGCGGGGCAGGATGACCGGGTAGTCGGAGTCCGGCAGCCAGATCTCTTCGAGCCGCTTGGCGATGCCGCAGAGGGTGATCCCGGTGACACCCGATTCCCGCAGCGCCCTGGCGGCGGCACTGACCTGCGGTTGCCCGCCGTCGACGATGAGCAGGTTGGGTTGGTAGCGGAACTTGCGTCTCCTCGCCGGTACCTCGTCGGAATCCGAATTCTCCGGCTCATCCTCGGGGATCAGGTAGGCGAGGCGCCGGGTGAGCGTGCGGTAGATCGAGTCGGTGTCGTCCGTGGACTCGGGGATGCCGAACCGGCGGTACTCGTCGGTGCGGGGCAGGCCATCCTCGAAGACGACCATGGAGGCGACGATGTTCGTGCCGCTGAGGTGCGACACGTCATAGCACTCCATCCGAAGCGGGGCCGACGGCATCCCGAGGGCCTCCTGGATGTCTTCGAGGGCCTTGGAGCGGGCCACGAAGTCGGAGCTGCGTCTCGTCTTGTAGAGCATCAGCGCGTGCTTGGCATTCTGCGTGGCCGTCGCCAGCAGTGCCGCCTTGTCGCCGCGCTGGGCGGCGACAAGGCGCACCTTGCGCCCGGCGGCTCCGGCGAGCCAGCCCTCGAGGGCGTCCGCGTCGTCGGGGCGGACCGGCACGACGATCTCCCGCGGCGGCACGGTGTCGCCGCCGTAGGCGGTCTGCATGATCGAGTCGATGAGTTCGCTGGTGGTCAGGTCGAGTTCCTTGTCGACCATCCAGCCCCGCACACCACGGATGCGCCCGCCGCGCACGATGAAGAGCTGCACGGCGGCCGCAAGCTCGTCCTCGTCGAACGCGAACAGGTCGAGGTCGACGTTGTCGCGCAGCACGACCGCGCTCTTCTCGAGCACGGCGTCGAGGGCCCGGATCTGGTCGCGTCGTTTGGCCGCCGTCTCGTACTGCTGCTCGGCCGCCGCCGTCTTCATCTCGAGCGTGAGCCGGTTGATCAGCTTGCGATCCTGGCTACCGAGAAAACTGACGAACTCATTGACGATCTTGCGGTGTTCCTCGATGGTGACAGTGCCGGAGCAGGGTCCGAAGCACCGCCCGATCTGGCCGGCGAAACACGGTTTGCCCGACTGCATCGCCCGCTTGTAGTTGGCGTTGTTGCAGGTGCGGATCGGGAAGGCCTTGAGCATCAGGTCGATGGTCTCGTGCACCGCCCAGACCTTCGGGTATGGTCCGAAGTAGCGGGCTCCGCGGATACCGGTGGTGCGGGTGACGAGGGCGCGGGGCGCCTCGTCGGCGAGGGTGACGGCGAGGTACGGGTAGGACTTGTCATCCTTGAACTGCACGTTGAAGGGCGGATCGAATTCGTTGATCCAGGTCCACTCCAGCTGCAGCGCCTCGACTTCGGTACCGACGACGGTCCACTCCACCGAGGCGGCCGTGGTGACCATCCTGCGGGTGCGCTCGTGGAGGCTGCGGAGAGGTGCGAAGTAGTTGCTCAGTCGGGCCCGGAGGTTCTTGGCCTTGCCGACGTAGAGCACACGCCCGGTTTCGTCGCGGAACCGATAGACGCCCGGACCGGTCGGGATCTCACCCGCCTTCGGGCGGTAGCTCAGTGCATCGGACATGCAGATTCCTGGTCTGCGCCTATTGCGCCGCCAGGACCTCCTTGAGGAAGGTGCCGGTGTGGCTCTTGGCGACGGTCGCGACGTGCTCGGGGGTGCCGGTCGCGAGCACTCGACCGCCACCGGAGCCGCCCTCGGGGCCGAGGTCGATCACCCAGTCGGCCGACTTGATGACGTCGAGGTTGTGTTCGATCACGATGACGGTGTTGCCCTTGTCGACGAGGCTGTTGAGCACGAGCAGGAGCTTGCGAACGTCTTCGAAGTGGAGTCCGGTCGTGGGCTCGTCCAGCACGTAGACGCTGCGCCCATTTGAGCGCCGCTGCAGCTCGGTGGCGAGCTTGACCCGCTGCGCCTCTCCGCCGGACAGGGTGGTCGCGCTCTGGCCCAGTCGCACGTAGCCGAGGCCGACCTCGACCAGGGTCTTGAGGAATCGATGGATGGCCGAGATGGGCTCGAAGAACTCCGCCGCCTCGCTGATCGGCATGTCGAGCACCTCGGCGATGTTCTTGCCCTTGTAGTGGACCGTGAGGGTGTCCCGGTTGTACCGCGCTCCCCCACACACCTCGCAGGCGACGTAGACGTCGGGCAGGAAGTTCATCTCGATCTTGATGGTGCCGTCACCCGAGCAGGCCTCACAGCGCCCGCCCTTGACGTTGAAGCTGAACCGGCCGGGCAGGTAGCCGCGGGCCTTGGCCTCGATGGTCTCGGAGAAGAGGGTGCGGATTTTGTCGAACACGCCGGTGTAAGTGGCGGGGTTGGACCGGGGCGTGCGTCCGATCGGGGCCTGGTCCACGTGGATGACCTTGTCGAGGTGGTCGAGGCCGGTGACCCGGGTGTGCCGGCCGGGCAGCTTGCGGGCACCGTTGAGCCGGTTGGCGAGCACGCGGTAGAGGATGTCGTTGACCAGCGAGGACTTGCCGGACCCGCTGACCCCGGTGACGGCAGTGAACGTGCCGAGCGGGAAGCTAACCGACACCTTGCGCAGGTTGTTCGCGGCGGCCCCGACGACGGTGATCTCCCTCTCCGGGTTGATCTCGCGGCGGCTGGAAGGGGTCGGGATGGACTTGCGGCCGGCCAGATAATCCCCCGTCAGGGACTTCTTGTTGGTCAGCAGGCTCTCGTAGGAGCCGGAGTGAACGACGTGCCCGCCATTGACGCCGGCGCCCGGCCCGATGTCGACGATCCAGTCGGCCGTCTTGATGGTGTCTTCGTCGTGCTCAACGACAATCAGCGTGTTGCCCAGGTCGCGCAGGGCGATCAGGGTCTCGATCAGGCGGCGGTTGTCGCGCTGGTGCAGGCCGATGCTCGGCTCGTCGAGGACGTAGAGCACCCCGGTGAGGCCGGAGCCGATCTGGGTGGCCAGGCGGATGCGCTGGGCCTCACCGCCGGAGAGTGTCGCGGCGGCCCTGGCCAGGTTGAGGTAGTTGAGGCCGACCCGGATCAGGAAGTCCAGTCGCGCCTTGATCTCGCGCAGGACCTGGGCGGCGATCATCGATTCGCGATCGGTGAGGGTCAGCTTGTTCATGAACGAGCGGGCATCGGTGAGGCTGAGGTTGCAGACGTCCGCGATGCTCGATCCGTGCACCAGCACGGCGAGGACCTCGGGCTTGAGCCTGGTGCCGGAGCAGACGGGACAGTCGACCTCGCGCAGGTACTCTCCCCAGCGTGCACGCTGGGTGTCGGATTCCGCCTGGAGGTACTGGCGTTCGATGTAGGGCACGACGCCCTCGAAGCCGGAGGTGTAGCTCATCTCCCGGCCGTACCGGTTCTTCCACTTCACCTTGACCTCGAAGTTGTCGCCGCGGAGCACCGCGTTCTGAACCTCGGCGGGGAGCTTGCCCCACGGTGTGTCGAGGGAGAAGTCGAGGTCGCGGGCGAGACCGTCAAGCAGCTTTTCGTAGTACTGGAAGAGGCCCTTGCCCTGGGTGGTCCACGGCAGCACGACCCCGTCGGCGATGCTCAGTTCGGGGTCGCCGAGGAGCAGGTCGGCGTCGACGGACATCCGGGTGCCGAGCCCCGAGCATTCGGGGCAGGCACCGAACGGCGCGTTGAAGGAGAAGGTGCGCGGCTCGATCTCGGTCAGTTGCACGGGGTGGTTGTTCGGGCAGGAGAGTTTCTCCGAGTAGCTCTGCCAGGCGGCGTCTCCCTCACCGTCGACGTAGTTGATCTGCACTATGCCGTCGGTGAGTTTGAGCGCGGTTTCGAGCGAGTCGGTGAGGCGGCTGAGTAGGTCGGGACCGGCGACGAGCCGGTCGACGACGACGGAGATGTCGTGCTTGATCTGCTTCTTGAGCACGGGCGGCTCATTCAGCTGGATCTGGGTGCCGTCGACGATCGCCCGGGAGTACCCGCCGGCGGCGAGCTCCTTGAACAGGTCGACGAACTCGCCCTTCTTTTGGGAGACGACGGGACTGAGCACCTGGTACCGGATGCCGGTCTCGAGTTCCATCAGCTGGTCGGCGATCTGCTGCACGGTCTGGGCCTGGATGACCTCGCCGCACACGGCGCAGTGCGGCACACCGATGCGCGCCCACAACAGCCGCATGTAGTCGTAGACCTCGGTAATCGTGCCGACCGTGGATCGGGGGTTGCGGTTGGTGGATTTCTGGTCGATCGACACGGCGGGGCTGAGCCCCTCGATGAAGTCGACGTCGGGTCGGTCGACCTGGCCCAGGAACTGGCGCGCGTACGCGGACAACGACTCGACGTATCGGCGCTGACCCTCCGCGAAGATGGTGTCGAAGGCGAGCGATGACTTGCCCGACCCGGACAGCCCGGTGAAGACCACGAGGGAATCCCGGGGGATTTCGAGATCGACGTTGTGCAGATTGTGCACCCGTGCGCCACGAACGCTGAGTTTTGACCCGGACTCTACCTTGGAAATTGACACCGTCCGAGTCTATGCAGTGCCACCGACACTCCGGTGCGACTTCAGCACGCTCTGAGCGAACAGATGTTCGATAGTAGCGGGGCGTGCCTGCTTCGGGGTTCTAGATGTGGCCGGCCTTCTCCATCTGGCGCAGCTCCCGTTTGAGTTCGGACACCTCGTCTCGCAGCCGAGCGGCGAGCTCGAATTTGAGCTCCCCGGCGGCCTCGAGCATCTGGCCGTTCAGGTCCGCGATGATCGATTCGAGGTCGTTGGCACCGTTGGCGGCGAGCCCCTGGCGTCGAGGCGTCGGCGCGAGCCCCTTGCGGCGCTCGTTGCGGCCGGCCAGCAGCTCGGCGGTGTCGGCTTCTTCCCTGGCGAGCACCTCCGTGATGTCGGCGATGCGCTTGCGCAGCGGGGTCGGGTCGATCCCGTGGAGGGTGTTGTAGGCCACCTGCTTCTCCCGGCGGCGGTCGGTTTCGTCGATGGCGCGTTCCATCGACGCGGTGAGGCGGTCTGCGTACATGTGCACCTCGCCGGAGACGTTGCGGGCCGCGCGTCCGATGGTCTGGATCAGCGAGGTCGCCGACCGCAGGAAGCCCTCCTTGTCGGCGTCGAGGATGGCGACCAGCGACACCTCCGGCAGGTCGAGGCCTTCCCTGAGCAGGTTGATGCCCACGAGCACGTCGTACACGCCGGCCCGGAGCTCGGTCAGCAGCTCCACGCGCCGGAGCGTGTCCACGTCGGAGTGCAGGTAGCGCACCCGCACTCCGGCCTCCGTGAGGAAGTCGGTCAGTTCCTCGGCCATCTTCTTGGTCAGGGTCGTGACGAGCACCCGTTCGTTGCGGTCGACCCGCTTGTGGATTTCTTCCAGGAGGTCGTCGATCTGACCCTTGCTCGGCTTCACGATGATCTGTGGGTCGATCAGCCCGGTCGGCCGGATGATCTGCTCGACCACGCCGTCGGCAATGCCCATTTCGTATTTTCCGGGGGTGGCGGACAGGTACACGGTCTGGCCGACCCGGCCCTTGAACTCGCTGAATTTGAGCGGCCGGTTGTCGAGGGCGCTCGGCAGCCGGAAGCCGTGCTCGACGAGGGTGCGTTTGCGAGAGGAGTCCCCCTCATACATCGCTCCGATCTGCGGCACGGTGACGTGGGATTCGTCGATGACCATCAGGAAGTCGTCGGGAAAATAATCGAGCAGGCAGTGCGGTGCCTCGCCGGGCTGCCTGGCGTCGATGTGCCGGGAGTAGTTCTCGATCCCGGAGCAGAATCCGATCTGTTCCATCATCTCCAGGTCGAAGGTGGTGCGCATCCGCAGTCGCTGCGCCTCCAGCAGCTTGCCTTCTCGTTCGAGTTGCTCGAGGCGTTCGGCCAGCTCCTCCTGGATGGTTCCGATCGCCCGGTGCATCACGTCGGTGCTCGCGACGTAGTGCGACCCGGGGAAGACGGAGACCGCGTCGAGTTTGCGGACGATGTCACCAGTGAGCGGGTGCAGGCTGTAGAGCGCCTCGATCTCGTCGCCGAACATCTCGATCCGAATCGCGAGTTCCTCGTACATCGGGATGATCTCGATGGTGTCGCCACGCACCCGGAAGTGCCCCCGGGAAAAGTCGACGTCATTGCGCTGGTACTGCATGGCAACGAATCGTCGGATCAGCCAGTCCCGGCTGACCTTTTGGCCAACCTGCAGGGCGATCATGGCCTCGAGATAGCCCTCGGGGGTGCCGAGTCCGTAGATGCAGGAGACGGTGGAGACGACGATCACGTCGCGGCGACTGAGCAGGGAATTCGTGGTCGAGTGCCGAAGTCGCTCCACCTCCGCGTTGATCGACGAGTCCTTCTCGATGAAGGTGTCAGTCTGCGGCACGTACGCCTCGGGCTGGTAGTAGTCGTAATAGGACACGAAGTATTCGACGGCGTTGTTGGGCATGAGCTCACGGAACTCGTTCACCAGCTGAGCCGCCAGGGTCTTGTTGTGGGCGAGCACGAGCGTGGGGCGCTGCACCTGCTCGATCAGCCAGGCGGTGGTCGCCGACTTGCCCGTTCCGGTGGCGCCGAGGAGCACGATGTCGGTCTCACCGGCGTTGATCCGGCCGGCCAGCTCGGCGATCGCGGTGGGCTGGTCACCGCTCGGGGTGTACTCGCTCACGACCTCGAACGGATGGACAGAGCGCGTGGGTTCCATGGCTCCAGTCTACGGAGCACCCCTGACACTCTGCGCGTCCGAGGCGGCCCGCACCCGCCGCCAGAGGTCGTCCGCCTGGGCCAGCGTCTGGTCGAGGCTGCCGCCGGTGTCGATGACCGCGTCGGCGATGGAGAGGCGTTCCTCGTCGCTGGCCTGGGAGCGGATGCGGCGCAGCGCCTCCGCCGGGGTCATCCCCCGCAGCTCCACCAGGCGCCGCAGCCGGGTCTGTTCGTCGGCGTGCGCGACCACCACGAGGTCGAACGGATGATCGACGGCCGCCTCGACGAGCAACGGAACGTCGTACACGACGATCGCGTTCTGGCCCCGCGTTCCGGCCTCTCTGATCATCCGGTCCGACAGGGCCCGCACGGCCGGGTGCACGATCTCGTTGAGCCGAGCGAGGGCGGCCGGGTCGGCGAAGACGACGGCCGCCAGGGCCGCCCGGTCGAGGCCTTCGTCAGGGCCGAGCATGGTCGACCCGAAATGCTCGACGATCTCGGCGAGGGCGGCCGTGCCGGGTTCGACCGCGACCCTGGCGAGATGGTCGGCGTCGATGTGCACGGCGCCGAGTTCGGCGAGCCGCCGCGCCACGGTGCTTTTTCCGGATGCGATCCCGCCGGTCAGTCCAATCAGGTACACGCGTGTAATGCTAACCGCCCGCGGAGCGCTCAGCGCCCGGGGCTGCCGGTGCAGTCGACGGTTTCCGGGCCGATCGGCGGCGGTTCGGGCCTACCCGGGGAGCAAAAAAACAGGCCGGACCCCGAAGGGCCCGGCCTGTCTCAGCTGGCGGCACCGAGTGGCGCCGTCGGACTAATTGGAGCTGGAGAGCTTCTCGCGCAGTGCGGCGAGGGCCTCGTCGTCCGCGAGCGTGCCGGCGCCGGCCGTCTCGCTGGAGAACGTGGAGCCCGCTGCGGACGGGACGTCGCCGGGGGCGATGATCTCGTCGTTCGCGGAAGCAACCTGCTTCTTGTGCGCTTCCCAGCGAGCCTGGGCTGCAGCGTAGTCCTGCTCCCACTTCTCGCGCTGGGAGTCGAAGCCTTCGCGCCACTCGTTGGTCTCCGGGTCGAAGCCCTCGGGGTACTTGTAGTTGCCCTGGTCATCGTACTCGGTGAGCATTCCGTAGAGTGCCGGGTCGAACTCGGTGCCCTCGGGGTCGACACCCTCGTTGGCCTGCTTGAGGCTCAGCGAGATGCGGCGACGCTCGAGGTCGATGTCGATGACCTTGACGAAGACCTCGTCGCCGACCGAGACAACCTGCTCGGCGAGCTCGACGTGCTTGCCGGAGAGCTCAGAGATGTGGACCAGACCCTCGATGCCCTCTGCGACGCGAACGAACGCGCCGAACGGAACGAGCTTGGTGACCTTACCCGGTGCAACCTGGCCGATGGCGTGGGTGCGGGCGAATACCTGCCACGGGTCTTCCTGAGTTGCCTTGAGCGACAGCGACACGCGCTCGCGCTCGAGGTCGACCTCGAGGATCTCGACGGTGACTTCCTGGCCAACCTCGACGACCTCGCTGGCGTGCTCGATGTGCTTCCAGCTGAGTTCGGAGACGTGGACCAGACCGTCAACGCCACCCAGGTCGACGAACGCACCGAAGTTGACGATCGACGAGACGACGCCCTTACGGACCTGTCCCTTCTGGAGGTTGTTGAGGAACGTGGTGCGGCTCTCGGACTGCGTCTGCTCGAGCAGGGCGCGACGAGACAGCACAACGTTGTTGCGGTTCTTGTCGAGCTCGAGGATCTTGGCCTCGATCTCCTGGCCCAGGTACGGGGTCAGGTCGCGAACGCGGCGAAGCTCGATGAGCGACGCGGGCAGGAAGCCACGCAGACCGATGTCCACGATGAGTCCACCCTTGACAACCTCGATGACCGAACCGGTGACGACGCCATCCGATTCCTTGATCAGTTCGACGTCGCCCCATGCACGCTCGTACTGAGCGCGCTTCTTGGACAGGATGAGACGGCCTTCTTTGTCTTCCTTCTGAAGAACGAGGGCCTCAACCAGGTCGCCGACCTTGACGACCTCGGAGGGGTCAACGTCGTGCTTGATGGAAAGTTCGCGGGAGGGGATGACACCCTCGGTCGCGGCAAGAAAGTCTTCAGCAGATCCAATGTCGTTGATGGCGACCTGCTTGGGTGCCCGTTCGGTCGTTGCGATTGTCATGTAGTAGTTGCTCCAGGATTGGACATAGTCGGGCCACACGCAGAAAAGGTTTTGACGGTTGCGCACCGCGCATGGCAGCGGATAGTTCGTCACAAACGTGACAGTCAAGCTTAGCTGTTTGCGGCGGGCCGCGGCAACTTCACCGGATCGGTCTGCGGGACGCGATTTGCCGCACGGCCGAACCCAGTGCCGGGTTGGCGAACGGGTAGCCGGCGGCGCTGAGTAGTTCGGGAATCACCCGGCGGCTTTTCAGCACGAGCTCGGTTTCGGTGCGGCCGCGCCCAGTTCCAGCATCCACCGGGAAAGGGACAGTCCGAACGGCATTCCGAGCGCTCCGCGGAGCGCGCTCATCGCGGTGGCGCGGTCGGTGAGGAACCGGATGATGCCCACCACGTCGTCGAGGTGGATCCAGCTGAACTTCTGCCGGCCGTCACCGGCCCTGGCCCGATGGTAGGAGCCGGCGGCAAGACGGGCCCGGGTCGGGGTCCGACCAGCAATGGAACGGTGGTTGGCGTTAAAGGTTGAGGTGGCGGTAGATCGTTGCTCGTGAGACGCCGAGGGCTTTGGCGATTTGGGTTGGGGTTTCGCCGCGAGGCTGTCGGGCTTTGGCCGCTGCGAGCGTGTCGGGGGTGACGACAGTCGGGCGCCCACCGACCCGGCCCTGGGCACGGGCGGTGGTGAGGCCGGCGAGGGTGCGTTCGCGAATCATGTCACGTTCAAGTTCGGCGAACGCGGCCATCATGATGAAGAAGAATTTGCCTTCACCCGTGCGCCGATACGTTCCGGAGAGTGTTCCGGTGAGGATCTGGAGGGCGATGTGTTTGTCGTGGAGGTCGTCGGCGATGGTGAGAACTTCTTTGACGGATCGGCCGAGGCGGTCGAGATTCCAGACGCAGAGAGTCTCGCCTGGTCGGAGGTAGTCGAGGGCGGCGCTCAGCCCGGGTCGGCTGGGTGCGCGGCTGGAGATGGTGTCGGTGAAAATCCGCCCGCAGCCAACGGATGTGAGTTGGCCTTGACCCCGGAGAGTGGACACGGGTTAAGCGGCGAGTTGGATCTCTGCGGACTGTGACGAGTATTGCATCTCGAACTCCACTGGCGTGACATGCCCGATCGAGGAGTGGCGGCGGCGGCTGTTGTAGCGGTCCTCGATCCAGTCCGCGACGCCGTGGGTCGCGCGGGCTCGGGTGGGCCAAACCAGGCGGTAGTAGACCTCGGTTTTCACGGTCGCGAAGAAGCACTCGGCCATGGCGTTGTCCCCGCAAATCCCGGTGTATCCCATCGACCGGGTGATGCCATTCTGGGCGGCGAACAATGTGATCTGCTCCGAAGCGTATTGGGTGCCGCGGTCCGAGGGGAAGATCACGGTCGCCGGGCGGTCTCCGCGGAGCACCATGCCATCGTGAGGGCGTCTTGGATGAGGTCGGTGCGCATGTGGTCGGCGATGGCCCAGCCGATGACGCGGCGGCTGTGTGCGTCGATGACGGTCGCCAAATACACCCAGCCTTCCCAGGTCCTCAGGTCCTCAGGTCCTCAGGTAGGTGATATCGCCGACCCAGACCTGGTTCGAAGCCCCGGTGTCCCACTCACGTTTCACCGCGTCGACCGGGTAAGCGTCAGCATGGTCGATGATGGTGGTCGTCTTCCACTTCTTCGGACAAATCCCCGCCAATCCCAGGCGTTTCATGGTCGCGGCGACGGTCTTGCGGGAGACGATCTCCCCGTCCGCGCGGAGATCGGCGAGGATCCTGGGTGCGCCGTAGACCTCGTCGGAATCGCCGTGGAAGAACGCGACTTTCTGCTCAATGTGCACCCGCCGAAGCGACGCCGGCGA
>CAJDUC010000041.1_pt1 | contig 44026 bp, 34 predicted proteins | sample 7390041 | NCBI WGS metagenome assembly CAJDUC01 (sample SAMEA7055666, study PRJEB34461) | soil metagenome | biome: terrestrial ecosystem; feature: Peninsula; material: soil | place: Antarctica | collected 2016 | reverse complement strand
GCGGTCGGCGACGAAGCCGCCCAGCCGGGAGCGCCGTTTCGCCTCCCGCACCGAGATGCGGGTGGCCCGGGTGATCACCTCCACCCCGTCGCGGCAGCCCAGGGCGGCAGGCAACGCCGGCTGGGAATGCCCTGGCGCGATTCGCAGCGCCCGGCTGCCGATCTCGCTGGCCGTGGCCACCCTCGCGGCATCGATGCTTCGGCCAAGGCCTTCCACGGCGGAAAGCATCGCCACCGTTTCCAGGTCGCTCAACCGAGCCAACGGCACGGCCGCCAGCGCCGCGGTCAAGGCGGACCGCAGATCTACCAGGCGCTGCGCGGTCGAGACCGCAGGATCGTGCTCGAGCTCCGACCCGGCGGCGCCGCCAACTGCCCCGCCAACTGCCCCGGGAGAGGGAGTGGTGGCACTGGGATCAGTGGTCGCTGCCATGCCCCCATACTACCATTTATCGAACATAGTTTCGAGAGTTACTCACAGAATTCTGGTCGAGTTTGGCAGGAGCGTCAGTGGTGGGGTGGCGCGTGCTGCTAGGCTCAACCGGAATAGACATCCTTTAACAGCCGTCCAGTGAGACGGGGAAGGAGGTCCGGTTTATGGCACGCACCGTGCTGAACCAGGCTGACATTGCCCGAGCGTTGACTCGGATCTCGCACGAGATCCTTGAGTCCAATCGAGGCCCCGACAAACTGGTCATCCTCGGCATCCCGACCAGGGGCGTCGTGCTGGCCCAGCGGATCGCCGAGACCATCCAACGGATTGAACCGACCGCGACGGATGTCCGGGTCGGCTCCCTCGACGTGACCATGTATCGCGACGACCTGGCCCACACCCGCACGCGAACGCCCTCCCGCACGCACGTGCCGGGCAGCATCGACGGTGCCACGGTCGTGCTCGTCGACGACGTGCTCTATTCCGGTCGCACGATTCGCGCCGCCCTCGACGCGCTCGGCGACCACGGTCGCCCCACCATCGTTCGCCTTGCCGTCCTCGTCGACCGCGGACATCGCGAGCTGCCGATCCGGGCCGACTTCGTGGGCAAGAACCTGCCCAGCTCGACCGAGGAACGAATCAACCTGCACCTGCTCGAGGTCGACGGCGACGAGTTCGTCAGCATCGACGGAGGAAGCGACGGAGGAAGCGACGGAGGAAGCGACGCGGGCGTCGACGCGGGAGTCGACGGCGGAGCCGACGGGGAGGACGCCCGATGAAGCACCTGCTCTCGACCAAGGAACTCAGCCGTGCCGAGGCCATCGGGCTGCTCGACATCGCCGAGGACATGGCCGATGTCGCCAACCGGGAAATCAAGAAACTGCCGACGCTGCGAGGCAAGACCGTCGTCAACCTCTTCTTCGAGGACTCCACCCGCACCCGCATCTCCTTCGAGGCCGCCGCCAAACGACTCAGCGCCGACGTGATCAACTTCAGCGCCAAGGGATCGAGCGTGTCAAAGGGCGAAAGCCTCAAAGACACCGCCCAGACCCTGGCCGCGATGGGGGCCGACGGCGTCGTCATCCGTCACCCCGCATCCGGCGCCCCTGAGGTTCTGGCCGCGAGTGGCTGGATCGACGCGGGCATCATCAACGCCGGCGACGGCACCCACGAACACCCCACCCAGGCGCTGCTCGACGCCTTCACGATCCGCCGCCGGCTGCACGGGGCGGGCTCCCGCGGCACGGGACTGGACGGCGTCACCGTGACCATCGTCGGCGACGTGCTCCACTCCAGGGTCGCCCGCTCCAATCTCTGGCTGCTCACCACGCTCGGCGCCGAGGTGACCTTCGTCGCCCCGCCGACACTGCTCCCGATGGACATGTCGGGCTGGCCCGCCGCCGTCGGGTTCGACCTCGACGTCGCGATCGCCGCGAAACCCGACGTGATCATGATGCTCCGGATCCAGGCGGAACGGATGAACGCCGCCTTCTTCCCCAACAGCCGGGAGTACTCCCGCCGCTGGGGCCTCGACGACGAGCGTTTCGCCCGGCTGGCTCCGGCTAGCATTGTCATGCACCCGGGCCCGATGAACCGCGGCCTGGAGATTTCATCGGCGGCTGCCGATTCCGCGGCCTCGACGGTGCTCGAACAGGTTGCGAACGGGGTTTCCGTGCGAATGGCGGCACTTTATCTGCTTATGTCCGGTGACCGGGAGGATTCCTAAATGCCCACTGAACACACTCCGGGTGCGCCCTGGCTGATCAAGGCCGCCACGCTCCCCGACGGGAGCCGCACCGACCTTGTGCTGGCCGACGGACGCATCGCCGAGATCGGCTCGGGACTCTCCCGCGCCGGCGCCACCGTTGTCGACGCTGACGGGCTGATCGCCCTGCCCGGCCTGGTCGACCTGCACACCCACCTGCGCGAGCCGGGCTATGAACAGAGCGAGACCATCCTCACCGGCAGTCAGGCCGCCGCGGTCGGTGGCTTCACCAGCGTCTTCGCGATGGCCAACACGTCACCGGTGCAGGACACCGCCGGAGTCGTCGAACAGGTCCTCGCACTCGGCGAGCAGGCCGGCTATGTCACCGTGCAGCCGATCGGCGCCGTGACCGTCGGCCTGGCGGGGGAGCGACTGGCCGAGCTCGGCGCCATGGCCACGAGCCGGGCCCGGGTGCGGGTCTTCTCCGACGACGGCTTCTGCGTCTCCGACCCGCTCCTGATGCGCCGCGCACTCGAATACGTCAAGGCGTTCGACGGCGTGATCGCGCAGCACTCGCAGGAACCGCGCCTGACCGAGAAGGCGCAGATGAACGAGGGCGCACTGTCCAGCGAACTCGGCCTCACCGGCTGGCCGGCGGTCGCGGAGGAGTCGATCATCGCCCGCGACGTTCTGCTCGCGGAGCACGTGGGCTCCCGCCTGCACGTGTGCCACGTCTCCACGGCCGGCTCCGTCGACGTCATCCGCTGGGCGAAGGCCCGCGGCATCAACGTGACCGCCGAGGCCACCCCGCACCACCTGCTCCTGACCGAGGACCTCGTGCGAGGCTACGACGCCAGGTTCAAGGTCAACCCGCCCCTCCGCCGGCGCGAAGACGTCGAGGCGCTGCGCGCCGGCCTTGCCGACGGCACGATCGACATCGTCGCCACCGACCACGCCCCGCACCCCGTCGAGGCCAAGGACTGCGAGTGGGACGCCGCGGCCAACGGAATGGTCGGCCTCGAGGCGGCACTCTCCGTCGTGCACGCAGCCGTGGTCGACGGCGGCCAACTGGACTGGTCCGACATCGCCAGGGTGCTTTCCAGCACACCCGCCCGGATCGGCCGGGTCACGGGCCAGGGGCAGGGCATCGTGGTCGGCGCCCCCGCAGAGCTCACCCTCTACGACCCTGCGGCGAGCCGGGTCTTCGGACGGTCGAACCTCGCCGGCAAGGGGGTTAACTCTCCGTACCTGAGCATGACCCTCCCCGGGCAGGTGCTCGCGACCTTCCACCGCGGCTACGCCACGGTGCTCGACGGGGCGCTCCGCTCGGCAACCGAGATCGCGGCGGAACGGGTGGGCATCAATGGATAGGTCCGTCCCCACCATCATCACGGTCATCGTGATGCTCGGCGTGTTCACCCTGATGCTGCGCAGCTGGCGCACCCGCGCACGCCGCGACGCCGCCCTGCCGGCCGGCTATCCGCTGCCCGACACGACCACCGCCGAGTTGGCGTCCGCGGCCGCATTTTACGTCGCCACGACGGTGCGGGGAACGCCCCTCGAACGTCTCAATATCCGCGGCCTCGGCTTTCGGGCCAGGGCGCTCCTCACCGTCACAGAGGCCGGCGTCTTCCTCGCCCTCGCCGGCGAGGAGGCCGTCTTCATCCCGGCCGACGCCATCGAACTGCTCGAGGCGGCCACCTGGACCATCGACCGGGTGGTCGAATCCGACGGACTGCTCCTGCTCGGCTGGCGCGTGAACGCCCCGGCGATCGAGACCGGGCAACTCGTCGACAGCTACTTCCGCATCATCGACCCCACCGAACGCGTTGCCGTGTACGACGCGATCCGAACCATTGCGGCCGACGCCCTGCGCCCGGCCGCGCACGACGAAAGTGAGTCATAGCGTGAACAACGCAGCGACCCAGGACCACCCGGTAATCAGCGAAACGGCCTCCGCCGTGCTCGTGCTCGAGGACGGTCGCCGCTTCGTGGGCCGCGCCTACGGAAGCCGCGGACGGACCCTCGGCGAGATCGTCTTCGCGACCGGCATGACCGGTTACCAGGAGACTCTGACCGATCCGTCCTACGCCGGTCAGATCGTGCTGATGACCGCGCCGCACATCGGCAACACCGGTGCCAACGACGAGGACATGGAATCCCGACGAATCTGGGTTTCCGGCTTCGTCGTGCGTGAACCCGCCCGGATCGCCTCCAACTTCCGGTCGACCCGGCGCCTCGACGACGACCTCGAGACCGGCGGCGTCGTCGGAATCAGCGGAGTCGACACCCGGGCGATCACCCGGCACATCCGCTCGGCCGGCGCCATGCGCTCCGGCATCTTCTCCGGCGCGGACTTCGGCCTCTCCGACGGCGAACAGCTCGACCTGGTGCGCACCAGCCAGGCCATGCGCGGCCGCAACCTCTCCGACGAGGTCTCCACTGTGGACCCGTTCTCCGTGCCCGCCCAGGGCGAGAGGATCGGAACGGTCGCCGTTCTCGACCTCGGCGTGAAGACCTCGACCCTGAACCACCTCGCCGCGCGGGGCTTCGAGGTGCTCGTGCTGCCGCAGTCGGTCACCGCCGAGCATGTTCTCTCGCTGAACCCGTCCGCCGTGTTCTTCTCCAACGGCCCCGGTGACCCGGCGGCCTCGGACGCCCACGTCACCCTGCTCCAGGAGGTTCTCCGCGCCGGCGTGCCGTACTTCGGCATCTGCTTCGGCAACCAGCTCCTCGGCCGGGCCCTCGGCTTCCGCACCTACAAACTGCCGTTCGGGCACCGGGGCATCAACCAGCCCGTGCTCGACAAGACCACCGGCCGGGTCGAGATCACTTCGCAGAACCACGGTTTCGCCGTGGACATGCCAATCGAGGGCGTGAGCGACTCCCGCACCGGCTTCGGCCGGGTCGAGGTCAGCCACTACAGCCTCAACGACCAGGTCGTCGAGGGCATCCGCTGCCTCGACATCCCGGCGTTCTCGGTGCAGTACCACCCGGAATCGGCGGCCGGCCCGCACGACGCCGAGTATCTTTTCGATAGGTTCAGGGACGTGGTTGTCGCGCATATCGCGGCCGCCGGAGCAGGAGACGCCAAGTAATGCCCAAGCGCGACGACATCAACAGCGTCCTTGTCATCGGAAGCGGACCGATCGTGATCGGCCAGGCCTGCGAGTTCGACTACTCCGGCACCCAGGCGTGCCGCGTGCTCCGGGCGGAGGGCGTCCGGGTCATCCTGGTCAACTCCAACCCGGCCACGATCATGACCGACCCCGACTTTGCCGATGCCACCTACATCGAGCCGATCACCCCCGAGATCCTCGAGACGATCATCGCCAAGGAGCGTCCGGATGCGATCCTGCCGACCCTGGGCGGCCAGACCGCGCTCAACGCGGCGATCCAGCTGCACGAGCGCGGCATCCTCGAGAAGTACGACGTCGAACTGATCGGCGCGTCGTTCGAGGCCATCCAAAAGGGCGAAGACCGACAGATCTTCAAGCAGCTCGTACTCGACGCCGGCGCCGGCGTCGCCCGCTCGCACATCGCGCACACCGTCGATGAGGCCATCGGTTTCGCCGAAGACCTCGGCTACCCTCTGGTCGTTCGCCCCTCCTTCACCATGGGCGGCCTCGGCTCCGGCTTCGCCTACACCGAGGAGGACCTGCGCCGCATCGTCGGCGACGGCCTCCACCAGAGCCCGACGACCGAGGTGCTCCTCGAGGAGTCCATCCTCGGCTGGAAGGAATACGAACTTGAGATGATGCGGGACACGGCGGACAACACCGTCGTGGTCTGTTCGATCGAGAACGTCGACCCGGTCGGCGTACACACCGGCGACTCGATCACCGTCGCCCCCGCCCTGACCCTGACCGACCGCGAGTACCAGAAGCTCCGCGACATCGGGATCGACATCATCCGCGCCGTCGGCGTCGACACCGGCGGCTGCAACATCCAGTTCGCAATCGACCCGGCCGACGGCCGGATCATCGTGATCGAGATGAACCCGCGGGTGTCTCGTTCCTCGGCCCTGGCCAGCAAGGCGACGGGCTTCCCCATCGCCAAGATCGCCGCGAAGCTCGCGCTCGGCTACCGCCTCGACGAGATCCCGAACGACATCACCGGCGTCACCCCCGCCAGCTTCGAACCCACGCTGGACTACGTCGTGGTCAAGGTGCCCCGGTTCGCGTTCGAGAAGTTCCCGGCCGCCGACCCTCGCCTGACCACCACCATGAAGTCGGTCGGTGAGGCCATGGCGATCGGCCGCAACTACGCCTCCGCCCTGCAGAAGGCCCTGCGCTCCCTGGAGAAGCGCGGCTCCTCGTTCCACTGGGGTCCCGAAGACCGCACGGTGGAGGAACTCCTTGTCGTCGCCGAGGTCCCCACCGACGGCCGCATCGTCACCGTGCAGCAGGCCCTCCGCAAGGGCGCATCGATCGAGCAGGTCTTCCAGGCCACGAAGATCGACCCGTGGTTCATCGACCAGATCGTGCTGATCAACGAGATCGCCGCCGAGGTCGCCGGAGCGGAACGACTGGACACCGACATCCTCCGCACCGCGAAGGACCACGGCTTCTCGGACGCGCAGATCGGCGAGCTCCGCGGCTTCGGCGAGGCGGATGTGCGCAAGGTGCGCCACATCCTCGGTGTACGCCCGGTCTTCAAGACCGTCGACACCTGCGCCGGCGAATTCCCGGCCCTCACCCCGTACCACTACTCGAGCTACGACGAGGAGACCGAGGTCGTGCCCAGCGACCGACGCAAGGTCGTCATCCTCGGCTCCGGCCCGAACCGGATCGGCCAGGGCGTCGAATTCGACTACTCCTGCGTGCACGCCGCCTTCGCGCTCTCCGAGGCCGGCTACGAGACGATCATGATCAACTGCAACCCCGAGACGGTGTCCACCGACTATGACACCTCAGACCGGCTGTACTTCGAGCCGCTCACGCTCGAGGACGTGCTCGAGGTGATCCACGCGGAAAGCCAGAGCGGCGAACTCGTCGGTGTGGTCGTGCAGCTCGGCGGCCAGACCGCGCTCGGCCTGGCCAAGGGCCTCGAAGCCGCCGGGATCCCCATCCTCGGCACCTCGCCGACCGCGATCGACCTCGCCGAGGAACGCGGCCTGTTCTCCGGCATCCTCGAGCAGGCCGGCCTGCTGGCACCGCGTAACGGCGTGGCCACCGACTACGCCGGAGCGGTTGTCGTGGCGGAGGAGATCGGCTACCCGGTACTCGTGCGGCCGAGCTACGTGCTCGGCGGCCGCGGAATGGAGATCATCTACGACAGCGCGTCGCTGGCCGACTACTTCACCAGGATGGCCGGACAGGGCATCATCGGCCCGTCGCATCCGCTGCTCGTCGACCGGTTCCTCGACGACGCGATCGAGATCGACGTCGACGCGATCTACGACGGCACCGAGCTCTACATCGGCGGCGTCATGGAGCACATCGAGGAGGCCGGCATCCACTCAGGGGACTCCAGCTGCACCCTCCCGCCCGTGACCCTCGGCCGCGCCGAAATCGACCGGGTCCGCGAGGCCACGCTCGGCATCGCCCGCGGAATCGGCGTCCGCGGCCTGCTCAACGTGCAGTTCGCGATCGGCGCCGGGGTGCTCTACGTGCTCGAGGCCAACCCGCGCGCCTCACGCACGGTGCCGTTCGTCGCCAAGGCCCTCGGAATCACGCTGGCCAAGGCGGCCTCGCTGATCATGGTCGGCAAGACCATTGCCGAACTCAAGGCCGAGGGCAAGCTGCCCCTGGTCGACGGATCCCGGGTGCCCCTGGAATCGCCCGTCGCAGTCAAGGAGGCCGTCCTCCCGTTCAACCGGTTCCGCACCGCCGAGGGACTCGTCGTCGACTCGGTGCTCGGCCCGGAGATGCGCTCCACCGGCGAAGTCATGGGAATCGACCGGGACTTCCCCCGCGCCTTCGCCAAGAGCCAACTCGCCGCCTACGGCGGAATGCCGCTCAGCGGCACCGTGTTCGTCTCGGTCTCCGACCGGGACAAGCGGGCCATCATCCTGCCGATGCTGCGTCTCCAGCAGCTCGGCTACGAGATCGCCGCCACCGCGGGCACGGCCGAGGTTCTCATGCGCAACGGAATCCGCGCCAGGATCGTGACCAAGTTCAGCGAGAAGACCGGCGACGACGACCTGTCGATCGTCGAGCTGATCCGCCGCGAAGAGGTGCAGATCGTGATCAACACGCCCGGCGGCCGCACGGCGCGCGCCGACGGCTACGAGATCCGGGCGGCCGCCGTTGCCGGCGACCTCCCGCTGTTCACCACGATCGCCGAACTGAGCGCCGCAGTGGCGTCCATCGACGCCATCCGCGGTGGCTTCGAGGTGACCTCACTGCAGGAGTACGCCACGACCAGGACGAACGCCCTGTGACAGCAGCCCCGCCCACACCGGTCGTCGAAACGTTCGGCGACCGGTTGGACGCGGTCTTCACGACGCGCGGCCAGCTCTGCGTGGGAATCGACCCCCACGCCTGGCTGCTGACCGACTGGGACCTGCCCGATTCCGCGGCCGGCGCCGAATCGTTCGGCCGCACTGTGGTCGAGGCGTGCGCCGGCCGGGCGGGCATCGTCAAACCGCAGATCGCGTTCTACGAACGCTACGGCTCGGCCGGCTACGCGGCCCTCGAACGGGTGCTCGCCGACGCCAGGGCGGCCGGCCTGCTGGTGATCGCGGACGTCAAGCGCGGCGACCTGGGCACCAGCGCCGAGGCATACGGACAGGCCTGGCTGAGTGCCGGGTCGCCGCTCGAGGTGGATGCCATCACCGTCAACGCGTACATGGGCGTCGGTTCACTGCACGCAGTAATCGACCAGGCCGCGCAGGAGGGCAAAGGACTCTTCCTGCTCGCCGCAACCTCGAACCCGGAGGCGGAGGCCATTCAACGGGCCGTCGTGGCCGGGGGAGACCAGGCTGGCCGCACCGTGGCCGGGGCGATCTTCGCCGACGTCGCCGCGCGGAATGCCCAGGACCAGGCGCCGATCCTCGGATCCCTCGGGGTCGTACTGGGCGCCACGCTCGACCTGGCCGCGTTCGGTGTCGACCTCTCCGTCGCACCGGCCCGGGCGCTCACTCCGATCCTGGCTCCGGGCTTCGGACACCAGGGCGCAGAGGTATCCGATTTAAGGAACTTGTACGGGGGGTACGCTCAAAGCGTTATCGTGAGTGAATCGCGAAGCATTCTTTCGGCCGGTCCCCGCCGAATTGCCGAGAGGATAGCGCGCCGAGTACGTGAAACTGGAGCGGCCCGTGGCTGAGAATCGCCCTACCCCACCCGACGTCGACCGGGTCGCGGCTTCGCGTGCCGCCGTGGCAGCACGGCGAGCCCGCGCAGCGGTGAAGGACCAAATTGCGCGCGGCACCCGTTCCGCCCTCGAGGTGCTGTCCACGGCGATCAGCCGGCCGGACGGCGTCGAGGGACGCCTGCGGGTGACCGAGTTCCTGATCAGCATCCCGGCCATCGGCGTCACCAAGATGCGCCGCATCATGAGCCAGCTCGAGATCTCTCCGTCGAAGCGCCTCGGCGGTCTCGGCAAGCACCAGCGCGACCGGTTGCGGGACTTCCTTTCCAGTCGCTCACGCGCCCGGCGCGGAGCCGTTGCCGCCCGCCTCGTCGTGCTCGCCGGCCCGACCGCCGTCGGCAAGGGGACCGTTGCCGCGTACATCCGCGAGAACTACCCCCAGGTTCTGCTGTCCGTCTCCGCCACAACCCGGGCCCCGCGTCCGGGTGAGACGGAGGGCGTGAGCTACTTCTTCGTCGACGACTCAGAATTCGACCGCATGGTCGCGGCGGGGGAGCTGCTCGAATGGGCGGTCGTGCACAACGCATACCGCTACGGAACCCCGAGGGGCCCGGTCGACGCGGCCCTCGCCCGCGGCGACAGCGTCCTGCTGGAGATCGACATCCAGGGCGCCCGCGCGGTTCGACGCTCCATGCCGGAGGCCAGACTGGTGTTCCTCCTACCGCCCAGCTGGGACGAATTGGTGCGGCGCCTGATCGGCCGGGGCACCGAAAGCCCGGCGGAACAGACCCGGCGCCTGGAGACGGCCAAGCTCGAATTGGCAGCCCAAGACGAGTTCGATTACCGTGTCGTCAACCATGACGTGGCCGAGGCCGCCCGGGAGGTCGTAGACTTGATGAATCTGCGTCAGGCACCCCAGCTGCCTTAGCGCCCGATTTTTCGTGTTTAAGACGCACCGTGACTCGTGCGTCCAAGCGATCTGCGACACCCGCACCGTCATTACCCGCTGCGACACCACCCTGCAGCACCAACCGCTCTGAAGGAGTGACACCAATGGCCACCAAGCCCACTGGCATCATTGACCCGCCCATCGACGACCTGCTGACCAAGGTCGATTCCAAGTACGCGCTCGTCGTCTTCGCGTCAAAGCGCGCTCGTCAGATCAACGACTACTACGCTGACCTGCACGAAGGCAGCCTGTTCGACAACGTCGGACCGCTGGTCGACTCCACCGTCGACGACAAGCCGTTGTCCGTCGCGCTCCGCGAGATCAACGAGGACAAGCTCGTCTCCCGCCCCATCGTCGAGTAGCCACCGGCACACTCGAGCGCGCAGGATGTCGTCAGGTCGCACGATCGTCGTCGGGATAACCGGTGGCATCGCTGCATACAAGGCCGTCAACATCGTGCGCGCTTTTGTGTTGCGGGGGGACTCCGTGCACGTTGTGGCCACCGAGGCCGCCCTGCGCTTCGTCGGCAAACCCACGCTCGAGGCCATCTCCCGCAACCCGGTGCACACCGACCTCTACGAGGGCGTCGCCGAGGTTAGGCACGTCGCCATCGGCCAGTCGGCCGACTTGATCGTGGTCGCGCCGGCCACCGCCAACACCATCGCCAAGCTGGCCTGCGGGCTCGCCGACGACCTCCTCGGCAATACAATTTTGGCCAGCACCGCCCCACTCGTGATCGCCCCCGCGATGCACACCGAGATGTGGAACAACGCCGCCACCCGGGCAAACGTGCAGACGCTGCGCGACCGTGGCGTCATCGTGGTCGGCCCGGGCACTGGCCGGCTCACCGGAACCGACTCCGGCGCGGGACGGATGGAAGAGCCCGACACCATCGTCACCGCTGCCCTCGCAGTCCTGGCCGCATCCGACCTGGCCGCATCCGACCTGGCCGCATCCGACCCGGCCGCATCCGACCCGCACGCATCCGACCCGCACGCATCCGACCCGCACGCATCCGACCCGCATGAATCCGACCTGACCCACGCACCAGCCCCGACGACCGGGGACCTCGCCGGCAAGCGCATTCTCATCTCCGCCGGCGGCACCAGGGAACCACTCGACCCGGTGCGGTATCTCGGCAACCGGTCCAGCGGCAAGCAGGGCGTTGCGCTGGCCGAGGCCGCCGTCGCGCGTGGTGCCTCCGTCGTACTCGTCGCCGCCAACCTCGAGGTGCCCGGGCCCGGGAACGTCGACCTGCGGCCCGTGGGCAGCGCCGCCGAACTCGAACGGGAAATGAGCACCGCCGCGGCCGACGCCGACGTGGTGATCATGGCGGCCGCCGTGGCCGACTACCGTCCCGCCGAGGTGCGCGCGGACAAGATCAAGAAGGACCATACGGGGGACACCCTCGTGCTCACCCTCGTGCGCAACCCCGACATCCTCGCCGGGCTCGCCGCCTCGAAGAAACCCGGGCAGGTCGTTGTCGGTTTCGCCGCAGAAACCGAAACCGATCCAGACCGACTGCTGCTGCTCGGCCGTGAGAAGGTCGCCCGCAAGGGGTGCGACTACCTCGTCCTCAACAGGGTGGGCTGGACCGAGGGTTTCGCCTCCGAACGTAACGAGGTCAGGGTGCTCGACGGTCACGGAGATATAGTGATTGAGGCCTCCGGCAGCAAATTGTCGGTGGCCGAGCGCATCCTTGACCTGCTTCGCTGATTCCCGCTGAGCCGGACCAGCCCGCCCAGACCGCCGCCGACGCCGGTTCCCCGGCGGGGTGTGCCCCGCGGCCACGACAGCCGAATTTTCCCACGTACACGAACCATCAACAGAGACGGGCCAGATGAGCGATCTACGCCTCTTCACCTCGGAATCAGTCACCGAAGGCCACCCAGACAAGATCTGCGACCAGATCTCCGACAGCATCCTGGACGCGCTTCTGGCCGAGGACCCGCACAGCCGCGTCGCGGTCGAGACCCTCGTCACCACCGGGCTCGTTCACGTTGCCGGTGAGGTCACCACGGAGGCCTACGTCGAGATCCCCTCGATCGTGCGCAAGTGCATCACCGACATCGGCTACGACTCCTCGGACGTCTGGTTCGACGGGCGCTCCTGCGGCGTCGAGATCTCGATCGGCGGACAGTCCCCGGACATCGCCCAGGGCGTCGACAACGCCTTCGAACGTCGCGAACAGTCCAGCATCGACGACTTCGACCGCCAGGGCGCGGGCGACCAGGGGATCATGTTCGGCTACGCCACCCGGGAGACCCCCGAGCTCATGCCGATTCCGATCTGGATCGCGCACCGCCTCGCGGAGCGCCTCGCCGAGGTGCGCAAGACCGGCGAACTCGACTACCTCCGTCCCGACGGCAAGACCCAGGTCACCATCGGCTACGACGGCATCATCCCGCGCACCGTCGAGACCGTCGTTCTCTCCACCCAGCACTCGAAGTCCGTCTCCAACGAGCAGCTCCGCGCCGAGGTCGAGGAACTCGTCATCCGTCCGGTGCTCGACCGGGTCGACCTCGACTCCACCGACCTGCACCTGCTAATCAACCCGACCGGCCGCTTCGAGATCGGCGGACCCCAGGGCGACGCCGGGCTGACCGGGCGCAAGATCATCATCGACACCTACGGCGGATCGAGCCGCCACGGCGGGGGAGCGTTCAGCGGAAAGGACCCGTCCAAGGTCGACCGTTCCGCCGCCTACGCGATGCGCTGGGTGGCCAAGAATGCCGTGGCCGCTGGCCTGGCCGAGCGCCTGGAGATCCAGGTGGCCTACGCGATCGGCAAGGCGTCCCCGGTGGGACTCTACGTCGAGACGTTCGGAACCGGCACATTGAGCGACCGGGAGATCACGGCCGCCATCCGGGAGGTCTTCGACCTGCGTCCGGCCGCGATCATCCACTCCCTCGATCTGCTCCGCCCGATCTACGCCAAGACGGCGACCTACGGTCACTTCGGCCGTGAGCTTCCCGATTTCACCTGGGAGCGGCTCGACCGGGTCGACGAGTTGAGAAGCGCAGCCGGGCTGTAACGATGACGCGCACCGGCCTCGTGGCACGGGTGCTGATCGATTCACCCCTCCCGCAGCTCGACCACCTCTTCGACTACCGCATCCCCGAGGAACTCGCGACGCTCGCGGTCCCCGGCGTGCGGGTGCGCGTGCCGCTGCGCTCGGCGGGGAGGGTGGCGGACGGCTACCTGATCGAGGTCGTCGGTGCGCCGGATTCCGCCCCGGCCGGAGCGGCGGCGGGCACCCTGGACGGACTCACCGCCGACTACCAGGGCGCGCTCAGCCCGCTGGACTCCGTCGTCTCCGAGGCGGCGGTGCTCACCCCGGCGGTCTGGGCGCTTGCCAGACGGGTCGCCGATCGCGCCGCCGGAAACGCGAGCGACATCATCCGGCTCGCCGTGCCGCCCAGGCAGGTGCGGGTCGAGAAGGCGTGGCTCGCCGCTCGCGCCACCACCACCGCCACCGCCGCGGCCGTCGCGCCCTCGCCTGACGCCGACCCCGCGCCTCTCGCGTTTCCCTTCGCCGACTACCCGGCCGGCAGCCTCGACACCGCCGTCGCCGAACGGAAACGGCTCTGCGTGGCGGCCGAACCGGCGCTGATGTTGCTCCCCGGGGGCGACACCATCGGCCGGTGGGCGCACACCATGGCAGAACTGGCCGTGACCGCCCTCGCCGAGGGGAGGAGCAGCCTGCTCATCGTGCCCGACTACCGGGACCAGGACCAGGTTCAGGCCGCGCTTGACGCGCTCGCGCCCGCCGACTCGGTCAGCCGGGTCGACGCCCGCCAGCCCAACGCCGACCGTTACCGCGCCTTCCTCGCCTGCCTCGCGCCGGCGCCGCGCATCGTGTTGGGCAACCGCTCCGCCGTGTACGCCCCCGCGCACGATCTCGGACTGATCGCGCTCTGGGACGACGGCGACCCGCTGCACGGCGAGCCGCTCAGCCCCTACGTGCACGCGAGGGACGCGGCCCTCGTGCGGCAGGGCCAGGCCGACTGTGCCCTCCTCTTCCTCGGCCACACCCGCACGGTCGAGGTGCAACGCCTCGTCGAACTCGGCTGGCTGGGCGAGGTGCGCCCGACCAGGAACCGCCACCCCAGGGTGATCCCCACCGACTTCCAGGCCACCCCCGACCAGCAGGCGCGCGCCGCCCGCATCCCGTCGGCGGCGTGGCAGGCCGCGCGCGACGCCCTTCAGCACGGTCCCGTGCTCGTGCAGGTCGCCAGCCCGGGCTACGCGCCCATGCTGGCCTGCCAGTCCTGCAAGAAGGCAGCCCGCTGCACCACCTGCCAGGGGCCGCTCGGCCTCGCGTCGGCGGCGGCACTGCCCTCCTGCCGGTGGTGCGGGGCACTGGCCGCCGACTGGAGCTGCACACATTGCGAGGGCACCAAACTCCGGGTCGTCACCCTGGGCACGGGCCGCACCGCCGAGGAACTCGGCCGGGCCTTCCCCGGGGCCAGGGTGATCATCGCCGACGGAGACCACCAGGTTCAACAACTCGGCGCGGCGCCGGCCCTGGTGATCGCCACCCGCGGCGCCGAACCGATCCCCGCCGGCGGCTACCTGGCCATCCTCCTGCTCGACGGCGAACGGATGCTGGCCCGCGAATCCCTCCGGGTCGGCGACGACAGCCTCCGCGCCTGGTGCAACACTGCGGCACTCGCCGCCCCCGGGGCATCCGTGATGCTCGTCGGCGTCGGCGGCACCCTCGCCAGGGCGCTGAACTCCTGGCAGCCGGAGACCCACGCCGCCGCGGAACTTGCCGACCGACGCCAGCTCAGGTTCCCGCCCGCCGTGCGCGTGGCATCCGTCACCGGAACCGCTGACGACGTCGCCGCGGCCCTCGTCGACCTCGATCGGGTGGCCGGCCTCGACGTTCTCGGACCCGTCGACGCCGGTGACCCGCTTGTGCGTGCCATCGTGCGCTTCCCCTACGCGAGCGGCGACGAAACGGCCCGGCTGCTCAAGGCCGCCATCGTGCGCAATGCCGCCAGACGACGCCGCCCGAAGGGCGCACCCTTCCGCGCGGCCCCTACACTCAAAGTACGATTCGACGACCCGGAGTTGCTGTAAATGAAAATCGTCTTCGCGGGCACCCCCCAGGCGGCAGTGCCCAGCCTGGCGTTGCTGGCCGACTCCGTGCACGAGCTCTTAGGCGTGGTGACCCGGCTTGATGCTCCCCTCGGCCGGAAGCGCACGCTCACCCCCTCGCCGGTCGGCCAGGCCGCCTCGGACCGTGGCCTGCACGTGATCAAGACCAATCGGCTGGACGACGACGCCACCGCGGAGATCGCCGCGCTGGCCCCCGACCTCGGCGTGATCGTCGCCTACGGGGGACTGGTCAGGCAACCGCTGCTCTCGGTTCCGCGGCTCGGCTGGATCAACCTGCATTTCTCGCTGCTTCCCCGCTGGCGGGGCGCCGCACCGGTGCAACGTGCCCTGATGAACGGGGACACCCGCACCGGCACGGCCGTTTTCCAGCTCGTCCCCGAGCTCGACGCCGGCGACATCTTCGCCATGGAGTCCGAGGCGATCGGCCGGCATGCAACCGCCGGCAGCCTGCTCGAGAGCCTCAGCGCGAGCGGCGCCCGCGTGCTCCTCGACGTGATCGACGACCTCGAATCGGGACGGGCCGCCTCGGTCGCCCAGTCGGGCGAAAGCACCCTCGCCCCGAAACTCACCCTCGACGACGCCCGGATCGACTGGTCCGCCCCGGCGGAGACCGTCTACAACCGGGTGCGCGGGGTCACCCCCGAGCCCGGAGCGTTCACCACCGTGAACGCCGGGCGCCTCAAACTCCTCGACGTGGCCCCTTTCGATGGGGCACTGCCGATCCCGGCAGGAGTGATTCGAGAGATCGACAAGAAGGTGCTGGTCGGCACGGGGACGGAGCCACTCGAGCTCATCACCGTGCAACCGGCTGGAAAGACGAAGATGAAGGCAATGGATTGGTGGCGCGGAATGACGGCGACGGAAGTGGTCGCCTCATGAGCGACCAGCGAGGACGGGACCGGTTGCCGGACCGCGCACGAACCCATTCGGAATTCGTGCAGCCAGCCAGGCGGGTCGCCTACGAGGTGATCGCGGCCGTGCGGGAATCCGACGCCTACGCCAACCTGCTGCTGCCCACCCGGATCAAACGAGCCGCGCTGAACACGGCCGACGCCGCACTGGCCACCGAACTGACCTACGGGACCCTGCGGATGCAGGGCTTCTACGACCGGGTCATCGCCGAAGCTGCCGGGCGTCCGGTCACCGCGATCGACCCCGCCATCCTGGACGTGCTCCGGCTCGGCGCGCACCAGCTGCTCGCGACCCGGGTCGCCACGCACGCGGCCGTCAACGAATCGGTCGAACTGGCCAGGCAGGTCGGGTCCCGGGCCGCCACCGGCTTCACCAACGGGGTGCTGCGCACCATCTCCCGGTCCAGCACCGAGGAATGGCGCGAGCGGATCCTCGCCGACGCCACCGGCGAGGACGACCGTCTCGCGATCGAACACTCGCACCCGGTCTGGGTCGTGCGGGCATTCCGCCAGTCGCTGCGACTCGAGGGCCGCGAGTCCGAACTCGAAGAACTCCTGATCGCCGACAACGCCGCGCCGCGGGTGAACATGGTCGCGCTGCCCGGCCTCGTGCCAGAGGGCACGACCCAAGACCTCGGCGAACCCAACCGATTCTCCCCGACCGGATTCGTTCTGGCCGGCGGAGACCCGATCCACCTCATGCACGACCACAACGGCCGCATCCGGGTGCAGGACGAGGGCTCCCAGCTGGCGGCCCTCGCCCTCAGCCGGGCGCGCCCCGCACGAGCGGGGGAGCGCTGGCTCGACCTCTGCGCCGGACCCGGCGGAAAGGCCGCCCTGCTCGCAGCGGAGGCCACCCTCGCCGGTGCCGACCTCGTAGCCAACGAACTCGTCCCCGCCAGGGCCACCCTGGTGCGCAAGGCGCTGGCCGCCGTGCCCGCCGAGGTCCCGGTCTGGGAGGAAGACGGCACGGGCTTCGGAGACACTCACCCTGAGGCCTTCGACCGCATCCTCCTCGACGCGCCCTGCACCGGGCTGGGTGCCCTCCGCCGCCGGCCGGAGGCCCGCTGGCGCAAGCTGCCCAGGGACGTCGCCGAGCTCAGCGACCTGCAGTCCGGCCTGATCGACGCCGCCCTCGGCGCGCTCAAACCGGGCGGCATCCTCGCCTACGTCACCTGCTCGCCGCACATCGCCGAGACGCGCGGCATCGTCGCGACGGCACTCAAGAAGTGGGGCGGCACCGTGCGCACCCTGGACACGAAGGCCGTCGTGCAGTCCATCGCGGCCTCCCCGCTCGACCTTCCGGACGAGGGCGGGAGCGTTCAGCTCTGGCCGCACCGCCACGGCACCGACGCCATGTTCATCACCCTGCTCGAGCGCACGGCCTGAACTCTGCACGCCCGGGGGTGACGCGGGCGGCGAGCGGATGCCACGGGCTAGGGTGGCTTCATGCCCTCCAGGATCAACCCGAGCATTCTCGCCGCCGACTTCGCCAACCTCGAACGTGAGCTGGGGCGCATCCGCACCGCCGACCTCGTGCACGTGGACATCATGGACAACCATTTCGTGCCGAACCTCACCTTCGGCCCGCCCGTCGTCTCCCGCCTGGCCGAGGTCTCCCCGCTGCCGTTCGACGTGCACCTGATGATCGAGAACCCCGAACGCTGGGCCCCCGGCTACGCCGAGGCCGGCGCGTTCTCGGTCACCTTCCACGCGGAGGCCACCACCAATCCGGTCGGCCTGGCCAGGAAACTGCGCAGCATCGGCGCCCGGGCCGGCATCGCGCTCAAGCCGGGCACCGCGGTCGAGCCCTACCTCGAACTCCTGCCCGAATTCGACCAGGTCCTGGTGATGACGGTCGAACCCGGCTTCGGCGGGCAGAGCTTCATGCCGTCGACGATGCGCAAGCTCCGGACCCTGTCCGAGACCGTGCGCAAGTCAGACCTCGACGTCTGGCTGCAGGTCGACGGCGGCATCACCGAGGACACCATCGTGATCGCCGCTGAGGCCGGCGCCGACACCTTCGTCGCCGGTTCGAGCGTCTTCAACGCCGCCGACCCGGCCGCCCAGATCGCCCGCCTCCGCGCCGCCGCGGACGAACACCGGCACGGGCACTAGTAACCTAGGGGAGTGAAGACATTCGACTCCCTCTTCGCTGAGCTCAGCGACAAAGCACGAACCAGGCCAGAAGGCTCGGGAACAGTGCGTGAGCTTGATGCCGGCGTGCACGCCATCGGTAAGAAGATCGTCGAGGAAGCCGCGGAAGTCTGGATGGCGGCCGAGTTCCAAAGCGACGACGAGACCGCGGCCGAGATGTCGCAGCTCATCTACCACGTGCAGGTACTCATGCTCGCGAAGGGGCTCACCCCGGACGACGTGTACCGGCATCTGTGACGAACCGGCCACCGGCCGACTCCGTCCACCCCCGCCAACGTTGATCGCTGAAAGAACACCATGCTGAGAATCGCCGTGCCCAACAAGGGCTCGCTGTCTGAAACCGCCGCCCAGATGCTGTCCGAGGCCGGCTACACCGGTCGTCGGGACCCGCGCGACCTCGTCGTCGCCGACCCGCTCAACGACGTGGAGTTCTTCTACCTCCGCCCCCGCGACATCGCCACCTACGTGGGCTCCGGGGCCCTCGACGTCGGAATCACCGGCCGCGACCTGCTGCTGGACTCCCTCTCCCCGGCCACGGAGCTCGCCAGCCTCGACTTCGGCGACTCCACCTTCCGCTTCGCCGGACCGCACGGTCGATTCGCCGAACTGTCCGACCTGGCCGGACTGCGGGTGGCGACCAGCTACCCCGGACTGGTCGAGGCGTTCCTCGCCACGCACAACGTCTCGGTCAACCTCGTCACCCTCGACGGCGCCGTCGAATCGGCGGTCCAGCTCGGGGTCGCGGATGCCGTCGCCGACGTCGTCTCCACCGGATCCACCCTGCGCAAGGCCGGCCTCGACATCTTCGGCCCGGTCATCCTCCAGTCCACCGCGGTGCTGATCACCTCGGACAACGAGAAGCCGGGCATCGCGACCCTGCTCCGCCGGCTCCAGGGCGTGCTCGTCGCCCGCCAGTACGTGCTGATGGACTACGACATCCCGGCCTCCCTGCTCGACGACGCCTGCCTGCTCGCCCCCGGGATCGAATCGCCCACCGTCTCCTCCCTGCACGACCCAGACTGGGTCGCCGTGCGGGTCATGATCCCGCGCCTGAACACGAACCACGTGATGGACGCCCTCTACGAACTGGGTGCGCGGGCCATCCTGATCAGCTCCATCCACAACGCCCGCCTGTAACCGGCGTGCCCGAGCGAGAATGGTCCCGGAGGAAGTCGTGAGTCTTGCCGTGCGAGTGATTCCCTGCCTCGACGTGGCCAACGGGCGCGTCGTGAAGGGTGTGAACTTCCTGAACCTGCGTGACGCGGGCGACCCCGTCGAGCTCGCCCGCCGCTACTACGAGCAGGGCGCCGACGAACTCTGCTTCCTCGACGTGACAGCGACCGTCGACAACCGGTCGACGACCTACGACGTGGTTCGCGCCACCGCGGAACAGGTCTTCATTCCGCTCACCGTCGGCGGCGGCATCCGCAGTGTCGAGGACGTCTCCCGGCTGCAGGCCAGCGGGGCGGACAAGGTCGGCGTCAACAGCGCGGCCATCGCCCGCCCGGCCCTGATCGGGGAGATCGCCGACCGGTTCGGATCCCAGGTGCTCGTGCTGTCCCTCGACGTGAAACGGAGCGACCGCACCGAATCGGGTTTCGTCGTCACCACCCACGGCGGACGCACCGAGACCGACCTGGATGCCGTGGCCTGGGCACGCACGGCGATCGAGCTCGGTGTCGGTGAACTGCTCGTCAACTCCATCGACGCCGACGGGACCAAGGCCGGTTTCGATCTCGAACTCATCGCGATCATGCGCGAACTCAGCCGGGTTCCGGTGATCGCGTCCGGCGGTGCCGGGCGAGCCCTGGACTTCCCACCGGCCATCGCGGCCGGCGCCGACGCGGTGCTCGCCGCGTCCGTCTTCCACAACCGCACCCTGACCGTCGGCGACGTGAAGAACGAACTCCGCGACGCCGGGATGCCGGTGCGCTGATGCGGTCAGAGCAACCGCAAGATGCCCGACCGACCCCCACCCTGCGACCGACGAATCCCGAACGAGAGGGAGCCACCTTGAACGACCAGGCACTGTCAACCGTCGACGCCGGACTCGCCCTGGCCGCCTTCGGCCCCGACGGACTCCTCCCGGCGGTCATCCAGCAGTGGGACACCGGTGAGGTGCTCATGCTCGGCTGGATGAACGAGGAGGCGCTCCGGCGCACCCTCACTGAGGGGCGCGTCACCTTCTGGTCACGCAGCCGCCAGGAGTACTGGCGCAAGGGCGACACCTCCGGCCACGGCCAGTACGTCAAGACGGCGGCACTGGACTGCGACGCCGACACCCTCCTCGTTCGGGTCGACCAGGTCGGAGCCGCCTGCCACACCGGCACGCGCACCTGCTTCGACGGCCGAGGCATCTCCGTCACCACCGGCACCCGACCGGCCGAAGCTGCCCCGGCGGCGAGCTGACCATGGCCGTCGACGAGACCACCGCCGGCACGACCACCGCGGAGCAGTTCGCCGAACTCGGCGCCCGGCACCGTGTCATCCCGGTCATTCGGGAACTCTTCGCCGACGGGGAAACCCCGGTCGGCATCTACCGTAAGCTCGCCGCGGGCACTCCCGGCAGCTTCCTCCTCGAATCCGCCGAACAGGGCGGAATCTGGTCGCGGTTCTCCTTCGTCGGGGTTTCCTCCTTCGGGGTGCTGACCCAGGACGGCGACGACACCCGCTGGATCGACTACGGCATCGGCGCCGACCGAGTCCTGGGCGACGCCGCGTCTCTCGGCCCGCTCGCGGCACTCTCCTCCCTCTTCGAGCGCTGGCAGACGCCGTGCCTGCCCGGCCACCCCCCGCTCACCGGCGGTCTGGTCGGTTTCATCGGCTGGGAGGCCATCCGCCAGATCGAGCGACTGCCGAACCGCCCGCCCGCGGACTACGACGTGCCCGGCCAGGCGTTCAGCTTCGTCGCCGACCTGGTCGCGATCGATCACAAGTACGGCACCGTGCAGCTCATCGCCAACGTGCTCAACGACGGAACGGACAGCGGCGCCGACCTCTGGGCGAGCGCCCAGGCCCGCCTGGACTCCCTCCAGGCGCGACTGAATGCGCCCTCGGAGGCCTGGCTCGCCGAGGTCGACCTGACGACCGCGCCGGACCCGGAGATGCGCACGACGCGCGACGACTTCCTCGCCTCGGTGGAGGTCGCCAAGCAACGCATCGTCGACGGTGACATCTTCCAGGTCGTCATCTCCCAGCGCTTCGACCAGGTCTGCACCGCCGACCCGATCGACGTGTACCGGGTGCTTCGCAGCCTCAACCCGAGCCCGTACATGTACCTGCTCAGCCTCGAATCCACCACGGGCGAACCGTACTGGATCGTCGGTTCCTCACCGGAGGCTCTGGTCAAGGTGCAGCAGGACCGGGTCTTCACCCACCCCATCGCCGGGTCGAAGCCCCGAGGCACCACCCCGGAGACCGACGCGGACTTCGAGACGGAACTCGCCGGCGACCCCAAGGAACGTGCGGAGCACCTGATGCTCGTCGACCTCGCCAGGAACGACCTGCTCAAGGTCTGCGCGGCCGGCTCGGTGGAGGTCACCGAATTCATGCGGATCGAACGGTTCAGCCACATCATGCACCTCGTCTCCTCGGTGGAGGGCAACCTCCTGCCCGGCAAGACCGCCATCGACGTCTTTCGGGCCACGTTCCCCGCCGGCACGCTTTCCGGGGCGCCCAAACCGAGCGCGCTGGCGATCATCGACGAACTCGAACCCGCCCAGCGCGGCGTCTACGGGGGAGTGGTCGGCTACTTCGGCTTCGCCGGCGACGCCGACCTCGCGATCGCCATCCGCACGGCCACGATCATGAACGGCGTGGCCCGGGTGCAGTCCGGCGGCGGACTGGTCGCCGACTCCGACCCCGCATCCGAATACCAGGAGTCACAGAACAAGGCGGCCGCCCCGTTGCGCGCCGTCGCCGTGGCCAACGCGCTGAAACGGGTGCGCTGAATGACCGGCCGCCGCCTCAAGCTCGCCGTGATCCTGCTCGTTCTCGCCTCGAGCGCCCTGGCCCTGCTGGCCTGGTCCCAGACCTGGATCAGCGCCGGCGTGCTCCAGTCCGGGACGGCGACGAAGACCCTCGAGGTCACCGGCTCCACGGCGGCCCCCGGCCTGACCGCCCTGGCCCTGGCCGGGCTGGCCCTGGCCGGAGCGCTCAGCATCGCCGGACCGGTGATCCGGATCGTTCTCGGGCTGCTGGAGATCCTGGTCGGCTTCTCGGTCGGTCTCTCCGCCGCGCTGGCGATCGGTGATCCGGCCGCCGCCAGCGCAGCCCTGGTCACCGCGGCGACGGGCATCGCCGGAAAGGACTCCGTCACCGACGGGGTCGTCGCCTCCGTTTCCACCCCCTGGCCGTACCTGGCGCTCGTCGCCGGCATTCTGATGTCGGCGGCCGGGGTGCTCATCTGGGCCACGGCCCGCCGCTGGCCGAGGCCGGGCGCCCGCTACCAGTCCGTGCGTTTTGAAGCGGCGGATGCCGCAGCCCCCACCGGTCAGACCCCCGCCGTGTCGTCGGCCGACCCGTCCAGCGACGCGGTGGACGACTGGGATGGGCTCACCCGCGGGGAAGATTCAACGCACAAAAGGAGATCCATGAGCTTCGAGTCGGTCGACCCTGGCGAAGGCCATTCCATTGCGGCCTGGACCGCCGTCACCATCATGCTGGTGGCCGTGACCATCGGCACCGTCGCATTCTTCCTCGCCATGGTCTGGCTCGTGTGGGCCTCCGCGGCGCTGCTCGTCGTCGGTGTGGCCACGGGCTGGGTGCTCTCCAAGGTCGGCTACGGCGTGGGCGACGTCAAACCGCACGAAGGCCACTAGCCGAGTGCTGTCCGAGCTGCTAGCCGGGGCGATCGCCGACGCGGACCTGCGCCGCAAGGATCGCCCGTATTCCGTTGTCGAGAAGGCCGCTCTCGCGCGCCAGCCCGCGATCGACGCCCTCGCGGCGCTCGCTCCTGCCGAGCGGGTGAAGATCATCGCCGAGGTGAAGCGAGCCAGTCCGTCCCGCGGCACGCTCGCCGAGATCCGTGACCCGGCCGCCCTGGCTGTGTCCTACGAGTTCGGCGGTGCCAGCGCCATCAGCGTGCTGACCGAGGGACGACGCTTCCTCGGCTCGCTCGCCGACCTCGACCAGGTGCGCGCGGCCGTGTCGGTTCCCGTGCTCCGCAAGGACTTCATCGGCGACCCTTACCAGGTGTTCGAGGCTCGCGCCGCGGGCGCCGACCTGGTGCTGCTGATCGTCGCCGCCCTCGACCAGGACACCCTTGTCTCCCTGCACGACCTCGTGCGCGAGCTCGGGATGACCGCCCTGGTCGAAACTCACAGTGCTGACGAGGTAGACCGCGCGCTCGACCTCGGCGCCGGCCTCGTCGGCGTGAACGCCCGCAACCTCTCCACCTTCGACCTCGACCAGGATCTGTTCGGCCGACTGGCCGACCGTATCCCGTCCGGCGTCATCCGGGTCGCCGAGTCCGCGGTCAAGACGGCCGCGGATGTCGCGCACTACCGCGCCGCGGGAGCGGACGTCGTGCTCGTCGGCGAGGCCCTGGTCACGAACGACCCCATTCGCACCCTCACCGAATTCCTGGCGGTTTAGACATGTCACTCAAAGCAGAAGCAGGCCCGTACTTCGGAGATTTCGGAGGACGATTCGTTCCGGAGTCCCTCGTCGCGGCGCTCGACGAGCTCACCGACGCATACGCCCTCGCCCGGTCGGACCCGGCGTTCGCGGCCGAACTGATGGAACTGCACCGCAGCTATACCGGGCGGCCGTCGATCATCACCGAGGTGCCCCGGTTTGCCGCTCACGCAGGCGGTGCCCGGATCATCCTCAAGCGCGAGGACCTCAACCACACCGGGTCACACAAGATCAACAATGTGCTCGGCCAGGCCCTGCTCACCAAACGCATCGGCAAGACCCGGGTGATCGCCGAAACCGGTGCCGGCCAGCACGGTGTGGCCACGGCGACCGCCGCCGCCCTGTTCGGGTTGGACTGCGTCGTCTACATGGGCGAGGTCGACACCGAACGCCAGGCCCTCAACGTGGCCAGGATGCGTCTCCTCGGCGCCGAGGTCGTGCCGGTCAAGACCGGCTCCCGCACGCTCAAGGACGCAATCAACGACGCCATGCGCGACTGGGTCACCAACGTTGAGAACACCAACTACATCTTCGGCACGGTCGCGGGCCCACACCCGTTCCCGGCGATGGTGCGCGACTTCCAGAAGATCATCGGCGAGGAGGCGCGTCAGCAGGTCCTCGACCTGACCGGGCGCCTGCCCGATGCCGTCACGGCCTGCGTCGGCGGTGGCTCCAACGCGATGGGGATCTTCCACGCGTTCCTCGACGACCCCGACGTGGCCCTGTACGGCTACGAGGCCGGCGGCGACGGCGCGGAGACGCTCCGCCACGCGGCGACGATCACCAAGGGCCGCCCCGGCATCCTGCACGGTGCCCGCAGTTTCCTGCTCCAGGACGAGGACGGCCAGACGGTCGAATCGCACTCGATCTCCGCCGGACTGGACTATCCGGGCGTCGGGCCCGAACACTCCTGGCTGGCCAGCATCGGCCGGGCGACGTACCTGCCGGTCACGGACGCCGAGGCGATGAGCGCACTGCGCCTCCTCAGCCTCACCGAGGGCATCATTCCCGCGATCGAGTCCGCGCACGCCCTCGCCGGAACCCTCGACCTGGGCAAGCGACTCGGCCCGGAGGCCACCATCCTGGTGAACCTGTCCGGACGCGGTGACAAGGACATGGAAACCGCGGGCCGATACTTCGACCTGCTCGACGAGGGCGCTGCACAGCTATGACGACATCACCAAGTACGGTCGAATCCACGATCGCCCTGCGGCGGCAACAGGGGAGCGGCGCCCTGATCGGCTACCTCCCGGTCGGCTTCCCGAACCTGTCTGACAGCATCGACGCGGCCGTCGCCCTCGTCGCGAACGGTGTCGACATCCTCGAACTCGGGCTTCCGTATTCCGACCCGGTGATGGATGGACCCGTCATCCAGGCGGCCACCCAGCAGGCACTGGCGGGCGGCTTCCGGCTGCGGCACGGAATCGAGGCCGTCGCGGCGATCACCGCCCAGGTGAACGCCCCGGTGCTGGTGATGACCTACTGGAATCCGATCCTGCAGTACGGCGTCGACCGTTTCGCCGACGACCTCCGCGCCGCGGGCGGCGCCGGACTGATCACCCCCGACCTGATTCCCGACGACGCGGCCGACTGGATCGCCGCCAGCGACCGGAACGGGCTCGACCGGGTCTTCCTCGCCGCGCCGTCCTCCTCCGACGCCCGCCTGGCCCAGGCCGTGGCCGCCAGTCGCGGTTTCGTCTACGCCGTCTCCACGATGGGCATCACCGGTGCACGCGGCGACGTCGACTCGGCCGCCCGGGTGCTCATCGACCGCCTCCGCGCGGTCGGCTCCACCAGCGCCTGCGTGGGCCTGGGCATCTCCACGCCCAGCCAGGTTCGCGAAATCCTCGGCTACGCCGACGGGGCCATCGTCGGCTCGGCACTGGTCAAGGCCCTATACGACGGGGGAGTCCCCGCCGTCGGCGCCCTCGCCCGCGAGCTCGCCGACGGAGCCAGGGACATCCGCCCCGCTGGAGTCTGAGGTATGTTGACCGAGGCGGTCGAACGACCCCTCGTGTTTTTCGGTCGACCCGTTCGTCGACCACCCGGAGTGACCTCGTCACGATGAAAGGTATTACCAGGTGTCATTTCTGCTGAGCATCCCGAGCCCCGGCCCGGAGTGGAGCTCCTTCGACCTCGGTCCGTTCCGGATCCACGCCTACGCCCTCTGCATTCTCGCCGGTATCATCGCAGCGACGGTGCTCACCTCCCGCCGCCTGACCAGCCGCGGCGGCGAACCGGGCGTGGTGCTCGACATCATCCTCTGGGCGGTGCCGCTCGGCATCGTCGGGGCCCGGTTCTACCACGTGCTCACCCACCCCGGTGACTACTTCTACCAGGGAGCCGACCTGCTCCGCACCCTCTACATTTGGGAGGGCGGCAACGCCATCTTCGGCGCGCTGCTCGGCGGCGCCGTCGGCGCGTACATCGGCTGCCGGATGTCCGGCATCCGGTTCTGGTCCTTCGCGGACGCGCTGGCACCCGGCATGCTCATCGCACAGGCGATGGGACGCCTCGGGAACTGGTTCAACCACGAGCTGTTCGGCCTGCCGACCACGCTGCCCTGGGGCCTCCAGATCGAAACGACCAACCCGGCCTACCCGGTCGGGCTGCCCGTGGGCACCCTGTTCCACCCCACCTTCCTCTACGAGATGATCTGGAACGTGATCGGCGTCGCCGTGATCCTCCTGATCGAACGCAAGCTCACCCTGCGCTGGGGCAAGGCCTTCGGCGTTTACCTGATCTGGTACGGCGTCGGACGCAGCTTCTTCGAGTCGATCCGGGTCGACCCGAGCGAAATCTACTTCGGCATCCGCACCAACGTCTGGGCCGCCTACGCGGCGATACTGATCGGTCTGGTGATCCTGATCGTGCAGAGCCGACGACACACCGGAATCGAAGTCACCGCGTACCAGCCCGGCCGCGAGTGGAAGGGACCGGATGCTGAGGTAGAATCTGATGAGTTTGATTCGGATACAGAGAACCACGGTGACGATGCCGTCGGGTCCACCGGGTCAGGCGACGTTGCAGCCACAAGCACCAGCAACTCGCGCCTCTAGCCCCGGGGAGACCCGGTACGGCTTGTCTCCCTGAATCACGGGCCGCCGCGCACACGATCACGTTCAGCGGGCCAGCGTCGTCCCCACTTGCCAGTCAAACCCTGAGGACGGTCCCATGTCGAACACACCCCTCTTCTCCCGCTTCAGCAGCGTGCCCCCGCAACAGGGGCTCTACAACCCTGCCGACGAGCGTGACGCCTGCGGGCTCGCCATGGTCGCCACCCTGCGTGGCACGGCCGGGCACGACATCATCACCCTGGCCCTCGATGCGCTCCGCAACCTCGAGCACCGCGGCGCGGTCGGCTCCGACGCCGGAACCGGTGACGGCGCCGGCATCATCACCCAGGTGCCGGACGAGTTCCTCCGCGCCGTCGCGGAATTCACCCTGCCGGAGGCCGGCCGCTACGCCGTCGGCAACGTCTTCCTGCCGACCGACCCCACCGCCCGCACCACGATCAAACGGGAGATCGCCCGGATCGTGCGCGAAGAAGGACTGTCGATCCTCGGCTGGCGCGAGGTACCCGTGCGACCCAACGAGGTCGGCAACCTGGCCCGGGCCGCGATGCCCGCCATCCAACAGCTGTTCGTACAGAGCGACCGCACCGACACCGACGGGCGCAACCTTGCCGGCATCGCCCTCGACCGCCAGGCGGTGCGCCTGCGCAAGCGTGCCGAACGCGAACTCGAGATCTACTTCGCGTCGCTCTCCTGCCGCACGATGGTCTACAAGGGCATGGTCACCACCCTGCAGCTCGAGCCGTTCTACCCTGACCTGTCCGACCCGCGCTTCGTCTCCAAGCTAGCCCTCGTTCACTCGCGCTACTCGACGAACACCTTCCCCTCCTGGCCGCTCGCCCAGCCGTTCCGGATGATCGCGCACAACGGCGAGATCAACACCGTGCAGGGCAACCGCAACTGGATGCAGGCCAGGCAGTCGCAGCTGAACTCCGAGCTGCTCGGAGACCTGGCGCCGCTGCTGCCGATCGTCACCCCCGGCGGGAGCGACTCGGCGTCGTTCGACGAGGTCGTCGAACTGCTCAGCCTTTCCGGCCGTTCCCTGCCGCACGCGGTGATGATGATGGTGCCGGAGGCGTGGGAGAACCAGACCGACCTCGACGACGAACGCCGGGCGTTCTACGAGTACCACTCGATGTTGATGGAACCATGGGACGGCCCCGCCGCGATCGTCTTCACCGACGGTTCTCTCGTCGGTGCGACCCTCGACCGCAACGGGCTTCGCCCCGGCCGATACCTGATCACCGACGACGGCCTCGTCGTGCTGGCCAGCGAGATCGGCGTGCTGGACATCGACCCCAGCCGGATCGTGCGCAAGGGCCGCCTCCGTCCCGGCAAGATGTTCCTCGTCGACACCGTCGCCGGTCGCCTCATCGAAGACGACGAGATCAAGGCCGACCTCGCCGCCAGCGAACCCTTCGGAACCTGGCTCGACGCGGGCCGGATCAACCTCAAGGACCTGCCGGAACGCGAACACATCGTGCACCCGCCGGCATCCGTCGTCAGGCGCCAGCGCACCTTCGGTTACACCGAAGAGGAGGTGCGGGTGATCCTGGCCCCGATGGCGCGCACCGGCGGGGAACCGCTCGGCGCGATGGGCTCCGACACCCCCATCGCCGTGCTCAGCGACCGGCCCCGCCTGGTCTTTGACTACTTCACCCAACAGTTCGCGCAGGTCACCAACCCGCCGCTCGACTCGATCAGGGAAGAAGTCGTCACCTCGCTCAAACTCGGGCTCGGCCCGGAGCGCAACCTGTTGACCGCCGGCCCCGAGCACGCCAGGCAGGTCGTCCTCGACTTCCCCGTGATCGACAACGACGAGCTCGCCAAGATCCAGCACATCGACATCGCCCCCGGCAACCGCACCACAAGCACCATCCGTGGGCTCTACCGGTTCGACGACGGTCCCGACGCGCTCTCCGCCCGGATCGCCGAAATGTGCCTGGAGGCCGACGCGGCCATCGAGGCCGGCGCCATGTTCCTCGTGCTCTCGGACCGCGACTCCAACAAGGACTTCGCCCCGATCCCGTCCCTGCTGATGATCGCCGCCGTTCACCACCACCTGATCCGCACGTCGAACCGGATGAAGGTGGGCATCGTCGTCGAGGCCGGGGACGTGCGCGAGGTGCACCACGTTGCGCTGCTCATCGGCTACGGTGCCTCGGCCGTCAACCCGTACCTCGCGATGGAAACCTGCGAAGACCTCGTGCGGAGCGGCTACATCACCTCCGGCACGCCCGAGCAGGCCGTGCGCAACGTGATCAAGGCGCTCGGCAAGGGCGTGCTCAAGATCATGTCCAAGATGGGCATCTCCACCGTCTCGTCCTACGCCGGCGCGCAGACGTTCGAGGCCGTCGGCCTCAGCCAGGAATTCGTCGACCAGTACTTCACCGGAACGACGAGCAAGCTCGGCGGTGTCGGCATCGACGTCATCGCGGCGGAAAACGAGGCCAGGCATGCCTCCGCCTACCCGGAGGACGCCGCGGTCACCGCGCACGAACGCCTGAACACGGGCGGGGAGTACCAGTGGCGCCGCGACGGGTCCCCGCACCTGTTCAACCCGGAGACCATTTTCCGGCTCCAGCACTCCACTCGCACCGGGCGTTACGACATCTTCCGCGAGTACACCAAACTCGTCGACGACCAGGCCGAGAACCTGATGACCCTGCGAGGCATGTTCACCTTCGACACCAGCAAGCGGCACCCCGTGCCGCTGGATGAGGTCGAATCGGTGGAATCGATCGTGAAGCGCTTCGCCACCGGGGCGATGAGCTACGGCTCGATCTCGGCCGAGGCGCACGAGACCCTCGCGATCGCGATGAACCGGCTCGGCGGCAAGTCGAACACCGGGGAGGGCGGCGAAGACCTCGACCGCTTGATCGACCCCGAACGGCGCAGCGCCGTGAAGCAGGTCGCATCCGGTCGCTTCGGGGTGACGAGCATGTACCTCTCGCACGCCGACGACATCCAGATCAAGCTCGCCCAGGGCGCCAAGCCCGGTGAGGGCGGTCAGCTGCCCCCGACCAAGGTGTACCCGTGGATCGCGCGCACCCGTCACGCCACCGCGGGGGTCGGCCTGATCTCGCCGCCCCCGCACCACGACATCTATTCGATCGAAGACCTCAAGCAGCTGATCTTCGACCTCAAACGGGCCAACCCCCAGGCCCGGATCCACACCAAACTGGTCAGCCAATCCGGCATCGGTGCGGTCGCGGCCGGCGTCGCGAAGGCGCTCTCCGACGTGATCCTGGTCTCCGGACACGACGGGGGCACGGGCGCAAGCCCGCTGAACTCGCTCAAGCACGCGGGAACCCCGTGGGAACTCGGCCTGGCTGAGACCCAGCAGACGCTCATGCTCAACGGCATGCGCGACCGGGTCGTGCTGCAGGTGGACGGACAGCTCAAGACCGGCAGGGACGTCATGATCGGGGCGCTGCTCGGCGCGGAGGAGTTCGGTTTCGCCACCGCCCCGCTCATCGTCGAGGGCTGCATCATGATGCGCGTCTGCCACCTGGACACCTGCCCCGTAGGCGTCGCCACCCAGAACCCGGAACTGCGCAAGCGGTTCACGGGCAAGGCCGACTACGTTGTCAACTTCTTCCAGTTCCTCGCCCAAGAGGTGCGCGAATACCTCGCCGCGCTCGGCTTCCGCAGCCTCGAGGAGGCCATCGGCCACCGCGAAATCCTCAACGTGGACGGCGCACTCCACCACTGGAAGGCATCCGGCCTCGACCTGTCGCCGATCCTGGTCGGCCCCGACTTCTCGGCCGACGAGCCCCGCCAGTCTGGACGTGCCCAGGAACACGAGCTGGAACTGCACTTCGACAACGAACTCATCCGCCAGAGCGCCAGCGTGCTCGACCACGGCGGCCAGGTCAGAATCGCGATGCCGATCCGCAACACGGAACGCGCCGTCGGAACCATGCTCGGCCACGAGGTCACCGTGCGTCACGGCGAGCAGGGTCTTCCCGCCGGGTCGATCGACGTGACGCTGACCGGTTCCGCCGGTCAGTCGTTCGGCGCGTTCCTGCCCAGCGGGATCACCCTCCGGCTCGAGGGAGACTCCAACGACTACGTCGGCAAGGGTCTCTCGGGCGGGCAGATCATCGTGCGCCCCGACCGGCGGAGCCTGTTCCCCGCCGAGCAGAACGTGATCGCCGGCAACGTGATCGGCTACGGCGCCACCCAGGGCAGCCTGTTCATCCGCGGCATCGTGGGCGAACGGTTCCTGGTGCGCAACTCCGGGGCCACGGCCGTGGTCGAGGGCGTCGGCGACCACGCACTCGAATACATGACCGGAGGCCTCGCCGTGATCCTCGGCGAGACCGGGCGCAACCTCGGTGCCGGGATGAGCGGCGGAACGGCGTACATCTACGACCTCCGCAACGACAACATCAATTTCCAGGCCGTGCAGACCGGGGAGCTGACCATGTCCCCTCTCGGCAGCGCCGACGAGGAGATCGTGCGCGACCTGCTCGAACAGCACCTCGAGCACACCGATTCCCCGCTGGCTGCCCGGCTGCTCGCGGATCTCGAAACCACCATGTCCACATTCGTCAAGGTCCTGCCGCGTGACTACGCGGCGGTCCTGGCAACCAGGCAGACCGCCGTGGCCGAGGGGCTCGACCCCGACGGCGACGTTGTCTGGAACCGCATTCTGGAGGCAACCAATGGCTGATCCGAAGGGCTTCCTCAAGACCACGGAGCGCGAAACCCCCGCCCGTCGTCCCGTTTCCGTTCGACTGATGGACTGGAAAGAGGTCTACGAACAGGGTGACGCGGCCCAGCTGAAGCGCCAGGCCGGCCGCTGCATGGACTGCGGTGTCCCGTTCTGCCACCAGGGCTGCCCACTCGGCAACCTGATCCCCGAGTGGAACGACCTCACCTGGCGTGACGAGGGCAGGCAGGCTATCGAACGCCTGCACTCGACGAACAACTTCCCCGAGTTCACCGGCCGGCTCTGCCCGGCACCCTGCGAGTCGTCCTGCGTGCTGGCGATCAGCCAGCCCGCGGTCACGATCAAGCAGGTCGAGGTTTCGATCATCGACCAGGCCTTCGCCAACGGGTGGGTGCAGCCGCAGCCGCCCGGGCGCCTGACCGGCAAGACCGTCGCCGTGGTCGGCTCCGGCCCGGCCGGGCTCGCCGCCGCACAGCAGCTCACCCGCGCCGGGCACACCGTCGCGGTCTTCGAGCGCGACGACCGGATCGGCGGGCTGCTCCGCTACGGCATTCCGGACTTCAAAATGGAGAAGAAGCACCTCGAGTCGCGGCTGGCGCAGATGACCGCCGAAGGCACCCGGTTCCGGGCCGGCGTCAACATCGGCGTCGACATAGCCTGGGACGACCTGCGTGCCCGCTATGACGCCGTGATCGTCGCCACCGGTGCCATGGTTCCCCGCGACCTCCCGATCCCCGGGCGCGACCTGCCCGGCGTGCATTTCGCGATGGAATACCTGGTCCAGCAGAACAAGGTCGGGGCCGGCGACACCGTCGACCAGCAGATCACCGCGGAAGGCAAGCACGTGGTCGTCCTCGGCGGCGGCGACACCGGTGCGGACTGCATCGGCACCGCGAACCGCCAGCTCGCGGCATCCGTCACCAATCTCGCGATCGGCAAGCAGCCGGGCACGAGCCGCCCCGAGCACCAACCGTGGCCGCTCTCGCCGACCCTGTTCGAGGTGTCCAGCGCCCACGAAGAGGGCGGAAGCCGCGAGTACCTGGCCTCCACGATCGAATTCCTGTCCAACGACGCCGGCGAGGTTCGCGCGATTCGGGTTGCGGAGACCGAGTACCTCGACGGCCGCCGGGTTCCCAAGGCGGGCACCGAACGGGAGATTCCCGCGGATCTGGTGCTGCTCTCGCTCGGATTCACCGGCCCCGAAACCCGCGATCTCACTGCGCAGCTGCACTTGCCGCTCGACGAGCGGAGTAATGTCGAACGTGACGGCAACTACCAGACCAGTCACGAAGGCGTGTTCGTTGCCGGAGATGCCGGCCGCGGCCAATCGCTCATCGTCTGGGCGATCGCCGAAGGCCGGGCTGCGGCAGCCGCCGTCGATCGTTACCTCGAAGGTGAGACGTTACTGCCTGCTCCGGTCAAACCGACCGACCATGCCTTCGCAATCTGATCGGTTCGTTACCAAGTGTTCTACCCAGGAGGCCCACCACCCCCGTGGTCTCTGCCCCACCAATAGCACCACAGCGCCACAAAGCGCGGAAACCGGAGAATTTTCAGTATGAGACGCGCCAAAATCGTCGCAACCCTCGGGCCGGCAGCATCCAGCTATGACCAAATCCGAGCACTCATCGATGCGGGCGTCGACGTCTGCCGGATGAACCTCAGCCACGGGGACTACCAAGTCCACGAAGGTGTTTATGCGAATGTTCGCAAGGCCGCTAACGACTCCGGCCGCGCGGTCGCCGTCATGGTCGACCTGCAGGGGCCGAAGATTCGTCTCGGCAAGTTTGAAGGCGGCCCTTACGACCTGGCCGTCGGCGACATCTTTAAGATCACCACGGACGAGATCGTCGGTACCCGGGAACTCTCCGGGACCACCTACAAGGGACTCTGCCAGGACGTCAAGCCCGGCGACTTCCTGCTGATCGACGATGGCAAGGTCAAGGTCGAGGTCGTCAGCAGCAGCGACACCGTCGTGACCACCAAGGTCATCGTGGCCGGCCCCGTGTCGAACAACAAGGGCATCAACCTGCCCGGCGTTGCCGTCAACGTGCCGGCCCTGTCCGAGAAGGACGAGGCCGACCTGCGCTGGGGCCTCCGCCTCGGAACGGACCTGATCGCGCTCTCCTTCGTGCGTGACGCCGCCGACATCACCCGCGTGCACGAGATCATGGCCGAGGAAGGCCGTCGCGTCCCCGTGATCGCGAAGATCGAGAAGCCGCAGGCCGTCGCGAACCTCGAAGGCATCGTCGACGCGTTCGACGCCATCATGGTCGCCCGTGGCGACCTGGGTGTCGAGCTGCCGCTCGAGGCCGTGCCGATCGTGCAGAAGCAGGCGGTCGAGCTCGCTCGTCGCATGGCCAAGCCGGTCATCGTCGCGACCCAGATGCTGGAATCCATGATCCACAGCCCGGTGCCGACGCGCGCCGAGACCTCCGACGTGGCCAACGCCGTGCTCGACGGTGCCGACGCGGTCATGCTCAGTGGCGAGACCAGCGTGGGGGAATACCCCGTCGTCACGGTTCAGACCATGGCCCGGATCGTGGCATCCACGGAGGACCACGGCCTGGAGCGCATTGCTCCGCTGACGAACAAGCCGCGCACCCAGGGTGGCGCGATCACTCTCGCCGCCATCGAGGTTGCCGATTTCGTCGAGGCCAAGTTCCTCTGCATCTTCACCGAGTCGGGCGACTCGGCCAGGCGGATGTCTCGTCTGCGCTCGAAGATCCCCATGCTGGCCTTCACCCCGGAGCCCGGCATCCGTCGCCGTCTCGCCCTCACCTGGGGCATCCAGACATACCTGGTCGACCGGGTCACCCATACGGACGCCATGTTCGGCCAGGTGGATGACATCCTGCTCAGCCAGGGCCTGGCCGAGGTCGGCGACACCGTCGTCGTGATCAGCGGATCCCCTCCCGGAATCGTCGGATCCACGAACGACATCCGTGTGCACCGCGTCGGCGATGCGCACAACGAGGTTCACCCGGCCTACGCCAAGAGCTAGCGTCGTTCACGAGAAGCCCCGCCACCGGTCCAGCCGGCCGGCGGGGCTTTTCGCGTTGCCGCGTCACGGTTCAGGGCGTCCACCACGGCCGCAGCGGCAGGTCACCCACGCCGCCACCGGCGTCTGGACGGACCGCGAGCACCTGGTGCAGCTGGATGCCGGCGGTCTCGAAGGCCAGCCGCGAGCCGGCCATGTACAGCCCCCAGACCTTCGCGGTCGGCAGCCCCACCTCGGCGACCGCCTCGTCCCAGTGCACGACCAGGTTGGCGCACCAGTCGCGCAGGGTCAGCGCGTAGTGCTGGCGCAGGTTCTCCTCGTGCAGCACCTCGAGCCCCGCGTTTTGGGCCGCGCCGATGATGCGTCCCGACCCGGTGAGCTCCCCATCGGGAAACACATACCGGTCGATGAACCCGCGAGTGGACGCCTCCGAACGGTTGTCCGGCCGGGTGATGGAGTGATTGAGCAGCAGTCCGCCCGGGCGCAGTCTCGAGAGCAGGAAACCGAAGTACGACGGATAGTTGCGCACACCGATGTGCTCGAGCAGCCCGATCGACGACACGGCATCGAACCCGGTCGCCGAAATGTCCCGGTAGTCGCCGTAGCGCACCTCGGCGAGATCGGTCAGCCCCTCCCGGGCGATCGCACGTTGCGCCCACCCGGCCTGCTGCTCAGACAGGGTGATGCCCGTGGCGCTGACCCCGTGCCGGGCCGCGTACCGGACCATGCCGCCCCAGCCGCAGCCGACGTCGAGCAACCGGTCGCCGGGCTTCAGCCGCAGCTTCTCGAACACCAGCCGGTACTTGTTCTCCTGCGACTCGTCCAGCGACGCGTCCGCGCCGGGGTAGCAGGCACAGGTGTAGGTCATCGACGGCCCGAGCACCCACTCGTAGAAGGCGTTCGACACGTCGTAGTGGTGGCGGATCGCGTCGGCGTCCCTGGCCCTGGTGTGGCGCAGACCCGAGGCGACCCGGCGCCACCGCGGCGGGGCCTCCTCGGGCGGTGGCTTGATCGGGCAGAGGTGCCGTGCGCCGATCGAGCGGATGATGTCGGCCGTCACCCGGGGAGGAGGCAGCTTGAAGACCAGGTCGCCGGTGAGTGCCCTGAGCAGCTCGTAGGGGTCGCCGGGGTGCACGCCGTGCACGGAGAGGTCCCCGGCGATATAGGCGCGGGCCAGTCCCAGGTCACCCCGACCGGTCGCCAGGTACGTCGTGCCCCGCGGCGTCGTCAGTTCGAGCCCGAGCGGGGCGTCGACCGGGCCGGCGGCGCTCCCGTCGTAGGCCGTGAACCTCAGCGGGAGGCGGCCGCCGGCGAGGATCTCCATGATCTGGGCGAGGGTGAGCTTGCCTGCCGTGGCCCGGATCCCCGGTGCGGGCCGTTTAGCCGGCGTTCCCGACGCCTTCGCCGGACGTTCCTTGAATGTGGTCATCGTCGTCGCACCGCCTTCGCATAGAGATCGAGTAGCCTCGAATCCGGGTCGTACCGGGTCTTCACCCGCCGATACGTGTCGCCGCCGTAGAGCACGGAGAATTCCTCTGGCGAGTAGTACGACTCGGAGTACAGCGACTTGTGCCCGTGCAGCTCGCCCACCCTGGCCTCGATCAGACGGTTCGTCTGCCCCTCGGCAGGCCCGACCGGGACCGTGGACCAGAAGCCGACGTTCACGTAGCTGCGCCGGGCCCGAAGCGGATAGAGCGGCCACTCCTCATCGCCCCGCAACCGCAGCGGGCACAGCCAGATCGGCGTGATCGGCACCGTGGCAAGGAACCAGCCCAGGAACTCCTCGGTGCGCTCGATCGGCACCTCCACGTCCTGCACGACGCGCTCTTGCGGCGGACGACTGCCCAGCCGCTCGATCCGATCACCGATCCGGAAAAGCCGCTCGTAGCGCATCAGCCTGGAGTAGACGCTGCTGCGCCGAAGCCTCCGTGGCCAGAGCCGGCGAATGACCGGCCGTTGCGCGCCGAAGGCCTCCGAGCACCAGAACCAGTCGGTGTCCCACCGCCACAGGTAGTCGTGGATGGTGAGCCGGTCGTGCCTGACGCCTGCGTCGTGCTGGATGGAGCGGTAGTAGATCCTCTGGCCGGTGTAATCGCTCACCGGCCCCGGTTCCGCGGTGCCTGCGCCGAGGCAGAGGTAGCTTTCCTCGGCGCTGAACACGACGCCGTCGAGATAGTCCACCCGGGCGCCGTCCTCCTCACCCGTCTCGAGGATGCGGTCCATCGCTTCGATCAGCTCGGCGAGCGAGTGGAACCTCAGGTGCCGGAGCGCGACGAACGGCAGCACCGGTTCCAGTTCGATGCGCAGGCGCACCGCGTAGCCGAGGGTTCCGTACGAGTTCGGGAAGGCCCGGAACAGGTCCTCATCGGCGGTGGGGGAGGCGGTGACCAGTACTCCCTCTCCGGTGAGGATGTCCAGCTCCAGCACAGACTCGTGCGGCAGGCCGTTGCGGAAGGAGGTGGACTCGATGCCGAGGCCGGTGACGGCGCCGCCCAGCGTGATGGTCTTCAGCTGGGGCACGACCAGCGGCGCCAATCCGTGGGGCAGGGTTGCGGCGACGAGGTCCTCGTAGGTGCACATGCCGCTCACGTCCGCGGTCCGAGCCGCGGGGTCCACATCGATCACGCGCGTCAACCCCGACGTCTCCAGGCCCCTGGCGGTCGTCTTCGCGCGGGCCCGGAACAAGTTCGAGGTGGGCTTGGCGAGCCGCACGGATGCCGTCGGCGGCACCGCCCGATAACTCGCCAGGAGACGCTCCACGCCGTGGGCGTGAGCGGTCCGGGGGTCGATCGCGTGAGCGGACACGCCTCCAAGCTAGTCCTCGATCATCCGTTCGGGACAAAACCCGGCTTCGGAGTGTGCGCGGGCCCGATCGGGGACTCGGCAGAACTCGTGGAGTGCTCTCCGGCGGCGTTCCGACGGCGTTTCGACGCCGTCGCGAGCCTGGGTGTTGGTACCGGTGGTGGGACTCGAACCCACACGTCCTCTCGAACAAAGCATTTTGAGTGCTCCGCGTCTGCCATTCCGCCACACCGGCTCACAACACCTGGATCAGAATACCGTAGGCTTTGACCCGTGACCGACCAAGATTCCACCCCAGTACCTCCTCGCCGCGTTGTTGTGGCCGAGGATGAGTCCCTCATCCGCCTCGACATCGTCGAGATCCTTCGTGACGCCGGATTCGAGGTGGTCGGCGAAGCCGGCGACGGCGAAACCGCTGTGGCCCTCGCCACCGAGCTGAGGCCTGACCTGGTGATCATGGACGTCAAGATGCCGCACCTCGACGGCATCTCCGCCGCGGAGCGCATCACCAAGGCGCACATCGCTCCCGTGGTGCTGCTCACCGCGTTCAGCCAGAAGGAGCTCGTGGAGCGGGCGACCGAGGCAGGTGCCCTGGCGTACGTCGTCAAGCCGTTCACGCCCAACGACCTGCTGCCCGCGATCGAGATCGCCCTCTCCCGCTACAGCCAGATCATCACCCTCGAGGCCGAGGTTGCCGACCTGGTCGAGCGGTTCGAGACCCGCAAGCTCGTCGACCGGGCCAAAGGCCTGCTCAACGAGAAGATGGGTCTGTCCGAGCCGGAGTCCTTCCGCTGGATCCAGAAGGCATCCATGGACCGTCGCCTCACCATGCACGACGTCGCCCAGGCGATCATCGAGCAGCTCTCCGCCAAAAAGTAGCAAGCCAAAAAGTAGCAAGCCAAAAAGTAGCAAGCGAAAAAGTAGCAAGCCAAAAAGTAGCAGGCCAAGAAGTAGCAGGCCGTCCGGGCGCGGCGCCCGGACGGGGTGCCGGTTCAGGCCGGGTTCGCGAGTTCCTTGATCAGGTTCGTGATCCGGATCGTGGAACAACGACGACCCCGATCGTCGGTGACGACGATCTCGTGGGTGGTCAGCGTGCGGCCGAGGTGCACGGGAGTGCACACGCCCGTGACGTGACCGGACGTGGCCGAGCCGGTGTGACTGGCGTTGATCTCGATGCCGACCGCGAGACGCCCCTGGCCGGCGTGCAGGTTCGCCGCCATCGACCCGAGGGACTCGCCGAGCACCACGTAGGCGCCCCCGTGCAGGAGCATCGCCGGCTGCGTGTTCCCCTCGACCGGCATCCGGGCCACGGCGCGGTCAATGGTGAACTCGAGGAACTCGATGCCCATCTTCTCGGCCAGGCTGCCAGCCCCGCGTTCCTGAACCCAGGCCAGCGCGTCTACGGTCTTCTCGATCATGATCACCTTTGGTCGCTGCGCCCCGCCAGCGTCTGAGGACGCTTGTAGGCTGTCTCTGTGTTGGATTCCGAAAAGCCTACCCTGATGATCATCGACGGCCATTCCCTGGCCTACCGGGCGTTCCATGCCCTCCCGGTCGACAGCTTCCAGACCAGGGACGGGCAGCACACCAATGCCATCCACGGGTTCATCTCGATGCTCCTGAGCCTGCTGCGCAACGAGAAGCCCACCCACATCGCGGTCGCCTTCGACATCTCCCGGTACTCGTTCCGAACCAGGGAATACCCCGACTACAAGGGCACCAGGGCCAGCACGCCCAGCGAGTTCATCGGCCAGGTTCCCCTGCTCCAGGACGCCCTGGCCGCGATGAACATCAAGACCCTGACCAAAGAGGACTTCGAGGCCGACGACATCCTCGCGACCCTGTCCGTGCGCGGCACGAACGAGGGCTTCCACGTGCTGGTCGTCTCCGGTGACCGGGACACCATCCAGCTCGTCAACGAAAACGTCACCCTGCTCTACCCGGCCAGCCAGGGCGTGTCCGCACTCACCCGGTACGACCCGGCGCGGGTCAAGGAAAAGTACGGCATCGAGCCGGCCCAGTACCCCGACGTCGCCGCGCTCGTCGGCGAGACCAGCGACAACCTGATCGGCATCTCCAAGGTCGGCGAGAAGACCGCCGTGAAATGGCTGGGCCTCTATGGCAGCCTCGGCGGAATCCTGGAACACGCGGACGAGATCAAGGGCGTCGTCGGCAACAACCTGCGCGAGCAGAAGGACAACGCGATCCGCAATCGGCGGCTGAACCACCTCGTGACCGACCTCGACCTGCCCGTGGAGATCGCCGAACTCTCCCGGGGCGCGATCAACGAACCGGCCGTGCGCGAGATCTTCGGCCGTCTCGAATTCCGCACCCTGCTCGACCGGGTGATCAAGCTCGAGGGCGGCCCCGTCGACGGTGACACAGCGGCCACGCCCGAATCGGCCGAGGATGTCGCTCCGGAACCGTCGGCGCCCACCGCCCAGGACCTGCTCGACGAGGAGCTCGGCGCCTGGATCGCCCGGGGAGTGGCCGCATCTCCCACCGGGCTGGGCCTCCGCGTCGAGGTGCAGGACGGCCTGGTGATCGGCTTCGGCCTGGCCGGCCCCACCGAGACCGTCAACCTGCCCTGGCAGCCGGGGCGCACCGACTACCTCCCGCTCGAGGAATGGCTGGCGAGCGACGCGCCCAAGATCATGCACGACGCCAAATCGCAGATCAAGGCGCTGCGACGCAGCAAGCTGGCCTTCACCGGCCTGGCAACGGACACCCTCATCGCCGGCTGGCTCCTTCGCCCGGGCGGCCCGGACAAGACCCTGGCCGATCTGGTCACCCGCTACCTCGACGAGACGGTCCCCGCGCACGACCCCAACCAGCTCGTGCCGGATGAGACCGAGGCAGGCGGGGTCCCGATGGAAGCCTGGTACACCTACCGCGTCGCCCAGGTCCTGGCAACCCAGCTCGACGAGGGCTCGCAGCGGGTGCTCTCCGACATCGAGATGCCCACCCTCGTCGCTCTCGTCGACATGGAACTCGCCGGTGTCGCCGTCTCCCACCCCGAGCTGGCAGCCCTGTCCGCGCAGCTCGGCGAACGCTCGGCCGGCCTCGCGGCGGGCGCATACGCCGAGATCGGCCGCGAGGTGAACCTCGGCTCACCCAAGCAATTGCAGGAGGTGCTCTTCGACCAGCTCGGCATGCCCAAAACCCGCGCCAACAAGACCGGGTACTCCACGGATGCCGGCGCCCTCGCCGACCTGCAGGCCAGCAACCCGCACCCGTTCCTCGACCTGCTCCTGCAGCACCGCGACGCCACGAAACTGCGCCAGATCGTGGAGACCCTCGACAAGGCCATCGACACGACCGGACGCATCCACACCACGTACGTGCAGATTGGCACCACCACCGGGCGGATCTCCTCGACCGACCCCAACCTGCAGAACATCCCGGTGCGCACGGAGGAGGGCCGACGCATCCGCGCCGCCTTCCAGGCCGGACCGCGCAGCGAATGCCTGCTCACCGCCGACTACTCGCAGATTGAGATGCGCATCATGGCGCACCTCTCCGAAGACGCCGGCCTGATCGCAGCGTTCAACGCCGGTGAGGACCTGCACCGGTTCGTCGGCGCCAGCGTATTCGGCGTTGCCCCGGAGGACGTCACCGCGGAGATGCGCACCAAGGTGAAGGCCATGTCCTACGGCCTCGCCTACGGTCTGAGCGCCTTCGGCCTGTCCCGCCAGCTGCGAATCGACACGAAGGAAGCCAAGCAGCTCATCGGTGACTACTTCGCCCGATTCGGGGCGGTGCGGGACTACCTCAGGCACGTCGTCGAACAGGCCAAACTCGACGGTTACACGACCACCATCTTCGGGCGCCGCCGCCCGTTCCCCGAACTGCACAGCGCCAACCGGGTGCTGAGGGAGAACGCGGAACGTGCCGCACTGAACGCGCCGATCCAGGGCTCGGCCGCCGACATCATGAAGATCGCCATGAACGCAATCGCCGACGACCTGATCGAGGGCGGCCTCGAATCCAGGATGATGCTCCAGGTGCACGACGAACTGATCTTCGAGGTGGCCCCGGGGGAGTGGGACGCCCTGCGCACGCTCGTCACGCACCAGATGGAGACGGCGGCCGACCTGCTCGTGCCGCTCGAGGTGCAGGTCGGCCGCGGCGCGAACTGGGACGCCGCCGCGCACTAGTGCCCCGACGGTCGCCGTGTCCTAGGCTCGTGCCATGACAATCGACATTCAGCGCACACCGACGGCGATCGACAAGATCGCCGAGGATTGGGTCGACACCCTCGTCGACCTCGACCCGACGGTGGGCACCTACATCGGACGCACCGCCGGCGACGGCCGTTTCGGCGACTTCTCGCCGGCCGGCGACGAACGCCGCACCCTCGAGTCGAAGAAGGTCATCGCCCTCCTCGACGCGGCACCGGTTGCCGACGACGTCGACGTCGTCACCCGCGCCGACCTGCGCGGCACCCTCGCCCTCGACGTGGAGAGCTACGAGGCCGGGCTGGGGCTGCGGGACCTGAACGTGATCGCGTCGCCGGCCCAGGGCATCCGTGAGATCTTCGACCTCATGCCCACCGACACGGTCGAGGACTGGACTCGGATCTCCTCCCGGCTGGCCGCCGTGCCCGCCGCCATGGACGGCTACCTGGAGACCCTCCGCGAGGGCATGCGGCAGGGCATCATGCCGGCGAAACGCCAGGTGCGCGAGGTCGCGCTCCAGGCGGAACGGCACGCCGCGAACGGTGGGTTCTTCGCCCGGTTCGCCGCTGACGCCAGCCTCGCGTCCGGCAGCCTTCCCGCCTCCCTCGCCAAGGACCTCGCGGCGGGTGCCCGGGCATCCGCCGCCGCCTACGGCAGCCTGGCCGAGTTCCTCACCGGCACTCTCGAGGACGCGGCCCCGGCAAAGGACGCCATCGGTCGCGAGCTGTACGCGCTCCAGTCCCGCCGCTTCCTCGGCGCCACCATCGACCTGGACGAAACCTACGAATGGGGTGTCGAGGAGCTGGCCAGGATGGTCTCCGAGCAGGAGAGCATCGCCGATCAGATCAAGCCCGGCGCGAGCGTGCTCGAGGCGATCGCGTTCCTCGACACCGATCCGAGCCGCAAACTGCACGGTACGAAGGCGCTGCAGGAGTGGATGCAGGAGACCAGCGACCGCGCCGTGGCCGAACTCTCCGGAACCCAGTTCGACATCCCCGACGAGATCAAGCGTCTCGAATGCATGATCGCCCCCACCGAGGAGGGTGGGATCTACTACACCGGTCCGACCGATGATTTCAGCCGCCCCGGCCGGATGTGGTGGTCGGTTCCGGTCGGCGTCACGGAATTCGACACCTGGCGCGAACTGACCACCGTCTACCACGAGGGCATCCCCGGACACCACCTGCAGATCGGTCAGGCCGTCTACAACCGGGCCAAGTTGAACACCTGGCGTCGCCAGCTGGCCGGCACCTCTGGCCACGCCGAGGGCTGGGCCCTGTACGCGGAACGACTGATGGAACAACTCGGCTACCTCGACGACCCGGCGGACCGCTTCGGCATGCTCGACGGGCAGCGGATGCGCGCGGCTCGGGTGGTGCTCGACATCGGCGTGCACCTGGAGAAGCAGCTCCCCGACGGCTCCGGACCCTGGACGGCGGACTACGCGTTCGACTTCCTCGGCCGGAACGTCAACATGAACGCGAGCTTCGTGAAATTCGAGGTCAACCGTTACCTCGGCTGGCCGGGCCAGGCACCCTCGTATAAGGTCGGCCAACGGATCTGGGAGGACCTGCGCGACACCTACCGCGAGCGGGAGGGCGACTCCTTCTCGATCAAGGAGTTCCACCGCAAGGCACTGGACCTCGGCGGAGTCGGTCTCGACACGCTCCGCTCGGCGATGCTCGGATAGCGGCCGCGTTTCGGGGGGACCGCGTTCGCCATACCAGGAAGCGCTCGGCGACGACCTCGCCGGGCTGCACCCGCGCCTGCGCCTACTTCGCGGCGATCCCGCCCGGCCAAGTGGAACGGGCCGAGTTGCTGCGGCTACGCAAGGAAAACGCGGACTTGAAGATGGACCGGGCGTTCTTGAGAAAATGCGTCCATTTTCTTCGCCCAGGAAGCATCGGATACGACCGGCAAGCGTTCGAACTGATGCTGGCGGAGAAGACCAACTTCACCATCACCCGCATGGTTCGTCTCCTCGAGGTGTCTCGGTCGGGCTACTACGCCTGGATTGGGCGATTGCCGTCGCCGGCGTCGCTTCGGCGGGTGCACATTGAGCAGAAAGTCGCGTTCTTCCACGGCGATTCCGACGAGGTCTACGGCGCACCCAGGATCCTCGCCGAT
>CAJDUC010000013.1_pt1 | contig 48957 bp, 42 predicted proteins | sample 7390041 | NCBI WGS metagenome assembly CAJDUC01 (sample SAMEA7055666, study PRJEB34461) | soil metagenome | biome: terrestrial ecosystem; feature: Peninsula; material: soil | place: Antarctica | collected 2016 | reverse complement strand
TGTGTTCACGGGTCTCGACAGGCTCGACCACCGACCACCGGGCGGCGGGTGTCGACAGGCTCGACCACCGGGCGGCGGGTGTCGACGGGCTCGACCACCGCGGGCCGACGGATGACCGGCCGCGCCGAGGCTCGGCCGTCGCGGCTACGTGAATGGCAGGGCGCGCCCGCGGCCGCGGATGCGGGCTGCGGAAACGGGTGCGGGCTAGGGTCGGAGCTCGGGTCGGCCCAGGTCCCGGCAGACCAGGTCCCGAAGGCCCGGGCACGAGCGGCCCAGGTCCCGGCACACCAGGTCCCGAAGGCCCGGGCACGACCGGACCAGGTCCCGGCAGACCAGGTCCCGAAGGCCCGGGCACGACCCGCCCAGGCTCGGGCTGCGGACAGGGTGCGGAAACGCGCGCGGACAGGGGCTTCGGAGGGTCGCAGCCGGGCGACGTAGAATTGACGGATGAGCAACGCGCCGTCGACCGAGCCCGCACCCTCGACGGAGGCAGCACCCTCGACCGAGCCCGCACCCTCGACGGAGGCAGCACCCACCATCGACCCACACGACCTCGAGGTCGCCCTGCGCGTTCTCGCGTCGCTGAGCACGATCGACCCGGACGACCCCGACTTCGTCACCGTGCGCCAGGCCACCGCAAAGATGTTCAAGTCGGTCAAGATCGTGCGTCGCGGCGAGAAGCGCCAGGCGATCGCGGATGCCGACCGTGAGGTGATTGCCGCGACCGCCACGGGCGCACCAACCCGCATCGACGACGAAACCATCGGCGCCCAGCTGAGACTCGGCACAACCACGGCCTCGGCTGGCGAACTGCTCGTTCCGCGGGCCTGCTACATCTGCAAGCAGAAATACACCCTCGTCGACGCCTTCTACCACCAGCTCTGCCCGAGCTGCGCGGCCATGAGCCACGCGAAACGGGATGCCCGCACCGACCTCACCGGCAAGCGAGCCCTGCTCACCGGCGGCCGCGCCAAGATCGGCATGTACATCGCCCTACGCCTGCTGCGGGACGGCGCCCACACCACGATCACCACCCGGTTTCCGCGCGACGCGGTTCGCCGATTCAGCGCCATGCCCGACTCGGCCGACTGGCTCCACCGCCTGCGCATCGTCGGGATCGACCTGCGCGACCCCGCCCAGGTGATCGGCCTGGCCGACTCCATCGCCGAGGCCGGCCCGCTCGACATCCTGATCAACAACGCGGCCCAGACCGTTCGCCGCTCCCCCGGCTCCTATTCCATGCTGGTGGATGCCGAATCGTCGCCGCTGCCCGAGGGCAGCATCCCCGAGATCGTCAGCTTCGGCCACACCAATGACGCGCACCCGACCGCGCTGGCCGCATCCGTGACCAGCCACCCGATCCTTGCCGCCGCCGCCACCGGCTCCGCCTCCTCCGTGCTGACCGCCGACGACCTCACTGCGCTGGCCCTCGCCCCCGGCTCCTCCTCGCTCGAACGCCTTGCCGCCGGAACCGCCATCGACGCCGGCGGGCTCGTGCCCGACCTGCACGAGGCGAATAGCTGGACCGCGAACGTCGAAGACGTCGACCCCCTCGAGATGCTCGAGGTGCAACTGTGCAACACGACCGCACCGTTCCTGCTGGTGAGCCGCCTGCGCGCCTCGCTCGCGGCATCCGAAGCCCGACGCACCTACATCGTCAACGTCTCGGCAATGGAGGGCGTCTTCGGCCGCGGTTACAAGGGCCCCGGTCACCCGCACACCAACATGGCCAAGGCCGCCCTGAACATGCTCACCCGCACCAGCGCCAAGGAGATGCTCTCCGACCGCATCCTGATGACGAGCGTCGACACCGGGTGGATCACCGACGAGCGTCCCCACCCCACCAAGGTGCGGCTTGCCGAGGAGGGCTTCCACGCCCCCCTCGACCTCGTCGACGGTGCGGCCCGCGTCTACGACCCGATCGTGCGCGGCGAGGCCGGCGAAGACCTGTGCGGCGTCTTCCTCAAGGACTACATACCCGCCACCTGGTAGTGCCGAGGGTCGTCGCCCACAGCGTGGGCGGCACCAGCGCTAGCGGCCGCGCCCGAACCAGCGCAGGCTCCTGCCGTGCGGCTGGCTGAAGGCGATCGGCTCTCCGTCGAGAGCCAGCACGAAGTCGGATGTCGACACCGGCCCTGCCGTCAGGCGTTCCGTCGTGCCCGGAACGACGCCCTGTCCCTCGTTGGAAAGCCAACGCACGCCCCGGTGCTCCAGGAGTCTTCCCATCGTTGCCGCGAACCGTATCCGCGCGGGCTCGTCGAGGTAGGCGAGCACCGCGGTGTGGAAGACGACGATGGTCGCACCGGCCGGGGCACGCTCGGCCAATTCCTCGACGTGGTCGTTGAGGTCGCCGCTCACCGGTTCGACCGGGTCGGCGGCGGCGATGCGCACGGCCTGGCCAAGGCGCAGCCTGCGGTTCTCGTGTTCCGGCCAGACGAGCGCCTAGAGCCAGGTCACGTCTTCCGAATTCGCCACGTCGAGGGGGTTGAGGTCGATGCCGGTCGCCAGGCGATGCGGGGAAACACCCGGGGAAGCGGCACGTCACCGGTCAGGGTGCGATCGAGAATCACCGAGCTTCGACCATCCGCCGGGCCGAGCATCAGCTCGACGGGACCACCCGCGGCGTCGCTGTCGGTGTCGGCGTCGGCGTCGCTGTCGCTGTCGGTGTAGCGATACTTGTAGCGGTCGGGGTGCAGGCACAGGCCGGCCGAGGCGCCGACCTCAATCAGGCCGAGCGGCCCCGAAAGGGCGCCGAGCACGGGCAGGAGCGCGGCGCAGCGGCCGGGTTCGTTCGTCTGGGTGGCGTGGGTCAGGCACGTGGCCGAGACCTCAGCCCAGTGAGCGGCCAGCCACTCCGCGAATTCCAGGTAGCCGCCCGGCACGGCCCCGCGGTACCGAGCCGAGGTGAAGACGAGGTTGGGCTGCAGTTTGGCCGCGGGCAGCTCGTCGATGAGGGCGGTGATCGGTGAGTCGCCGGCGACCCCGGTCGCCCACGCCTCGTAGCAGGCGCTCATCCCCGCGCCTCGACCCCCGCGCCTCGACCTCCGCGCCTCGACCTCCGCGAAGGCACGATATCGTTCGGCCGTCTCGGCGCCGGAATCGGTGCTCATCCTCATGCGGGCATGATAATCCCGGTCCCGCGCGGGACAGCCAGAAGCCCCGGTCGAAACTGAGATGGAGAATACGTTGCCTGGAGAAAACCTCACCCGGATCGAAGCCCAGGAGCGCGCGGCGCTCATTGCCGTTCGGAGCTACGCCGTAGCCCTCGACCTCACCACCGGTGCGGAAACGTTCGGCAGCACGACCACCGTGGAGTTCACCTCCACGCCCGGCGCATCCACGTTCATCGACGCGATCACCAGGACCGTGCACTCGGTGACCCTCAACGGTGTCGCCCTCGACCCCTCGGTCGTCAGCGACGGCATCCGGATCCAGCTGGACGGCCTCGCCGCCGAGAACACCCTGTGTGTCGTCGCCGACGCCATGTACACGAACACCGGCGAGGGCCTGCACCGCTTCGTCGACCCGGTCGACAACGAGGTCTACCTCTACAGCCAGTTCGAGGTGCCGGACTCCCGTCGCGTCTTCGCCGTGTTCGAGCAGCCCGACCTCAAGGCCACCTTCGCCTTCACCGTCACCGCCCCCGGTGCCTGGGAGGTCATCTCCAACTCCGTCACGCCCGAGCCGACGGATGCCGGCTCCGGCAACAAGACCTGGGCCTTCCCGCCCACCCACACCATCTCCAGCTACATCACGGCGCTCGTCGCCGGGCCGTACGCGGTCGTGCGCAGCGAACTGACCTCCAGCGACGGTCGGGTCATCCCGCTCGGCCTGTTCAGCCGCAAGAGCCTCTCCCAGTACCTCGACGCCGACTACCTCTTCGAGAAGACCCGCCAGGGCTTCGAGTACTTCGAGGGAAAATTCAACTACCCCTACCCGTTCGACAAGTACGACCAGATGTTCGTGCCGGAGTTCAATGCCGGCGCCATGGAGAACGCCGGTGCGGTCACCTTCACCGAGACCTACGTCTTCCGCTCCAAGGTCACCGACGCCATCAAGGAACGACGGGTCGTCACCGTGCTGCACGAGCTGGCGCACATGTGGTTCGGTGACCTCGTCACCATGAAGTGGTGGAACGACCTGTGGCTGAACGAATCGTTCGCCGAATGGGCGTCGACCATGGCCACCGCCGAGGCCACCGAGTGGACCGAAGCCTGGACGACCTTCGCCGTGATGGAAAAGAGCTGGGCCTACAAGCAGGACCAGCTGCCTTCGACCCACCCCATCACCGCCACGATCAACGACCTCGAAGACGTGCAGGTCAACTTCGACGGCATCACCTACGCCAAGGGCGGTTCGGTGCTCAAGCAGCTCGTGGCCTGGGTCGGCCGCGACGAATTCTTCGCCGGCGTGGCTTCCTACTTCTCCAAGCACGCCTGGGGCAACACCGAGCTGAACGACCTGATGGTCGAGCTCGAGGCCTCCAGCGGCCGCGACCTGACCGAATGGACCAGGCTCTGGCTGGAGACGGCGGGGGTGAACACGCTCCGCCCCGACGTCGCGGTCGATGCGGCCGGCATCATCACCGGTTTCACCGTGCTCCAGACCGCCGCCGCCGACTACCCCACGATCCGCCCGCACCGCCTCGCGATCGGCTTCTACGACCTGGCCGACGGCAGCCTCGTGCGCACCCACCGCGTCGAAATCGACGTCGACGGCCCGCGAACGGATGTCGCCGAGCTCGTCGGACTCGCCCGCCCGGCTCTCGTGCTGCTCAACGACGACGACCTGGCCTACGCGAAGATCCGCCTCGACGCCGCATCGCAGGACGTCGCCCTCGAGAACCTCTCCTCGATCGAGAGTCCGCTCGCCCGGGCCATCGTGTGGGGTGCGATCTGGGACGCCACCCGCGACGCCGAGACCGCGCCGCGCGACTTCATCAGCCTCGTGCTGGGCAACGTCGCCACGGAGACAGAGTCGACCACGCTCCGCACCGTGCTCGGCCAGGTCGTGCTCGCGGCAACCTACTACGTTGCCGAGGAATTCCGCGCGAATACGGTCACCGAGGTCGGCGACGCCCTCTGGTCCCTCGCCCGGCACGCCGAGGCGGGCAGCGATGCCCAGTTCCAGTTCGTCAAGTTCTTCGCCTCGGTCGCCTCCAGCGCGAGCCAGCTGGCGACGGTCGCCGCGCTGCTGGACGGCTCCGCGCCGCTGGACGGCCTTTCGATCGACACCGACCTGGCCTGGGAGCTGCTCATCGCCCTCGTCGCCGGCGGCAAGGCAGGCAGCGCCGAGATCGACGCGGCCCTGGCCAATGACAACACCGCGACGGGCGCCCAGTCGGCCGCCCAGGCGCGTGCCGCCCTCCCCACCATCGAGGGCAAGCAGGCGGCGTGGGCCTCGCTGATCGACGTCGACACCGCACCGAACACCATCGTGCGCGTGACGGCGGCCGGGTTCCTCCGGGCGAACGACACCACGCTGCTCGAACCGTTCGTCGACCAGTACTTCGCCATGCTCCAGTCCGTCTGGGAGTCGCGGAGCTTCTCCATCGCGGAGAAGCTCGTGCTGGGCCTGTACCCGTCGCCGCTGGCCAGCCAGGCCCTGGCCGACGCGACCCGGGCCTGGCTCGACGCCAACCCGGAGCCGCTCGCGCTGCGCCGCCTGCTGATCGAGAACCTGGCCGGCGTCGAGCGCGCACTCGCCGCTCAGGCCCGGGACGCCCGCTAGCGATAGAGCCGGCCCCGAGGAATCCCGCACGCAGCATCCGCACCCTCGCCACCGCCCATTCGGGCGGGGCGGGGGTGTTTGCGTCTGCCCGCCGTTCGGCGGGGGTCACAGCTTCTACCCGGTGGCCGTCGATAGACTGGGTCGAATATGGACTTCGACGCAATCTGGCTTGAACTCGCCCAATTTTTCACCGTCACCCTGTGGCTCAAGGTCATCAACATCGCCGCGATCGTCATCGGAGCTCTCATCCTCCGCTGGGTGCTGCACTTCGTCATCGACCGGGTCGTCGGGCAGATCGTCTCTGGCGTCAAGAAGACCCAGAACGTGATGGACACCCAGGCGCTGAGCGTCTCCCCGGTGGCAGCCGTTCGGGTCGTGCAGCGCAGCCGCACCCTCGGCTCCGTGCTGACCAACATCGTCAACGTCACCCTGCTGATCGTCGCGGTGCTGCTGATCGTGAACGTCGTCAATACGGACATCCTCGGCTCCTTCGCGCTGCTCACCGCCGCGCTCGGCGCCGGGCTCGGCTTCGGCGCCCAGAACATCGTCAAGGACATCCTGAACGGCCTGTTCATGGTCGTCGAGGACCAGCTCGGCGTCGGCGATATCGTCGACGTGGGCTTCGCCTCCGGCGTGGTCGAGACCGTCGGCATCCGGGTCACCCAGGTGCGTGACATCGACGGCACCCTGTGGTTCGTGCGCAACGGCGAGATCCTCCGCGTCGGCAACATGTCGCAGGGCTGGGCCAGGGTCATCATCGACCTCGCGGTCCCGTACGCCTCCGACGTCGAGGCCGTGCAGGCCGAACTGCTCCGCGTGGCCAAGGCGCTCGCCTCCAGCCGCAAGTGGCGTCCCGTCATCCTGGAGAAGCCGGAGGCCTGGGGTCTCGAGTCGATCTCGGCCGAGGCACTCGTCGTGCGCATCGTCGTGAAGACACGTGTGTCGGCCAAGTGGGACTTCGCCCGCGACCTTCGCCTGCACCTGAAGAAGGCGCTCGACGGCCTGGGCATCGGCCTGACCCCGCTGAACAGTGTCGTCATGGCCGGAGCGGACGGCTCGGTGAACGCCGCCGCGATCCCCGGCACCGACGAGCCCTCCGACGCCGCGGCCGAGGCGGCCGCCGCCGAGGTCACCGTGTCCACCGCCCCGTTCACCGCCCCGGTGCCCGTGCGCAAGAAGCCCCGTCTCCCCCGGGCCCAGCGCAAGGGCCACCCGCCGCACGGCGAGGACGAAGACAAGGCCCACAAGGACACCGAGAATGGCGCCGACAAGGGTGCCGACAAGCTGTCCGAGAAGCCGGCCGGGAAGTCCGCCGCCGAGAAGGACGCCGAGAACCCCACCCCGAGCTCACCGAAATCGACACCCGACCCGGAGATCCGCGATGACGCCTGAGTCCCCCCTCCCCTCCGAGCGCACCCCCGAGCCCTCCCGCGTGCACCTGCGCGACGGCGAGAACGGGGCCGCGATCGGGGCATCCTTCTACGACCAGGTCGGCGGACGACCCTTCTTCGCGAAGCTCGTCGCCGCGTTCTACCGAGGCGTCGCCACCGACCCTGTGCTCAAGCCGATGTACCCGGAGGCCGACCTCGGCCCGGCCGAGGAACGCCTCACCATGTTCCTCGAGCAGTACTGGGGCGGCCCGGGCACCTACAGCGAGCAGCGCGGTCATCCCCGACTGCGCCAGCGTCACCAGCCGTTCAAGGTGAACCCGGATGCGCGCGACCGCTGGCTGCTGCACATGCGCGAGGCCGTCGACGGCTGCGACCTGCCGCCACTGCAGCGGGAGACCCTGTGGGACTATCTGGAGCGGGCGGCTCACGCCATGCTCAACACGTTCGACGAGTAACCCTCCCCTTTGGCCTGACGATGGAGTCACGATGAGCCCGGTTTCCCCGCACCCCGCCCGCACCGAGGCCGATGTCATCGTCGTTGGGGCGGGCCTGGCCGGCCTCGTCGCCACGGCCGAGCTGGTCGCCGCGGGCAAGCGGGTGATCCTGGTCGAGCAGGAGCCGGCATCCTCGCTTGGCGGCCAGGCCTGGTGGTCGTTCGGCGGCCTGTTCCTGGTGGACTCCCCCGAGCAGCGCAGGCTCGGCGTGCACGACTCCGCCGATCTGGCCCGGCAGGATTGGTTCGGCAGTGCCGGCTTCGACCGCGACGAAGACTACTGGCCGAAACGCTGGGCGGAGGCCTACCTTGACTTCGCGGCCGGGGAGAAACGTGCCTGGCTGCACGAGCGCGGCATCCGCTTCTTCCCGGTCGTCGGCTGGGCCGAGCGCGGCGGCTACACCGCCCTCGAGCACGGCAACTCCGTGCCACGGTTCCACATCGTCTGGGGCACCGGGCCGGCTCTCCTGGCGCCGTTCATCGCCCAGGTGCGGGCCGGCGTCGCATCCGGACTGGTCACCGTTCTGCACCGGCGCCGAGTCGACGAGCTCATCGTCACCGACGGCGCCGTCGTCGGCGTGCGCGGCGGCGTGCTCGCGCGCAGCGACGTTGCCCGCGGCGAGGCCAGTTCCCGCGACCGGGTCGGCGAGTTCGAGTTGACGGCATCCGCCGTGATCGTGACCAGCGGCGGCATCGGCGGCAACCACGACCTCGTGCGCGCGCAGTGGCCGACCCGGTTGGGCGCCGCGCCCGCGCATCTGCTCTCCGGTGTGCCGGCGCACGTCGATGGTCGGATGCTCGCCATCACCGAACGCTCCGGTGCCCGCCTGATCAACGGCGACCGGATGTGGCACTACACCGAGGGCATCGAGAATTGGGATCCGGTCTGGGCGGCCCACGGCATCCGAATCCTGCCCGGCCCGTCCTCGCTCTGGCTCGACGCGACCGGAAAACGCCTGCCCGCGCCGCTTTTCCCCGGCTTCGACACCCTGGGCACGCTCGAGCACATTCTCGGGACCGGCCACGACCACAGCTGGTTCGTGCTCACCCAGAAGATCATCGAGAAGGAGTTCGCCCTCTCGGGCAGCGAGCAGAACCCCGACCTGACCGGCAAAGATCTTTCCCTGCTCGTCAAGCGGGTCACCCCGGGTGCCCCCGGGCCGGTCGAGGCGTTCAAAGCGAAGGGCGCCGATTTCGTCGTCGCCGACACCCTGCACGAACTCCTCGCGGGGATGCAGCGCCGCTCACCGGAGGTGCGCCTCGACTTCGCGCGGATCGAAAAGGAGATCCGGGCCCGCGACCGTGAGCTGGACAACGACTTCTCCAAGGATGCCCAGATCACCGCGATCAGGCAGGCCAGGCACTACCGCGGCGACCGCCTCATCCGCGTCGCCACCCCGCACCGGCTGCTCGACTCGAAGAACGGGCCGCTGATCGCCGTCAAGCTGCACATCCTCACCCGGAAGAGTCTCGGCGGCATCGAAACCGACCTGTTCGCCCGCGCGCTCGGCCCCAACGGGCAACCCGTGCCGGGCCTGTACGCGGCCGGGGAGGCCAGCGGCTTCGGCGGCGGCGGCATGCACGGCTACCGCTCGCTCGAGGGAACGTTCCTCGGCGGCTGCCTGTTCTCGGGCCGCGCCGCCGGCCGCGCGGTCGCCGCCGCCCTCTGACGAGCGCGCCTCGTGCGCTCACCTCGCGCGCCCACCTCGGGGGCGCGCACCTCTGGCGCGCACCTCGCGGCGCGCGTTCGAGAAGCGGGCACGTGTTCTATCGCGCGCCCGCTTCCCTCCGGCGGGCCGCGACAGGGGACGCCGCGACAAGGAGCGCCCAGCCGAGACCGCCAGGCGAGCGCGCTAGCCGAGCTCGGTCGCGGCAACGATCGCCGCCGCGGTCTCTCGACCCATCCGGATCGCGCCGTCCACGTGCTGGTAGCCCTTGCCTGCGAGGTCGCTGCAGGAGAACGAGATCGGTCCGACGGGGGTGCGGAGGTCGGCGCCGTAGCGGGCCAGGCCGCCCAGGTCGAAGCTCGCGGCGTAGGCCCCGCGGGTCCATTCCTCGGTGCCCCAGTCGCTCTCGTAGTAGACGACCGGGGTGAGCGCCTTCTCGCCGAAGTAGTGCGAGAGCGAAGTGAGGATGCGGGTCTTCCGCTCCTCGGGCGTGAGCGTGAACACCTCGTCGGCCGCCTCGTCGGACACGAAACCGACGAAGGTGCCCCGGGGGTCGCCGAAGTTGGTGTTGTCGTAGGCTTCGTGCACGAGCTCGTAGGGGCTGAAGGCGGTTCCGGAGAGACCGTCCTCACGCCAGAACGGGGTTTCGTAGACCGCGTGCACCTTGATCACGAAGCCCATCGAGAGGTGCTGGTGCAGCTGGTGCTGACGACGCGGCAGCGATGGTTCGAAGGAGATCCGGCTGTAGAGCACGGGCGGCACGGCCACGATCACGCGGCGGGCATGAACCTCGAGGTCGTCCGTGACGGCGACGACTCCCCGCTCGCTCCAGCGCAGTGTGCGCACGGCCTGGCCCAGGTGCACGTCGTCGCCGAGCCGTTCGGCGAGGAGGATCGGCACCTGCTGGAGACCGCCGATGACCCGCTCGTCGAGGATGAAGTCCGCGTCGACGAGGTTGCTGAAGCTGCCGGCGCTGGCCGCCATCAGAAGCGCCTGCAGCGTGGAGAACGCGTAGGCCGGCTTGGTCAGCATGGCGCCGGCGATGTACATACCGATGTTGTCGCGGGCCTCCTGGTCATCGGTCTCACCCTCCAGCCAGGTGCCGAACGAGATCTCGTCGAGTTCCTTGGCGCGAGGGTGGGTCCACGGGCGGTCGGGGTCCGTCTGGGCCACGAGACCGTCGAGGAGCGTGATCAGGCGGAGGATCTCCCCCTCCGTCTCGGTCGACACCGGGAAGATCTCGCCCTCGAACAGGGTGCGTTGGCCCTCGGAGTTGATGTACACATTCTCGCCCGTGCGGTACCGGGCGAAGGTCTCCAGGCCGAGTTCGGCGATGGTCTCCTTCAGTGCGTCCTGGTCGGGCGAGACCCACTGGCCGCCGATTTCGAGCATGGCGCCGTCGATGTCATCGGTCCAGAGCCGGCCGCCGACCCGGTCCCTGGCCTCGAGAACGGCCACGGTGAGGCCGGCCTTGCGCAGCTCCGTCGCCGCGGTGAGGCCGGATACCCCGGCGCCGATGATGACGATGTCCCGTTCAATCGTGGTCATGATTGCTCCCGTGCTGTGTTCGTTGGTGGGTCGAGGCTCGATCGGGGTCAGGAGACCGGGATGAGGGTGTACTTCGTCGAGAGGTACTCGTGGATGCCCTCGAGACCTCCCTCGCGGCCGAGGCCGGACTGTTTGACGCCGCCGAACGGCGCGGCGGCGTTGGAGACCAGCCCGGTGTTGAGGCCCATCATCCCTGTCTCCAGCCTGCCGATCATCCGGTGTCCCCTGGCGAGGTCCCTGGTGAAAACGTACCCGATGAGGCCGTACTCGGTGGCGTTCGCCAGGCGCACGGCCTCGTCCTCGTCGGCGAATGTGACGATGCCGACGACCGGGCCGAATATCTCCTCGTGCATGATCGCGCTGCCCGGCGCGACCCCGGTGAGAACCGTGGGCTCGTAGAACGAACCTGGCCCGTCCGGGCGCACGCCACCGGCGAGCAGTGTCGCTCCCCTGGTCAGGGCATCCTGGACCAGCGCGTCCGTGCTCGCCACGGCGGCCTCGTTGACGAGCGGGCCGATCGTGACGCCCTCCTCGGTGCCTCGCCCGATCTTCAGGGCGGCGACCCGGAGGGTGAGCCGGCGGGCGAACTCGTCGACAACGGACTCGTGCACGATGAACCGGTTCGCCGCGGTACAGGCCTGGCCGATGTTGCGGAACTTGGCGAGCATTGCCCCGTCGACGGCCTTGTCCAGGTCAGCGTCCTCGAAGACGACGAACGGGGCGTTGCCGCCGAGCTCCATCGAGGTGCGCAGCACACCCTGGGCTGCCTGCTGGATCAGTTTGCGACCGACGGGCGTCGACCCCGTGAAACTGAGTTTGCGCAGGCGAGGGTCGGCGATGATCGGCCCGGCCACCGCGGAGGACTCGCTGGTCGTTATCACGTTGACCACACCCGCCGGGACCCCGGCGTCCTCGAGCAGTTGCGCGAAGTAGAGGGTGGTCAGCGGGGTCAGCTCGGCCGGCTTGATCACGACAGTGCAGCCGGCGGCGAGGGCCGGGGCGATCTTGCGCGTGGCCATGGCCAGCGGAAAGTTCCACGGGGTGATCAACAGGCACGGGCCGACGGGGTGCTGGGATACGAGCGTCGTTCCCGTGCCCTCGGGGTTGAGCCCGTAGCGGCCGCTGATCCGCACGGCCTCCTCGCTGAACCAGCGCAGGAACTCGCCGCCGTAGGTGACCTCGCTGTTCGCCTCGGCGAGCGGCTTGCCCATCTCCATCGACATGAGCAGGGCGAAGTCGTCGCGGCGCTCCTGCAACAGGTCGAAGGCGCGGCGCAGGATCTCGGCGCGCACGCGCGGAGCGGTCGCCGCCCAGCCCGCACTCGCGTCGACCGAGGCATCGAGGGCACGGATGCCGTCGGCGGCATCCGCGTTGGCGATCCGTTTGAGCACAAGCCCGGTCGCCGGGTCGGTGACCTCGATCGGCTCGCCCCCGCCTCGCTGCCAGACCCCGTTGATGTAGAGCCCGTCGGGGACGCGGGCGAGCAAGTCGGTTTCACGGTTGGACACGGTTCTCTCTTTCACTGGGTTCTCACTCACGGGTAATTCTCGATCGATTCGGGACGGCTGCCGGCCTAGGGATACAGGCCGCGGAGGAGGTGGGCCTCCGCCACGCGCTCGACCGCGAGCACGGTCGCGGCGGCCCGCAGGGAGAGGTCCCTGGCCGCGGCGTATTCGACGACCTGATGCCAGGCGCCGAGCATCCGCTCCTCCAGCTTGTGCTCGACCTCATCGGCGTTCCACCAGTAGGCCTGATTGCCCTGCACCCACTCAAAGTAGGAGACAAGCACGCCGCCGGCGTTCGCGAGGATGTCGGGGACGACGAGTTGGCCGTTCTCGGCGAAGATGCGGTCGGCCGCGGGCGAGGTGGGCCCGTTCGCGCCCTCGACGATGATCCGGGCGCTCACCCTGGCTGCATTGCCTTCGTGCAGCACTCCCTCGACTGCGGCCGGCACGAGCAGGTCGACGGGAAGCTCGAGCAGGGCGTCGCCGTCCAGCGGTTCCGCTCCGTCGTAGCCGACGACCCGCCCGGTGGCGGCGACGTAGGCGCTGAGGCGGGTGAAGTCCAGGCCGTTGCGGTTGTAGACGGCCCCGTACTGGTCGCTGACGGCAATGACGCGCACGCCGGCGTCGGTGAGGAAGACCGCGGCGTCGTGGCCGACCTTGCCGAAGCCCTGTACGGCCGCGGTGGCCCCGCGCGGGCTGATGCCGCGGTGCCGGAGCGCCTCGAGCGCGATGTGGGTGACCCCGCGGGAGGTGGCGCTGGCGCGGCCGTGGGAACCGCCCAGGCTGATCGGTTTGCCGGTCACGATGCCGGGAACGGTGTAGCCGACGTTGACCGAGTAGGTGTCCATGATCCAGGCCATGGTGCGTTCGTCCGTGCCCATGTCCGGGGCGGGGATGTCCTTCTCCGGGCCGATGATCGGTAGGATCTCACTCGTGTAGCGGCGGGTGACCCGCTCGAGTTCCGCCTGGGAGAACTGGCGGGGGTCGATGGTGACCCCGCCCTTCGCTCCGCCGAAGGGCACGTCGATCAGGGCGCACTTCCAGGTCATCCACATCGCGAGTGCGCGCACCTCGTCGAGGGTCACCCCGGGGCTGTAGCGCAGGCCGCCCTTGGCCGGGCCGCGGGAGAGGTTGTGTTGCACCCGGTAGCCGGTGAACAGGCTCGTGCTGCCGTCATCCCGGCGAAGCGGCACCGCAACGGTCATCTCCCGGCGCGGTGTGGCCAGCAGGGACTGCAGCCCGCTCCCGTAGCCGAGCACGTCGATCGCGCTGGCCAGTTGGGAGCGCGCGTCGTCGAGCGGTGTCGCCAGCGGGGCCGCCGCCGCGGTGAGCAGTGCGGTTGGCGCGGTGAGAGGGGCGACCTGTGCGGCCTCGAGCAGGCTCATGCGGTGGCCAAAGCGGCCTGCAGCACCTGCACGCCCTCGATGAGCAGCGCGTCCGGGATGCTCAGCGGGGGCAGGAAACGGATCACGTTGCCGTAGGTTCCGCAGGTGAGCAGAATCACGCCCTGTGCGTGGGCGGCGGCGACGACGCGGCCGGTGAGGGCGGCATCCGGTGCGCCGGTCACGGCGTCGACGAGTTCGATGGCGATCATGGCGCCGCGGCCGCGCACGTCGCCGATCCGCTTGTCCCTGGTCTGAATGGCATTCAGCCGGCCGGTCAGGATCGCACCGATCTCCCTGGCCCGCCCGACCAGGTTCTCGGACTCGTAGGCGGCAATGGTCGCGAGGGCCGCGGCGCAGGCGAGCGGGTTGCCGCCGTAGGTGCCGCCGATGCCGCCGACCTGCGGGGCATCCATGATCTCGGCCCGTCCGGTGACCGCGGAGAGCGGCAGGCCGCCGGCGATTCCCTTGGCCATCACCATCAGGTCCGGCACGATGCCCTCGTGGTTGCTGGCGAACATATCGCCGGTGCGGGCGAAGCCGGTCTGAACCTCGTCGGCGATGAAGACCACCTTGTTGGCGCGACACCACTCGACGAGGGTGGGCAGGAATCCCTCAGCGGGAACGATGAAGCCGCCCTCGCCCTGGATGGGTTCGATGATGACCGCAGCGAGATTATCGGCGCCGATCTGCTTCTCGATCTGGGTGATGGCGCGCTGGGCCGAGGCCACGCCGTCCACGCCGCCGTCACGGTAGGGGTAACTCATCGGCGCGCGGTAGAGCTCGGCGGCGAACGGCCCGAAGCCGTTCTTGTACGGCTGGTTCTTCGCCGTCAGTCCCATGGTCAGGGTGGTCCGGCCGTGGTAGGCGTGGTCGAAGGCGACGACAGCCTGCTTGCCGGTGTAGTGCCGGGCGATCTTGACGGCGTTCTCGACCGCCTCCGCCCCGGAATTGAACAGGGCGCTTCGCTTGGCGTGGTCGCCGGGGGTGAGCCGGTTCAGGGTCTCGGCGACCTCGATGTAGGAGTCGTAGGGGGCGACGGTGAAGCAGGTGTGCGTGAACTGGGCCAGCTGCGCGGCGACGGCCTCGACCACCTGAGGCGCGCTGTTGCCGACGCCGGTGACAGCGATGCCGCTGCCGAGGTCGATCAGCGAGTTGCCGTCGACGTCGACGAGCACGCCGCCGCCGGCCGCAACGATGTAGACGGGGAGGGTGACGCCGACGCCGGCGGAGACCGCCTGCGCCTTGCGCGCCTGCAGCGCCTGCGACTTGGGGCCGGGGATGCTCGTCACCAGGCGGCGTTCCTGCGGGAGGCTCGGTCCGCCGAGCGGCACGGCGGACGGGGCGGGGGTTTCGACGAGGGTCATGGCGGCTCCAGTTCTGCGACACAGGTGCATCGGCGCGGTTCCGGCGTCGATGCCAATTGCGCAATGTTATGCAGCGCGCCCGCTCGCTCGGACTGCCACTTTGTACAACTTGTGGGCAATCTTTCGCCACGCTGTACACTCGTCGCATGTCTCCCTCCGTGGCCCCGCCACTGCTGCCACCCCTGCGCCGCCTTCTCGCCCAGGCCGGCCTCAACCTGCGCCTCCTCACCGACGAGGCGGATCTCCCCGACGGCGCTCTCGATCGGCCCGTCGACTGGGTGCACAGCTCCGACCTGCCCGACCCGACCCCGTTCCTCTCGGCCAGCCAGATGCTGCTCACGACGGGCCGGCAATTCACCGCCGACGGGACCACGGATGTCTTCTACACCGACTATGTCGACGGGCTGGCCGACCTTGGCATCGCGTGCCTCGGCTTCGGCACCGAGGTCATCCGCGACGGCACACCGGACGCCCTTCTCGTGGCCTGCCTGGCCAGGGGCATCCCCCTGGTCGAGGTGCCGTACGGAACCCCGTTCATCGCGGTAGCCCGCGCCGCCGGTGACCTGGTCGCCGAGCTCCGCTTCGCCAGGGACACCTGGACCCTGGGCGCCCAGCGGGCCATCTCCCTCGCCGCGCTGCGCCCCGATGGGCTGAGCGCCACCCTGAGCGAGTTGTCGCGCCAGCTCGGGCACTGGGTGGCCCTGTTCGACCAGGGCGGTGTGCTCAACCGGGTCTTTCCGCGGGACGCGTTCACCGGGGCATCCGCCCCACACGGCTCCCTCGACCGAGCGCGACAGGAGGCCGAGCGGATGCTGCGACGCGGCCAACGCGCGAGCCTCACCGTCGACAACGGCCCCGACACGCTCAACCTGCAGACTCTCGGGCGCCGCGATCAGTTGCGCGGCGTGCTGGCGCTCGGCGGCCGCACCCCGCTCGACCAGGCTAGCCAGGAGGTGGTGACGAGCGTCATCGCCCTCGCCGGGCTCGCCCTCGAGCAGAACACGGCACTCGGCCGGGCACGCGGCCACCTTCGGTCGGGGCTGCTGCAGGCCCTGCTCGGCGGGCAGGTCGAGCTGGCCCGCACGATCTCGACCGAGCTGTGGGGCGCCTTCCCGAACGAACCGGTGCGGCTCGCCGTGACCGACCCGCCACCAGAGCGGCTGGACGCCCTCACCGAGTTCCTCGAGCTCCGGGTCGAGGAACGTGCGGGGCACGCGTTCTTCGCCCGCACCGGCGGCTCGGTCGTCGTCTGCCTCGACTCCACCGCCGGGCCGCTGCTGAAGGACCTCGTCGGCTTCGGTCTCCACGTGGGTGTCTCGGACCCGACCGAGTATCGCGCACTCCCGCACGCGCTCACTCAGGCCCGCCAGGCCCTGGAACGTGCGCGCGAGGGCGAACCGGGGATCGTGGCCTTCGATCTGATCTCCCGGCAGGGTGTGCTCGCCTTCCTGGCCAGGACGGACGCCTCAGAGGTCGGCCGTGCGGCCCTCCAACCCGTGAGCGACCACGATACGGTTCACGGTACGGCACTGATTGCCACCCTGCGGGTCTGGCTCGAGCAGAACGGCCAGTTCGGGCCGGCGGCCGAGGTGCTCGGGGTTCACCGGCACACCGTCCGCGCGCGGATCGGCCACGCCGAACAGCTCCTCCGCCGCGACCTGACCACCTTCCACGCCCGCGCCGATGTGTGGGCCGCCCTCTTGTCGACCACGAGTGGCGGTTGAGTTGCGGGGAAATCACCTCCAACCGGGGTCGGGAGGGTGTTTTCTCCGCAACTGAGCGGCATACGGGCTAGGCGCGGAGGGACCAGGGCTTGCGGCGCACAAGAATGTGTCCGCGGCTGGTGCTCAGGCGGGTCCACGGCCCGGTCTCGAAGAGGCGCACGGGCTCGTCTTTCGTCAGGAAGCCGAGGCTCACCGCGGCGAAGGCCGCGCCGCTCGGCACGATCTCCAGGCCGGGAATCGGTCGACCCCAGACCTCGGAGCGCACCCGCTGCACGATCTGGCCGCCCGTTCCGGTCGGGATCACCGCGGCGACCTCTTCGATGCCGGCGTCCGCGGACGTCTGCAGCAGGGCGGCATCCGTTTCGCCCAGCGCGGTCCAGCCGCCCTTGGGCGGGGAGATCCCGGCCCAGGTCACGGTGGTCACCTCGAGCGGCACGGTCACGGTAACCGGCGCGGATGGGTCGGTCACCGCCGCGACGAGCCGGGCGAGCCGGTCGAGCAGCGAGCGCACCGGCACAACGGCGTCGAGTTCGACCGGCGCGGTCAGGGCGAAGGTGCGCAGTCCGAGCACGGTCGGACTGGCGTCGAGGAGTCCGCGCGGGTAGAGGATCGCCGTGTAGACGGCGAGCACGCCCGACGCCGAAATCAAGCGCACGGAACCGTCCTCTACCCGGCTGGCGCGGGACAGGTACACCTGGAGGTCGCTGAGGGAAAGGGAATCTGTGAGAGAAATTGACTTGCTCATCTGCTCCTAAACTACCAAGGTAAGCCGGGGCCCATTGCGACCCCCGATAACGCGCCTGAGGAGGCCACATGGACGAGCCAATGGAAGGTCTCCTGACCGCCCTCGATCTCACCGACACGGGCGCCCGCACGAGCGAGGACATCTTCACCGGTCCGTCGCAGTGGATGCCCCTCGGCCGCGTCTTCGGCGGCCAGGTGCTCGCCCAGTCGCTTGTCGCGGCGATGCGCACGGTGCCCGACGACCGGCACGTGCACTCGATGCACGGCTACTTCCTCCGCCCCGGCGATGTCGGCCAGCCGATCACATTCTCGGTCGAGAGGATCCACGACGGGCGCTCCTTCGCGACCCGCCGCACCCAGGCCTACCAGGACGGCCGGCCGATCCTGTCGATGATCGCCTCGTTCCAGGACGAGGACGAGGGACTCGAACACCACATCGACATGCCCACCGATCTGCCTGACCCGGAGTCCCTGCCCACAGCGGCGCAGTCGCTGGAGAAGGTCGACCACTCCATCGCGCGCTACTGGGCGAGCGAGCGCCCGTTTGACATGCGCCACGTTCCCTCGCCGATCTACCTCACGGTGGACGGCGAGCACACGTCGCGCCAGGCCGTGTGGATGAAGACGCTCGGCCCGCTGCCGGACGATCCTGACCTGCACCGTGCAGCCCTGGCCTATGCCAGCGACTACTCGATCATGGAACCGATCATGCGGCGGCACGGCATCGCCTGGGCCACTCCTGGGCTCAAGGTGGCGAGCCTGGACCATGCCATGTGGTTCCACCGCTTCGGGCGCGCCGACGAGTGGATGCTGTACGTGCAGGATTCGCCGTCGGCCCAGGGCGGCCGAGGGCTGTCAACGGGCAGCATCTTCAGCCGGTCCGGTCTGCTCCTGGCCACCGTGGCCCAGGAGGGCATGCTGCGCGTGCCGACGAACGCCGAGTAGCTATTCGCTGCCCGGTCCCAGCCGAAGTGGGTAGCATCGCCCTGCGAAACCCATTGCGTCGCCAACCCGCCAGAGGAGAACAATGACCGCCTCCACCCCGATCTCAGGCGAAACCGCCACCGGCCTGTCCCGCCGGGCCGCCCTCCTGCTCGGAGGCGCCGGCACCGCCGTCGCACTGGTCGGCTGCAGCACCGGCCCCGCCGCCGGAGATGGGACGAAGAACGGCAAGACCACCCCGACCGAGGTCGCCAAACTCGCCGATATCCCGGTCGGCGGTTCTGTCGAGGCGTCTCTGAACGGCACGGCGATCTTGATCAGCCAGCCCACCGCGGGCTCCGTGATCGCGTTCAGCGCGGCATGCACCCACCAGGGCTGCCCGGTCAAGCCCGTCGGCAAGGAGTTCGATTGCCCGTGCCACGGCTCGAAGTTCGACGCCATGACGGGGGCGGTGCTCGCAGGCCCGGCACCGAGCCCTCTGGTATCGGTTCCGGTGTCGGTCGACGGCGACTCGGTCATCGCCGGCTAAGACCAGCCGCCGCCGTCGGGGATCCGACCGATTTTCTTCACGATGATATGGACGAGTTCACCGGGTCTCTCGCGTTCGTGGCGGGGTGAAGTCCGAGTGCGCGGCGAGGTCTTCGATGACTTTATCGAGCCGGTCCCGGCGGGCGACGGCCTGGGTGATGGCCCGGGTGACGGCCTGGCACTCGATTCCTGCCGCAACGAGACTCCGGTAGAGACTGAACCCGGTCGATCCAGCCTCATCCGTCACCAGCGGCGGGCCTCAGGACCGCACGGCTCCGTGACCCGAGCGGATCGCGTCGAGACCGCGGTTGATCTGCCGGGCCCAGAACGGGCCTCGATAGAGGAACGCGGTGTAGCCCTGCACGAGCGTCGCGCCGGCGGAGAGCCGCTCGGCGACCTGCTCGGCCGTCTCGACCCCGCCGACCGAGATCACACAGAGTTCTCGCGGTACCGTGGCGCGGATCAGCCGCAACACGGCCAGGGACCTGGTGTGCAGCGGGGCGCCGGACAGCCCGCCCGCACCGGCGGCCGCAACAGCCGCGGGATCGGCAAGCAGTCCGTCCCTGGAGATGGTCGTGTTCGTCGCGATGATGCCGTCGAGGCCGAGCACGACCACGAGCTCTGCGATCCGGATGACCTCGTCGTCGCTGAGGTCAGGAGCGATCTTTACCAGCAGCGGCGTGACACCGGCCTCCGCCTTGACCGCGCGAAGCAACGGCGCCAGCTGGTCGAGCTCCTGGAGTCCCCTCAGGCCCGGCGTGTTGGGTGAACTCACGTTGACGACCAGGTAGTCGGCCAGGGGCGCGAGGCGAGCGGCACTGGCCAGGTAGTCCGCGGTGGCGTCCCGAACGGCGGTCACCCGGCTCTTGCCGATGTTGATCCCGAGCACGGGTCGGCCCCGCACGGCGCGCACCCGGGCCAGGCGAGCCTGGGCCGCCGCGGCTCCGTCGTTGTTGAACCCCATCCGATTGATCACGGCACGGTCGGCGATCAACCGGAACAGCCTTGGTTTCGGATTGCCCGGTTGGGCCACGGCCGTGATGGTGCCGACCTCGACATGGCCGAAGCCGAGCTGGCCCAGGCCGATCACGGCCTTGCCGTCCTTGTCGAATCCGGCGGCGAGGCCGAAGGGCGAGTCGAAGTGCAGGCCGAGAGTGTCGACACCCTGGTCGGTCGCCGGAGAGGTGAACCGGCGAGCGAGGCGTCCGACGCCGAGGTACGGCAGGGCCCGGATCACGGTGAAGGCGAGGTGATGGGCACGTTCGGGGTCGAGCCGGGAGAGCACGGCCGTGAAGAAGAGCGGGTACACGGGTTAGAACTCCGTCTGGCCGGCGGATGCCGTGCCGTCGGCGTGGCCGGTGCGCAGCTGGGCGATGGCGCTCTCGAAGTCCTCGAGCGAATCGAAGCCCTGGTACACGCTCGCGAAACGCAGGTAGGCGACCTCGTCCAGGTCTCGCAGTGGCGGCAGGATCGCCAAGCCGATGTCGTTCGCGTCCACCTGCGATGCCCCGGTCTGCCGGATGGTCTCCTCCACCTTCTGGGCGAGCATGGCGAGGTCCGAATCTGTCACCGGTCGCCCCTGGCAGGCCTTGCGAACGCCGGACACGATCTTGTCCCGGCTGAACGGTTCGACGACGCCGCTGCGCTTGATGATGTTGAGGCTCGCGGTCTCGGTCGTGCTGAACCGGCGCCCGCATTCCGGGCACTGGCGGCGACGACGGATCGACAGACCGTCGTCGCTCGTGCGGGAGTCGATGACTCTGGAGTCCGGGTGGCGACAGAACGGGCAGAACATATCGCCGAGCCTACCGTTCCGCGTCGGGGTGGAACCGGGCGATGACGGCGTCGCCGTGGGCGGGCAGCGCCTCGGCGTCCGACAGGGCCGCGATGTGTCCGGCAACGGCGAGCAGGGCCTCACGGCTGTAGTCGATGACCTGCTGGGGCCGGAGGAAGGTGTAGGCGCCGAGCCCGGACGAGAAGCGGGCCTGGCCACCGGTCGGCAGGACGTGGTTGGAGCCGGCGACGTAGTCCCCCAGGCTGACCGGGGAATACGCGCCGAGGAAGATGGCTCCCGCGTTCTCGATCAGGGCGAGCACGGCCTGGGGGTCCTCGGTCTGGATCTCGAGGTGCTCCGGCCCGAACGCGTTGCTGAAAGCGGCGGCGGCGGCGAGGTCGTCGACGAGCACGATCGCGGACTGGACTCCGGAGAGGGAGGCGATCACCCGGGCGCTGTGCGTCGTGGTGGTCGACAGTTCGGCCAGACGCGTGGTCACGGCATCCGCCAGAACCGCGGAATCGGTGACGAGCACGGCCGCGGCCAGCTCGTCGTGTTCGGCCTGGCTGACCAGGTCGGCCGCGACGAGCAGTGGGTCGGCCGCGGCATCCGCGATCACGAGGATGTCGGTCGGGCCGGCCTCGGAGTCGATCCCGGTCACCCCGCGGACGAGGCGCTTGGCGGCCGCGACGTAGACATTGCCGGGGCCGGTGACGAGCTGGACCGGGTCGAGTCCGAGTGCGGGAACGCCGTAGGCGAAGGCGCCGATGGCACCCGCTCCGCCCATCGCGTAGATTTCGTGCACACCGAGCAGGCCGGCGACGGCGAGGATCGTGGGGTGCACCCGCCCGCCGAAGTCGCTCTGCGGGGGCGAGGCGAGCGCGAGGGAGGTGACTCCGGCGACCTGGGCCGGTACGGCGTTCATCACGACGCTCGACGGGTAGACGGCCTTGCCGCCGGGAACGTAGAGCCCGACTCGGTTGATCGGCTGCCAGCGCTGGGTGATCACGGCGCCGTCGGCGATCGTGGTGGTCACCAGCGGTGGCACCTGTGCGGAACTGGCGATCCGAACCCGGCGGATGGTCTCTTCGATGGCCGTGCGCACGTCGGGGTCGAGCCCGGCGACCGCCTCGGCGATGTCGCTGGCCGGCACCCGCACGTGGGCGGGACGCACGCGATCGAGGCGTTCGGCCTGGTCGAGGAGCGCGTCCTCTCCCCTGGCGCGCACGTCGTCGATCAGTTCGGCTGCGATATCGCTGGCGACGGTCACGCTGGTGAGCGCGCGCGGCACGGCGGCCAGCAATTCGGCGGGTGTGGGCTCGGTGCCCCGAAGGTCAATTGTCTGGATCATCTCTGACCAGCCTAGCGATCAACCACCTCCTTCACGGGAATAGGCTGGTCGGCGAGGAGCTTGATCCAAACAGTATGAACGACACCGATGCACCAGAGACCACCGCCGCTCCACCACTGGAGGGCGACCCGAACGCGCCGCAGGATCTCGCGGCCTTCAAACACGCCTTCCGCCGGCACGCCGCCGGGGTCGCGGTGATCACCTCGCTGCGGGAGGATGGCACGCCCGTGGGGTTCACCGCCACGTCCCTGGCCTCGCTCGCATCCGTACCGCCGCTGGCCACGTTCAATATGGCGCGTTCGGCGAGCACGTGGCCGGCCATAGCCGCGAACGACCGGGTGGTGATCCACATTCTCGGGGCGAACAATCGCGCTCTCGCCCAGAAGCTGTCGGGACCGCAGGAACAGCGGTTCGTCGGCGACCATTGGGCGCCCGGCCCATACGGTCTGCCCGTACTCGCCGGCGTGACGAGCTGGATGGTCGGCCGGATCGTCGAGCGAGTCCTCGTGCACAACAGCGCCGTCGTGGTCGTGCAGATCGAGGACGGCGGCATGGGCGAGAACGACGACGCGCTGCTCTACCACGAGCGCGCCTACCGGGTGCCGGGCGCGGAGGTCTAACCCTCCCGCAGCCGACGCCGTTCGGCCTCGGCAATCGCGGCCTCCTCCGGGGTCGGCGCCCCGCCGCCGAGATGCCGGGGCTGCCACCACGCCCCGGTGCCGTCTTGCGGGTAGCGGGCCTGCAGGCCGTCGACGAGGGCCTGCAGGGCCGCGTGCAGCCGTGGGGTGAGCTGGTGCGCATCCGCGTCGGCTGGCACGATCATCGGCTCACCCACGGCGACCCCGATCGGCGCCCGGAACGCATCCCGAAACGACGGTTTGTGGTTCTTGGTCAGCAGACGGTGACCGCCCCAGACCGCGATCGGCACGACCGGGACCCCGGCCTCCGCCGCCATCCGGATCGCCCCTGACTTCAGCGACCGCACGGTGAAGGAGGCATTGACCCCGCCCTCGGGGAAGACCCCGAGCAGTTCGCCGGCGCGCAGCGCCGTCACCGCCTGAGAGTATGCCTCTGCGCCCGCCTTCATATCGACGCTGATGTGCCGCATACCGCGCAGCAGCGGGCCGACCAGGCGCTGGTCGAAGGCACCCTGCTTCGCCAGGAAGCGGATGTGGCGCCGGTTGTGCCGCCAGGTGATCCACTCGACGAGCGCGAAATCGGCGTAGCCGAAGTGCGTGATCGCCAGGACGGCTCCCCCGGTGTCGGGAATGGTGTCCAGCCCGGTCACCATCGGCTTGAGGCGCAGAAGCCCGAACAGGGTGCGCCCGACGCCGATGGCCGTGCTGTAGATCGGTTCTTTGGCGCGCCGTGTCATGGGTCAAGGTTACAACCCGCGCGTCAGTCCACGCGGTTTTGGGCGAGCGGCGTCAGGTGAGGCAGTACGGGCCGAGCAGGCTCTTCAGCTCGCCGAACAGATCTGCGCTGATCGTGATCCGGAACGGCAGCTCGAATACGCGCGCGGTCGTGCCCTTGACGAGCTTGAGCCTCACCTCAGAGGTGCCGCCATGCCGGCCGAGCACCTCGCCGAGGGCGGTCACCGTGTCGGTCGTCGCGCGCGCCTCGGCCACCGTGATCGCCAGCGGACCCGAGTCGGAGGCCTGGCCCAGTTCGGGCGCGAAGATGCTGTACGCGTGCAGGTTCATGCCGTCGTCACGCAGGCTCACCCTTCCACGCACGACGACGATCGAGTCGCTGATCAGGTCGGGCGCGAACTCCTGGTATGCCTTCCCCATGAACATGACCGCGATCTCCCCGCCGAAATCCTCGACCTGGATGATGCCGTACTGGTTGCCGGACTTCTTCGCGATCCGATGCTGCACGCCGGTGATCAGTCCCGCGACGGTGACGGTGTCCGCATCCTGGGTCTGGTCCGACGCCATCAGGTCGACGATGGTGGTGCTGGCGTGCTTGGCCAGCGGAATCTCGAGTCCCGCCAGCGGGTGGTCGGAGACGTAGAGCCCGAGCATGTCCCGCTCGAAGGCGAGCTTCTCTTTCTTGCTCCACTCTGGCCGGTCGGGAACCTGCTCGGTCTCCTGCGGGTCGTCGAACAGGCTGTCGAAGTCGAAGCCGACCATGCCGTGCTCTTCGTCGCGCTTGATCTTGACCGCGGACTCGACGGCCGCCTCGTGGATCTCGACCATGCCCCGCCTGGTCGCGCCGAGCGAGTCGAAGGCGCCGGCCTTGATCAGGGATTCCACCGTGCGCTTGTTGGCGACAGGGATCGGCACCTTGCGCAGGAAGTCGTGGAACGACTCGAAGGCACCCTTCTCCGTGCGCGCCGCGCGGATCGCATCGACCACGTTGAAACCGACGTTGCGCACGGCGCCCATGCCGAACCGGATGTCCGTTCCGACGGCCGCGAAGTAGCCGATCGATTCGTTCACGTCGGGCGGCAGCACCTGGATGCCCATCCGGCGGCACTCGTTCAGATACAGAGCGAGCTTGTCGCGGGAGTCGCCGACGCTGGTCAGCAAAGCGGCCATGTACTCGGCCGGGTACTTGGCCTTGAGGTACGCGGTCCAGTAGGACAGCACCCCGTAGGCGGCGGAGTGGGCCTTGTTGAACGCGTAGTCGGAGAACGGCAGCAGGATGTCCCAGACGGTCTTCACGGCGTCCATGGAGTACCCGTTGGCCACCATTCCGCCGGAGAAACCCTCGAACTGCTTGTCGAGTTCCGATTTCTTCTTCTTGCCCATGGCCCGCCGGAGGAGGTCGGCCTGGCCGAGCGAGAATCCGGCCAGCTTCTGGGCGATCGACATGACCTGCTCCTGGTACACGATCAGGCCGTAGGTGTTGCCGATGACGTCCTTCAGCGCCTCTTCCAGTTCCGGGTGGATCGGGACGATCTCCTGCTGCCCGGTCTTTCGCAGCGCGTAGTTGGTGTGCGAGTTGGCGCCCATGGGGCCGGGCCGGTACAGGGCGATGACGGCCGAGATGTCTTCGAAGTTGTCCGGCTTCATCAGGCGCAGAAGAGCCCGCATCGGCCCACCGTCGAGCTGGAACACGCCGAGGGTGTCGCCACGGGCGAGCAGCTCGTAGGCCGCGGGGTCTTCCAGGCCCAGTTCCTCGAGCACGGGCCGGTGGCCGCGGTTCACGGCGATGTTGTCGAGGGTGTCGTCGATGATCGTGAGGTTGCGCAGCCCCAGGAAGTCCATCTTGATCAGGCCGAGGGCCTCGGATGCCGGGTAGTCGAACTGGGTGACGATCTGGCCGTCGGCCTCGCGCTTCATGATCGGGATGATGTCGATCAAGGGGTCGGAGCTCATGATCACGCCGGCCGCGTGCACGCCCCACTGGCGCTTGAGGTTCTCCAGGCCCAGAGCGGTGTCGAAGACAGTGCGCGCCTCGGGGTCGGACTCGATCACGGCACGGAAGTCGGCCGCCTCACGGTACCGGGCATGGTCCTTGTCGAACATGCCGGTGAGGGGCACGTCCTTGCCCATGATCGCCGGCGGCATCGCCTTGGTCAGCTTGTCGCCCATGCCGAACGGGAAGCCGAGCACCCGGGAAGCGTCCTTGAGGGCCTGCTTGGCCTTGATCGTGCCGTAGGTGACGATCTGCGCGACGCGCTCCTCGCCGTACTTCTCGGTGACGTAGTGGATGACCTCGCCGCGGCGGCGCTCGTCGAAGTCGACGTCGAAGTCGGGCATGGAGACACGGTCGGGGTTGAGGAATCGCTCGAAGATGAGCCCGTGCACGAGCGGGTCGAGGTCGGTGATGCCCATGGCGTAGGCGACCATCGAACCGGCACCTGATCCACGGCCCGGGCCGACCCGGATCCCCTGCTGCTTGGCCCACATGATGAAGTCGGCCACGACGAGGAAGTAGCCGGGGAAGCCCATCTGGATGATGATGCCGATTTCATAGTCGGCCCGTTTGCGCACGTCGTCGGGGATCCCGTTCGGGTAGCGCTTGGCCAGCCCGACCTCGTTCTCCTTGACGAACCAGCTCTCCTCGTTCTCGCCCTCCGGGCAGGGGAACCGGGGCATGTAGTTCGCCTGGGTGTTGAACTCGACCTGGCAGCGCTCCGCGATCAGCAGCGTGTTGTCGCAGGCCTCGGGCTGGTCGCGGAAGAGGTGCCGCATCTGCGCGGCGGTCTTGAGGTAGAACTCGTTGGAGTCGAACTTGAACCGGTTCGGGTCGTCGAGGGTGGAGGCCGACTGCACACAGAGCAGGGCGGCGTGGGCCGTCGCGTCGTGGGCGTGCGTGTAGTGCAGGTCGTTGCTCGCCACCAGGGGAAGTTTCAGCTCACCGGCCAGCTTGAGCAGGTCGGTCATGGTGCGGCGTTCGATGTCGATGCCGTGGTCCATGATCTCGCAGAAGAAGTTCTCCTTGCCGAAGATGTCCTGGAAGTCGCCGGCGGCCTTCTTCGCCTCTTCGTACTGGCCGAGGCGGAGCCGGGTCTGTACCTCGCCACCGACGCATCCGGTGGTGCCGATCAGCCCGCCGGAGAACTGGGACAGCAGTTCCCTGTCCATCCGAGGCTTGAAGTAGTACCCCTCCAGGCTCGCCTTGGACGAGAGCCGGAACAGGTTGTGCATGCCCGCCGTGGTCTCGGAGAGCAGGGTCATGTGCGTGTATGAGCCGGCGCCACCGACGTCGTCTCGGTTCTGGCCGTTGGCGCCCCAGCGCACCCGCGTCTTGTCGCGGCGGTCGGTGCCCGGCGTGATATATGCCTCGGTGCCGATGATCGGCTTGATGCCGGCCTCGGTCGCGGTGCGCCAGAAATCGAACGCCCCGAACATGTTGCCGTGGTCCGTGATGGCGACCGCGGGCATCTCCTGCTCGATGGCGGCGTTGATCAGTGGTTTGACGCGCGCGGCACCATCGAGCATCGAATACTCGCTGTGCACGTGCAGGTGCACGAACGAATCCTTCGATCCACCCGACTTATTCTGAGAGGACAAAACGGCTCCGAGGTGTTGAAGTGCGTGCTACCGGTCAGGCGTCGCGGAGCACGTCGAGGGCGTGCGCGAGGTCGGTCGGGTAGTCGGCATTGAAGGTGACCCACTCGCGTGAGTCGGGGTGGGAAAAGGCGAGTTGTTTCGCGTGCAGCCACTGCCGGGTCAGGCCGAGTCTGGCCGTGATCGACGGGTCCGCGCCGTACATGGCGTCGCCGACGCAGGGATGCCGCTGGGCGGCCATGTGCACCCGGATCTGGTGGGTGCGCCCGGTCTCCAGGTGGACCTCGAGCAGGGACGCCGACCGGAATGCCTCGAGCGTCTCGTAGTGCGTGATCGAGTCCTTGCCACCGGCAACGACCGCGAACTTCCAGTCGGAGCGCGGGTGTCGGCCGAGCGGGGCGTCGATCGTCCCGGCGGACGGGTCGGGGTGCCCCTGCACGACCGCGTGGTAGATCTTCTCCACCTCACGGTCGTGGAAGGCACCCTTGAGCGCGGTATACGCCGTTTCCGACTTGGCGACCACCATCAGGCCGCTGGTCCCCACGTCGAGGCGGTGCACAATGCCGGCCCGCTCCGCGGCCCCGGAGGTCGCGATCCGGTAACCGGCGGCCGAGAGGGCGCCGAGCACGGTCGGTCCGGTCCACCCCACGCTGGGATGCGCGGCCACACCGGACGGCTTGTTCACGACGACGATGCTCTCGTCGTCGTGGACGATGGTGAGATTCGGCACCGGGATCGGCACGATGGTGAGTGCCTCGCGCGGCTGCCAGTTGACTTCGAGCCATGATCCCGCGTGCAGACGGTCCGATTTGCCGACGACGGTGCCGTTCAGGGCCACCCCGCCTGATTCGGCGACCTCGGCGGCGAAGCTCCGGGAAAAGCCGAACAGCTTGGCGATGCCGGCGTCGACGCGCACGCCGTCGAGTCCGTCGGGAAGGGGTAGAGAGCGTGTTTCCATGGGTGAGTCAGGGTGCTAACTGGGTGGGGGCGGGAGTTTCGGGAGCTGCCTTTGGTGGTGCGGCGGGGTCCGCGGTGACCTGGCGCCTGCCGTCGAGGCCGATGCCGCGAATGGTCAGCCACATGAAGACCACCATGCTCGACACGATCGACATGTCCGCAACGTTGTAGATGGCCGGGATCATCCAGGGGGTCGAGATGAAGTCGACCACGTGGCCCAGGCCGAAGGAAGGCTCCCGCAGCAGGCGGTCCGTCAGGTTGCCCAGTACACCGCCCAGCAGGAGTCCGAAGACGAGTCCCCAGGCGAGGGAACGGATGCGTCCGGCGAACCAGATGATGAAAACCACCACGGCAACCGCGATGATCGAGAAGATCCACGTCATCCCCGTTGCCAGGGAAAACGCAGCGCCCGGGTTCCGAACGAAGTGCCATTGAAGCACGTCGCCCAGAACCCGGACGGTCACACCCTCTGACAGTCCGGAGACTACGAGGTACTTGCTGATTTGATCCAGCGCATAGATGCCCAGCGCGACAAGGGCCAGAACGATGAGCGCGCTGGAACGCTTCTTCGCTCGGTCCTTAGGAGCCAAAGCCCTGGAAGCTCGGCTTCGGAGCGTTGCCCGAATCGCTGCCGGCGTTCGCGCCGACCGGGGAGGTGGCATCGAGGTCGCGCAGCTGGCTCTCGATGTAGCTCTTCAGCTTCAGGCGGTATTCACGCTCGAAGGTGCGCAGCTCGTCGATCTTGGTCTCGAGAACGGAACGTTCCTTGTCGAGCACGTTGAGCTGGGCGCGCTGCTTGGCCTCGGCCTCAGCGACCAGACGTGCCGCGGTGGCGTGTCCCTCGGCGATGAGTGCATCGCGCTTCTCGGCGCCCTCCTTGACGTGCTCCTCGTGCAGGCGGCGAGCCAGCTGGAGGAGGTTTGTCGTGCCCGCGGTCTCGTCGACCGGCTCGGCGGCCGCTACGGCGACCGGCGCGGCAACGGGGGCTGCGACGGGAGCCGGCGTGGGCTCGGGTGCAACTTCAGGGGCCTTCACGGCCTCGGCCAGGACGACGGGCTCAGCCGCTCCGCCGCCGGAGGAAACGCGAGCACGAAGCTCCTCGTTTTCTGCCGTCAGGCGACGCAGTTCGACAACAACCTCATCGAGGAAGTCGTCTACTTCGTCCTGATCGTATCCTTCGCGGAACTTCGTCGACTGAAACCGCTTGTTGACTACATCTTCCGGAGTTAGCGCCATGGCTTTCCACCCTTAAAACTTGAGTTTGCGAACATTCTGATGTCGTTCTACCAACGTACCAAGGACCGACCCATGTCGCTCCGCGTCGGCCCGGCACGCCACCGATCAAGAATACATGCCCCGACCGGGGAGAGCGGTATTTAGAGCCGGACGAGAGCCCCGGCGATCCACATTCCGACGATTACACAGAGCATCGTCAGGCTCCAGCCGAAATCGAAGGCGACGGGGCCGAGTCGAAGCGGCGGCATGATCCGGCGGAAGAAACGCACCGGAGGATCCGTGATCGAGTACACGAACTCGACCAGCACGAGCAGGAAGCCGGTCGGCCGCCAGACGCGGTTGACGCTGCGAACGAGGTCAACGATGAAGCGACCCCACATGACGAAGAAGTACAGCAACAGTGCGTAGTACGCGACCGTGCCAAGGAATGAAACGACGAACACGGGGCTGGTCTACGACTGCGCGAAGAACGACGCCTCGGCGTCAGGTTCTTCACCCGCGTTGTCCCCGGAGACGACGACGTGGGACGGGGAGAGCAGGAACACCTTGGCCGTGACGCGCTCGATCTTTCCGTACAGCCCCTGAGACAGGCCGCTGGCGAAGTCGATCAGGCGACGCGCATCCGCATCGCTCATCTGCGACAGGTTGATGATGACCGGAATGCCGTCGCGGAAGGACTCGGCGATCGCCTGGGCGTCCTTGTACTGGCGAGGGTGGACGGTGAGGATTTCATTCATTTCTGAGGCAGCCACATTCTTGGGAGCGTTGGTCTTGCGCAACGGCGTCACCGGTGCACGGCCGGCCGATCCGTGGGCGGCGCTGGAGTGCGTCGAACCCGAGGCGGCGGAGTGGGGTGCGGCGGTCTTCGGTGCGGCGGAGTGCGCCACAGCGGAGGTCGAATTGGCGGTCGGGGCAGCCGCAGGTGCCTCGTATTCCAGTTCTTCGTCTGCCAGGCCCAGGTAAACCATGGTTTTCTTGAGCGGGTTGGACATTTCGACCTCCGTGTTGGTGATACTACGTGTTCAGATTAACCGAGTACCGGGCGATTCCCGGTGATTGCGGTGCCAATTCGAAGGTGTGTCGCCCCTTCGGCGATCGCCTCCGGGAAGTCCTGAGACATGCCCATCGACAGTTTGGTCGCGTCGGGAGCGGTGAGCCTTGCACGCTCGCCGAGCTCGCGCACACGGGCGAACGCACGGCGCGGTTCGACCCCGAGCGGAGCCACGTTCATCAGGCCGAGCAGTCGCAGGCCCTCGGTGGCCTGGACCCGCTCGACAAGGGCGTCGAGGTCCTCAGGCCGAACGCCGCCGCGGGCCGGATCGTCCGTGAGGTTGACCTGCACGAAGCAGTCGACCGTGGATTCCTCGCTGCGCAGCGCATCGGCCAGGCTTGCCCGGTCAACTGAGTGAATGACCCGGGCGTAGGACCTCACCTGTTTGGCCTTCTTGCCCTGGACCTGGCCGACGAAGTGCCAGGTCAGGCCGAGCGCGGCGAGCTCCGCGGCCTTGGCCTGGGCCTCCTGGTGCCGGTTCTCGCCGACGTCGTGCACACCGAGGGAGTGAAGCTGTTCGATCAACGAGACCGGGTGGAACTTGGTCACGACGATCGTGGTGATCTCGCCTGGATCCCGGCCGGCCGAGGCCGTGGCCTCCGCGATGCGGCTCCGCACGAGTGCGAGGCGCTCACGGAGGCCCGGCTCGACGTTCATCGGTCTGCAGCCGACTTACTTGAGGAAATCGGGGATGTCCAGGTCGTCCGGGTCTTCCTCGAACGCCGGGTCGGCCACGGCCGCCCCGGGCTCGACACCGGACCAGACGGAGGATCCGGCGGCGTCGTCCACCTCGTACTGGGCGGAGTCTCCGGAGGACGCCCCGCCTGCCGTCGACGTGACGCCCGCCGCAACGCCGGCCGCAACGAGGTCCGCGCGGCGGACCTCCACAGCCTTGGCGCCCGGTTCGCCGCCATCGAAGCCCGCGGCGATGACGGTGACCCGCACCTCGTCGCCGAGGGTGTCATCGATGACCGCACCGAAGATGATGTTCGCCTCGGGGTGCACGGCCTCCTGGACGAGCCGGGCGGCGTCGTTGATCTCGAAGATGCCCAGGTTGGAACCGCCCTGGATCGAGAGCAGCACACCGTGCGCGCCGTCGATCGACGCTTCCAGCAGCGGGGAGGCCACCGCGAGCTCCGCGGCCTTGATGGCCCGGTCGGCACCGCGGGAGGAACCGATGCCCATGAGCGCCGAACCCGCACCCTGCATGACCGACTTGACGTCGGCGAAGTCGAGGTTGATCAGACCCGGGGTGGTGATCAGGTCGGTGATGCCCTGCACGCCGGCGAGGAGAACCTGGTCTGCGGTGGCGAAGGCCTCGAGCATGCTGATTCCGCGGTCGCTGATTTCCAGCAGGCGGTCGTTCGGCACGACGATGAGGGTGTCGACCTCGTTCTTGAGCGACGCAACGCCGGCCTCGGCCTGGGCCTGCCGACGCTTGCCCTCGAAACCGAAGGGCTTGGTGACGACACCGATAGTGAGCGCGCCGATCGACTTGGCGATCCGGGCCACGACAGGGGCGCCGCCGGTTCCGGTTCCGCCGCCCTCGCCGGCGGTGACGAAGACCATGTCCGCACCGGCCAGGGCCTCTTCGATCTCTTCGGCGTGGTCCTCGGCGGCACGGCGGCCGACCTCGGGGTCCGCTCCGGCGCCGAGACCACGGGTGAGGTCACGACCGACGTCAAGCTTGACGTCGGCGTCGCTCATCAGCAGGGCCTGGGCGTCTGTATTAATGGCGATGAACTCGACCCCACGGAGGCCAAGCTCGATCATGCGGTTGACGGCGTTGACACCGCCGCCACCGATTCCAACAACCTTGATGACTGCGAGGTAGTTCTGATTTGTTGTTGACACGTCCGGCCTCCGGTGGAACTCTAAACCTTTACTCGAAGTTTAAAGTTATGCTGAGTATGCAATTCCTGATTTCGAAGTTATGCGCCAGTTCCCGCCGTTCGGGGAGGCGCGCCCGCGTGTCGCAAAAAGTCAGCGCAGAACGGCGCTGTCCGGGGAGGAGACGTCGTATTCGCCGACGCTGCCGACCGGGTGGCTGACGACGAGGGCAGCCAACACCACCGCCTTGTAGTCGGATTTCTCCGCGCTGCCCCAGACGACCCGGGCACCCCCGACCAGGGTGAGGGTGACGTCGTCGGCCGTGGCCGCGGTCACCGTGTCCAGCTGGCTGCGAATGCTCTCCGGCAGCGCGGTGACCACGGCAGCGGCGGCCCCGAACCCGGGGCTCCCTGCCCCGGCGCGCGCCTCGATCACGGCGTAGCCGGCCGGGCGTTCGGCGCCACTCTGGATGACGACCCCGGCCGCGTCGACCAGGTCGAAGCCGGCCGAGGAGACGACGGCGCCGATCGGCTCGCGCTCGATGATCCGCACCACCAGCGTGTCAGGGGGCCGGCTTTCGGTGACGTAGCTGCGAATCAGCGTGAACTGGGACAGTTCCTTCTTGATCAGGGAGAAGTCGACCAGCGGGAGCGGAGTGCCCAGTTGCTCGCCGAGAGCGGCCTGGACCTGGTCGGCCGGTACCCGGTTCGTTCCGACGACCTCGATGGTCTTCAGCGCCATCAGGGGCGAATAGGCCCCGACGAGGACGAATGCGGCCAGGGTCGCCACCACTCCGATCGAGGCGAGCCAGATGGTGCGGCGCCGGCGCGACCGCCAGGTGAACCGCCGAACCTCTTCGCGCTCATAGAGCTTGCGGGCACGTCGGGCCGAGCGGAACTTGCGCCGGGCGCCGGCCGGAGTGAGCGGCGTCGTTGGTGCGGGAGGCGTCGGGACGGGAGGCGTCGGAGCGTGGAGAGCCCCTGTGGATTCCTTCAGCGTCGGGGCGGAGGCGGTCTCAGACTCGGTGGTCGACGTGCCCGGGCGACGCAACGGCCAGACCGGCGCGATCGGAGCGGCGGACGACGCCGGAGCGGCAGCGGGCAGGGTGATCGGCTCGGTCGACGTGTTGTCGGAGGCGTTCCCCTCGCCGCCCTTGCCGGTGGAGCGAACGGGTGCGCTGGGGGCGTTCCCCCTGGCCGACCGGCGCGCGCCGCGGGTCGCCGGCTTCGCGGGCGTCGCCGCGGGTTCCGGGGCCGGGGCCGCGGGCTGGTCGAAGCCCTGGGGACGCCTCATGCCGAGGTGCGGGTCATCCGCGGGCCGCTTCGAGCGAGCCCAGCAACTGGGGGACGATGCGATACACGTCGCCGCAGCCTAGGGTGACGACGAAGTCGCCTTCACGGGCGATCGAAGCCACGTAGTCGGCCGCTTCCTGCCAGTCGGGCACGTAGGCCACGTGGGCGGGATCCTGGAACTTCTCGGAGACCAGCGCGCCGGTGACTCCCGGCTCGGGGTCTTCCCGCGCGCCGTAGACGCCGAGCACCACTGTCTGGTCGGCGAACTTCTCGAGGGTGTCCGCGAACTCGCGGGCGAACAGCCGGGTGCGACTGTAGAGGTGCGGCTGGTGCACGGCGATGATGCGCCCCTGGCCGACCACGGTGCGCGCGGCCGACAGTGCCGCCGCCACCTCGGTGGGGTGGTGCGCGTAGTCGTCGTAGACGCTGACGCCGTTGACGGTGCCGTGCAGCTCGAAGCGGCGCTCGGTGCCGCCGAACACGGCGATCGCCGCGAGGGAGGCCGCGGGCTCGAAGCCGAGGCCGACGAGCACGGCGAACGCGCCCGCCGCGTTGATGGCGTTGTGCCGCCCGGGGATCCGCAGGGTGGTGAAGTAGTCCTGGCCGGCCCAGGACACGCCGAACCGCACCGGACCGTCGGTGACCATGGAGTGCACGCGCACGTCGGCATCCTCGGCCTCGCCGAAGGTGATGACCCGCTTGCCCACGAGTTTGCCGGTCACGCTGACGGCGCCGTCGTCGTCGGAGGAGATGACCACGAAATCCGTCGCGTTCTGGGCGAATTCGACGAAGGCTGCCTCGAACGCCTCGAGCGAACCATAGTGGTCGAGGTGGTCGGGGTCGACGTTCGTGACGAGGGCGACGCCGGTGTTGTAGAGCAGGAACGACCCGTCCGACTCGTCCGCCTCGACGACGAAGAGGTCGTCCGTTCCGCTTGCCGCCGACACGCCGAGGGATTCGATCACGCCACCGTTGACGAAGCTCGGGTGCTGGCCGATGCCGAGCAGCCCGGTGACGACCATGCCGGTGGAGGTGGTCTTGCCGTGCGCGCCGGCGACGGCGACCAGGCGGTGCTTCTGCACCAGCCAGGCGAGGGCCTGGGACCGGTGCAGCACCGGGAGGCCGCGTTCCCTTGCCAGAACGTATTCGGGGTTGTCCTGCCACAGGGCCCCGGTGACGACGAGGCTGTCCGCGGCGCCGACGTTCTCCGCGGCGTGGCCGATGGCGATGCGCGCGCCCAGGGCACGCAGGGCGAGCACGTTGGCGGATTCACGGACATCCGACCCGGTCACGGTGTGGCCCGCATCGATGAAGAGGCGAGCGATCCCGCTCATGCCAGACCCGCCGATGCCCACGAAGTGCACCGTGCCGAGGTCCTGGGGAATGGTGAGGTTCAGGTCGGGCTTGATCACGTTTGCTGCGCTCTTCTCGGTTGGAGACAAATGCTCGGTGTGCGGAAACTACGTTACGCGCCGTCGCCGCCGAATGCCGGATTGGCGCCGGGCGAATCGGTCGGCGCGGCTTGGTCGGCGCCGATCGGTCGGCGTTGTCAGCGAAGGGCGGAGTGGATGAAGTCGACCATCCTGGCCGATCCGTCCCGGCCGCCGACGGATGCCGCCGCCGCGCCCATCAGGGCCACTCGCGCCCGGTCGGTCAGCACCGTGAGCAGCTCGTCCCGCACCCAGTCCGGCACGAAGTCCGCGTCGTCGACGAGGATCCCTCCCCCGGCCCTGACGACGTCGGCCGCATTGAAACGCTGCTCCCCGTTGCCGACGGGGTAGGGAACGTAGACGGCGGGGATCCCCAGGGCGCTCAGTTCGCAGACCGTTCCCGCCCCTGCCCGGGAAACGGCGAAGTCCGCAGCGGAGAGGGCCAGGTCCATCCGGTCGCAGTAGGCGATCATCCGGTAGTGCGCCAGCCCGGCGTCGGTCACCTCTGACTTCTCCCCCGTGATGTGCAGCAGCTGCCAGCCCGACTCGATCAGTGCGGGCGCCGATTGGGAGACCGTGCTGTTGAGCCGGCGCGCGCCGAGCGAGCCTCCCGTGACCAGGAGGGTGGGCCTGCTCGCGTCGAGGCCGAAGAAGTCCAGGGCCTCGGCACGGGAGGCCACACGGTCCAGCGTCTCGATCTCCGAGCGGAGCGGCATACCGACGACCTGGGCGTTGCGGATCCGGGTGCCCCGGAAGGCGACGCCGACGTAGCGGGTGAACCAGGCGCCGAGGCGGTTGGCCAGTCCCGCCCGGAAATTGGCCTCGTGAATCACGATCGGCACCCCGGCCCGGCGTGCGGCGAGATAGGCCGGCGTGGAGACGTACCCGCCGAAGCCGACGACCACGTCGACGTCGCGGGCGCGGATCAGGTCGGCGAGGGTGCCGACGGCCCGGTTGAGCCGGCCGAAGAAGGTGAGCGCCTGCAGATTCGGGCGCCGCGGGAACGGAAGGCGCGGCACGATCACGAGCTCGTAGCCGCGGGCCGGCACCAGCCGGGATTCGAGGCCCTCGCTGGTGCCGAGCACGATCACGACGGCGTCGGGCTCCCGCTCGGTGATGGTGTCGGCGACCGCGAGCAGCGGGTTGACGTGGCCGGCTGTTCCGCCGCCGGCGAGCAAATAGGTGGTCACGGGGTTACTCGTTCTCCTCGGTGGGGGTGCCGGCTTGCTCGTGTTCACCGCGGGCGAAGGAGAGCACGATGCCGATGGCGACCAGGGTCGACAGCAGGGCCGTGCCTCCGGCGGAGACGAGGGGCAGCGGTACGCCGAGGACCGGGAACACCCCGAGCACGACGCCGATGTTCACCAACGCCTGGCCGATCACCCAGACCATGACCGCGGCCGTGGAGACCCTGGCCTGCAGGGTCTGGCTGCTGTGCATGATCCGGATGAACGCGAAGGCCAGCAGAATGAACATGCAGAGTACGACGATGGCCCCGATCAGGCCGAGCTCCTCGCCGATGATAGCGAAGATGTAGTCGTTGTCGGCGGCGGGCAGCCAGGACCACTTCGCCTTGGAGTTGCCGAGGCCGACGCCGAAGATGCCGCCGTTGGCCAGCGCCCAGGTGCCGTGCAGCGGCTGCCAGCAGGCGGCCGAGATGGTGCCGTCCGCGGCGTCGCAGCCTGTGCCGAGAAAGCTCATGATCCGGGTCATCCGGTTCGAGCTCGAGATGGCGACGAGCACCGCGAGGATGGCGCCGACACCGATGGGGAGAGCCAGCATCCGCAGGCGCACCCCCGCGTAGAAGAGTGCACCGAAGAGGATCCCGGCCATGATCATCACGGTGCCGAGGTCACCGCCGATCATCACGAGGAGCACGGAACCGCCGCCGACTCCGAAGACCGGGATATACACGTGCCGCCAGTCGTCGAGACGGTCCTTCTTCTGGGACAGAATCATCCCCAGCCAGACCACGAGCGCCAGCTTGATCGCCTCGGACGGCTGGAACTGGATTCCGCCCAGAGAGAGCCAGTTCGTGTTCCCGGCCACGGTGATGCCGAGCGGGGTGAAGACGACCAGGCACTGCATCAGAGCGGAGCCCACGAGCATCGGCCAGGCGACGCGTTGCCAGAATTTGAGCGGCAGCCGGCTGACGACGAGCAGCAGGGGCACCCCGATCAGGGCGAATCCGCCCTGGCGCAGCACGGTCCCGAAGAAGCCCGTGTTCTCGAGGTAGGAGTCGACCGAAGACGAGGAGAGCACCATGACGAGGCCGAAGACGACCAGGAACAGGGTCGTGCCCAACAGCAGGAAGTAGCTCGGGGACTCCGCCTTGAAGACCCGACCGAGGTGGATTCGGGCCGATGAGCCCTGACCGGCTTCGGCCTCCGAGGGAGCGACCGGCCTAGGCCCGCGGAGTCGAGGCGGATTCGTCACCCGCCTCACCTCCCAAATAGTCCCGTACGGCTTCTGCGAACAACCGGCCACGCTGGCCGTAGTCGGTGAATTGGTCCATGGATGCCGCCGCGGGGGCGAGCAGCACCACATCACCGAGTTCGGCGACGTCGGCCGCCAGCCTCACGGCGTCCGGCATCACCTGACCAGTGTCCTGTGTGGTGATCTCGATGACGCGCAGCCGGGGCGCGTGTCGCCGGAATGCCTCCCGCAGGGCGCCACGGTCGGCCCCGATGATGATGGCGCCGCGGAGGTGATGCACGTGGTCGGCGACCAGCTGGTCGATGTCCACCCCCTTGAGCAGACCGCCGACCAGCCAGACGACCGATTCGAACGCCGCGAGGGAGGCGTCGGCGGCGTGCGGGTTGGTGGCCTTGGAATCGTCGATCCAACGGATGCCGCCGGCTTCGGCGACGATCTCGATCCGGTGCGCGTCGAGGCGGAAGTCCTCGAGGGCGTCGTGGATGACCGCGGGCAGCACGCCGAAGGAACGAGCGAGCGCGGCGGCGGCGAGGATGTCGGCGACGAGGTGGTGGGCGCCGAGTCCTCGCGCCCGCAGCTCGTCCACCGTGGTGATTTCGACCGCCGAATCGAAACGCTCCTCGTGGAAGGCCCGGTCGCAGAGGATTCCGTCGACGATGCCGAAGTCGCTGGGACCGGGCACGCCCAGGCCGAAGCCGATCGCCCGGGCACCGTCCTGGACGTCGGCCTCCTCGACCATGCGCAGCGTGACGGCGTCGGCCTTGTTGTAGACGCAGGCCACCCTGGTGTTCGCGTAGACGGTGGCCTTGGCGTCCCGGTAGGCGTCCGCGGAGCCGTGCCAGTCGAGGTGGTCGTCGGCGATGTTCAGGCAGACGCTCGCCCAGGGCCGGAGTGCCCCAGGTCCGGTTCGCGGAAGGTGGTGCAGCTGGTAGCTGGACAGCTCGACGACGAGCACGTCCCAGCCTTGCGGGTCGCGCACGGCGTCGAGCACGGGAACGCCGATGTTGCCGCACGGGGCGACCCGGAGGTCGGCGCCGGCGAGCATGGTGGCGGTCAGTTGCACGGTGGTGGTCTTGCCGTTGGTTCCGGTGACCAGGATCCACTCGGCGGGCGCACCGACCTTGTCGCGCAGTCGCCAGGCCAGTTCGATGTCGCCCCAGACCGGAATCTCGTTCCGGGCCGCCCAGAGCAGCAGCGGGTGGTCGGGGTGGAAGCCGGGCGACACGATCAGCAGCTCCGGCCGGTGTGCAACCAGGTCACCGATCGACTCCGGGTCGGCGTTGAGGTCGGCCTGCACCAGACGCGCCCCGATGACGCCGAGCAGTCGGGCTCGGTCCTCGGATGCGGAGCCGGCCACGACGAGCACGTCGGCGCCCAATTCGGCGAGGGTGTCCGCCGCGGCGAATCCGGTCACTCCGAGTCCGAGGACCGCGACGCGGAGCCCGCGCCAGTCGGAGTGCCAGCTGGTCAGGGCGTCAAGACGGCTCAATTCGGGACCGCCGAGAGCCATTCGAGGTAGAACGTGCCGACGCCGGCCGACACGAGCAGCCCCCCGATGATCCAGAACCGCACGACGACGGTGACCTCTGCCCAGCCCTTGAGTTCGAAGTGGTGGTGGATGGGGCTCATCAGGAAGATCCGCTTGCCGCGGGTGACCTTGAAGTAGGCCCGCTGCACGATCACGGAGCCGGTCTCGATCACGAAGATGCCGCCGAGGAGCACGAGCAGCAGCTCGGTGCGGCTGAGGATCGCGAGGGCGGCGAGGGCGCCGCCGATCGCGAGCGAACCGGTGTCGCCGAGGAAGATCTTCGCCGGGGAGGTGTTCCACCAGAGGAAGCCGATCAGCCCGCCGACGATCGCCGCCGACACGATGGCGAGGTCGAGCGGGTCCCGGGTGTCGTAGGAGCGGTAGACGTCGGCGAGCTCTGCCCCGCCGAACCTGGCCTGGTTCGACTGCCAGAAACCGATCACGATGAAGGCGCCGATCGCGAGGATCGAGGAGCCGGTGGCGAGCCCGTCGAGGCCGTCCGTCACGTTGACCCCGTTGGAGGTCGCCGCCACGATCAGGCAGATCCAGATGATGAAGACGGTGATCCCGAGCACTGTGCCGAGTTCCATGAAATCGAGCGGCAGGTCCCTGATGAAGGAGATCTGGGTGGAGGCGGGGGTCAGGCCGTGGCGGTTCGGGAACTGGAGGGAGAGGTAGGCGAACGTGCCGGCGACGATGACCTGGCCGGCGATCTTGGCCCAGCCGCCGAGGCCGAGGCTGCGCTGGTTGCGGGTCTTGAGGAAGTCGTCGAGAAAGCCGACCAGGCCGAGGCCCACCATCATGAACAGAACGAGTAGCGCGGAGGCAGGGATCGTCCGTTGGTCGATGAACATGGCCAGGAAGTAGCTGACCAGCGTTCCGAGGATGATGATGATGCCGCCCATGGTGGCGGTGCCGCGCTTGGCGTGGTGGCTCTGCGGGCCGTCGTCGCGGATGAACTGGCCCCAGCCGAGCTTCTTGAACAGCCGGATGAACAGCGGGGTGAAGGCCAGGGTGAAGACGAGCGACATGGCGCCGGCGCTGAGCAGTGCAATCACGAGAAGAACTCCCCTAGTCGGTCGCCGAGGAACCGGAGCCCGGCCGAATTCGACGACTTGACGAGAACGATGTCACCCGGTCGCACGGTGGCGCAGATCAGGTCGAAGGCGTCGTCCGATGACTCGACGAATTCCGATTCACCGTCCCACGATCCCTCGTTGATCGTGCTGATGTGCATCCGTCTGGCGGCCCGGCCGACCACGATGAGTTGGGAGATGTTCAGCCGCACGGCGAGCAGTCCCACCCGGTCGTGCTCCTCCCCGGCGAGGTCGCCGAGTTCGCTCATCTCGCCGAGGACGGCGATGGTGCGTTGGTCGGGTCGACGGATCTGCGCGAGGGTCTTCAGCGCGGCGGTCATCGAGTCGGGGCTCGCGTTGTAGGCGTCGTTGATGATGGTGATGCCGTCCCGGCCGCCCATCACCTCCATCCGCCAGCGTTCGGCGGTGTGCACCGATTCGAGGGCGGACACGATCAGGTCGATGTCGACGCCGAGCAGTTCGGCCGCGGCGGCCGCGGCCAGGGCGTTCATCACGTGGTGCTCGCCGAGCACCCGGAAGGCCACGGTGCGGCTCTCCCCCGAGGCCAGGTGGAGCCGGAAGGCCGTGCCGTCTGCGGAGACGACGACGTCGGTCGCCCGAACCCCGTCCGTGCCGTGCTGGCCGAACCAGGTGATCTGCGCGTTCGTGTGCTCGGCCATGCCGGCCACGCGAGGGTCGTCGGCGTTGAGCACGGCCACGTCGGTCGGGAGCAGATCGGTGACCATTTCGGTCTTGGCACGCACCGTCGCCTCGATGCCGCCGAATTCACCGGCGTGGGCGAGGCCGACCTTGAGCACGATCCCGATGTCGGGCCGGGCCATCCGCACGAGCCTGGCGATCTCACCGACGGCGCTGGCGCCCATCTCGGCGACCAGGAACCGGCTGTCGAGGGTGAGGCCGAGCATGGTGAGCGGTGCGCCGACCTCGTTGTTGAACGATTCGCGGGCGGCGATGGTCGGGCCGACCCGGTTGAGCACGGCCCGGAGCAAATTCTTGGTGGTGGTTTTGCCGTTGGAGCCGGTGATGCCGATGATCTTGAGGTTGCCGGCCGCCCTGACCCGCGCGACGACGTCGGTGGCCAGGTCGCCGAGGGCGGTGACCGCGTCGGGGACCACGATCTGGGCGACGGGGAGGTCGAGCAGGTGTTCGACGAGGAGGAGGACCGCACCGCGCTCGACTGCTGCGGGCGCGAAGAGATGACCGTCGGTCACGTCGCCGGGCTTGGCGACGAAGATCGACCCGGCCTCGATTTCACGGGAGTCGGTGTTGACGGAGCCGTCCACCAGGGAGTCCGGTGTGAGCGTGCTCCCGTCGAGGTGGAGTTCGCCGCTGACGGCGTGGGCGATCTGGCTGAGGCTGAGCGCGATCATTTACAGCCACCCGGCTTCCCGGAGGGCCAGCCGGGAGTCGTCCCTGGCCGAGTAGGGGATCTTCACTCCGGCGACCTCGTGGTAGTTCTCGTGGCCGGGGCCGGCGTAGAGGATCGCATCGCCCTCCTCGGCGAGGGAGAGCGCCGTGCGGAAAGCCGTGCGGGGGTCGGGAACCTCGTAGAACTCGCCGTCCGGGACGGCCTCCCGCGCGGCGGCGAGGAGCGTCGCGCGGATGGAGGCCGGGTCCTCGAACCGGGGGTGGAAGTCGGTGACGACGACGATGTCCGCGCCCCTGGCCGCGATGGCGCCCATGTCCGCGCGTTTGGTCGTGTCGCGGTCGCCGTCGGCGCCGAAGACCATGATCACGCGACCGGGAGTGAACTTGCGGATGGCCGCGAGCGTGTTCAGGAAGGCGTCGGGGCTGTGCCCGTAGTCGATGTAGACGAGCGGTCCGCGATCGCCGGAGATGCGTTCGGCCCGACCCGGAATGTAGACGTCGATTCCGCCGTCGCGGTCCAGGGTGTGCGCGATCGCCTCGAGGTCGTAGCCGGATTCGACCAGGAGCAGGATGGCGAGGGCCGCATTGGCGGCCATGAACCAGCCGAGCAGCGGCACCCGGGTCTGCAGACGGCGGCCCTCCGGGCCCTCGAGCAGGAATTCGGTGTACAGGGCCGATTCGTCGACGATGGTCATGTGCCAGTCGGCTTCGACGTCGGGTCGGCTGCTCAGGGTCGTCACCGGGATGCGGCACTCGTCGACGATGCGGCGGCCCCAGTCGGAGTCGACGGTGACCACGCCGCGGCGGGAGCGGTCGGGCTGGAAGAGTTCGAGCTTGGCCTGGAAGTATTCGTCCAGCCCGGAGTAGTCGTCGAGGTGGTCGTGGCTGAGGTTCGTGAATCCAGCGACATCGAAGACGAGGCCGTCCACGCGGTGGCGGGTGAGCGCCTGGGCGGAGACCTCGATCGCCACGGCGCGCACCTCGGCCTCGCGCATGCGGGCGAGGAGTGCGTGCAGTTCGGTGGCCTCCGGCGTGGTCAGCGCGCTGACGACGGCTAGCTCGCCGATCCGACGTTCCGCGGTAGAGGTGAGCCCGGAGACGACGCCGAGCTGGTTCAGGATCGCGAAGAGCAGGTAGACGACGCTGGTCTTGCCGTTGGTGCCGGTGACGGCGAACAGGGTCGCGGGGTTCTCCTCGGTGCGGTAGATCCAGGCGGCGACGGCGCCGAGGGCGGCGCGGGCGTCCGGGGTGACCAGGATGGGCAGTCCGCTGCCGGCGGCGAGGAGTGCACCGGCCTCGTCGGTCAGGATGGCAACGGCGCCGGAATCCCGGGCGGCCGCGGCGAAGGCCGCGCCGTGGCTGGCCCTTCCCGGGACTCCGACGTACAGGTCTCCGGGCTGGACCGTGCGTGAGCTCAGGCTCACACCGGTCACCTCCAGGCCGTCGATGTCGCCGCGCAGGAACAGTTCAAACTCATCGACCAGACCAGACAACGATCTGGGGACCGGATGCTGTGGGCGGAGAGCCGAGGGTGCCAATTCGGTCACGGGGTCGCTTTCTTACCAGGTGCCGGGAAGCGCAGGCGCGGCGGCGCCCGATGGGACTGCCCGGTACTTCTTCAGCACCTGGCTCATGACCTCTTGGAAGATCGGAGCAGATGCCGCAGAAGAGTTCAGTTTAACAGGATCTGCGAGACTGACCGAAACGACGTACTCAGGATCGTCGGCCGGGGCGAACCCGGAAACGGAGACGAGGTATCCGTGCGTGTACCCGCCGTGGCCGTCCGGCATCTGCGCGGTGCCCGTCTTGGCCGCCACCCGGTATCCGGGAATGTTCCACTGTTTGGACAGCCACGCCTTCTGGTAAACCATCTCCAGCATGTCGGCGGTTTCGCGGGCGGCCGAGGCCGACACGACCTGGGTTCCGTCCGTGGCGGGCACCTCGGTCATGGTGCCGTCCGCTTGACGGCAGCCCTCGACCAGCTGCACGGGGAGCCGCACGCCGTTGTTGGCGATGGCCTGGTAGATGCTGGAAACCTGAAGCGCGGTGGTGGTCAGGCCCTGGCCGAACATGGTCGCGTATTTCGTCTGGTTGTCCCAGTTCTCCCAGTCGTGCAGAATGCCGCTGTCTTCCGCGGGGAACTGGACCTCGGTGGGCCTGCCCAGACCGAAGGCGGTCATGTAGTCATAGCGCTTCTGGTCGCTGACCAGTTCACCGAATTTGGACATCCCGGTGTTGGAGGATTCGATCAGCACACCGGTGAGGGTGAGGTTGAGGTCGGCGTGTCCGGAGCTGTCATTGACGTTGGCGCCATTCGGCGGCAGGTAACGGTAGGGCGCCACGATCTTGCTGTCTGGGGTGGCCAGGCCGGCGTCGAGCACGGATGCCGCGGTCAGCGCCTTGAAGGTCGACCCCGGTTCGAAGGAGGCCGTGAACGCTCGCGACCCGCGGTCCTCCGGGTTCTTGGTCGCGCCCACGTCGTTGGGGTCCACGGACGGGTAGTCGGCCACGGCGACGAGCTTGCCGGTCTTGACCTCCTGCACGACGACCGTTCCCCAGGCTGCCCCGGTGGCCTGGGCCTGCTTGGCGAGCACCTGCTGCACGTACCAGTTGAGGTCGGAGTCGATGGTGGTGACGACGTCACCGCCGTCCTTGGCCTGGCTGGTAGTGACGGTACTCTGCGGCAGGCGCACCCCGTCGGCGCCCTTTTCGTAGGTCTCGACGCCGTTCGTGCTGGCCAGGCAGGAGTCCTCCCCCAGCTCGAGGCCGGCCTGCGCGTCTCCTCCCGAGGAGACGAAGCCGATCAGGTTGCCGGCGACGGCCCCGTCCGGATAGACCCGGCTCGGATTCTTCTCGAAGTAGATCCAGGGGATCTCCAGCTTGTCGACCGCCCGGAAGACGTCCACATCGACGGCCTTGGCAACGAAGGCATAGTCGGAGTTCTTGTCCTCGGCCAGGGCCGAGGAGATGATCAAGAGGATGGAGTCGCCGGTCTTGCCGGTGAGCGCGCCGACCTCGGCGGCGGCCTGGGCTACCGTCACGGTCACCTCGCCCGCGGCGGTGGTGCGGGTGAACTCCGCGGCGTTGCGCGGCGAAAGGGTGATGTTGTAGCGCATCACCGTTCCGGCCAGCACCACGCCGTTGGCGTCGAGGATGTCGCCGCGCGAGCCGTAGACGGGTTGTTCGACGGAGCGGTTGCCAAGGGACTCGGCGCTCAGGGTGTCCGCGCGCACGACCTGGATGTCGACCAGCTTGACCACGAAGAGCCCGATGATCGCGAACAGCACCACGACCGTTCCCGCGATGCGGCGTCTGCTTGACCGGGTGTTCTTCGCCACCGTCTGATCCTTACTGCGGCCGGGGCCGCGGGGTTGGCGGGTGCTGGGAAGCTAGCGGGTTGCGGGGGTCGGAATCCCGTTCGGAGCGGTCTGAGGCGCCACGGCGGCCTTCGCCGACCTGTCGGCCGTCGAACCGCCGACGCTGGCTCCCTGGCCGCTGCCCTGCGGCAGCTGCGTGACCAAAGGTACGCCGGCGAGCAGCGCATTCGGCACGAGACTCGCCGCGCCGCCCTGACTTCCACTGGCCGAGGCCGGCGCCCCGAGCACGGCACCGTCGGACAGGCGCAGGTAGACGGGGTTGGAGTTGCTGACCATGCCCAGCGCCTCGGCGTTGGCGGCCAGGCTCTGCGGCGAGGAGATCCGAACGAGGTCCTCGGTCACGCTCTCGGCGGTACGGCCGAGCTCGACCTGGCTGGCCTCCAGCCTGGACACCTCGTAGGCGCCCTGGGAGATTCCGACGCTGAGCAGCAGCTGGATGACGACGATGGTCGCCATGCCGGCGACCGCGGAGAGTGCGTAGACGATCCTGGGCCGCGCCTGGCGCTGGTCGCGGGTCGCGACGATCTCGATGTGGCGGGTGTCGTTCGCGGGGACCGTGGCGGGGGTGCTGTCCCAGTTCGGTCGCAGGACGCGTGCGAGATTGTCACTCATGCGGCTCTCCTCAGTCGCTCGGCGGCGCGAAGTCGGACTGACGTCGCGCGCGGATTACTCGCTTTTTCCTCTTCGGAGGCCAGTTCGGCGCCTCGGATGAGCAATTTGAATAGTGGCTTGTGCTCGGGCAGTTCGATCGGCAGGCCGGCGGGGGCCGTGGAGCCCGACGCGGCGGCGAGAAGCTTCTTGACGATCCGGTCTTCCAGCGACTGGTAGGCCATCACGACGATTCGCCCGCCGACGGTGACCGACTCGAGCGCGGCCGGGATGGCCCGTTCGAGCACGGCCAGCTCCTGGTTGACCTCGATCCGAAGGGCCTGGAAGACCCGCTTCGCCGGGTGCCCCGTGCGCTGGACCGCGACCGGGGTGACCGCGGTGATCACCTGCACGAGCTGGGCCGACCTGGTCATCGGGGTGGTCTCGCGAGACTCTACGATGGCCTTCGCGTAGCGGGCGGCGAGTTTCTCCTCGCCGTAGTCGCGGAAGATCCGGCGCAGGTCGGCCTCGCTGTAGGTGGCGAGGATGACCTCGGCGGTGAGGTCGCTGGTGTTGTCCATGCGCATGTCCAGGGGCGCGTCCTTGGAGTAGGAGAAGCCGCGCTCGACCCGGTCGAGTTGCATGGACGACACGCCCAGGTCGAAGAGGATGCCGTTCACCTCGCGGATCCCGAGGCCGTCGAGTGCCTCACGGATACCGTCGTAGACGGTGTGCACCAGGTGCACGCGATCGCGGAACGGTTTGAGCCGTTCCTCGGCGATCGCGAGGGCCTCCAGGTCGCGGTCGAGTCCGACCAGCACGAGATTCGGGAATCGCTGGAGGAACGCCTCCGCGTGCCCGGCCATGCCGAGGGTGGCGTCGACGAGCACCGCGCCGGGCTGCTCCAGCGCGGGGGCGAGCAGTTCGACGCAGCGGTCGAGCAGGACAGGGGTGTGGATGTCGTTGATGGCCATATTGTTCCCGGGAGTAGTTCCTGGATCCTGATCCCCATCCATTCCTTCCTGGCACCGGGGAAGTGTGTCAGGGAGAACGGCTGGGAGTCAGGCGCCAGGTGCTAGATGAGTCCCGGAATCACCTCCTCCGAAGTGTTTGCGAATGAGGCTTCCTGTTCGGCGAGGTAGTGCTCCCAGGCCGCGCTGTCCCAGATCTCGACCCGGGTTCCGGCGCCGATGACGGTGAGGTCACGGTCCAGCCCGGCGTAGCTGCGCAGGTTGGCCGGGATGGTCACCCGGTTCTGCTTGTCGGGCGTCTCGGCGCTGGCACCGGACAGGGTCATCCGCGCGTAGCTGCGTTTTCGTCGAGCTTGGGGGCATAGGTCCCGAGGAACATTCATCACCCCTTCCGGCCAGGTTCAGGTGTTGCTCCACTTTACTCCACTTTGCCCCACTCAGCCAGGTAAATTCACCCCCTTTCGGGATTTATTCCCCCTACTCCCCCAAATTCACTGGCAATCGCCAGTGGAGGGAAAACTCAAGGTTCGCGCCGTCCCGCTCGATTCCGGGCACAAAAAAAGGGCCGATCGGAGGATCGGCCCGGCGTGCGGGTTAAACATGGCTGTCGAGTGGTGGAGAGAGGAGGGCGGAGCCCGGAAAGCCGGAGTCGGAGTCGGAGTCGGAACTACCTGGCGGCGGCCCCGGTCAGGCGGCCCTGGTCAGGCTACCCCGGTCAGGCTGCCCCGGTCAGGCTGGGCCTACTGGCCGTCCTGCCTGCGGTCCCAGCGTTCGTTGAGACGGTCCATGAAGCCCTTGTCCGGTGAGCGCTGGGCGGGGCGTCCGAGGGGCGTCCCGGTCATCTTGCGTGCGGACTTGCCTGGGGTGGTGGCGATGAGCACGCCGGCGAACATCACCGTGAACCCGACGATGCCGATCCAGAGCTGCTGGACCGCAACCCCGGCGATCAAACCGCCGATACCGGCGACTGCGGCGAGAACGCCGATCGCGATCGAACGATAGTTGGGTCGGAGCGGTGAACCGCCAACGGTCGACACGAAGTCGGCATCGTTGTGGTAAAGACCGCGCTCCATTTCTTCGAGGAGTCGCTGCTCTTGTTCCGAAAGCGGCATCTTATTCCTCCTACTAGGGACCGGCGCCTTGCCTCCCAATTCTAGCCCCGCGCGGATGGCTAGGCTAGGCAGGTGGCTCAAAGCAATCAACTGGTCGAACTTGTTCATTCACGCATCAACGACTTCATCGATGCCCGTGAACCAATTGTGACTTCTATCAGCCCTGACCTTGCGCCACTGGTGGACTTCTCACGGCAGTTTCTCAGCGGTGGCAAGCGTTTCCGGGCCCTGTTCTGCTGGTGGGGCTGGCAGAGCGTGGGCGGAGTCGAAGCCGGCCTCGATCCGGCGGTCCGGGCCGCGCCAAACCCGGGGATTCCCGAGCGCCTGAACCCCGTGGTGTCCACCGCCGCCGCCCTGGAGGTTTTCCACGCCGCCGCCCTCGTGCACGACGACATCATCGACAATTCGGACACCCGGCGGGGGAAGGCCTCCGCCCATCGGCTCTTCGAATCACTGCATGCCTCCGCCGGCTGGGCCGGGAGCAGGCCCGAGTTCGGCCGCGCCGCGGCCATCCTGCTGGGCGATCTGCTGCTCGGCTGGAGCGACGAGCTCCTCGACGAGGGCCTGGCCGGGGTGGACCGGGCGTCGGCCCAGGCCACCCGGGGCGAGTTCAACCGGATGCGCACCGAGGTCACGGCCGGCCAGTATCTGGACATCCTCGAGGAACGCGCCTGGCTCACCCAGCCGGAATCCGAATTGCTCGACCGGGCCATGCGAGTCATCGTCTTCAAGTCGGCGAAGTACAGCGTGCAGGCGCCGCTCGTGATCGGGGCCGCCCTGGCCGGGGCCGGCCCGGACCACCTCGATGCCCTGCGGTCCTTCGGACTGCCGCTCGGGATCGCCTACCAGCTGCGCGACGACCTGCTCGGCGTCTTCGGCGACGCGTCGGTGACGGGCAAGCCCAGTGGCGACGACCTCCGCGAGGGCAAGCGCACGGTTCTGGTTGCCCTGGCCAGGGAGACCCTGGGCCGGGAAGACCGCGACCTGCTCGACTCCCGGCTCGGGGATCCCGCGCTCACGGCGGAACAGATCACCGGGCTGCAGGGATTGATCCTGAAGAGTGGGGCCGTGCTCCGGGTCGAAGACCTGATCGCGTCCCACGTCGCCGAGGCGCTGGCCGCACTGGCCGGCTCGCCGATCGGCGCCGAGGTGTCCGACGCGCTGGGACAGCTCGCTGAGACGGTCACCCGCCGGGCTTTCTAAGGGTCAGGCCAGCGCCTGGGCGACCCGGCGAACCTCGGCCTTGCGGCCGGCCAGCAGGGCGGTGATGGGCGGAACGCCGAGGCTGTCGTCCACCTCGAGCAGCCAGCTCATCGCCTGTTCGTCGGTGAAGCCGTCGTCCGAGAGCACGATGAGGGTTCCACGCAGCTCGGGAACGGGCGCGGCATCCCGGATGAAGGCGGCCGGAACCTGCAGCGGTCCGCCGCCGGGACGGATGGCCAGCAGCTGCTTGTCATCGATCAGCTGGCGAACCCTGCTCTGGCTGACGCCGAGGAGCTGGACGAGGTCGGGGATGGACAGCCACTGTTGATCTGAAAACGAGTCGGTCACCTCCCCAGCATTCCATGATTCGC
>CAJDUC010000014.1_pt1 | contig 49261 bp, 48 predicted proteins | sample 7390041 | NCBI WGS metagenome assembly CAJDUC01 (sample SAMEA7055666, study PRJEB34461) | soil metagenome | biome: terrestrial ecosystem; feature: Peninsula; material: soil | place: Antarctica | collected 2016 | reverse complement strand
GCGCTCGCCTGCCAGGCCGCGCCCGAAACCGCAGGCGGCGCCCGCGGGCGCCGTCGCGGCCTGCGGAAACGGGCGCGGGCATCCGGCCCCGTGTGGAGCGGCGCGCCCTGCGACGCGCCGTCCCCCCACCCACGCCGCGCCCGAAACCGCAGGCGGCGCCCGCGGGCGCCGTCGCGGCCTGCGGAAACGGGCGCGGGCATCCGGCCCGAGCCACTGACGCCGTGCTGGTCGGGCATCCGGCCCGGGAACGGGAACGGCTCAGTCCAGCTGCGGCATGACCTCGCGGGCGATGAAGTCCAGGTGCTCGAGGTCGGACAGGTCCATGATCTGCAGGTACGCGCATTCAACTCCGTCGGCGGCGAGGGCGCCCAAGCGGTCGACGACCTCGGCTGCGGTGCCGGCCAGGCCATGCGCGCGGAGTTCGGCCGGTGCCCGGCCGACCGCGGCGGCGCGGCGGGCGAACTCGGCCTCGTCACGGCCGGCTACCGCGATCAGGGCGGCCGAATAGACGAGTTCGTGCGGGTCGCGGCCGATGGCCTCGCAGGCGGCGCGCACCCCGGCGAACTTGGCCAGGACATCCGCGAAGACGGGGAAGGGCAGGTTGAATTCGGTCGCGAACCGGGCCGCCATCGCCGGGGTGCGCTTCGCGCCGCCGCCACCGACGATCACCGGCACACGCTCCTGCGTCGGCTTCGGCAGGGCGGGCGAATCCACGAGCGTGTAGTGCTCGCCGGCGAAGCTGTACGACTCGCCGACCGGCGTGCCCCACAGCCCGGTCACGATCTCGAGCTGCTCCTCGAGCATGCCGAACCGTTTCGCCGGGAACGGGATGCCGTAGGCCTGGTGCTCTTGCTCGAACCAGCCCGTGCCGAGTCCGAGTTCCACCCTGCCGCCGGACATCTGGTCGACCTGGGCGACCTGGATGGCCAGGATGCCGGGCGGGCGGTAGGTCACCGAGGAGACGAGCGTGCCCAGGCGGATGCGTGAGGTCTCGCGGGCGAGCCCGGCGAGGGTGGTCCAGGCATCCGTCGGCCCGGGCAGGCCCGAGACGGTATCGCCCATCGCGAGGTAGTGGTCGGAACGGAAGAAGGCATCGAAGCCGAGCTTCTCCGTGGCCTGGGCGACGGCGAGGATGTCGTCGTAGCTGGCGCCCTGCTGCGGTTCGGTGAAGATGCGAAGTCTCATGGTTCCAGTGTTTCAGGTCTCGCGACGGGATCGGCGATTCGGTTGGCCGTGATCAGGCGATGGCCGCTGCGGCGTGGGTGCCGTCGCCGCCCGCGGCGTTGCCATCGGCGGCGTCGCCATCGGCGGCGGCTTCAGCGTGGGCGACGGCATCGATGTCGGTTTCGATGAAGTCCACCTCGGGCAGGGCTGCGAACCGCGCCCGCATGACCTTGATCGACTCCGGATTGCGGTCGACCAGCAGGAACCGGCGACCGAGCGCCGCCGCGACCGCGCCGGTGGTCCCGCTGCCGGCGAAGAAATCGAGCACCCAGTCGCCCTCTCGACTGGAGGCCTGGATCATCCGGCGCAGGATGCCGACCGGCTTCTGGGTGGGGTAACCGGTCTTCTCCTTGCCCGTCGGCGACACGATCGTGTGCCACCAGACATCCGTCGGCAGCTTGCCCTTGGCCACCTTCTCCGGCGTGACCAGGCCGGGCGCCATGTACGGCTCCCGGTCGACCGTGGTCGAGTCGAAGTAGTAGGCCGCGGGGTTCTTGACGTAAACGAGGATCGTGTCGTGCTTGGTCGGCCACCGGTTCTTCGACTTGGCGCCGTAGTCGTAGGCCCAGATCAGCTCGTTGAGAAAGCAGTCGCGGCCGAAGAGCGCGTCGAGCAGCACCTTCGCGTAGTGCGCCTCACGGTAGTCGAGGTGCAGGTAGAGCGTGCCATCGTCGGCCAGCAGACGCCAGGCCTCGATCAGGCGCGGTTCGAGGAAGGCCCAGTAGTCCTCGAACTGGTCGTCGTAGCCGAGAAGGTCGCCCTTGATCCGCTCGTAGCGCTGGCCCTTGAAGCCGGTGATGGTGCCGGCCGCGTGGGCGCCGAGCGCACCGGAGTCCGCCGCCATGCTCGACCGCACGGATGTCGTCGACTGGCGGTTCTGCTTCCGGCCGGTGTTGAACGGAGGGTCGAGGTAGATCAACGTGAACGACTCGGCCGGCAGCCCGGGCAGGATCTCGAGGTTGTCGGCATGGACGACACGGCTGGGAGACGTCTGGGACCACGCGGTTGGCATTCCCTCATTGTGTCAGGCGGCTTACCCTTGTGAGATGACAACTGACTCTGCAGCCACCGGCTCGCCCACGGTCATCGTGCGGCACGAGCCCGCGCTGGCCCGCTACACGCTGCAGGTCGACGGGGCAACGGCCGGCTTCGCCGACTACGAGATCGACGGTACGCGGATGCTGTTCACCCACGCCGAGGTGGACCCGGCCCGCCGCGGCCAGGGGCTGGCCAGCATCCTCGTCGAGCAGGCCCTCGACGACGTGCGCGTGCGCACCGACCTGACCGTGGTGGCGGTCTGCCCCTACGTCGTCACCTGGATCGAAGCGCACGCCGAATACCAGGATCTGCTAACCCGAGGCCGCTAGCAGCCCGCTCACACTCCCCCGTTCACAGCCCCGCGAGAGTGCACTTTTCGCCCCTTGGGCACTCTCGAAGAGGCGGAAAGTGCACTCTCGCGAGTTAGCGAGGCGCGAGTGAGCGACGGGTTTAGGGGACTCGGCCGATCCAGTCGGCGGTGCCGAACTTGCTCTCCACCAGCGCAGCGGCCTTGGCGTATTCCTCGTCGGTCACGTCTCCGCTGACCGCGCCGTACAGGCCGGTGAAGGTGTCCTTCATCCGTTCGATGATCTCCGCACGGCTGAGGCCGGTCTGGCTGCGCAGGGGGTCGACGCGCTTTGCCGCGCTCGTGATCCCCTTGTCGCTGAGCTTTTCCCGCCCGATCCGGAGCACCTCCACCATCTTCTCGCCGTCCATGTCGTAGCTCATGGTGACGTGGTGCAGCACGGCCCCGCTGCCGAGGCGCTTCTGCGCGGCCCCGCCGATCTTGCCCTTCGGGCTCGTGATGTCGTTGAGCGGCTGGTAGTAGGCATCGATTCCGAGCGACTTGAGCGCCGTGAGCACCCATTCGTCGAGGTAGGCGTAGGAGTCCGCGAAGGTCATCCCGAGCACGAGGTCGGTGGGCGCATAGATGGAGTAGGTGATGACCGAACCGGCCTCCATGAACATGGCCCCGCCGCCGGAGATCCGGCGCACCACGGTGAAACCGTGCTTTTCGGCGTTGATCGGGTCGACCTCGTTGCGCAGGGACTGGAAACTGCCGATCACCACGGCCGGCTCGTTCCATTCCCAAATGCGCAGGGTAGGGCTGCGACGGCCCTCGCCGACTTCGATCGCCAGCACCTCGTCGAGCGCCATCTGCATCACCGGTGCAACGGCTCGCGGCGAGTGGATGACCTGCCACTGGTAGTCGCGCCAACTACTCGCCCGGGCCAGCGAACGGCGGATCGCGACCGCGACCGCCTCCGGCGAGAACCCGAGCAGGGTGGCGTCGGCGGGTAGGGCCAGGCGCACCGCGGCGGCGATGCTCACCGCGTCGCTGTCCGCGGACAGGCCGTTCACTGCAGCGTTGATGTCGCCGAGCGCACTGTCGGGCTCGAGAAAGAAATCACCCGCCAGCCGGAAGTCGACGATGGTGTTGTCGACGACCTCGAGATCGACGACGACGAGCTTGCCGCCAGGAACCTTGTATTCACCGTGCATGACGCCAGCCTAATCGGCGCGCGGCGGTACCCGCTCGTCCAGCCAGGAGATCAGGTCGGTGAAGACCTCCGCCCGGTTGGTCTCGTTGAATACCTCATGTCTCGCGCCGGGGTAGACGATCAGACGGATGTCGCGCAGCCCCGACCGCTCCGCATATGCCTTTGACAGCATGCGAGCGCTTCGCTCCCCTCCGACCGTGTCGTCGCTGCCGACCAGGATCAGCAGCGGGAGCTCCGCAGGCAGCCCGCGGGCCGGGCGACCGAAGAGGCGTGCGGCGTCCCTGATCCCGAACAGCTTCGCCAGTGGCACGGCGGTGGTCAGCGGGTCGGCAACGAATGCGGCAGAGACGGCGGGGTCGCGGCTGAGCCACTCGACGCCGGTCGCGCCCAGGTTCTTGTGCCTGCGGTTCAGGTCGCCGCCATCGAGGTAGCCGGGCATCCGGTAGGCGGTGCCGCTGAGCACCACCGCGTCGTACTCCCCCGGGAACTGGTTGAGAATCATCTGTGCCATGAACGATCCCCAGCTGTGGCCGAGAAGCACGAGCGGAACACCGGGCCGCTCGGCCCGGATGATTCCGCTGAGCTGGTGCACGGCGGCGACCGCGGCTCGCAGTCCGCCCGTGCCGAGCCGGCCGAGCCGGGACAGATCACCGTTGTGCTGGTGCACCCCGGTCTGGCCGTGACCGCGATGGTCGTCGGCGTAGACGCTGTACCCCGCGGCGTTCAGGTGGGCGATGACCTCTTCGTACCGCTTGGCATGCTCACCGACGCCGTGCACGAGCTGCACGATCGCCCTCGGGTGGGGCACCTCCCACTCGTAGTAGGTGATCGCAACGCCGTAGTCGTCCGTGTAGGTAGGCACCGGCCCAGTCTGTCAGGCCGGGCGAGTTCGCACCGATCCCGGCGGACCAATCGTTATCGGATGCGAACCGAACGGGAATACTTAGCGTCGCTAAGTGGTTATGGTTGTTATCTATGGACTCGACATCGGCCTCGGCCACTCCCTCTGCCTCCGGCTCGACGTCGGGTCGTCGCATGACGGTGGCGGAATTGAGCCATGATTTCCGACTGGCGAACGGGCGCCTCGCCCGGCGTCTCCGCCAGGAGAAGGCCGATAACGAACTCAGCGGCAGCCAGTTCTCCGCCTTGGGGACGCTGTTCTTCTACGGCCCGTTCACCCTCCGCGAGCTCAGCGAGCACGAGAAGGTGACTCCACCGTCGATGAATCGCACCGTCAACGCGCTGGTTCAGGCCGGACTGGTGAACAGCGCCAGCTCGGCCGATGACGGCCGCAAAGTGGTGCTGACCGTGACCGAGCCCGGCCGCACCATGATGCGCGACACGCGCAAGCGCCGCGACGCCTGGCTCGCCCAACGCATCGTCAAATTCACCCCGGACCAGCGCCGCGTTCTGGCGGAGGCCATCGATCTCATGAAGGAGCTCACCGACAGTTGAGTGCCATGTTCCGTTCCCTCAGCGTCCCGAACTACCGAATCTGGTTCGCGGGCGCTCTGGTGTCGAACATCGGAACCTGGATGCAGCGCACCGCCCAGGACTGGATCGTGCTCACCGAGCTGACCGACCACAACGCCACGGCGGTGGGCATCGTGATGGCACTGCAGTTCGGGCCGCAACTCGTGCTGATGCCGTGGTCCGGCCTGATCGCCGACCGGTTCAACCGGCGCAGGCTCCTGATCGTGACCCAGAGCCTGATGGGCCTGCTCGGACTGGGGCTCGGCCTCATCACGGTCACGGGTGTGGCCCAGCTCTGGCACGTCTACCTGTTCGCGCTCGGACTGGGCATCGTCGCCGCGATCGACGCCCCGGCGCGGCAGACCTTCGTCTCCGAACTCGTCTCCGACGACAAACTCTCCAATGCGGTGGCCCTTAACTCCGCGTCGTTCAACGGCGCGCGCCTATTCGGCCCCGCGGCCGCCGGGCTGCTCACCGTGGCCATCGGTGCCGGTTGGGTCTTCATCATCAACGCGGCCACCTTCGGCGCGACCGTGATCGCAATGGCGATGCTCCGCACCGCGGAGCTGCGCACACAGCCGCGGGCCTCCCGCGAACGAGGCCAGTTGATGGCCGGATTCCGCTACGTGTCGAATCGGCCGGACATCGTCGTCGTGCTGATCACCGTCTTCCTCGTGGGCACGTTCGGCTTCAACTTCGCGATCTTCACGGCGACCATGGCCACGGTGGAATTCGGGATGGGCGCGGGCGAGTTCGGTTTCCTCAGTTCGATCATGGCCATCGGCTCGGTCGCCGGAGCGCTGCTCTCTGCCCGGCGCAGTCGGCCGCGCCTGCGCCTCGTTGTGGCCGGCTCCGCGGTGTTCGGCTTGTCCTGCGCCCTGGCCGCCGTGATGCCCAACTACGTCACGTTCGCGGTCTCGCTCTCGCTCATCGGCTTCGCGTCGCTGACGCTGATGACCACGGCGAACGCCTACGTGCAGACGACGACGCGGCCGGCGATGCGCGGCCGGGTGATGGCCCTGTACATGGCGATCTTCGCCGGCGGCACCCCGCTCGGGGCGCCATTGGTCGGCTGGGTGGCCGACCAGTACGGCCCACGCTGGGCCCTCGGCGTCGCCGCGCTGTCCGGCCTCCTGGCCGCCGGAGCCGTGCTGTTCTGGATGGTGCGCTACCGGAGCCTGCGCGTGCGCTACCGCCCGGGGCGCTCGCCCCGCCTGCTGCTCCGGCACGACGGAGACGGGCGCGACCTGCCCACCGGCACGCCGGAGACCGCCACCCGCGAGATCGCGATTGTCGAGGCCACGGCCGGACGGTAGGCATCCGTCAGCCGGGCAGCCGTCAGCGCGGCATCCGTCAGCACGGCAGCCGTCACCGCACGCCGTCCATCAACCGCAGGATCGGCCGGGAGATCAGCGCGAGCAGGAGGCCGAGCCCGATGGCCACGCCGCCGATCACGCTGAAGTAGAGCGTCTCCGGAACGGTGGTGTACCACTCCGCCAGCCGACCCGAAACGGCGGTGCCGAGCGCGATCGAGAGGAAGAAGAGCGCCACCATCTGGGTCTTGAATGGCTCCGGGGCCAGCTTGGTGGTGATCGCCAGGCCGACCGGCCCGATCAGAAGCTCTGCCACCGTGAGCACGAGCAGGATGCCGACCATCGCCACCAACGGGGTCGAGTTGGCTCCGCCGCCGGTGAACGGCAGGAAAAGCAGGAAGGCAACCCCCATTACCGCCGTGCCGATCGCGAACTTGACCGGCGTCGACGGCTGTCGCGCGCCCCACCTGGTCCAGAGTGCCGCGAAGGCGCCGGAGAGCAGGATGATGAAGATCGGGTTGAACGATTGGATCCAGGACACCGGCAGCACCCAACCGAACAGGTCGCGATTGAGGCGCTCGTCGGCGTAGATGGTGACCACGGTGAACTGTTGCTGCGACAGCGACCAGAACGCGGCGCTCGCGATGAAGAGCGGGATGAAGGCGTAGACGCGTTTCCGTTCCACACTCGTGATCTGCCGGTTGCGGAGGATGACGACGAAGTAGCTGATCGTGGCGAACACCGTCAGCCCGATCATGATGGTGACCAGGCTGGTCGGAGTGATCACGCCGACCAGCACGAGGACGACGATCGCGGCGACACCGGCCAGGGCCGCGGCAAGGTAGGGCACCAGGCGTTCGGTCGGGAGCGCGTTGGGCACATGGTGCACGATCTCCGGCAGGCGCTTGCGCCCGAAGGAGTACTGCACCAGACCGATCGTCATGCCGACGGCGGCCAGGCCGAAGCCGTAGTGGAAGCCGAGGGTCGACTGCAGCAGTCCGGTCAATATCGGGCCGAAGAAGGCACCCAGGTTGATGCCGAGGTAGAAGAGCGAGAAGCCGGCATCCATCCGAGCATCGTCGCGCCGGTAGAGGGCTCCGACCACGGAGGTGGCGTTGGCCTTGAGCCCACCACTGCCGACCGCGATCAGGATCAGTCCGACCGCGACACCGGCAACCCCGGGAATGAGCGCGAGGGCGAGATGGCCCACCGCGATGACAACGGCACTGTAGAACAGCACACGCTCCGACCCGGCCAGCCGGTCGGCGACCCAGGCCCCGAGGATGGTCGACAGATAGACACCGCCGCCATAGGCGCCCACGATCCCCGCGGCGGTCGCCTGGGGAATCCCGAGGCCGCCCCTGGTCGCCGAGTAGTACAAATACAGCAGCAGGATGCCCTGCATCCCGTAGAAGGAAAACCGCTCCCACATCTCCACGCCGAAGATGTTTGCGAGTGCTCGCGGTTGCCCGAAGAAGCTGTTGTCCTCGTGCGTTGGGGTACGTTCCGCGACCGTGCTCATTGCTTGACCCTACCGCGTGCCCCCAGATCGGGGGCATCGAGGTCGGTCGCCCCGCGCACGATACGATCGGAATCACCGCACCGTTACTGCCGGAAGGGCCGGATTGGACACGCTCGCTCTCACCTCGCTGATCAGCGAGGTGCTGTCCATCGTGGGCCTCGTGCTCGGCGTGACCCTGTACCTCGCCGGGATGTTCGTGCGCGGTATCCAGGGCGGATGGATCCACGCCGACGGGGTGATCGCCGCGTCGGGCACGGGCACCGTGATCCGTTGGTTCGACCGCGACGGCGAAGTGCACGAGTGCCCTGCGACCACTCAGGAGACACGTGAGTTGCCCGCCGGAGAGGACGTGCCGGTCTGGTTCAACTCCCGCACGCCGTCGCGCTGCCACACCCACGCGCCGGAGGCCGCGGGCCGGGCACTGCGCCTGACCGGCCTCATCCTGCTGGGCACGGCCGTCGCCGCCGCCGTGGTCGGTCTCGTGTTGATGTTCGTCTGACCGAGGCCACAGCGAGGCCACAGCTCAACCGGGGCCTGATCAACCTGGGCCTGATCAACCTGGGCCTATTCGACCTGGGCCTATTCGACCTGGGAAGAGATCTGCCAGGCTCCCCGGCGAACGGCGCGTTCCAGGTCGTAGGCGCGGTGGGAGAAATCGGCCGCCGACACCGACACCGAGACGGCGCCGATCACCTTGCCCGACTTCGCCTTCACCGGGGCGGCAATGCATGCCAAATGCGACATGTATTCCTCGACCTCGACCGCGAGCTGCTGCGCGCGCACCTCATCGAGCTGCTCCCGGAGAGCCGCGGTATCCGTCACGCTACGGCTGGTCAGCGCCAGCGGGCTGTGCCGCTCCAGAAAGCGGGCAACCCCGAGGTCGTCCTTAGCCGCGAGCATGAGCTTGCCGAACGCGGTCGCGTGCGAGGCCTCGGCGAAACCGACGTGCAGCTGACCGATGCGTGGATACCCCGGAGAGTCCTCGATGTGGGCCACGGCGATATCGTCGCCCCGGAACACCGTGAGATAGGCGGGCGCGTGCGCCGCGGCGTGCACGCCCCTGAGCGCGGCCCGCACGGCCGGCGTAGCCACGAGCTGATAGCGGAGTGCCCGGCCGAGAGCGTCAACGGTGCGCCCGAGGATGTAGCGGTGGTCTCCGGCCTGGCGGCCGATGTAGTCCTGCCGCGCGAGAGTGCCGAGCAGCCGGTAGGTGGTGGAGAGGTTCAAACCGAGGGTGGTCGCGATCTCGGCGGCGGTCGCCCCCGACGGGGACGCGCCGATCAGCTCGAGGATGCGCAAGACACGCTCGGCGGACCGGTTGCCCGAGCCGTCGACGTTCTGCACCTCTGCAGTCATGCGGCGAGCCTACCGCCGCCCGGCCGTGGGCGACACCGCGATTTTCGGCCCGTTTCGCACCTGGTGGGAATCCCGGTTGTCGCCGCGGGCCGCCGGGACAATGCTGGGACCGCCGGGCCGCCGAACGGCATACTCCGGACGCACCGCACTCGAAGACACACCATGACGACATACAGAGAGGTATGACATGACCAAGGTACTCATTCTCACCGGGGACGCCGCCGAAACGCTGGAGGTCTTCTACCCCTACCAGCGCCTGCAGGAGGCCGGCTACGAGGTGCACATCGCCGCGCCGGAGAAGAAGAAGCTGCAGTTCGTCGTGCACGACTTCGTGGACGGCTTCGACACCTACACCGAGAAGCTCGGGCACACCTGGGATGCCGACGTGGCTTTCAGGGACGTCGACCCGGCGGACTACGTCGCCATCGTGGTGCCCGGCGGCCGGGCGCCGGAGTACATCCGCAACGACGAGGACGCCAAGCGGATCGTGCGGTATTTCTTCGAGAAGAACGCACCCGTCGCCGCGCTCTGCCACGGCCCGATGCTCCTGGCGGCCGCCGGCGTGCTGCACGGACGCACCAGCTCGGCCTACCCCGCGCTGAAGCTCGACGTCGAACTCGGCGGGGGCATCTTCGAGGACGGCGCGGGCGTTGTCGATGGCAACCTCGTCTCGGGTCGGGCCTGGCCCGACCACCCCACCTGGATGCGCGAGTTCATGAAGGTGCTCGAGGCCTCCCAGGTCGCGGCCGAGGAACCGGCACTCCAGGCCACCCGTTAGCTGCGCGGCGCCTTCTTCGGGTGGACCAGGTGTTCCCCGAAGAAGGCGTCGATGCGCCGCCAGGCGTCGGCCGCGGCGACCGGGTCAGGACCGGCACCGAGGATGCGCCGAAGCATGAAGCGCACGGCACGCGGCCCGCTCTCGGCGTCATTGAGGAAGGCATGCCCGGCTCCGGGGTATTCCTTGACGTCGTGCGGCACCGCGCTGCGCTCGAGGGCGGCCTCGAGTTTTGCCGCGGCCCCCTTGAGCGACGCATCGGTGGCGCCGTAGCTGGCGATGATCGGGCAGGCGCCGTCCAGCGCCGCATCGAGATCGCCCGGGAGCCGACCGTAGTTGACGGATGCCGCGTCGAACCCGCGCGCGGCCGCGACGAGGGCGAAGCCGCCGCCCATGCAGAAGCCGAGCACTCCTACCTCACCGGTGCAATCCGGCCGACCGATCAGGAGCGTTCGCGCGGACTCTATGTCGACGAAGGCACGCCCCTCGCCGGCCTGGAGCGCCCGGAAGGTGGCCATCAGGCAGCGGCGCGGTCCACCCTCGGTGAACAGGTCGGGCATCAACGCCAGGTAGCCGGCCTCGGCCATCCGGGCGACCTGGCGGCGCATCACGTCGGTGAGGCCGAAGGCCTCGTGCACGAGCACCACACCGGGCCACGGCCCCGGCCCCGCCGGGATTCCGAGCACTGCGGTCAGTCCCGCGCTGCCGCCGGGCGTGCCGGGCAGGGTGAGCTCAATGAGTTGCGCTGCGGTGGTCATGGCGGCCTTCCTCTGTTGGCTGAATCGTAGCGCGGAGAGTGTGGACCGGTGCGGTCTCCTCGTGTACTGTGGTCAGACCACAGCAGTTGCCCAGATTCGGGCACGGCTGCCGCCCCATCGTCGAGGAGGACCCGTGCCAGGTACCGATCGCCGCGCCTGGGAAATCGTGCTCGAGAGCATCGAGTCGGACCTCCTGTCCGGTCGGCTCTCCCCCGGCGACCATCTCCCCGCGGAGCGCGCCCTGGCCACGGCACTCGGCGTGGGGCGTTCCAGCGTTCGCGAGGCGCTGCGCGTGCTCGAGGTGCTCGGGCTGATCCGCACCGCGGCGGGTTCGGGCCCGTCCGCCGGCGCGATCATCGTCGCACTGCCGGGGGGCGGGATGTCGGCCCTGATGCGCCTGCAGGTCGCGGCGCAGGGATTCCCGGTCGCCGACGTCGTCAAGACGCGTCTCATTCTGGAGGCCGCGGTCGTCGGCGAGCTGGCCGGGGCAACGGAGTCGGCCTCGTTTATTCCGGATGGAGAATACGTCGCGCCCGATCTGTCCGGTTCTCTGCAGCTCCTCGACGCCATGGACGCCCCCGAGTTGGCCGAGGCCGAGTTCCTCGCCCTCGACACCCAGTTCCACCTGTCGCTGGCCACCGCCTCGGGCAACCAGGTGATCACCGCCACGATGGCCGGTCTCCGGAGCGCCATCGAGGGCTACGCACGGGCCGGAGCTCTCGGCCTCCCCTCGTGGGCGGAGACCTCCGCCCGGCTCCGGACCGAACACCGGAGCATCCTCGGAGCCATTCAAGCGGGGCAGCCCGAAAGCGCCCGCACCCTGGTCGTGGCCCATATCGAGGGCTACTACGCCGAGACCCACGGCCATCCACTGCACTCTTGATCTGCCCATCCGCCCCTGCACCCCCACACGATCGGACACCACGCATGGTTCAACGACGAATCCCCCGGATCAAAGACCTCGCCCCGCTCATGCACTTCAAGGCGCCGGAGCTCAACGCCCGGAAGCGCCGACTCGAGAGCGCGCTGACCATCTACGATCTGCGGGCCATTGCGAAGCGCCGCACCCCCAAGGCCGCATTCGACTACACCGAGGGTGCGGCGGAGTCGGAGATCTCCCTCGCCCGCGCCAGGCAGGCATTCGAGGACATCGAGTTCCACCCCGCGATCCTGCGCGACGTGTCGACGGTGTCGACCGGCTGGGACGTGCTCGGCGCCCCGGTCGCCATGCCGTTCGGGATCGCGCCGACCGGGTTCACCCGGATGATGCAGACGGAGGGTGAGACCGCCGGGGCCCATGCGGCCGCGAAGGCCGGCATCCCGTTCTCCCTCTCCACCATGGGCACCACGTCGATCGAGGACGTCAAGGCGGCGAACCCGGCCGGGCGCAACTGGTTCCAGCTCTACATGTGGAAGGACCGCGACCGCTCGATGGCGCTGGTCGACCGGGCGGCCAAGGCCGGGTTCGACACCCTGCTGGTGACCGTGGACGTGCCGGTCGCCGGGGCCCGGCTCCGCGACAAGCGCAACGGCTTCTCCATTCCGCCGGCGCTGACCGTTGGCACGGTGCTCAACGCCCTGCCGAGGCCCGAGTGGTGGATCAACTTCCTCACCACCGAACCGCTCGCCTTCGCGACCCTCGACCGCTGGAGCGGCACCGTCGGCGACCTCCTCGACACCATGTTCGACCCGACCGTGACCTTCGAGGACCTGGCCTGGATCAAGGCGCAGTGGCCGGGCAAGATCGTGGTGAAGGGCGTGCAGACCGTGGCGGATGCGACCCGGCTGGCCGAACTCGGCGTCGACGGCGTCATCCTCTCCAACCACGGCGGACGTCAGCTTGACCGGGCCCCGATCCCGTTCCACCTGCTGCCCAAGGTGGTGCGCGAGGTCGGCAGCGACCTCGAGGTGCACCTGGACACGGGCATCATGAGCGGCGCTGACATCGTCGCCGCCGTCGCCCTCGGCGCCCGGTTCACCCTCGTCGGCCGCGCCTACCTCTACGGGCTGATGGCCGGTGGCGAGGCCGGCGTGAACCGAACGATCGAGATTCTCAGCGACCAGGTGATCCGTACCATGCGACTGCTCGGCGTGAACTCGCTCGAAGAACTCGAACCCGGCCACGTCACCCAGCTCGCCCGGCTCAGCCCGATCGCGCGACCGGCGGGTCTCCCCGTCTCGAGCTGACCTGGCCCGTCTCGAGCTGACCTGGCCCGGCCGGGTCGACCTGACCCGGCCGCCCGGTCGCGCCCGGATCGTGGCTCAGGCCGCGCCGAATTCCTCGAGAACGGCGGCGAGCTGGGCGACCGCCCAGTCGATGTCGTCGGCCGAGACCACGATCGGCGGGGCCAGCCGCACGGTCGAACCGTGGGTGTCCTTGGCCAGCACTCCGCGCTCCAGCAGCGCCTCGCAGACGGCACGGCCGGAGGCCAGTGCGGGGTCGATGTCGATCCCGGCCCAGAGTCCGGCGCCGCGCACGGCCACGACGCCGTGGCCGACCAGCCCGAGCAGGCCGTCGTGCAGCCGGGCGCCGAGCACCCTCGCACGTTCCTGGTACTCGCCCGTGGAGAGCAGCTCGACCACCGCGAGGCCGACGGCCGCGGCCAGCGGGTTCCCGCCGAAGGTGGAGCCGTGCTCACCGGGGCGGAGCACGCCGAGCACGTCGGTGTCGCCGACGACGGCGGAGACCGGGACGATGCCGCCGCCGAGCGCCTTGCCGAGCAGGTACAGGTCGGGCACGACACCCACGAGGTCGCAGGCGAACGTGGCTCCGGTGCGGCCCAGTCCGGACTGGATCTCGTCGGCGATGAACAAGACGTTGTGCCGGGTCGTGATCTCGCGCACGGCCGGCAGGTAGTCGGCGGGCGGCACCACGATGCCCGCCTCACCCTGGATCGGCTCGAGCAGCACGGCCACCGTGTTCTCGTCGATCGCGGCCTCGAGCGCGGCGGCGTCCCCATAGGGCACGGTGCGGAAGCCCGGCGTGAACGGTCCGAAATCCGTGCGGGCGGACTCGTCGTCGGAGAAGCTGATAATGGTCGTGGTGCGGCCGTGGAAGTTCTCGCCCGCCACGATGATGTTGGCCATCCCCGCCGCGACGCCCTTGACCCGATAGCCCCACGCCCTGGCCACCTTGACGGCCGACTCGACCGCCTCGGCGCCCGTGTTCATCGGCAGTACCATGTCCTTGCCGGCCAGCTTCGCGAGTGCGGTCACGAACGGGCCGAGCTGGTCGTTGTGGAAGGCGCGGCTGGTGAGAGTGATGCGGCCGAGCTGAGCGCGGGCGGCGTCGAGCAACACCGGGTTGGAGTGCCCGAAGTTGACCGCGGAATACGCCGCCAGGCAGTCCAGGTAGCGCTTGCCGTCGACATCCGTCACCCAGGCGCCGTCGCCGGTGGCCACGACGACGGGCAGCGGGTGGTAGTTGTGCGCCGCGTGCTCGTTCTCGAGGGCGATGTATTCGGCCTGACCGAGGGTGGAGTTGGCCCGCAGGTCGGTCATCGGCGCAGCTCCAGGGTGCAGCACTTCACTCCGCCGCCGCCGAGCAGCAGCTCGGACAGGTCGACGCCGATCGGGTTGTAGCCGCGCTCGCGCAGCTGGCGTTCGAAGTCCTTGGCCCGGGCGGCGATGACCACGTTGTAGCCGTCGGAGTAGGAGTTGAGGCCGAGGATGGCCGCGTCCTCTTCGGTGACGATCACGGCATCCGGGTAGCGCTCGCGCAGGATGGCCAGGCTGGGCTCGTCGAACGCGCTCGGGAGGTAGGCGATGTGGCCGGCCCCCGAGCCCGGTGACGTGTCGAGCACGGCGATGGCCGTGTCGAGGTGGTAGAAGTTCGGGTTGACCAGGTTGAGGGTGATCACCGGTCGGCCGTAGATCGCGGACACCTCTTCGTGGCTGTGCGAGGCGCTGCGGAAGCCGGTGCCGGCCAGGATGACGTCGCCGACGAGCAGGAAGTCACCCTCGCCCTCGTTGATCTCCCTGGGCGCGCGCACGTCGAAGCCGTTGTCGCGGAACCAGTCCATGTAGGCCGGGCCCTCGGGCTGCCGCTGCTCGTAGGTGAAGGCCGCGCCGTAGGCGATGTTGTCGATGATGAACCCGCCGTTGGCCGCGTAGACCATGTCGGGCAGGCCGTCGATCGGGTCGATCAGGTGCACGTCGAAGCCGAGGCCGAGGTAGGTGTCATAGAGCGTCTGCCACTGGGCGACGGCCAGCGAGGTGTCGGTCGGCACGGCCGGGTCCATCCAGGGGTTGATCCGGTAGACCACGGTGAAATAGCTGGGCTTGCACATCAGGATCGTGCGCTTGACCGGCGTGCGCACGGGCGCCTGCGGCGAGACGAGCGCGTCGAGATTGGTCGTCATTTGGGCTCCTTCGTCTGCGTTCCGCCGCTGGGGCGAGATCGGAACGCGGGGTGGATGGCGGACCAGGTCACTCACGAGAGCCCTGCCCGGCTGAAACCGAACACCATGCAGGGACGCCGTTCCCAGTCTCACACAGCATGATTCGGTATTTCACGCTAATTCACGCTTGATTTCTGCGTGAAGCACGCCCGCCGCGCACGGATGCGTGTGCCAGCCCCGTCAGCGGGCCTCGGCGATCGAGCCGGTCCTCGTCGATCGGGCCGGTCCTCGCGGTCAAGCCTGGCCGGTGGTCGGGCCTGGCCGGTGGTCGAGACCCGTCCCGGTGGTCGAGCTCGTCGAGACCCGGTGTCGCCGGCTCAATGCCGCAACCCTGCGCAGCAATCCAGTGATTCCCGCCATCGGGCGCAAATTTGCTGCGCCACGACCCCCGCTAGCGCAACGATTTCACCTAGACTCGCGTGATGGACAACCTGGACCGCGGCATTCTCGATCTCCTTCGCCAGAATGCCCGCGCCGGCTACGGCGATATCGGCTCGATCGTCGGGCTATCGGCCTCCGCCGTGAAACGGCGGGTCGACCGACTGGTCACGGACGGCATCATCCGCGGATTCACCATCCAGGTCGATCCGGCCATCGACGGGATGAGCACGGAGGCCTACGTCGAGCTGTTCTGCCGCGGCACGGTGGCGCCCGAAGAGCTGTTCCGCATCCTCTCCGGCGTGCCGGAGGTGGTCGATGCCGGCACGGTGACCGGCAGCGCCGACGCGATCGTGCACATCAGGGCACGCGACATCGCGGGCCTCGAGGCGGCCCTCGAGAAGGTGCGCCTCGCGCCGAACGTCGACCACACCCGCAGTGCGATCGTGCTCTCCCGCCTGATCAGCCGGGCCGCCGAGTAGCGCGACCCACAGCATCCGCCTCCGCCATCCGCGTGAGTGCACATTTCGCCCCCTCACGGCTGCGGAAGGCGCCGAAACTGCACTCTCGCGGAGAAGACGGTCGAGGTGGGGGCGCTAGGGGATGGGGAGCGGGCGGCGGGTGAGCGGGGCGAGGAAGCGGATCAGGGTCACCGCGGCGATCGACCCGGCGCAGAGGATGCCGGCCAGCACGACGATCTGGAACCGGCCGGCCTCGAGCGGGCTCGCCCCGCCGAAGATCGCGCCGACGAAGGCACCCGGAAGCGTGACCAGACCGGTGGTCTTCGTCTGGTCGGTCGACGGGATCATCGCGAAGTAGACGGCACGGCGGGCGAGGTCTCGCGTCGACTGGCGGGGAGTCGCCCCGAGCGCCATCCAGCCCTCCACCTCATCCCAGTGCTCGTTCACGGCCTCGCCGAACCGGCGGCCGGTCAGTGTGGCGATCGACATGGCATTGCCGATGATGATCCCGCCGAAGGAGAGCACATACCGCGGGGAGAATTCGATCGCCCCGACCGAGAACACCACGGCGAGGGTGACCAGGATGCCGACCCCCATCGACGCGGCGACCCAGCCGAAGTGCCGCCGTGTGGCCCCGATCCGGCGGTTGACCGTGCTCACGGCCGCGACGAACATCACGGTCAGGCCGACGCCGACCCAGAACGGGTCCGAGATGATCCCGCTGAGGATCAGACTGATCGCCGCGAGCTGCAGGGCGCCGCGCAACACGGCGAGCGCCGGGGCGAACGGATGCTGCACCCGGGAGGTCTTGAGCACCAGCGAGACGATCGCGACGAGCGCCAGGACGCCGATCAGGGTCGGCAGGAGCCCCGCCAGTTGGGCGGGCAGGTCGCTGGGCCAGGTCACCCTCAGAGCCTAGCGATCAGCGGCGGCGAGCCGCGCACCACGCTCCCCGCGTGCGACGGACGGACTACCCCGCCGAACGCGGTGACGCCAGTTCGGCGAGCGCGGCCTGGATGCGGCGCTCCCGGGTCTCGGCCGCCTTCGCCCCCTCGATGGCGAGCACCTGCCGACGCTGGTTGCTGTAAGACTGCGCGTCGAAGGCGGCGCGGACATCCGCCTGCCCGAGGGCCGCGGCGAAGTCGGCCGGCACCTCCACCTCGCGGGGCTCCGTGTCGAGGCGCAGGTCGACCTCGATCTCGTCGCCCGCCGCCACCCCGGCGAGCTCCCGATTCTCGGCGCTCATCGCGATCATGTAGGCCCCGCGGTAGGGCGCAACCGAGCTGCGGTAGCTGTGCGCGCCGACGGTGACGACCACCGGATGCCGCTTGCCGGCCCCCAGGGATGCGACGACCTCGTCGGGCACGCGGATTCCGGTGGCGGTCTTGCCCGCAAGCTCGAGTACGGTCGTGAATTTCATCTGTCGAGTATGCCCCACCTCCGAGGTCGCCGACCAGCCTTGCCCCGGGGTGAACCAGAGACTAGCGTGAGAGCCTTGGTACATAAACTGCACAAAGGAGCTTCGTGGCCATGATCCTGACGCTTGACCCGCACTCGCCGACTCCGCCGTTCGAGCAGTTGCGAATGCAGGTGATCGACGGCGTGCGCGACGGAACCCTCGCCCCCGGCGACAAGCTTCCGACGGTGCGCCGCCTCGCCGAGGACCTCGGCCTGGCCGCGAACACGGTCGCCCGGGCCTACCGCGAGCTCGAGCGCGACGAGGTGATCGAGACCCGGGGCCGGCTCGGCTCCTTCATCGCCGCGACCGGGGACGCCACGCACAAGCAGGCCCAACTGGCCGCGATCGCCTACGCCGAGCGGGTGCGGGCGCTCGGGCTGAGCGAGTCCGACGGCCTGCGAATCGTGACGGCGGCCCTCGGCGTGCGCCCGTAGCCTGCGCCCGCAGTCTGTACCCGTGGCGAGCAGAGGCCGCGAGCAGCCGGCGCCCGTAGCCTGCTCCCGAGCCAGGCAGCGCCCGCAGCGAACGGATGCCGCACAACCACCCCGCCCGGCGGCTACCGGTACGACGCCGCGAGCCGCCGGAAGCCCTCGTCGAGGGACACCTCGGGCGTCCAGTCCAGTTCGGCACGGGTGCGGCGCTGATCGAACCAGTGCGCGGTCGAGAGCTGTTCGGCCAGGAACCGGGTCATCGGCGGCTCGTCGACGCCGGGGCGCACCCGCCAGGCGGCCTCGATCAGCGACCCGGTGCCGCGCGCGAGCACCGCGGGAACCCGCCAGGCCGGTGCCGGCACCCCCGCGGCCGCACACATGCCGGCGAGCAGCTCGGCCACCGGGCGGGGCTCCCCGTTGGTGATCACGTAGGCGCGACCATGCACGGCGTCGGCGCGCTCGAGCGCGGCGGCGATGGCCGAGACCGCATTGTCGATGTAGGTGGTGTCGATCAGGGCGGCGCCGTGCCCGAGCAGCGGCAGCCGGCCCCGGCGGGCCCGGTCCACGATGCGCGCCACGAGCTGGGTGTCCCCCGGGCCCCAGACGAGATGGGGACGCACCGCGACGACGCGCAGCCGCGGGGAATCGGCGCCGAGAGCGATCAGCTCGGCCGCGGCCTTCGTGCGGGCATAGTCGCCGCGGGCCCCGGCTGGATCAGCCGGAAGCGCGTCCAGGCCGACGATGGATGCCCCGGCGTGCGCCACGGACGGCGACGACACGTAGACGAAGCGGGAGACGCCGGCATCCTCCGCTGCCTGCAACAGACTGCGGGTGCCGCCGACGTTCACGGCGTCGAAGTCGGCCGGATCGCCCGCGAGGGACACCTTGGCGGCGAGGTGCACAACAGCGTCGACGCCGGAGGCCGCACGGGCGACCGAGGCGGGGACGCCGATCGAGCCCAGCCGGTCGGTCACCCCCGGCACTCCGGACGCCCGGCGCTGAAAGGTGACGACCTCGTGCCCGGCCGACGCGATGCGGGCGGCGACAGCGCGACCGAGGAACCCGCTCGCGCCGGTGACCAGCACCCTCACGGGCGGCTCATCCGCCCGCCCGAGAGCACGGTGTCGGCCCAACGGGAGAGCCGGCTGCGGTCGATCTTCGAGTTGTGACGGATGTCGGTGGGCAGGTGCGGCACGACGAGCACCGCGGCGAGGTGAAGACCGGCGGCCTCTCGCACCGCGGCGGCGAGCCCCGGTGTGGCCAGTGTGACGCGATGCGCCGGCGGGATGGTCTCGACGACGGCGACGACTTGCTGCGTTCCGGCCGGACCGATGCCGACGACGGCGGCACGGGCGATCTCGGCAACGCCCTCGATCCGCTGCTCGGGGCCGACCGGGGTCAGCACCCCCGACGCGGTCGCGATGACGTGCGGCAGTCGGCCCTCGATCCAGAGCCGTCCCGACGAGTCGAAGTGGCCGACGTCGCCGCTGCGGTGCCAGCGTTCGCCGGCGACCGCGCCGCGACGCGCGGCCCGGTCGGTGAGCCAGAGCCGGGAGTAGTGGTCGAGGGTATGCGGCGCGGAGACGACGATCTCGCCGGTGATGCCCGGGGCATCCGACAGCTCCCCGGTCGCGGATCCGTCGTCGTCAAGCGCGCTGATCCGGATGCGGGTGGTCGCCGCCGGTCGGCCGACGCACACTCCGCCGGGACCGGTCAGGTCGGCGAGGGACTTGGGCGAGGCGTCCCGGATGCCCTCGAGGGTGATGTCGGTCATCAGCAGCCCTTCGGTCATCCCGTAGGGCGTGTGGGCGCTTGCCTTCGGCATCAGCCGGGCGGCTCCGGCCAGGAGCGGCTCGGCCACCGGGGCGCCCGCGGAGAGGAAGCTGCGCACGCCGGCGAGCGCGCGGTGATCTGCTTCGGTGAGCGCGGACTCGGTGGCGACGACGTTGGCCAGCGCCGCCGGGGAGAGGAAGACGACCGTGGCGTCGATCGCGGCGACGGCCGCCGCGACGGCGGTCGCGGTGAGGGTCTTCGGCGAGGTGACGTCCATGTCCGGGGTGACCGAGCGGGCGCCGAGGGCCGGGCCGAGGAGGGCGAACGGCGCGAACCCTGCGACGAGGCCGGTGCCGAGGCCCACTCCGTACTGGGCGTGCAGCGCGAAGGCGACGGCGGCGAGCTGGGCATGGGTGTAGACGACCCCCTTGGCCGGGCCGGTCGACCCGGAGGTGAACAGTACGGCGGCGGTGTCGCCGGGGGCGGGCGTCGCGGGCAGGTCCTCGTCGACGCCGAGAGAGAGGAGCTCGGCGAGGGTGAAGGACACGTCGAGGGCGCGGTGCACCGGCCGGGGAAGCCGGGCCACCGAGATCTTCTGGCCCGGCCAGCCGAGGGCGCGGGCGGCGACCAGCCCGGCGGCGGCCCCGATCACGTGGTCGGGGTGCGCGCCGCGCACGGCCCGGGTGAGGCCGCGCAGGCCGAGGCCGGCATCGGCGACGACGACGATCGCGCCGATCCGGAGGCAGGCGTAGAGCACCGCGGTGAGGTCGGCGCCGGGCGGCACGAGCAGCGATACCCGGTCGCCCTTGCGCACCCCGATCAGGTCGAGGCCGGCGGCGAGTTGGCGCACCCGCCGGGAGAGCAGCCGCCAGCTGACGACACGGGGCGCGCCGCCGCCGGGCGGCGACATGTCGACCAGGGCGGTCTCGTCGCTGTCCCGCAGCTCGTCGAGGTAGTGCCAGAGCGGATGGTGCGGGCCATCGGCCCAGGCGGGCTGCGGTGGGGAGGTCCGGGCCTGGTTCCGGGCCTCGACGGACGGGGCCTCGACGGACGGGGTCTCGACAGGCTCGACCACCGAGGGCTCGGTCTCGACAGGCTCGGTCTCGACGGGCTCGGTCTCGCCGGACGAGGGCTCGACCAGCGAGGGCTCCACCGTCGCGGGTTCGAGCACCGCGGTCTCGCCCAGCCAGGTCAGCGCGGCGTCGGCGTAGTCCGCGTCTTCCGCGACCAGGTGTCCGGCGCCCTCATAGCGGTGCACGTCGGCCTGCGGCAGGCGGCAGACGAGGTCCTCGAGGTAGCGGTCGCTGAAGATCGGGTCGCGCGGGCCCCAGAGCATGAGGGTGGGCACCCGAAGGTCCCGGAGCGACTCGGCGATGCGGTCCAGTTCGGCGGCACTCTCGTGCCCGAAGTCCACGGGGATGTCGGCGACGAACGCGCCGATCCCGCCGCGCCGGGCGGCACCGCGGTAGGGCGCCCGGTAGGCCCGCTTGACGGCGGCGGTGAGCGGCGGATGCGCCAGCGCGAGCGTCGTCTCGAGGAAGGCGGGCGTCGACACGGTTGCGGCGGCCAGCACCGGTCCCGCCAGCGCGAGCCGGAGCGGCGCCGGGATGGGCGAGTCCTCCGGCTGGTGCACGGCGGTGTTGAGCAGCATCACCGCGGCGAGCAGCTCGGGGTGGTCGACGGCCCAGCCCAGGGAGACCACTCCGCCCCAGTCGTGGCCGAAGCTGACCACCGGTCCGGTCAGGGCGAGCGAATCGGTGAGGTCGCCCAGGTCGGCGACGCGGCGCGCCAGCGGCCGCACCATGCCGGTGCGCTCGGAGAAGCCCATCTCGAGCTGGTCGACCGCGATGATCCGCCAGGCGTCGTGACCGGCTGCCGCGGCATCCGTCGCCGCGTTCAGCAGCTCGCGCCACAGGTAGGACCAGGTCGGGTTGCCGTGCACGCAGAGCACGGTGCCGACCGGGGTGACCCCGAGCTCGGCCAGCCGGTCGGCGTTGTCGAGAAGGTGCCAGGTGCGGGTGGCCGGAACGGCCGTGCCGCTCTCGGTGGCCTCGACCAGGCGGGAGAAGGCCGGGTCGAGCCCGGGCAGCCCGTCGGGCGGCAGCGTCGCGGCGGCCGGGGTGAAGGCGGCCGGAGGGAGACGGTATGACCTGCCTGAGCTGCTCACCAGACGAGTTCCATCATGGCCGTGTTCAGTCCGCTGCCCACGCCCATCAGCAGCACCCGGTTGCCTGGTTGGAGGGTCTTCGCCTCTTCGGCGAGGGTGATCGGGATCGAGGCCGGGCCGACGTTGCCGAACAGTGGGTAGGTCAGGGGCACCCTGGTTCGTTCGATGCCGGTGGCCTTGACTATCGCGTTGGTGTGCACATCCGACACCTGGTGCAGGATGTACCGGTCCATGCTCGACCAGTTCCAGTCGCGTTTCGCCTCGGTCCAGGCCGACACGACCAGTTCCATTCCGCCCTTGAGCAGGGCCTTCGCGTCGGTGAACATGCCGTCGACGCTGCCGACGCAGAGGGCGTTGAACTGGGTTGCCGCGCGGGTCACGCCACCGAGCATGCGGTGGCCCTCCGGATGCCGGTCCGCCCGCCCGAGAACGGCGGCCGCGGCACCCGATCCCAGGGTGAGGCTCGCGAACTCGCTCATGAAGTCCTTGCGGGAGATGTCCGCGCGGCCAAGCCGATCGATGGTGTTGGACTGGATCTCGTCGGCGTCTTCGCCGTCGATCACGACCGCGTACTCGATCTGGCCGGAGTCGATCAGCTGGGCGGCGAGGGTCATCCCGTTCACGAAGCCGAGGCAGGCGTTGGCGATGTCGAAGTTGGTGGCCGACGACGGCAGGCCGAGGCCGTGGTGGATTCGCACGGCGACGGAGGGTTCGAGGTGTTTGCGAGTGACCGAGGTGTTGATCAGCAGGCCCACCTGGCCGGGCTCAATGCCCGCCTGGCTGAGGGCGAGCCTGCCGGCGGCGACCGCGGCATCGTCGAAGGTGGTGTGTTCGTCCCAGTTGCGTCGCTCCTGCACACCGGCGACGCGTTGGAGCAGGCCGGTCGGGAGCCGGAGTCGCTTGAGGGCGGGCTGCAATCGACCGTCGATGTCCGCTGACGTCGTGATCCGCGGTGCGAGCACGCTCGTGACCGAGAGCAGGGCGACGTTGCTGTGCGTCGTCGTTGCGTTTCCGTCCAACAATGGTTCCCCTGTCGAGTTTGCGGCCGTGGCGAGCCAGGGCCTCGGTCATCTTCTACCAGGAACCTGATCGTCTTCCGTGCGCCCGCTGTACGCGTAAAGCCCGACGGTGCGGCCGCCAAAGGTCCATTTTACGCGTGTTGGCGGCCGCGTCGTCGCGGGTGGGGAAGGCGCGGCTAGATGATGCCGTCGGAGAGGGTGCTCGGGTTGCCGAACCGGTGGGCGGTGATCGAGATCGCCTGCTCTCGCAGGAACGGCAGAAGCTCGATCCGGCCGGCCTGGGTGACCGGGTGCGAGTACACCGCGATGTCGGGGCTGCCGCCCAGGGCGTGCGCGAGGGCGGATGCGGCCCCCGTGGCCCCGGTCAGGGGGTTTCCCCCGATCAGACGTACCCGGGTGGTCGTGATTCCACCGGAAGCTGCGCGCTCGAGCCACTCGGCATCGCTCTCGACGGTGACGGGGATCTCGCGCTCGGCGAGGTGGCCCCGCACGATCGGCGGCACCGGGATCGCGCTGGACACCACGTAGCGGGACTTCGACAGCGTGCCCGCGGCGATCACCCGGAGCAGGTTCGAGAGCGTCCCGTCCTCGGCCAGCCGGATGGTGACGGGCAGCGGCAGGTAGCGGAACAGGTTGCGTTCGTAGCCGAGGTTCGACACGTCCTTGACGGCGCCGAACTCCTCGCGCCAGGCGAGGGCGTCGCTGAGCGCGGAGCGACGCAGCACGTCGAAGTCTGCGTAGTCGAGCACCGGCTGCGAGCCCTCGATCACCTCGGTGACGCGCTGCTCCAGGCCACGCAGGTGCAGGGTCGAGCTGTTCCGGCCCGGGTCGGTCACCCAGCTGCCGAGGCCGAACAGGTAGTTCGGCCCGCCGGCCTTGGTGCCGGGGCCCACGACCGAACGCTTCCAGCCGCCGAACGGCTGGCGCTGCACGATCGCGCCGGTGATGCCGCGGTTGACGTAGAGGTTCCCGGCCTCGATCGTGTCGAGCCACTCGGCTAGTTCGGCCGGGTCGAGCGAGTGCAGGCCGGAGGTGAGGCCGTAGTCGACCGCGTTCTGGAATCGGATGGCCTCGGCCAGGTTGCGGGCGTGCATCACGCCGAGCACGGGGCCGAAGAACTCGGTGAGGTGGAAGTAGGACCCGGGCGCGACGCCGGTGCGGATGCCGGGAGACCAGAGCTTGCCCTCGTCGTCGAGACGTTCGGGCTCGACGAGCCAGGATTCCTCGGCACCGAGGGTGGTGAGGGCGTGCAGCAGTTTCCCCTCGGCCGGTTCGATGATCGGCCCCATCTGGGTGTTGGGGTCCGTCGGGTAGCCGATCCGCATCGAGGTCGCGGCGTCCACCAGCTGGCGCAGGAATCGCTCCGACTTGGCGACGGACCCCACCAGGATGACCAGGCTCGCGGCGGAGCACTTCTGGCCGGAGTGGCCGAAGGCGCTGCGGATGACATCGATCGCGGCGAGGTCGATGTCGGCGGACGGGGTGACGATGATGGCGTTCTTACCGCTCGTCTCGGCCAGCAGCGGCAGGTCCTCCCGGAAGCTGCGGAACAGCTGGGCGGTTTCGTAGCCGCCGGTCAGGATGACCCGGTCGACGGCGGGGTCGGCGATCAGCTGTGCGCCGAGGGCCCGGTCCTTGAGGTCGACGAGCGCCAGCAGCTCGCGGGGAACTCCGGCCTCCCAGAGCGCCTCGACCATGACGGCTCCGGTGCGCTGGGCGAGCTTGGCTGGCTTGATGATCACGCCGGAGCCCGCGGCGAGTGCGGCGAGCACGCCACCGGCCGAGATCGCCGCCGGGAAGTTCCAGGGTGGGGTCACCACGGTGAGGCGGGGAGGCACGAAGATCGCGCCCTGCACGGCGTCGAGGGCCTTGGCCCGCTCGGCGTAGTAGTGGGCGAAGTCGATCGCCTCACTGACCTCGGGGTCGGACTCGGCGATGGTCTTGCCGGTCTCGGCGGCCATCACCTCGATCAGACGGTCGCGGTTCGCGGCGAGCGCGAGGCCGGCCCGGTGCAGAACGGCGGCGCGTTCGGCGCCGGGCAGCTGACCCCAGGCCTCCCCGCTGGCGGCGACGGATGCGATGATCCCGGCGAGCTGGTCGGCATCCGTCACGGCGGCCTCGGCGATGGCGTCGACGCCGAGCCGGGAGGCCTCGACCCTGGCGAGGATGCGGCGGCCCCAGGCCCGGTTCGCGGGCAGCGACGGGTCGGTGTCCGGCTCGTTGTGGAAACCAGAGCGCTTGGTCGCCGGAACGGCGGCGGAAGCGGGGTCCTGGTCGAGGGCGGTGAGGTTCGACCCGCGGGTCAGTCCGAGCACGGCCGCGGTGAGGCCGGCATCGGCGTCGGAGTCGTCGGTCGCCTCGTCCGGGCGCACCTCGGCCTCGAGCTGGCTGACCACGGAGCGGTCCTGGCTGCGGTTCGGCGCCGGCACGGTGGTGTCGAGGGCGGCGAGCGAGGCCTGGAAACGCTGCTTCTCCCGCTCGAACAGGGCGGGCGTGCTGGTGAGTTCGAACACGGCCGACATGAAGTTGTCCTGGCTCGCGTTCTCCTCGAGGCGGCGGATCAGGTAGGTGATCGCGACATCGAATTCGGCCGGGTTGACGACCGGTGTGTAAAGCAGGAGGCGTCCGACGTCCTTGCGCACGGCGGCGGCCTGGCTGGTGGCCATGCCGAGCAGCATCTCGAACTCGACCTGGTCGTCCACGCCGCGCTGCTTGGAGAGGAGGTGGGCCCAGGCCACGTCGAAGAGGTTGTGGCCGGCGACACCGATCTTGACCGCATCCGTGTTCTGGGGGGTGAGCGCCCAGCTGAGCACCCGCTTGTAGTTGGTGTCGCTGTCCTGCTTGGTGCCGTAGGTCGCCAGCGGCCAGTCGTGCACCGCGGCATCGACGTGCTCCATGGCGAGGTTGGCTCCCTTGACGACACGCACCTTGATCGGCGCCCCGCCTGCGGCCCGACGGCCCTGCGACCAAGTGGTCAGCCCCTGCAGCGCGGCGAGCGCGTCGGGCAGGTAGGCCTGCAGCACGATGCCGGCTTCGAGGTTGATCAGCTGGGGCAGGTCGAGGATGCGCTCGAAGACCGCGATCGTGAGGTCGAGGTCGCGGTACTCCTCCATGTCGAGGTTGATGAACTTGGGCGTGGGCGAGGCGGACGCCAGCTCGTAGAGCGGGGTGAGGCGCTCGACGACCCGGTTCACGGCTTCGTCGAAGGACCACATCGAGAGCTGGCTGGCGATCGACGACACCTTGATCGATACATAGTCGACGTCATCGCGAAGCAGCAGCGCCAGGGTGCCCTCGAGCCTGTGGAGGGCCTCCTTCTCGCCGAGCACGGCCTCGCCGAGCAGGTTGATGTTGAGCCGGTTGCCGCTTTCACGCAGGTGCGCGATCGCCGGGCCGAGCTTGTCCGGCGTGGCGTCGACGACGAGGTGGCCGACCATCTGGCGCAGCACCTTGCGGGCGGCGGGAATGACGACCCAGGGCAGCACGGGGCCGAAGACGCCGCCGAGGCCGATCGCCCCGCGCATGTACGACGGCAGGAAGGCCGGCGCCTTCTTGGCCACGGCCTGCAGGTTGTAGCCGGCGACCATCACGTCCTCCGGACGCATCACACCGTCGACGAAGCCGACGGTGAAGTCCAGGCCGTTCGGGTCCTTGAGCACTCCGGCGAGGCGTTCGGCCGAGACGTCGGAGGGGATGGTCGCGCTGTCGGCGAGCCATTTCTCGACGAGCGCGACGACCTCGACGCTCAGGTCTTTTTGCGCGGGGGAAGAGGGGTTGGTCATGGTCATGAGGTTAGTCTTTCGTTGCGGCGCGCCTCATACCAGAGGATTCTGTTTTCAGTGTGCGGCCCCCGGTCCCTTTAGCAAAAGCGATTCTTCACGAACGATATTGATTACAATTACTTATCAATCGAGAATGGACCGAAGGGACCACCCATGCTGGATGTCCGTCGCCTGCGCCTGCTGCGCGAATTGAAGATTCGCGGGACCCTGGCCGGGGTCGCGGAGGCACTCGCCTACAGCCCTTCCGCGGTCTCCCAACAGCTCGCCCTGCTCGAGAAGGAGGCCGGGGTTCCGCTGCTGCAGAAGGTGGGACGCCGGGTGCGCCTCACCCCGCAGGCCGAGGTTCTCGTCGAGCACACGACCCACCTCCTCGAGCGCCTCGAGCTGGCCGAGGCGGAGATGAAGGCATCGCTGACGACCGTCTCCGGCACGGTGCGGGTGGCCCTGTTCCAGTCCGCCGCCCACGCCTTGATCCCCCAGGCCCTCACCCTCCTGGCCGGGGACTATCCCGACCTCCGGATCGAGGTCACCGAACGCGAACCGGAGCGCGGACTGTTCGAGGTCTCCGCCCGAGACTTCGACCTCGTGCTGGCGGAGCAGTACCCGGGGCATACCCGCGCGCACTGGCCGGATCTCGACCGGGTGAACCTGTCGACGGATGCGCTCCGGCTCGCCGTGCCGCCGGCCCGCGTCGGCCGAACTGCCCCCGCGTCGCTGCAGGAGGCGGCCGGCCTGCCCTGGGTGATGGAGCCGCAGGGCACGGCGTCCCGGCACTGGGCCAGGCAGCTCTGCCGCTCGGCCGGTTTCGAGCCCGATGTGCGCTTCGAGACCGCCGACCTGATCGCGCACATCCGCCTGATCGAATCGGGCAATGCCGTCGGCATCCTGCCCGACCTGATCTGGGCTGGCCAGGAGCCCACGGTGACCCTGGTGGACCTGCCTGGCCGACCGAACCGAGCGGTGTTCTCCGCCGCCCGGCGATCGAGCGCGAACCGCCCCGGCGTGCTCGCCGTGCGGGACGCACTGGCCACGGCGGTCGGGCTGGTGGCCGGGCCGACCGCACCCTGGTCCGCCGGTCATTCCGCAGCGCATTCCGGGCCGAGCTGGAGGCTGCCCGCGTGCGAGTGATTGTCCTCGGTGTCCGCCGACTCCGTGGCCGCGTTCCTGGCCGATGTCGTCGCCGACGGACACGGTCCCGGCGGCGACCCGGCGGCGACCCGCGGATCGCGGGCCCGGAGCAACACGACCTGTCCGCGCTGGCCCGGCGCATCGCGGCCGTCGAGGAACCCCGCACCCGGGTGCTCCGACTGCCGTTGCTGGGCGCGGCCATCGCCAGCGGCGCGCTCCTCCCGCAAGCGGGGACGACCGTCGACGGCGTCGGATTCGAGGAGTGGCTCGGCTCGGGGACTGGCTAGTCTCGAGGCATGACTGAACCCACTCACGACGTTGTGATTCTCGGCGGCGGCCACAACGGCCTCACCGCCGCGGCCTACCTGGCCCTGGCCGGAAAAAGCGTGATCGTGCTCGAGCGGGACGATCACGTCGGCGGGGCCGCCATCTCCGCGGAGGCCTTCCCCGGCGTCGACGCCCGACTCTCCCGCTACTCCTACCTGGTCAGCCTCCTCCCGCAGCGGATCATCGACGAACTGGGCCTGTCGATCAGCCTCGCCCGGCGCCGGTACTCCTCGTACACCCCCGACCCGGCCGACACGACGGGCGGCCTGCTGGTCGACCGTGGCGATGACGACGCCACCCGCGCGAGCTTCGACCGAGTGGGCGCGGGTGAGGACTTCGCGCCGTGGAACGCGTTCTACCGCGACACCGAGACCCTCGCCCGGGCGCTCTTCCCCACGGTCTGCGAGCCTCTGCCGACCCGGTCGGAGGCCCGGCGCCTGGTCGGGAACGACCTGCTCTGGGACCAGTTCATCGAACACCCGCTCGGCACGGTGATCACCGAACGATTCGGCACTGACCTCGTGCGGGGCGTCGTCGCCACCGACGGCCTGATCGGCACGTTCACCTCGACGAATGACCCGTCCCTCGACGCGAACCGCTGCTTCCTCTACCACGTCATCGGCAACGAGACCGGGGACTGGGACGTGCCCATCGGCGGCATGGGCGCCGTCACCGGCGCCCTCGAGCGTGCCGCCCGGGAGGCCGGCGCCCGCATCGTCACCGGGGCTCGGGTCACCTCGGTCAGTCCGCACGGCGAAGTGCGGTACCGACGCGGAGAGATGGAACGCGTCGTCGTCGGCCGACACGTGCTCGCCAACGTCGCCCCGTGGGTTCTGCAGGAGCTCCTGGGAGCCGCGATCGCCGACGACGCCTACCCAGGGACGGCGGCCGCCGAGCCGGCCATCATCAAGCCGGAGGGCGCCCAGGTCAAGGTGAACCTGCTGCTTCGCCGGTTGCCGAAACTGCGCGACCCCTCGGTCTCACCGGAGGCCGCGTTCGGCGGCACCTTCCACATCAACGAGACCTTCACCCAGCTCGAGGGTGCCTGGGACGAGGCGACCCGTGGCGTGATTCCCGAGCTGCTGCCCTGCGAGATCTACTGCCATTCGCTGACCGACCCGAGCATCCTCTCCCCCGAGCTGGTCGCGGCCGGCGCCCAGACCCTCACCGTGTTCGGACTGCACGCGCCGAATCGCTGGCTGAGCGACGAGAACAACGACGCCACCCGGGCCCGGCTTCAGGCGGCCGTGCTCGCCTCGCTCAATTCGGTGCTCGCCGAACCGATCGAAGACCTGTTGCTGACGGATGCCGAGGGCAACCCCTGCGTCGAGACCAAGACCACCCTCGACCTCGAGCACGCCCTCAATCTCCCCGGCGGCAACATCTTCCACGGCCCGCTCGACTGGCCGTTCCTGGAGGACGACGAGCCGCGGGACACCCCGGCGGCCCGCTGGGGTGTCGCCACCGCTCACCCGCGCATCCTGATCTGCGGCGCCGGCGCCCGCCGCGGCGGCGGCGTCAGCGGGATCGGCGGGCACAACGCGGCCATGGCGGTGCTCGAGGATTCCTGAGGAGCCCGGCTGCTCAGGGGTGGTCGTCGTGGCCGTGGCCGTTGTCGCGGCAGTCGCCTCCCTTCCGCTCGGACTCGCCGGACCGCGACACGCTCGGGATCTTCCAGATCTCCCCGTTGTGGGTCACGACCAGGGCGGTGTCCCCCAGGAAGTCGACGGAGGTCGGCAGGTTCAGTCCGGCTGTGACGACTGAGTACGTTCCGTTGCCCTTCACCCGGAGCAGTTCCCCGCTGTTCGGCAGGGCAGGAGCACCGGGGGTGACGTCGCCGGGCGAGTCACCCTGGGAGAGGGCGTAGAGCGTGCCGCACCGCCCGAACTCCACGTCGACCATCAGGCTGTAGCCCGAACCCACCTCCCTGACGTCGGCGGCGACCGGGGTCTTGAGCGGGAACGAGACGACCTTGCCGTCGGCGGGGCTGTACGGCACGGGGCCGGCCTCGGCCAGGTACACGGTCCTGCCGGACACGGCCAGCCCGGTCGGCACGATGTTGCCGAACCCGATGAGTTCACTCACCTCACCCGAGCGCGAAACCGCCAGCACTCGGTTGTGGTGGCCGTCGGTGACCAGGAACCCGGTCCGAACGGGCTGCAGGGCGAACTGCAGGCCGCGGTCAAGGTCGAACGGGGTGGCCGGCGGATGCGAGCGCGAGTACTCCCCGAGGTCGGCGATCACCGTGAAGCTGTTCGCACTGTCGACCCGATAGATGCCGTCGATCTCGTTCCCGCCGACATCCGGGCCGACGAGGGTGACCAGCGCGTACGCCGTCTTGCCGACGAACGCGACGTCGATCGCGCCGCCCAGCCCGATCACCGCCTTCGGCAACCCGGTCGCGAAGGTGCTGGTGGCGCCGCTGCGAGGATCGACCCGGGTGATCTCGCCGGTCGTCGCCTCGGTCACGTAGAGCGCACCGTCGGGCCCGATGGCACCGCCGCTGGTGCCCTCGAGGCCGGAAGTGAGCAGTTCAGCGACCGCGGGTCGCGCATCCGTCCCGTGCCCCGTGGTGGCACCGGCGATCGACGGAGCGAGGACAGCCGGCACGACCAGGGCCGCCACGGCGACGGCATGGATCAGAGTTCGTTTGATACCCATGGTTTTCCCTTCAATGGAGTGGGGTGTGGCCCTGGGATCATGCCGATGCGGCGAGGTTGGCCGGAGTATCACGGCGGGAGCGGTCCTCAGGTCACCGAACGACGTGAGGTGTTTCTCGCGTCCATTTTGCTCCCGGGTCCCACCCGAGTCAACGGATTGGGCCGACCAAAATCGTCCGTTCCCCGCTCGCGCCTCGTGGCCGCTGGCCTCCGATCGGAGAAAGGCATAGCTTGGTAGTGAGGCCCGTGCCTCACTCACCGTGGAGGTTCCCATGTCAGTCAAGCCAACCGGTCGCCTCGCCCAGCGCGAGGACGGTCTCTACCTCATGCTCGACCGGCTCTTCAACGCGCCGATCGACGACGTGTGGGCGAGCCTGAGCCGACCCGGCGGCCTCGCCGGCTGGATCGGAACCTACACCGGGTCCCCCGAGACGGGCGCCGTGCGCTTCCGCCTCGACGAGCCGGAGGCCGAGTGGGAGTACGTCACGATCCTCAAGTGCATCCCGCCGAAGCGCTTCACCGTCAACATCGGCGAGGGCGACGCCGCCCGGCACGTCATCCTGCACCTCGTCGAGGGCGCGGGCATGACCACCCTCACGTTCGGCCAGCGACTGCACAATGCGGCGGACGCCGTGACCGCCGGCCCGCACTGGGACTACTACTTCGATCGCCTGGTCGCCGCCCGACTCGGCAAGCCGCTCCCCGACCACGCGCACTACCACCCGCACGCGGAGTACTACCGGGAACTCGTCGTCCCCCGGCGCGCCACCGAACCGACCCACTGATCGGCCGGGAGAGAACTACTCCCAGACGCTGGGCGCGGCCGCACGGGTCGCGGGCATCGCGACATCCGCGCTCCACTCGAGCAGCCAGTGCGGCACGGTGACGGAATCCGGCACCGCGCCGACGGCCTCGACGAGCTCGTCGATCGTGACGACGCCGCCGCTGCGCTTGAGGAAACGGCCGCGGATGAATCCCTGGGCGTAGACCTCCGGGGCACCGTCGGCGTCGGGCCGCACGAAGCGCTGCTCAACGTAGACGGCCTTCCCATCGAAGCCGAGGATGCGCGACTCCACCGTGAAGCGCTGGCCGAGGGTCAGGGACTTCCGAAAACTGATCGTCTCGGACACGACGACGGGGTACCAGCCCTTGGCGAGGAAGATCGCCCAGATGCCGGTTCGGTGCAACATGTCGAATCTGGCGATGTCCATGATCGACAGGTAGACGCCATTGTTCATGTGCCGAAGGATGTCCTGGTCGGTCGGCAGGGTGATGAAGCGGGTGCGCGCCACGTCGTAGTGTCCGAGTCGCGGGCCGAAGCGGGAAAGCAGACTGTGGAGGAGGGTTCGCCAGAGCATGTGCACCCTGCGATGCTAGTCCGTCGCGGCGCCGGGTCGTGCGCTCAAGCCGCCTGCACCGCCGGTCCGCCCTGCACCGGCGGGAGCGCGGGGAGTGCCGGGAGCGCGGCGACGCGGCGCACGAAGGCACCGAGCCGACGGTAGACCTCCTGCGACTCCGGGTGCCGGGCATCCTGCTGCCAGGTGTGATGGGTGTTCGCCCGGCCCCGTTCGTAGATCAGGGTGTCGACGGCGATCGACCGGCGGCGCAGCGCGGCGATGAAGTTGAGGTTGGCCCGGTAGAAGTAGTCCCGTTCGGAGGTGGTGACGAAGACCGGGGGAAATCCGCTGTCCAGCCACTCGATCGGCGACATGAACCGGGCGGCGGCGCGGAGCACGAGCCCGCGGCCTCGTGCGGGCAGCAGCATCCGCAGGAAGTTGAGGCTCAGCACGAAGCCCCGCTCGAAGATCACCGAGACGTCCGCGATGCTGCAGTGCTGCACGAGTCCGCGCAGGTTCTCCCGCTCGACCCGCGGCCGGATCCCGTAGTAGGAGGCCAGCCGGGGTTCGTAGGCCGAGGCGGCGAGGAGCGCGGCGATATGCCCTCCGGCCGAGTCGCCGCCGAGCACGATCCGGGTGGGGTCGCCGCCGAAGTCTTCGATGTTGCGAGCCACCCAGTCCAGCACGTCATTCGCGTCCTCGAGCATGTGCTTGAGAAGGAAGCTCGTTGCCATCCGGTAGTTCGCATTGACGACGATCATGCCGTCGGCCGCCTGGCTGGCACAGTACTTGGTCAGCGGCGCCTTGTCACCCGAGGTCCAGCCGCCGCCGTGGAAGTAGATGTAGACGGGGAGCGGCTCGGGCGCATCGTGGGGCACCAGCACGTCGAGACGGTGATCCCGGATGCCGTCACCGACGTAGTCGAGGTCGAAATGATAATCGACGGTGTCTATCGGCTCTGCGTTGAACCTGTGCAGTTCGCCGGGTGAGAGGCGATGCATCAGCGCCCGCCAGACCCAGACCGGAACGCGTGCGAGCGCGGTTTCCCGGTGAGGTCTCGGCGTGGTCCGCCCGGCCTGCGGGGGCGGCGTCTCGTGGAGCTGTGTCTCGTGTGGCTTTGTCTTCGGCGGTGCATGGTGCGTCTGGATCACCAGATGACCGTAAGCGGCCGGGCCGTGAGCAAGCTGAGAGTGACTCACCTTCCGTCGCGGTTCCCGCCGGCCCGTGATTGAGAAGTCGGAGCGCACAATGGCATCCGTACCCCCTGTTGGACAGGTCGATCGACCGGGAGCATGCTGGGAAAATGGACTACACACAACTCGGCCGCTCCGGCCTGGCGGTCTCCCGCCTCTGCCTCGGCACCATGAACTTCGGTCACTGGACGCCGGCCGCCGACGCGCACGCGATCATGGACTCGGCCCGCGGCTACGGCATCAACTACTTCGACACCGCCAACGTCTACGGCGACAGCACCGGCAAGGGCGGCACCGAGAAGATCATCGGCGACTGGTTCGCCCAGGGCGGTGCGCGGCGTGAGGGCACCGTGCTCGCGACCAAGCTCTATGGTGACATGAGTGGGCTCCCCAATGAGGGCAAGCTCTCGGCGCTCAACATCCGGCGGGCCCTCGACGCGAGTCTGACCCGGCTGCAGACGGACTACATCGACATTTACCAGTTCCACCACGTCGACCGGAACACCCCCTGGGACGAGATCTGGCAGGCGATGGAGACGGCCGTGGCGCAGGGCAAGATCCTCTACGCCGGAAGCAGCAACTTCGCCGGCTGGCACATCGCCACCGCCCAGGCGGAGGCGAAGCGACGCAACTTCACCGGGCTGGTCAGCGAGCAGTCGATCTACAACCTCCTCACCCGCGACATCGAGCTTGAGGTCATTCCCTCCGCCGTGAGCAACGGTCTGGGCATCATCCCCTGGTCGCCGCTGCAGGGCGGGCTGCTCGGCGGCGTGCTTCGCAAGGAGCAGGCGGGCAAGCGCCGCCTCGAGGGCAAAGTCGCCGAACTGCTCGAGAAGCACCGCACCGCGATCGGGCAGTACGAGGACTTCTGCGCGGAGCTCGGCCACGAGCCGGGCGACGTCGGGCTCGCCTGGCTGCTGCACCAGCCGGCCGTGACGGCACCGATCGTGGGACCCCGCACCCAGGGCCAGCTGGATGCCGCGGTGCACGCGCTCACGGTGAGCCTCGATGCGGCGGCCCTCGCGCGGCTGGACGAGATCTTCCCGGGCCGCAAGCCGGCGCCGGAGCACTACGCATGGTGACGCCGACGCCGGGATCCCCGCCGCGCGCGGGCTCCGGGCTGACCGTACTCTTCATCGGGGGTACCGGCGTGATCAGTGCCGCCGCCGCCGAGCGGGCTGTCGCCGCCGGCCACCGATTGACCATCCTCAACCGCGGAAGGGCAAGCCTTCGCCCCGCCCCGGCCGGAACCGAACTGCTGGCCGCTGACATCCGTGACCCCGCATCGGTCCGTGCCGCACTCGGCACCCGCAGCTTCGACGTGGTCGTCGACTTCGTCGCCTTCACACCCGATCAGGTCGCGGTCGACATCGAGCTGTTCGAGGCTCGCACGGGGCAGTACGTCTTCATCAGCTCGGCCTCGGCGTACCAGAAGCCGCCGGTCGCGCTGCCGATCCGGGAGTCCACTCCCCTGCGCAACCCGTTCTGGCAGTATTCGCGCGACAAGATCGCCGGGGAGGACCTCCTGGTCTCCGCGTATCGCGATCGGGGCTTCCCGGTCACGATCGTGCGCCCGTCGCACACCTACGATCAGACCCAGATCCCGCTCAGCGGCGGCTGGTCGGACATCCTCCGGCTTCGGGCCGGGGCGCCCGTGGTCGTGCACGGTGACGGCACGTCGCTGTGGACCCTGACGCACACCAGCGACTTCGCCAAGGCATTCGTCGGGCTGCTCGGTCTGCCGCAGGCGCTCGGCGAGAGTTTCACCATCACCTCGGACGAGTTCATGCCGTGGAACGCCATCTACGCCGTGTACGCCGCGGCGGCCGGGGCTCCCGCACCCGACCTCGTGCACATCGCCTCGGACACGATCGCGGCCGCCGATGCCGATCTGGGTGCGTCACTTCTCGGCGACAAGGCCCATTCGGTTTTTTTCGACAACACCAAGGTCAAGGCGCTGGTGCCGGAATTCGTCTGCACGACGCCGCTGTGGCGCGGCGCCGGGGCCACCATCGCCTGGTTCGACGCGCACCCGGAGCACCAGCTGCGCAACCCGGCGCTGGAGCACACATTCGACACACTCATCGCGGCCGCACGGCCCGGTTCCGGCTTCGCCCGGGGATTGAAGGACTCATGAAGACCAGGCTCATCGGCCACCGCGAGGTCAGCACGATCGGACTCGGCGGAATGCCCATGTCGATCGAGGGGCGACCGGATGCCGCCCGTTCCGTGGCCACGATCCACGCCGCCCTCGAGGCGGGCGTGACCCTCTTCGACACGGCGGATTCCTACCACCTGCACCGGGACGAGGTCGGCCACAACGAGACCCTGATCGCCGGCGCGATCGCGTCCTGGGGCGGCGACACGTCATCCGTGCTCGTGGCAACGAAGGGCGGGCACCTCCGGCCCGGCGACGGCACGTGGACGCAGGACGGCCGACCGGAGTACCTGAAGCTGGCGGCCGAAGCGTCGCTGAAGCGCCTCGGCGGCGACGCGATCGGGCTCTACCAGTTCCATCGGCCCGACCCGGCCGTGCCCTACGCCGACTCGATCGGCGCCGTGCGCGACCTGCTCGACGCCGGCACCATCGAGATGGCCGGAATCTCCAACGCGAACCCCGAGCAGATCCTGCTGGCCAGGAACATCCTGGGCGGACGCCTGGCGAGCGTGCAGAACCAGTTCTCACCGGCATTCCGCAGCAGCGAACCCGAGCTGCGGCTGTGCGACGAACTCGGCATCGCGTTCCTGCCGTGGCGGCCGCTCGGCGGCATCCTGTCTGCCGCGTCACTCGGTGACCGGTTCCCCGCGTTCCAGGCCGTCGCCGCCGCGCGTGGCGTGAGCCCGCAGGTGGTTTGTCTCGCCTGGCACCTCTCGAAGTCGCCCCGGGTGATCCCGATCCCGGGCGCCTCCCGTCCGGAAAGCATCCGGGATTCGGTTCAGGCGGCCTTCGTCACGCTCACGGCGGAGGAGTCGGCGACGCTCGAGGCCGCCTGAGCCGGCACCCGGGCGAGAAGCTGGTCGAGGAAGGCCGTGGCGGCGGGGCTCGGCTCGTCGGCCACGGCCACCGCGACGTGCCACTGGGGCATGCCCGCGTGCAGGGCGACGGCGCGCAGCAGGTCGGGGCGTTTCTCGGCGAAGCTCTCAGGCACGATCGCGATCCCGAGGTTGTAACCGACGAGGTCGAGTAGCGGATGCACGTCGTTCACCTCGAGCGTGGCCCGGTAGTCGAATCCGGCGGCGGCGAAGGCCCGCCGGGTCAGCACGTGCACGCCCCAGCCGGCCTGGAAGCCGACCAAAGGCTCGGTGCGCAGGGAGTCCATCTCGATCCCATCGCTGGCGGCGAGCGGATGCTCCGGGTGGCAGAGCACGATCAGTTTCTGGGTGCTCAGCCGGAGCAGTCGCACACCGGGCGGGGTGTCGCCGGTCTCGACCACGAGGGCGACATCGATCTGGCCGGAGGCGACGCTCTCGGCGAGGTCGACGGAGCCGTCGTAGCGCAGCCGGATCTCGACTCCGGGGTTGAGCCTGCGGAACTCCGCCAGTTCGGCCGGCAGGTCGACCGAACCGAGGCACGGCTCGGCTCCCACCGTGAGGGTGCCGCGCATCAGTCCGCGCACGGCAGCCACGGCGTTCTGCGCGGCGGCCGCGCTGGCCAGGGTGCGCACGGCATCGCTCAGCAGCGCGCGACCGGCGGCCGTCAGCTCGACCCGCCTCGTGCTGCGAATGAACAGTGATGTGCCCAGCTCGATCTCGAGCGCCCGAATCGAGGCGGACAGGCCCGATTGGGAGATCTGCAACAGTTCCGCGGCGCGGGTGAAGTGGCGTTCCTCGGCCACGGCGACGAAGTGTTCGAGCTGACGCAGTTCCATTGATCAATTCTAATGCTGGATGACCGGGCTTTTATCGCCCGTGCGAATCATCGGTGGCTCCCCCGTAGACGCCCGTCGCCTCGAGGATGCCGCGGGCCAGGGTGTGGAAGTGCAGGTTGAAACCGAGCACGGCCGGCGTCGAGCCCGGATCAATGTCGAGATGCGACACGTCCACGGCGTGCACGATGAATTGGTAGCGGTGGGTGCCGGTGCCGGCGGGCGGGCCTGCCCCGATGAAGGATCGCCGGCCCTCCTCGTTGGGCAGGGTGACGGCGCCCGCCGGCAGCAGGGAGCCACCCTCCGCGCCTGCCCCCGCGGGCAGGCTGGTGACGTGTGCCGGGAGGTTGAAGACTGCCCAGTGCCAGAAGCCGGAGCCGGTCGGCGCGTCGGGGTCGAAGGCGGTCACCGCGAAGCTCCGGGTGGCTGCGGGGAATCCCGACCAGGACAGCTGGGGCGAGGCATCCGCACCATTGGCACCCGCACCGTACTGGGCGGGGGCGAGGGGCCGTCCGGCGGTCAGGTCCGTGCTGGTCAGGCTGAACAGGGGGACTTCGCCGAATCGGGCGAGGGGATCGGGCGTGTTCACATTTCCTCCAATGGATGACCCCAGCCTACGGAGGTCCCGGGGTGGGCGGGGAGTCGCGATCTCCGGTCATACACTGGGCCGCATGAGTACACCGCAGGATTTTGCACGGCCCGCCGCCGGCCAGGCGACGGCGACTCGCGCGCCCAGACCGCCCCTCCTGAACTGGCACCAGCGGCAGAAACAGGCGCTCACCCCCGGCGAGCGCGCAGCCGACGGGATGCGCAACTTCATGGGCAGCTGGCGATTCGTCGGCGGCTTCATCCTGTTCATGATCCTCTGGGCAACCGCGAACTCCGTGGCCCACGGCTGGGACCCGTATCCGTTCATCCTGCTCAACCTCTTCCTCAGCATGCTGGCCGGGCTGCAGGGTGCCATCCTGCTCATCGCCGCGAAACGACAGGACGCGATCGCGGCCGCCCTGGCCCAACACGACTTCGACACGAACGTCGCGGCCAAGGTCGACATTGAGACGCTGCTCGAGATCAACCGGCACCAGCTCGGCCTGATCGAAGAGCTGCACACGGTGCTCCGGCGTCTGGAGGGCGCCACGCCGCCGGGGACCGACCCTGACGAGCCGCGCGGAGTCCGGGACGCCGGCGGGGGCCGATAAAATGGGCCGATGGCCATCCCGAAGATCCTGCTCTACTACGTCTTCACCCCGTTGGCCGACCCCGACGCCGTGCGCCTCTGGCAGCGCGACCTCTGCGAGTCGCTGGGCATCCGCGGGCGGATCCTGATCTCGTCGCAGGGCCTCAACGGCACGATCGGCGGCGACCTCACTGCGCTCAAGCGCTACGTGCGGAAGACCCGGGACTACCCGGCGTTCAAGCAGATCGATTTCAAGTGGAGCAACGGCACGGCACTGGACCAGAGCGGCCGCAGCCTCGACTTCCCCCGCCTGGTCGTCAAGGTGCGCGACGAGATCGTCAGCTTCGGGGCACCGGGCGAGCTTCGGGTCGACGCCGACGGCGTGGTCGGCGGCGGCGAGAAGCTCAGCCCGACCGAACTCAACTCCCTGGTCGCGGAGCGCGGCGACGACGTCGTCTTCTTCGACGGGCGCAACGCGTTCGAGGCGGAGATCGGCCGATTCCGGAACGCGGTCGTGCCCGATGTCGCCAACACGCGCGAATTCGTCGCCGAACTCGACAGTGGCAAGTACGACCATCTCAAGGGCAAGCCCGTCGTGACCTACTGCACCGGCGGCATCCGCTGCGAGGTGCTCAGCTCCCTGATGAAGGAACGCGGCTTCGGCGAGGTCTACCAGCTCGACGGCGGGGTCGTTCGCTACGGCGAGGCCTTCGGCGACGACGGCCTGTGGAACGGTTCATTGTATGTCTTCGACCAGCGGATGTCGGTCGACTTCAGCGACCACGCCGCCGTACTCGGTCGCTGCCGCACCTGCGGAGAACCGACCAAGCACATGCTCAATTGCCGGGATGCCTCCTGCCGGGAACAGCTCGTCGTCTGCGAGGCCTGCGCCCAGGCGAACGCTCCGGCCTGCTCCGGGCACGCCGCGCCGGTCTGACTAGCGAACGACAGGGCATAGTCTGAGGTCAAGTCGGGAAACGGGGTGCGCGGATGCCAGTCGGATCGGTGATCGAATTCAGGAATATCACGAAACGATTCGGTGACGTCACCGCGGTGGACGATTTGTCCTTCACCGTCGAGCCGGGCCGGGTGACCGGCTTTCTCGGCCCCAACGGCGCAGGCAAGACCACGACGCTCCGGATGCTGCTCGGCCTGGTCGGCCCCAGTTCAGGCACCGCCACCCTCGGTGGCGTGCGCTACCACGACCTGCGGCACCCGCTGGCGACCGTGGGCGCGGCGCTCGAGGCCGCCAGCTTCCACCCCGGACGCACGGCTCGCAACCACCTCGCGATCTATGCGACCGCGGCCGGACTGCCCCAGACCCGGGTGACCGAGGTGCTGCACCTGGTCGGTCTCGCCGAGCACGGTGCCCAGCGCGTCGGCGGCTACTCCCTGGGCATGCGCCAGCGCCTCGGCCTGGCCTGCACACTGCTCGGCGACCCGGGAGTCCTCGTTCTCGACGAACCGATCAACGGCCTCGACCCGGAGGGCATCAAGTGGATCCGCGGCTTCCTGCGCGACATGGCCGCCGAGGGTCGCACCGTCCTGGTCAGCTCGCATCTGCTCAGCGAGGTGCAGCAGAGCGTGGATGATGTGATCATCATCGCCAAGGGCCGGCTGGTGCACCGAGGGCCGCTGTCCAGCCTGGAAACCCAGGTCGCCCCGCAGGTCGTGGTGGACTCCCCCGACCGCGACGCCCTGGCTGCCGCGCTGACCGGCGCGGGCGTCGTCTTCTCCCTGGGCCGCACCGGGCTGCTGGCCTCGGCGACCGATCCGGGCACGATCGGCCACATCGCCTTCGCCGCCGGCGTCGAGGTGAGCGCCCTGCACCGCCAGAAGAAGGGTCTCGAAGACGCGTTCCTCACCCTCGTGGACGGAGGTGACTCGCTGTGACCATGTTGCTGCGCGCCATCCGCGCTGAGTTCGCCAAGCTGCTCACCACCCGCATCTGGTGGGTGCTCGCCATCGTCATGTTCGGCTACATCGGCATGCTTTCCGGCGGCCTGGCGGCCCTGTTCGCCGGCATCCAGAGCGGCGCCATCGACCCGAACGCCGCCGGCACCGGCTCCCAGGGCTCCCCGCCGCTGGGCACCATTCCGCCGCTGATCTACAGCTTCGCGTCTTCCGTCGGCTACGTGTTCCCCGTGCTGCTCGGCGCGTTGGCCACCACCGGCGAGTTCCGGCACCAGACCCTCACGCCGACCTTCCTGGCCAACCCGCGTCGGGCCCAGGTTCTCGGCGCGAAGGCCGTTGCCCTGTTCCTGGCCGGCGCCGCCTTCGGACTCGTCGCGCTGCTGACCTCCGTCGGCGTCGGCAGCCTGGTGATCAATGCATTCGGGGTGGACACCCTCCTCGGCGACAGCGACACCTGGGCCTTGTTGGGTCGCATCCTGCTGGCCATGGCACTCTGGGCCACCGTCGGCGTCGGGCTCGGGGTGCTCGTGCCCAGCCAGGTGGCCTCGATCGTGATCGTGCTCGCCTTCACCCAGTTCGTCGAGCCGCTGCTGCGGTTCGCCTCGATGTTCACCGAGGCCACGGCGGGGATCGGAAAGTACCTTCCGGGGGCCGCGTCCGACTCCCTGGTCGGAGCGAGCGTCTTCACCGTCGCGAGCCCGGTCGGCGGAGTGACGTCCACGCTGGACTGGTGGCAGGGCGGGCTCGTGCTGCTCGCCTATGCGGTCGTCACCACGGTCGGCGGCTACTTCGTCAGCTGGCGCCGCGACGTCACCTGATCCTCGGCCCCGCGGGCGGAGCGTAGGCTCGGCCCATGAGCATTGACACCCAGTTCCGCGCAATCGTCGTCGATCGCACCGAAAATGCCGAGGGCAAGAAGACCCAGCGTTCGGCCCTGCGCACGGTCGATGACGGCTTCCTGATGCCGGGCGACGTGGCCATCACGGTGGAGTATTCCGGAGTCAACTACAAGGACGGCCTGGCCATGATGGGTCGGCCCGGCGTCGCGCGGGTCTGGCCGCTGATCGCGGGAATCGATGCCGTCGGCACGGTCGAATCGAGCACCGACCCACGCTGGCTCCCCGGGGATCAGGTCATCCTGAACGGTGCCGGTCTGGGTGAAACGCACCACGGTGGCCTCGCCGAGCGCGCCCGGGTGAGCGGGGCGTCCCTGGTCCGGCTTCCCGCGGGCATCAGCGCCCGGCGCGCGGCCGCAATCGGAACCGCCGGGTTCACGGCCATGCTCTCGGTGCTGGCGCTCGAGAGGGCTGGCATCACGCCCGACGCCGGCGACGTGCTCGTCACGGGCGCCGCCGGGGGCGTTGGCTCGATTGCCACCGCGGTGCTGGCCGCCCGCGGCTACCGGGTGCACGCCTCCACCGGTCGGGTCGAGGAACTCGGCGGCTACCTGCGCGGTCTGGGAGCCGCGGAATTGGTCGACCGACGGAGCCTGAGCGACGCCGGCAAGCCACTGCAGGCCCAGCGCTGGGCCGCGGCGATCGACTCCGTCGGCAGCAACACCCTGGCCAATGTGCTGGCCCAGATGAACTACGGCGGCGTCGTCACCGCCTGCGGGCTCGCCCAGGGTGCGGACCGAAGCGCCGCTCCCGCTGCGCGAGGAGGCCTGGGCCCGGCTCTCGGCCGACCTCGACCTCGAGCTGCTCGACGGCCTCACCGAGGAAATCGGCCTCACCGATGCGTTCGGCGCGGCCGAACGCATCCTCGCCGGCACGATCCACGGGCGCACCGTGGTTGACGTTCGCAAATAGGCTGTCGTCATGATCATCGTTGCCGCGGTATTCGTCGCCCTCGCAGCGTTGCTGCACGTCTACATCTTCCTGATGGAAAGCCTGTGGTGGACCCGGCCGAGCACCTGGAAACGGTTCGGGATACGCAGCCAGGCCGATGCGGACACGACCAGGCCGATGGCCTACAACCAGGGTTTCTACAATCTGTTCCTCGGCCTGGGCGCGGCCATCGGACTGGTGCTGTTCTTCGGCGGCCAGAGCGCCGCCGGGGCCGCGCTGGTGCTGTTCTGCACCGCGTCGATGGTGCTCGCGGCAACCGTGCTCACGACGACGGGACCGGGCTACCTGCGGGCAGCCCTCACCCAGGGCACCCTGCCGCTGATCGGCTTCGTGCTCTTCGTGGTCGGCTGATCTTCGGGCTCAGCGCCTGACCCCGGCCCGCGACTGAACCAGGTCGGCGACTGAACCAGGTCGGCGACTGACCCGCGACGACCGAATCAACTCAGGGCTGAACAGGCTCGACGTCTGGGCCGACCCCGAGCTGGAGCGAGGCGATCAGGTCGGGTGCGTGGTTGGTGGTGAGGATGACGCGGGCGAAGTCCTCGTCACCGAGGTCGATCACGACGGCCTGGCGCCGGCGCTTGATCGCGAGGAAGTCCTTGCCGCCATGGAACTTCCAGGTGCCGACCGCCAGCACGAGCGGCACCTCGAGGCCGGGCGCCTTGATCCCGCGGATCCAGATCCACGGGTCGTCGGTGATGGTCACCGAGCGGATGTTCTCGCGCTGCACCACGATGTCGTCTCGCCGAAGCGACAGGGTCTTCTCCGCCTTCGTCAGGTGGATCTCAAGCCGGTCGGGGTGAACGCGCAGGGAAGCCATGCTCCTAGTCTGCCTGTTCCGGAGGCAAATCGGCCTATCGATTCCTCACAAAGGAATAACGTCCCGGTAGCGGATGCTCACACATCCGCCGTGGCCGCAGCGGCGGCCTTCGCTGCGGCGGGCAGCGACTCCAGGATCCAGTCCATCGCGGCGTCGTCATGCGCTGCGGAGACGAACCAGGCCTCGAACACCGACGGCGGCAGGGACACTCCCTGCTCGAGCATGGAATGGAAGAACGGGCCGTACCGGAACGCCTCCTGGCGCTGCACCTCGGCGTAGTCCCGCGGCGACGCCGCCGCGGCGTCCTCGCCGAACACGAAGCTGAACAGGCTGCCGGCGCGCTGCACGCTGTGCGCGACGCCCTCGGCGCTCAGCGCGGCCGAGACCTCGGTGGAGAGGCGCAGCGCGGTGGCGTCCAGCTGGGCGTAGACACCGGCATCCAGTGCCTCAAGGGTGGCGATGCCCGCGGCGACCGCGACCGGGTTCCCGGACAGGGTGCCCGCCTGGTAGACCGGGCCGTTCGGGGCGAGGAAGTCCATCACGTCGGCCCGGCCGCCGAGAGCCGCCACCGGCAGGCCGCCACCGATGACCTTGCCGAAGGTGAACAGGTCGGGCCTGTACCGCGGCTGCTCGCCCGCGTTCTCGAGTCCCCAGAAGCCGGCCGGGCCGACCCGGAAACCGGTGAGCACCTCGTCGATGATGAGCAGCGCACCGTGCTCGTGCGCGAGGTCGGTGAGAGCGGCGTTGAAGCCGGGATCCGGCGCAACGACCCCCATGTTCGCGGCGGCGGCCTCGGTGATCACGGCAGCGATGCGGCCGGGGTGGGCCTCGAAGGCGAGCCTCACGGCCGCGAGGTCGTTGTAGGGCAGCACGAGCGTCTGCGCCGCGGTCGCCGCGGTGACGCCGGCCGAGCCGGGGAGGGCGAGGGTGGCCAGTCCGGAACCCGCCTGGGCCAGGAGCCCGTCGGAGTGGCCGTGGTAGTGACCGGCGAACTTGATCAGCAGGTCACGGCCGGTGAAGCCGCGCGCGAGGCGGATGGCCGTCATGGTGGCCTCCGTGCCGGTGGAGACCAGGCGCAGCTTCTCCACGGCACCCACCCTGGCCTCGATCAGCTCGGCCAGCACGGTTTCGCCGGGGGTCGACGCGCCGAACGACAGCCCGAGGGCCGCGGCATCCTGCACCGACTGCACCACGCCGGGGTGGGCGTGGCCGAGAATAGCCGGGCCCCAGGAGCTGACCAGGTCGACGTAGTCGCGACCGTCGGAGTCGGTGACGTAGGCGCCCTTCGCCCTGACCAGGAACAGGGGCGTGCCGCCGACGCCGCGGAAGGCGCGCACCGGGGAGTTCACGCCGCCGGGGATGGCGCGCTGGGCGCGCTCGAAGAGGTCGTCGTTGCGGGTCATCAGCGGGTGGGCCTTTCGTTCAGCCAGTCGGCAAGTTCGACGGCCCAGTAGGTGAGAACGGCATCCGCGCCGGCACGGCGGATGCTGAGAACGGATTCCTCGATCGCGCGGCGGCGTTCGATCCAGCCGTGCGCCGCGGCGGCCTCGATCATCGCGTACTCGCCGGAGACCTGATATGCCCAGACGGGAATGTCACTGATCGCGGCGACGTCTGCGAGCACGTCGAGGTAGCTGCCGGCCGGCTTGACCATGACCACGTCGGCACCCTCGCCGATGTCGAGCAGGGCCTCACGAACGCCCTCCCTTCGGTTGGCGGGGTCGAGCTGGTAACTGCGCCGGTCGCCGACGAGGGTGGATTCCACGGCGTCGCGGAAGGGCCCGTAGAAGGCGGAGGCGTACTTCGCCGAGTAGGCGAGCACGGCGGTGTCGACGAAGCCGGAGCGGTCGAGGGCATCGCGCACCGCGGCCACCTGGCCGTCCATCATCCCGCTGAGTCCGAGCAGCCGCGACCCGGATGCGGCCTGCACCAGCGCCATTTCGCGGTAGCGCTCGAGGGTGCTGTCGTTGTCGACGCTGCCGTCGACGGAGAGGATGCCGCAGTGGCCGTGGTCGGTGAATTCGTCCAGGCAGAGATCGGTCTGCACGACCAGCGCGTCCCCGACCTCCGCTGAGAGCGCCCGGGTCGCGGCGTTGAGGATTCCGTCAGGGTCGGTCGCGCCGCTGCCGATGGCATCACGCACGGCGGGCACCCCGAAGAGCATGATCCCGCCGATGCCGGCCTCGGCAGCCTCCACGACGGCGCGCCGGGCAGTGTCAATGGTGTGCTGGACGACCCCGGGCATCGACTGGATCGGCAGGGAATCACCCGTGCCCTCCCGCACGAACATCGGCAGGACGAGCTCGGAGGGGTGGAGGCGGGTTTCGCTGGCCAGGCGACGGAGCGCGGGTGTGGAGCGCAACCGTCGCGGGCGAATGACGGGGTTTATCACTCGTCAACCCTACGTCGCCCGGCCGAGCCACCGCGAACTGTGACTTCGGCACGGTTTCGCCGGCTCGAAACCGTGCGCAACTCACAGTTCGCGGGGTCGGCGGTGGGGCTAGTCGGAGAGAGCCACCTGCACCAGGGCCTCGATCAGCGATTCGGCGCTCGGTGCGTCGGCGACTACGTCGACCCTCAGGCCGATCGCCTCGGCATCCTTGGCCGTGCGCGGCCCGATGCAGGCGACGATCGTGCCCTCGGGAACCGGTCCGAGCTGGTCCTGTACCTGCTGGGCAACGCTTCCCGAGGTGACGAGCACCGCCTGCACGCGGCCGGCCAGCACGTCGGCCACGACCCGCGCATCGACCGGAACGCCGATGGTGCGGTAGGCGACGACCGACTCGACCTCGTGGCCGATCCGGCGCAGTCCCTCGGTGAGCAGGGGCTTGGCGATCTCCGACCGGAGGGTGAGGATGCGCAGCGGCACCACGCCCTGGGTCGCCGTCTCCCACTCGGAGAGGAGGCCGCGAGCGGAGTTGTCCTCGGACGGCACGATGTCGACCCGGTAACCGGCGGCGATCAACGCGGCGGCGGTGGTCTCGCCGACGGCGGCGATCCGGGTGCCCGCGGCGACGGATGCCCGGTGAGACGAGAGCACGTCGACGGTCGTGGCGCTGGTGACGGTCATCCAGTCGAAATCGCCCGCGGCAAGCCTGGCCAGCGCCTCTTCGAGCGCGGGGGCATCGTCGGTCGCGGCGAAGTTGATCATCGGCGCGACCACCGGCTGAGCGCCCCGGGCGCGCAGGTCAGCGGCGACGTGGTCGCCCCAGGGGCCGCCGCGCGGCACAAGCACTCGCCAGCCGGTCAGCGGCTTGGTCGGGTTCGGTTTGGTCTTGTAACGCCAGGTCATTACGAAGTCACCTTCATCGGGGCGAAGTCGGCAGCACCGCCGGAGAGCAGGTCTCGAGACACTCGTTCTGAGACGTCCTGGGCGGCGTCGACCAGGTGTGCCGTGGAAAAGGATTCAGGTGTCGCGGCATGCGAGCTCACGACACTTTGAGCACCATCTGGACTGTACACCGTCGCGGTCAGGAAGAGCAGCCCGTCGTCGATCGCGGCCATGGCCCCGATCGGTGCGGCGCACCCGGCCTCGAGGTGGGCGAGCACGAGCCGCTCGGCCGTCGTCGTGGCCTCGGTCGTCGAGTGGTTGATGGAGACCAGGGCTCGCTCCAGCGCCCGGTCGAGCCGGCCGGCGCGCACCTCGATCGCCAGGGCACCCTGGCCCGGCGCGGTCGGCCAGGCCGACAGCTCGAGGAACTCCGGTTCGAAGGAGGTCAGCAGCCCGAGCCTGCCGAGGCCGGCGGCAGCGAGCACGACGGCGTCGAGGTCGCCCTCCACCACCCGGCCGAGCCTGGTGTCGACGTTCCCGCGGATGTCGACGACGTCGAGGTCGGGGCGCACCGAGCGCAGCTGCGCCATTCGACGCGGCGATCCGGTGCCGACCCGGGCACCCTGCGGCAGGGTCGCCAGGGTGAAGCCGTCACGCGCGCAGAGCACGTCACGGGCATCCGCGCGCTTGGGCGTCGCCCCGATGACGAGACCGGGGTAGGCGGCGGTAGGCAGGTCCTTGAGGGAGTGCACGACCAGGTCGCACTCCCCGGCCAGCAGGGCCTCACGGAGGGCGCTCGCGAAGACGCCCGTTCCGCCGAGGCTGGACAGCGGCTCCTTCGAGGTGTCGCCGTGGGTCGTGACCTGGACGATCTCGACCTCGACACCGGTCACGGCGGCGATCCGGTTGGCGACCTGGGTCGTCTGGGCCAGGGCGAGCGCACTCCCCCTGGTGCCGACGCGGATGGCGCTCACGGCGTCATCCCGGCTACGGCGGGCTTGAACCCGAGGCGCACGTTCTCGCAACAGCCCGGTCGGCACACGTCGTACCAGGGACCGAGCTCCGTCATCGCCGGGCGCTCGTCGGCCGGCTGGTCGGTGAGCCGCTCGACGACCAGGTCGATCAGCCCGGTCACATAGGCAGGGTCGACCCCGGGGGTCGGCACCCGCACCGAGACCAGGCCGTGCTCTCTGGCGGTTTCCGTTGCCTCGTTGTCGAGGTCCCACATCACTTCCATGTGGTCGCTGACGAAGCCGAGCGGGACGATGACGACGGCACGGATGCCCCGGGCCGGCAGCAGCGCGATTGCGTCGTTGATGTCCGGCTCCAGCCACGGCATGCTCGGCGGCCCGCTGCGGGACTGGAAGACCAGCTGCCAGGGGCTCTCGATCGGCTCGGCCACGGAGTCACCATCGATGACGACCTGCGCGACGGCCAGGTGCTGCGCCTTGTACGCGCCGCCCTCGCCGAAGCCGAGGGTCGCGGGTCCGCTCTTGGCGGCATCCGTCATGGGGATCGAGTGGGTGGAGAAGAGAATCTCCACCTCGGTCGCCAGGTCGATGCCGGGGATCTGGGCGGCGATGTCCGCGAGGCCCTTCCGGACCCCGGTGATGAAGGGCATCACGAAGCCGGGGTGGTCGAAGAACTGGCGCACCTTGTCGATCTGCACCGTGCCCTCCAGACCGTTCACGGACAGTGCCTCGGCGAAGTCCTCACGGTACTGGCGGCACCCGGAATACGAGCTGTACGCACTGGTGGCGATGGCGAGCAGCCGGTCCTGGCCGTTGGTGTGGGCCTCGGCGACCACGTCGCGAAGGTACGGGCCCCAGTTGCGGTTGCCCCAGAGCACGGGCAGGTCGATCCCCCGGGTGGCCAGTTCGGCCTCGAGGGCGGCCTTGAGCACCCGGTTCTGGTTGTTGATCGGGCTGATGCCGCCGAAGTGGCGGTAGTGGTGGGCGACCTCCTCGAGGCGCTCCTCCGGGATGCCGCGGCCCCGCGTGACGTTGCGCAGGAACGGAATCACATCGTCCTGGCCCTCCGGCCCGCCGAATCCGGCGAGCAGAATGGCGTCGTAAGCGGCCACTACTGCAACACCTCGACGAGTTCGGCCGTTCCGATGCGTCGGCCGGTATAGAACGGGATCTCCTCCCGCACGTGCCTGCGCGCCTCGGTCTCGCGCAGCCCGCGCATGAGGTCGACGAGCTCGGTCAGCTCGTCGCTCTCGATCGGCAGCAGCCATTCGTAGTCGCCGAGGGCGAACGCGGAGACCGTGTTGGCGATCGCGCCGCGGTAGGCGGCGCCCTTGCGGCCGTGGTCGGCCAGCATGGCGCTGCGCTCGGCCTGGGGAAGCAGGTACCACTCGTAGCTCCGCACGAACGGGTAGACGGTCAGCCAGCCCTTCGGCTCGACGCCACGGAGGAACCCGGGAACATGGCTCTTGTTGAACTCCGCGTCCCGGTGCACGCCCATGGCGTTCCAGGTGGGGAGCAGGCTCTTGAGCAATCGGCTGCGGCGCAGTTCCCGGTTGGCCCACTGCAGCGTCTCCGCCTCGGCCGCGTGGGTCCAGATCATCACGTCGGCGTCGGCCCGCAGGCCGGAGACGTCGTAGAACCCGCGCACGGTGACGCCCTCGGCCTCGACGAGCTTCACCACGTCGTCGAGTTCGAGCACGGCGTGCGGCACGTCGCGCCCGTCGAGGTCATCCGGGTTGGTCGGATCCTTGCGCAGGACCGTGAAGAGCGTGAATCCCTGAGGGGATTCCGCAGCGGCGTCGGCCGCGGAAACGGTCTCGGCGGGACTGGTCGGGTGAAGTGGGTTTACTGCCTCTCCGGCAGCCGGGTGAGTCATGAGTACTAGTCTCTACTTCTTTGCGACCAGAGCCAAAAGCTCG